>ENA-OFCF01001012-OFCF01001012.1-metagenomes-genome-assembly--contig:-NODE-1012-length-11434-cov-5.203357_pt1 | contig 11434 bp, 11 predicted proteins | sample MGYA00153387_OFCF01 | MGnify analysis MGYA00153387
AAATGCGAGTTTTGTTTAAGCTCGCTCGACAAAACCGCTTGGGCGTTTGACCTGGACGCCTTTATGGCCGAGATGGACACGCTGTACCAGCGCGGTGCGCGTAACTTCAAGTTTGTGGATCGCACGTTTAATTTAAAGGTCGATTTTTCAGTGCGGATATTGCAGTTTTTCTTGGACAGATTGACACCAGATTTATTCATCCATTTTGAAGTCGTGCCCGACAGCCTTCATGACCGCCTGAAAGAACTCATCGCTCAGTTCCCCGCAGGCTCGCTGCAATTTGAAGTCGGCATTCAAAGCTTTAACCCCGAAGTGCAGCAACGCATTTCACGCAAACAAGACAACATCAAAACCGCTGAGAATTTGCGCTGGCTGGTCACACAAAGTCAAGCCCATGTGCATGCTGATTTGATATTTGGCTTGCCGGGTGAAACCATTGAAAGCTTTGCCAAAGGCTTTGACAAGCTGTACGCGCTTGCCCCGCATGAAATCCAGTTTGGCATATTGAAGCGCCTGCGCGGCACGCCGATTACCCGGCATACGGCAGACTACGGGATGGTCTATGACCCGCAAACGCCGTACACCATTTTGCAAAATTCAACCGTTGACTTCATCACCATGCAGCGCATCAAGCGCTTTGCGCGGTATTGGGACATGGTGGTCAATTCTGGGCGGTTCTCGAAGGCGCTAACGTTGTTGTTGGCGCATGGATCTGCGTTCAATCATTTCCTGAGCTTCAGCGACTGGCTGTGGCAAACCACTGGTAAAACACATGAGTTTGCGTATGAAAAACTCGTCGATTTGATGCATCAGCACCTGACGGCTGTGCGGGGATGGGCTGATGATGAAGTTTGTGCCGCGCTATTGACTGATTACGCAGCCAGTGGTGCGCGTGGACGGCCGCAGTGCCTGGCGCTGTCACTGGCACGGGCTGCGCTGCCGTCAAAAGCTACCGACACCCGGCGCAATGAGCGCCAAACCAGGCACCTGGCTCAAGCGTAAAAATCAGGCGTAAGTCACCCAGCTCGCATGCTCAGGCGCATCCAGGTGCGGCAGCGTGTTGTACGTCACCAGCATGTGGCGCTTGGGGGTAAAGGCAAACTCGGTGACAGACGCGTTGCGAATGCGCAGATTCAACTCAATCGTCGCCTCCGGGCTGCAACCCAGTATGTGCCCTACAGCGGTTGAAATCGGCCCGCCACTGGAGACCAGCAGCACGTTGCCAGTATGGGTTTTGCGCACATGGTCCAGTGCGCTTGTCACGCCAAGTACAAAGTCGTTGTAGCTGGGCATGCCCTGAGGGCTGACCACGCCATTCATCCACTGCGTCAAGCCGTCTTTGAGCAGCCGAAAATGGTGGCGGTACTGTTCGGGGGTGGTGGGCTTTTCAAGTTTGCCCGCATGAACGGTGGCAATCACCGCGTGGCTGTCGTATTCATTTAAACCTGGCCACTGTAGTGCAACATGCGCCGCACCCATACCGCCGCAAATACCCTCAAACGTGCTGGTCTGCCGCTTGAGCGTACCTGTCATCGCAGCATCAAACGTGATGCCTCTGGATTTGAAATACTCGCCCAAGCGTGTCGCCTGCTGCAACCCCAGCGGGCTCAACACATCGTAATCATCAGCACCAAATGAGGCCTGGCCGTGGCGCACCAAATAGAGGGTTCCCATCCAGCTATTTTGCGGTGGATGCCGCTTAAAACCTGTCGCCAGCGTGTCGGCATGCTGTTTTTGACTATTGTTTGATGCTACGAGCCAATAAATACGGGTACAAGCAGCTATCAAAACAATAGTAAAATAATTGAACCTAACCCGCCAACACCCGCGCAAACACACTCGCATCGACATTGCCACCGCACAGCGTGGTACCTACCACCTTGCCGCCAAGTGCTGCTTTTTCTTGCATGGCGGCGGCAAAACTGGCTGCACCTGCGCCTTCTGCCACGTTGTGGGTGTCGGTGTAAATGTCGCGCATGGCTTGGGCGACTTCATCATCCGTGACCTTGACGATGTGGTCGATATGGACGCAAAGGATGTCCAGCGCCGCCTGGTCAGGAATACGGCAAGCCATGCCGTCAGCCAGCACGGTGGTGGCAGGCGCTTCAATCACGCGGCCTGCGGCAATTGAGTCGGCGTAAGCCGTGGCATGGCTGCTGACCACACCAACGATTTTGACCTTGCTGCCCAGTGCCAGTTTGGCAGCAATCGCCGATGCCGCACCTGAACCCATGCCAATCGGCACGTAGGCGATGTCCATGTTGGGAACAGCTTTAAAAAACTCCCACCAGTAAGTTGCCACGCCACGAACCAGGTCAGGGTGAAAGCTGGGCACCATGTGGGCGTTGCGCTCTTTGGCAAGTGCAATTGCAAATTCACGTGCTGCCTGAAAGTCGTCACCATGCTCAATCAGCGTGAGGCCAAGTGCGCGCATGGCGGCGTTTTTCTCTACCGAGTTGCCGAGCGGCACAACGATGGTACATGCCACACCGTGGGCGCGCGCGGCCCAGCCGATGGACTGGCCGTGGTTGCCGCGTGTGGCGCTGACGACCTCTTTGGGCAAATCACCGCGCGACTGAAGCGCTTCAAAATAGGTCAGGCCGCCACGAATTTTGAAAGCGCCCACTGGCGTATGGTTTTCGTGCTTGATCCAGCAGTCCGTGCCCAGGCGCTCTGACGATAGTGCCCAGCGGTATTGCGGCGTGGCTTGAAATTGTTGGTACACCACGCGGGCGGCGGCCTCTAACTCTTGCAGGGTGAGCATTCAGATTCCTTGCGATTCAATACTGACGAGTCCGCGCGGCGTTTGCAGCGTAGCGATCAGGTTGGCTGAGCCTTGAGCCACGCCGACGCCTTGCAAGTTGATGGCGCTATACGCAGCGCGAAGTTCATCCGTTTCAGGCAGCGTTGCCGCTAGCGATTGCAGCGTCACACCAGACGCTGCCATGTGCTGGGTTGGGTGAACGTCGCCCCATTCAATCAGCGTGGGCAGCGCACCGTTCATCAGGCGTTGGCCATCGGCGCGGACGGTGATCCTCCATGACAGCAAGCCGTTTGATGTCATGCGCGAGGCTGCCAGCAACTCGCCCCGGTCAATGCCAAGATTTGCCAGCGCCTGAATGGCGGGTGCTGCTTGAGGCGTGTTGGCGACGAAGTGAATCAGTTGCGGGCCGTTTAGCTTCAACTTGAGCTGCAAGGCCTCATTTTCCAGGTCAAACCAGCGCTTTTCGCCCTGAATCCGGGCGCAAGCAGCTCCTGTATCAATAGCAATTATTTCAAAGTAAGCGTGTGGGTACTGGAGCGATGAAATGTTGAAAAGCCGGTTGTGCGTGCCCATCAGCGGGTGCTCACCACCTGGGCCCGGCGTGATGCCAAGCGTGCGCTCGCACCAGGCCACGCCTTCTTGCAGCGTGCTGGCAGCGACGACCAGGTGGTCAACTTGCGCTGTCACAGCATGACCGTTCCATCGATGCAGGTGACTGATTGACCACCAACCCAGACTTGGCCGTCAGCATCGCGTTGCAAATCAACCTGCCCGGCGCGACCCATGCATACGCCTTGCGAGGCGGTGTAGTGCTGAGGCATCAGTTCATCGGCCATGAGCCACTGGGCCAAGCTTGCGTTCAGGCTACCAGTCACGGGGTCTTCGTTGATGCCATTGCAGGCCGCAAAGGCCCTAACCTCCAGGTTGGGTTCAAAGTTTTCTTCCAGGTCGGGCGTTGCGGCTGATTCACTTTGCGTGAAGGCTTTCGCCTCACGGTTGGCTTTGGCAATCAGCGGTGATGAGGGCGTTGTGTAAATACCTGCCACACCGACTTTGATGCCGAGCTTTGCCAGTTCCTGATGGTTGGGCATCAATTGCAAAACGGTGTCGGGGCTGTCCAGCAGCAAGCTCAGCCAGACCGGGCCGTTGTCCAGCAACTGCGCAGCGGCGATTTGCGCGGCTTTGAGTCCAAGGGCGCTGGCCACTTGCGCCAACACCACCGGGCCGGGCGCTGAACGCGTCAGGCTGGGTGCTGCAAATGCCAGGCGAGCCTTGCTGGCATCGCGGCGGATGTTGATCAAGCCTTTGGCGCATTCCTGCACGATGAAGTGCCTGCTTTTTGGCTGGCCACCCGCCTCCAGCCAGGCGTGGCAGCTGCCCAGTGTGGGGTGGCCTGCAAACGGCAATTCGCCACCTGGGGTGAAGATGCGCAGGCGGTAGTCGGCTGCGTCTTGCGTAGGCGGCAAGATAAATGTGGTTTCCGACAGATTCGTCCAGCGGGCAAATCGCTGCATGTCCTCATCAGTCAACCCGCTGGCGCTAAGGACCACAGCCAGTGGGTTGCCGAAGTAGGGCGTGGCGGTAAAGACATCGACTTGTTTGTAGGGGCGTTGTTGCATGGGAGCTTTCAACCCAGAGCCAGATCCAGCACACCCTTGGCGGCTGGGCGCGCTAAAAGACTTGCGAACCAGCGCTCAATATGTGGGCGCGGTTCACGCGATTGCGGCAAACCAAACCAGCGGTGTACCTCGCAACCCAGCGGAATATCAGCCATGGTGAAGCGTTCGCCGACCATAAAACTGCGAGTGGCCAAGTGGTCATCGAGTATGCCCATCAGCAACTCAACCGCAGCGTTGGACTGCGCAATCAGCGCCGGGTCGCGCTGATCTGCGGGCAAGCGGATCAAATGCCAAAAGCCATTGCGGCTGGCCGGATTGACGGTAGTTTGTTGCCATTCCATCCAGCGCTCGGCATCAAAGCGTTCTTGCAGGTCAGTCGGGCAGAAGTTGCCCAGCGAGTGTTTTGCACACAAGTAGCGGGTGATGACATTCGATTCCCATAAAACATAGTCCTCGTCTTGCAAGACAGGAATTTGTGAGTTCGGATTGAGCGCCACATACTCTGGCGTTTTGACCACGCCATGCACACCACCAGCCTCAATGCGTTCAAAATCCAGACCCAGTTCCTGCGCTGTCCAGACTGCTTTTTTGACGTTGATGGAGCTGATGCGACCCCAGATTTTCAGTTTGCTCATGACATGGCCTTGTGGTTTAGCGCCCCACCGGACGCTCGGTTAAAAACATGCGGACCGCCAGCGCAGCCAGCAGGCTGCCCAGCAGCCACTTTTGAAATGTCGCAGCGCGCTGGTTGCGCCGTACCAGCTTACAAAGTTGTCCGCTGAAAGTACCGAGTGTGGTGTTGAAAACGATCGAAGCCGCACTTAGCACCAGACCCAACGCGGTCAACTGTAGCGCGATGCTGCCCTTGGCCGGATTGACAAACTGCGGCAAAAAAACCATGAAGAACAGCAGCGCCTTGGGATTGAGCAGACTGCCCAACATGGCATTGCGGGCAATGTCGTGGAAAGCGAGGTTGGTGGTTGCAACGCCAGCGGTCATGGCGCCTGGTGGTGAGCGCAGTGTTTTGATGGCCAACCACATCAGGTAGGCGGCACCCGCAATTCGCAGCACATCAAACGATGGCCTCCAGGCAAACACCATCGCCGTGATACCCGTGGCAGTCAGTACGGTCAGCACCACGTCGGCGCTGCCAATCCCAATGGCCGCTGCCAAACCACCGCGCGGCCCGTAGGCCATGCCGTGCGACATGACAAATGCCATGTTGGGGCCGGGCGATAAAAACAGCGTCAGCACCGCCAGTAAAAACAGCAAAAAAGTGGTGGTGTCAATCATGGCAAATGCTCGCGAAGTGTCAGCGCCAGGGCTGCGATACCCACGTTGATTTGATCAACACTCGCCGTCACGAAAGACAGGCGCAGCGTGTTCAACTGCGGGCTATCCGCATAAAAAGCCGCGCCCGGTACAAAGGCCACGTTGCGGTCAACCGCTTTGGGGAGCAAGTCAATGGCGTTCATGCCTTTGGGTAGTTTGAGCCATAAAAACATACCGCCATCGGGCGTGTTCCATGTCACGCCGCTGCCCGCCAGGTGCGTGTCCAAGGCAGCCAGCATCGCATCGCGCTGCGACTTGTACAGGGCGCGAATGGTGGGCACATGGCGATCCAGAAAATTGCCTTTCAGCACCTCGGCCACCATGCGCTGGTTAAAACTTGGCGTGTGCAAATCAGCGGCCTGCTTGGCTTGCAACAGTTTGGGGTACAGCGCTTTGGGCGCAACCAGAAAGCCCAGCCGCAAACCGGGTGCCAGTGTTTTGCTAAAAGACCCCATATAGATGCAGCCATCGGGGTTGCGTGCTGTCAACGGCAACGGCGGCGGCGTATCAAACCACAATTCGCCGTAAGGGTTGTCTTCAACTATCGGCAAATCGAGCTGTATCGCAGCCGCGCTAAGCGCCGCGCGCCGTGCTTCGCTCATTGAGTTGCCTGTCGGGTTTTGAAAATTTGGCAGCACGTACAAAAAGCGCGCACCGCCAGCTTTGGCTCGCAAATCAGCAATATCCACGCCCTCAGCATCGCTGGCCACGCTCACAAACTGCGGCTCCATCGGCGTGAAGGCTTGCAGCGCACCCAGATAGGTCGGCGTTTCAACCAGTACTTTGGAGTCTTTGTCGATCAGCACTTTGGCAATCAGATCCAGCGCCTGCTGGCTGCCCGTGGTGATCAGCACTTGCGCCGGGTCAACTGCCCACGGCAAAGCGTTGGCGACCCACGCGCGCAGTGGAGCGTAACCCTCGCTGGCCGTGTATTGCAGGGCGCCTTCGCCATCGGTTTTAAGCACGGTAGCGCAGGCTGCTGCAAACGCATCAATCGGAAAGGTCTTGGGCGATGGCAGGCCACCCGCAAAGCTGATAATGCCGGGCTTTTCAGTGACCTTCAGGATCTCGCGGATCACGGATGGGTTCATTTTTTCTGCGCGCGCAGCCTGTGTCCATCTCATTTACTCACCTCCTTGCGGGCCGTAAAACACAACCCAGGTTACAAAATCTTCGCTGAAATTTTCAAACTGATGCACGACTCCGGCGGCCACAAAGAATGCATCACCAGCCGCTGCCTCAAACCGCTGGCCGTTGATAACAATTTGCCCTTTGCCGCTCTGAATGAAATACAACTCGTCCTGCGTATGCGGCTGCTGCAAATCTTTACCTTTGGGTGCAAACACCTCAAGGCTCATCGTGCCGCCTGCCATCATTGTGATGAACGGCGCACCGCTTGGGTAGGAGCTGGTAGGCGCAGCAGGCAGCCGCGCCAGAGCTTGAGCAATTGACGCTTTCATCGACTCTCCCCCACAGGCATTTTTTTGCCCATGAAAACGGTGGCAATCACCGCCAGGCCAAAACCAACGGTAACAGCGTCAAGTTTCTCACCCAATAGCGGGATCGCAAACAGCATCGACAAAAACGGTTGCACCAGTTGCACCTGACTGACCCGCACCGTGCCGCCCAATGCCAGCCCGCGATACCAGGCAAAAAAGCCCAGCCACATTGAAAACACTGCTACATAAGCAAAGCCCCACCATGCCGCTGACTTGATGGCTTGCGTTGGCCAGGAATAGAGACTCAGTGGAAGCGTCAACGGCAGCGAAATAATCAGCGCCCAGCAAATCACATGCTCAGCTCGCATGTGCCCGGCTAACCTGCCGCCGTAGCAGTAGCCAACGGCGGCGCACAGCATGGCTGCCAGCAAAAGTAAGTCTGCATAACTGATGGTCAAAATGCCACTGGAATGACCCGAGCGCAGCACCGCAAAAACTACCACCAATGCACTGCCCAAACCAGCGCACAACCAAAAACCAATCGACGGACGCTGACGGTGCAGCAGCGCGCCCACGGCGGCGGTGGCCAGGGGCAGCACGCCAACAATCACGCTGGCGTGCATGGCTTCGACGTAGCGCATGGCAAACGATGTAAACAATGGAAAACCAAACACCACGCCGCTGGCGGTGATGGCCAACGGCAACCAATCGCCACGGGCTGGCAACGGTGCCCGGCTGATCAAAAGCAGTGCGGCAGACAAACCAGCAGCCACTACAGCCCTGCCCATGGCAATGAACAGGCCGGACATTTGAGGCGCATCAGGTGTACCTACGGCAAGCCGCGTCATGGGCAGCGTGACAGAAAAAATCACGATGCCCAGCAAACCCAGCCACAGGCCTTTTGTTGTATTGGCTGAGCTCATAGTGAAAACATCCATACCGCAGTAGCCACCAATGCCAGCGCCATGACGCGGTTAAACCACAGCAAGCGGTTGTTTTGCGCCAGCCAGTCGCGCAGCAGCGAGCCGACCAGCGCGTAGGCCAGGTTGCTGGCAAAACCAAACAGCAGCATAAGGGGCAAAATTTGCGTAAACCGCAACATGGCCGCTTCCCGCCCAGCCAACCAGCCTGCAACGACTGTCAGCGCCAAAAACCAGGCTTTGATGTTTAAAAATTGCAGCATCACGCCTTGCCAGAATGTGACGTTCAGTCTGCAATTGTCAGCTTGCACCATGGTGTGGGTACGAGCCAGTTTGAAGGCCAGCCAGAGCAGGTAGGCGCAGCCGCCCCAGGTGATGGCCTGCCGGAGTATTGGCGCTTGCACCACCAGCGCCCCCAGGCCTGCAGCGCAAAGCGTAAACAGCAAACCCCAGCCAACCGGCACTGACAACACAAACGTCATCGCCCGTTTCAACCCGTAGTTGGCCGCCAGCGCGGTTGACAGTGTGGTGTTGGGCCCGGGCGTAAAGCTGGCGGCGGTACTCAGCACCATAAGAGCGATAAATTCTTGCCAATTCATGGTCTTGACTTTATAGTCAAGACAAGCACACTACCAATACACTTAAGCACACAACTTTAAAAACTGTATTGCTCGCTTTGGCAACACAGCGCACTCTTCAAAACACACTTCAGGCTTCGCCATGTTGATGAAAACCGCCTCCCAGTCGCTGACAGAGCAGCTTGCCAACCGCTTTGCCGAACGCATTCGTACCCGTTTGCTGGCAGGCGGCGCGCGTTTGCCGTCGGTGCGCCAGTGTGCGCAGCAGCAGGGGGTCAGCGCATCGACCGTGGTGGCCGCTTACGACAGGTTATTGGCGCTGGGTCTGGTCGAAGCCCGTAAAAACCGTGGTTTTTACGTACGAGATAACATACAAAAAATGGCTGTAGGCCAACAAATACGGGCGCAAGCAGCTCCTGAATCAATAGCGTCGGAGCGCCAATATTCAAATGCCCCACAGCACAATCCCATCAATGCTACTGCGTTGATACGCGGCATGTTCCGTGGTGTTAGCAGCAAGCCGCAGCCGGGCATGGGCGTGTTCCCGCCAGATTGGCTGGAGACAACCTTCTTGCCCGCAGCCGTGCGGCGCTATACCGGTGCCAAAGCTTTGCACGGCTATTCGCTGCATTACGGTGAACCCGCGGGCGACAGCGGCCTGCGCCGTGCGCTGTCGCAAAAGCTGGCCAGCATCAACGTGCATGCCGCGCCCAGTCAAATCATCACCACTGTCGGCGCCACCCACGCGCTGGACATTGTCAGCCGAACCGTGCTGCGCGCGGGCGACCATGTGATGGTTGAGGAACCCGGCTGGGCGATTGAATTTGCCCGGCTGAACGCATTGGGCATGCGCATCCTGCCCGTACCGCGCTCAGCCGCCGGGCCTGACCTGGATGTGATGGCGAGGTACTGCGAAGTGCATGCGCCCAAACTGTTTGTCAGCGTCAGCGTGCTGCACAACCCAACGGGTTACTGCTTAAGCCCCGGCAGTGCCCACCGTGTGCTGCAGTTGGCCAATAAACACAGCTTTTATATTGTTGAAGACGACACCTACAGCCACCTGGCCCCCGAGCACGCCACCCGTCTGTCGGCACTCGACGGGCTGCAGCGCACCATCTATGTCAGCGGTTTTGCAAAAATCCTGGCACCCGGCTGGCGCGTGGGCTACCTGGCTGCGCCGACTGATCTGTTTGAGCGTTTGCTAGACACCAAATTGCTGGCCTCGCTAACCACGCCAGCGCTGCTCGAAAAAGCCCTGGCCTGGTGCATTGACCAAGGCCAGTTGCGCCGCCACGCCGAGCGCATACGTGGGCAACTGGCTGTGGCGAGAGCGCGCAGTGTCAAACTGGCTTTGGCCCATGGCTGCACCTTTGCCGCAGAGCCAGCCGGGTTGTTTGGATGGGTCGACACAGGTACAGACACCGAATTGCTGTCGCAGCGCATGTTGGATGAAGGCTATTTGCTGGCACCCGGTGCGCTGTTTCATGCCACTCAGCAGCCTTCAACCCTGATGCGCATCAACTTTGCCACCACGCAGGATGCCGCTTTCTGGAAGGTGTTTGCGCGTTTGCGGGATTTGCAGCGCTAAAAAAAGCAGCATGGCAAGTTACAAAGCCTTAAAAAGTGTGTGCAATCGCAAACATTGAAAGAGTTTGCACTAAAACGTTATTTTTTACATTTGCTCGGTACGCTTGGGTTTTTACTCATTTGCCTTGCACCTTATGGTTGCGCAACCCGACGTTCTTTTACAGTGCTACCAAGCTGCTGCCAGCGCTGCACGACCTGCCTTGGCGCGTTGCCTTGACCATGCCATTGCCGAGCTGCAAACACTTGAAACGCAGAGTCTGAAACTGGCCGAGCGCGATTCGCTGGCTGACAGCTGGCGCTACTTGCAGGCGCACAAAGTGGTGTGGGGTGAACGCTACGCCACTGACCTGCTGGTTGAGTTTACAAAGCGTGTTTCTGCCAAGCTGGCGCTGGGCTCTGGCGCAGACCTCCGGGTGGTGCCCAGCGGATTTGACTCGTTTGGCCTGGTGGATGATGCTGACCTGAAGCAAAAAATAGATGCCCAGCGTTTGCTGCAAGACCTGTTGCCGGCAACTGAACAAACACTTGCCGAGCTTGACGCATTGATCAGTTCAGCGCTGGGTTTGGGTCATGTTGCACCAGAGCGCAACCCGCTGCGTCCCGAAGTTTTTACCCTCACGCTGCAACAATTGATGGGTGCCAGCCTGGAGGACGTCGCAGCCACGGTACTGTCGCTCAAACACATGGCCAAGCCGATGGGGCGTGAGCTGAATCTGATTTACAGGCAAGCCGTCAAGGCGTTGACACAGGCCAATATCCCTGCTGCAGGCTACAAGTACCGGGTTCAACCGTCTGCAGCTGCGCCGCTCAGGCCACCGGGCTTGGGTGCCGGGCAAGACGCTTCAAACAACACGGGTTTTGACGGCGATGCGCACTCCGCCAGCAAGCCCCAAAAGTTGGCGGATTTGTCAGACCAGGGCGTCAAGGCTCGCTTGCTGAATGACTTTTTATCCAATCGTGGCAGCGGAGCCGAGCAGGGCTTGAACGCGCATTACTACGACAACATTGAAGAAGAATTGGCGGCTATCAAAGCCGCCTCTGATAACGCTGCTTCTGCTTCTGACAGCAGGTATCCTGCCAGTGAAGCCGAACCATTGTCTCCCACGGCGCAAGCCAGACTGGCCCGGATGCCTGCTGTCGACCGGCCGCAGCGCGCAGTCGATGCATCCAGCCCCTTGAGCGAGCAGGTTTGGGG
>ENA-OFCF01001015-OFCF01001015.1-metagenomes-genome-assembly--contig:-NODE-1015-length-11401-cov-4.327164_pt1 | contig 11401 bp, 11 predicted proteins | sample MGYA00153387_OFCF01 | MGnify analysis MGYA00153387
CCCGCGAAATGGCTAAAACTGGCGGTGGCAGCATTGTCAACATGAGTTCGGTCAACGGCGTTTTGGCCATACCCAACATTGCCAGCTACAACGTCAGCAAAGGCGGTATCAACCAGCTCACGCGGGTGATGGCGCTGGCGCTGGCAGACTTGGGCATACGCGTTAACGCCGTTGCCCCTGGCACGATTGCCACTGAACTGGCAGCCAGAGCCGTATTGACCAGCGAGGAGGCCAGGCAAAAGATACTCAGCCGCACGCCGCTCAGACGTTTGGGCACGCCAGACGAAGTGGCAGATGCGGTGGCATTTTTGGCAAGTGATGCTGCCAGCTACATGACAGGCGAAATTGTGGTGGTTGATGGTGGACGAATGGCCCTGAATTACACCGTCTAGCGCCAAGGATGACGCTGTTACACCACAATACGGCAATCAGAACTCTTCATAACTTTTATCATGCCGTCTTTACTACACACCATGCTGCGCGTTGGCAACCTTCAACGCTCAATTGATTTTTACACCCAGGTGCTGGGTATGCAGTTGCTGCGCCAGTCTGAAAACGCTGAGTACAAATACTCTCTGGCGTTTGTGGGCTACGAAGGTAACCCGGCGCAAGCTGAAATTGAGCTGACCTACAACCACGGCACAGACAGCTATGACCTGGGCACAGCCTACGGCCACATTGCACTTGGCGTGCCCGATGCGTATGCCGCTGTTGAAAAAATCAAGGCGGCAGGTGGCCACGTGACGCGCGAGGCAGGGCCTGTCAAAGGCGGCACCACAGTGATTGCTTTTGTCAGCGACCCCGACGGCTACAAGATTGAATTGATTCAGCGGATTGAAGGAAATGCAGGCGCTGACCTGCGTTAATACGCTATATTTTTAATAGCTGCTTGCGCCCGTATTTATTGGTTTAGAGACCGATTTGACAGGTAAAACAAGCTAAAATCAGGCAAATTCATGCTGTCGCAGCCATTTGGTGGCAATCCACTTCTCTCCAAGAGTCACAGGCTCACCACCGTGTAGCGTCTGGCTGGATGGCAGTGGCTCTGCATAACTGAAAAAAACTGCCTGCCCGCGCTTGGGAGCTATCTGCAAGCCCAAGTCCGGGAACACGGTCGCGCCACCCGCCTCGGGTTCGGCCAGGTACATGATGAGCGTGGCCACCCGCTGGCCACCACGCGCCAGCAAAGCGGGCGTACCGGCCTCGTGCGGGTCAAAATAATCGTAATGCGGCAGGTACTGCGCGCCCTTTCGATAGCGCAACACTTGCAGGCCCTCACCATGTTTGACAGGCCAGTGAAAAAGTTTGGCAATGCGTTTTTCAATGCGCAACACCACTTCGTTTTCAAAGCGCTCAAAAAACATGCCCTGGCTGGTGCGGTCCGGGTGCAGGGTTTCGTTTCCGGTATGTGTGTCAACGGTTAGTGAACGCGACAGGCGGGGTTTGGCCAGCTGTATCAAGGCATCACATTCAGAGACGCTCAACAAATTGGCGAAGACCACCACCTCGGGCGTATGCTGCCTGCGCACAACTTCAACCCACTTGTCACCGCCGTCCAGTGTTGCGCCTATACCGCCGGGTGATGGGCATGGCAAGCTCACAAGCGTATCACTCAAGTTTGCGCCTGAAAACCAGGCGGTCAGGCTCAGACAGTGCGGCTTCAAAGCTGTAACCTTCAGCATTGAACCCTTCAAGCTTTTTAACTGTGGCGGCTTTCGTTTCAATCGCGTAGCGCACCATCAAGCCACGGGCGCGCTTGGCGTGAAAGCTGATGATCTTGTATTTACCGTTTTTGTAGTCTTCAAAAACACAGCTCACTACTCTGGCCTTGAGGGTTTTCAAATCAACAGCTTTGAAATACTCTTCACTGGCCAGATTCACGATGATGGGCGACGTGTCCGCAGCGGCTCGCTCGTTCAGGTAACTTGATAGTTGCGAGCCCCAAAACTGGTACAGATTGCTTGCCTTGTCAGTCCCCAGCGCTGTGCCCATTTCCAGTCGATAAGGCTGCATCAAATCAAGTGGCCGCAGCACCCCGTACAGGCCGCTCAAAATACACACGTGTACTTGCGCCCAGTCCAGTTGCGTGGCATTCAATGTTTTGGCGTTCAGGCCTTCGTACACATCGCCATTGAAAGCCAGCACGCTTTGCTTTGAGTTTTTAGCCGTGAATTTTTTAGACCACGCCTGGTAACGCGCAACGTTCAAACCTGTCAAAGCATCCGACAGCCTCATCAGGCGGCTGATGTCTTGTGGTGATTTGGCTTTTAAAACATCAATCAATGCCGCAGACTGGCGCGTGAACAGTGGCTGGGTGTGAGTGCTGACTTGCGGTGGCGTGTCGTAGTCCAGGGATTTGGCGGGGGAGAGTAAAAACAGCATGACTTTAAAGTGTGAGGAACAACTCCCCTGACTTTACTTGACAGGAAGACAGTTACCGCAAATCACTGGCCAGCGAAGCCAGTGACTCGGCAGCAATGGTGGTGTGTGCCGGGTAATGGGTGTGGTCGCAACCCAGCTTGACGCTGGCACCTGCTTTGACCGCTGCGCACATGGCGGGGCTGAGTTCAAACCGAACAAAATGCACAGCCGAAGTTTTTTCGTCGTTCTCGCGATCCATGTCTTCATCGGCAATCGCATACACACGGGCATGACCTTCAACCTCGACAAACATGCGGTCTTCCACACCAATCAAACGCGCCAGTTCGCGCTTGCGTTCGTTCACATCCGGGTACTCCAGCATCATGGTGGCCTTCCAGTTGCTGCCGTCGGGCATCAAGGGGGCATAGGCTTCAATTTCTTGCAGGATGCCGTCTTCTTCAAAGACTTTTTCAATCCGCAGCATCTCCTGTATCTGGTAGCGGACGGTGGTTTCGCTTTCAAACTGCAGGTTGATGAACTCACCCAAGCGCACACTGCGCAGCTTGCGGTGTGCCATGATGGCAGGCTTGTTGTCTTTGCGGTATTTGCTGTAAGCCTCAAGCGTCATGAGGCTGTCACGTGTAATTTTTCCGAGTAATTGCATGGCAAATAATTTATTTCAGCCCGTAGGCGGTACGTATCAATGTCAGCGGATGCTTTTGCGGCACTGCACCCAGTTTGTTCACTTCAAAGCCTTGGGCAATATGATGGCCACCCAGCGGGCAATCACTGCTGATGACATCGGGCAGGCCGCCATCTTTGTGGTTCGCCATCGCTTTGAACAGCGGCTTGCCAATCTTCATGGCCTGCTGGTGATATGGCAATTTAACGCCAAACGTACCGGCGTGACCCGAGCAGCGCTCATGCGTATGCACGCTGGTGCCAGGCACCATTTTCAGCATTTCTTCGGTTTTTTTGCCGATGTTTTGTACCCGACCGTGGCACGGAATCTGGTAACTGATTTTGCCCAGCGGAATCGTCAGATCAACCTTTAGCAAGCCATCACGCTTGCGCGCCATCAGGTATTCAAACGGGTCCCACATGTGCTCTTTGACCAGCTGCACATCCGCATCATCTGGGTACATCAGCGGAATTTCCTGTTTGAACATCAGCGTGCAGCTCGGCACGGCGCTCAAAATGGCAAAGCCGTCTTTGGCGTATTTGACCAGCACGGGTATGTTGGCCTCTTTGCTGATGTTGACCGAGTCCAGGTCGCCCAGCTCCAGCTTGGGCATGCCGCAGCATTGTTCTTTCTCCACCAGCACATACGGCACTTCGTTGTGGTCAAGAATTTTGAGCAGATCGTGGCCAATACCGGGCTCGTTGTAGTTGATGTAGCAGGTCGAATAAATCACGACCTTGCCGGGTGTTTTAATGCCGTCCTTCACAGCATGGGGTGGTGACTCGGGCGCGCTTGAGCGAAACTTTTTTGTCGCCAGTTCAGGAATCCAGGCGTTCTTGTCAACACCCAGCACTTTTTCCATCACTGCACGCGCGGGCTTGGTCCTGTTCACCGCGTTGATGGTTTGCACAACAATGGGAATGCCGGCAAACATGCCTTGCGTATCGGTCGATGCCAAAAACTTTTCAGCCGCACCGACATCGCCTTTTTTAAACTTGATGGCCTTGGCCCGCAGCATGGTGTGCGGAAAGTCGAGGTTGAACTCGTGCGGCGGCACATACGGGCATTTGGTCAGGTAACACAAGTCGCACAGGTAGCACTGGTCGACCACGCTCCAGTAGTCTTTTTTATCGACGCCATCAACTTCCATTGTTTTGCTGTTGTCCACCAGGTCAAACAGCGTGGGAAACGAGCCGCACAAGCTCACGCAGCGGCGGCAGCCGTGGCAAATGTCAAAGATGCGTTCCATCTCATGGAAGGTCGCTGCTTCGTTGTAATAGTCCGGGTTTTTCCAGTCAATCGCGTGACGGGTGGGGGCAGAGAGGTTGCCTTCAGTGGCCATGGTGCTGTCTCTTCTTGGAGTCTTGTTGTTGGGCTTCAGAAAAAAGCTTTTTACAAAAGCTTTTTTGTGAAACCGCCACGCCTTGCGGCGTGGCGAATATTTTTTTAGTCGACCAGTTCAGTCAAAGCCTTCGCATAGCGATTGGCGTGCGAACGCTCAGCCTTGGCCAGCGTTTCAAACCAGTCGGCTACTTCGTCGTGGCCTTCGTCACGTGCCGTTTTGGCCATGCCCGGGTACATGTCGGTGTACTCGTGGGTCTCGCCAGCCACGGCTGAAGCGAGGTTGTCGCGGGTTGGGCCAAATGGCATGCCGGTGGCTGGGTCGCCGCACTGCTCGAGCCACTCGAGGTGACCGTGGGCGTGACCGGTTTCACCTTCAGCGGTAGAGCGGAACAGGGCTGCCACGTCTGGCTGGCCTTCAATGTCGGCCTTGTTTGCGAAATACAGATAACGGCGGTTGGCCTGAGACTCGCCTGCGAAGGCGGCTTTCAGGTTTTCTTCCGTTTTAGAGCCTTTGAGAGCCATAAAAATCTCCTGGTGAGTTAGTAGTTATCGTCTGGCTTCAGCAAAGCAAATATGCTGAAGGCTTGCACACGTTAACCCGATTGGAAAGCTGCGTCTAATTGCAGGAATCAATATGCAAAAAAGAAAAAAACTATCGCATCGATAGCATTGGTCATTATTCGCAATTGCTGCAATGTTTGCCCAACCTGTTTGAATTGGCTAACGCCTTAAATTACGTTAAAGTAAATGAATTACGAATAGTAGAATTTAAGAATGACACCATTACACAGCTCCCTGCCCCCACCCGCCCCCATCCAGCAACTGCACCACTACGCCTACCGCGCCAAGGATGCCGAGGAGACGCGGCATTTTTATGAAGACATTCTGGGGCTGCCGCTGTTTCACATCATTCAAAGCGACATCGTGCCCAGCACGGGGGAATACTGCCCCTATACGCACTTCTTTTTCAGGCTGCAAGACGGCTCGTTCATTGCGTTTTTTGACCTGGGCGACGACGAAGCCGCGCTGCCATCGCCCAACACGCCGCTGTGGGTGAATCACATTTCGTTTCGTGTCAACACCGTGCCGGAGCTGCAGGCCATGAAGGCGCGGCTGGAAGCTGAAGGCATTGAGGTGCTGGGCGTGACGGATCATCACATTTTTAAAAGCATTTACTTTTTTGACCCCAACGGCGTGCGGCTGGAGTTGACGGCGCAACTGGCTGATGAAGTCCATATGCAAAAAGAAAGCACCAGCGTGCATGCGCGGCTGGCAGAGTGGACGGCGCGCAAACAGGTTTGGCGGGCTGAGCGGCTTGCGCTGGCAACATAAAATTGCTATTAATTTAATAGCTGCTTGCGCCCGTATTCATTGGTCTATAGCCCTAAAACACACCTGAAAATGGCTTAAAACAGGTCTGCGAACGCCAAAAACTACAATTTCATGCCGCGCAACGCACTTTCCAAACCGCCCCACCACAGGCCAGCTTACAAACAGGCAAAAGCAGCCAGTGGTTATGAGTTTTCTACTGGCACGGGTTACCAGTTACCGCATTACCCATTTGTTGAGCCCCCCGAGCTGGCTCACGGGCGCACTGGCGGCGAGCGCATCCGCCACAACATCGTGATCGTCGGCGGCGGGCTGGCGGGTCTCACGCTGGCCTGCGCTCTCAATCAGTACGGCGTGAAAGCCACCTTGCTGGACGAAGACAACACGGTTGGCGTGAAGGGCGCGTCGTCGCGCGGCATTTGCTACGCCCAAAAAACGCTGGAGATTTTCAAACGCCTCGGCATTTATGACCGCATCGCTGCCAAGGGCGTGCAGTGGAGCGTGGGCCGCACCTTTGCAGGGGACGAAGAGGTCTATTCGTTCGACTTGCGGCAGCAAAGCACACATAACGTGAGTGCGCAGCCGCCTTTCATCAACATTCAGCAGTTTTACGTGGAAGGTTTTTTGGTCGAGCAGCTCTACAAAACCAGGCAAACCGTTGACCTGCGCTGGAGCAACCGCATCACCGCCTTTGAGCAAAACGCCAACTTTGCCACTTTGAGCATCACCACACCAGCAGGCGATTACAAAATAGAAGCCATCCACGTGATTGACTGCAGCGGTGCGCGCAGCCCGTTTCGCGCCTGGTGTCAAGCCAGCGTGACGGCTAAAAAAGGCGATGACCGCTGGTGCATTGCCGATGTACGTTTTAAAAACCCGCCGCCAGTAGAGCGCCACACCTGGATAGAAGCGCCATTTAACGAAGACCGCGCCGTCTGGCAGCACCTGATGGCAGACGGCGTGTGGCGTATTGACTACCAGATGCGACCCGATGCTGACCCTGAAGAAGTCAGCCGTGAAGATGTGGTGCGCGAAAGAATCAATGGCCAGTTAGGCCGCAAAGTCGCGCCTGATGAGTACGAGATTGTCTGGGTCGGCCCTTACGCCTACCGCAGCGAATGCCTGGATCAGTTGCGCCACGGGCGGGTGTTTTTTGTCGGCGATGCGGCGCATGTGGTCAGCCCGTTTGGCGCGCGCGGTGGCAACTCAGGCGTGCAAGATGCGGACAACCTGGCCTGGAAGCTGGCCGCCGTGATGCAAAACCGCGCCTCTCCTGCGCTGCTGGACAGCTACCAGGAAGAACGCCACGAAGCCGCCACCCACAACGTGCTGGTCACCAACCGCACCGCCCGCTTTTTACGCCCGGCGGACGGGGCTGAGCGGGTCTTTCGTTCCGCTGCCATCAGCCTGGCCAAGCGCCATGCGTTTGCCAGGCAACTGGTCAACACCGGGCGCATGTCAGCGCCCAACACCTACAGCCGCTCCAGCGTATGCATGCCTGGCGGCGGGCGTGCGCTGCAAAACGTGGCGCTGCAATGGGCAGACGGCAGCCCGGGCGACGTGGCCGACTTGCTCACCAGGGCTGGAGGCCGGTTAACGCTGCTGCTGTTTAACGTACTCAAAGGTGAGCAGGCCAGGCGAATCAAGCCGCTGACACAACATACGGGCATCCTCTGCGTCAACGTGCTGGGTACTGACATGCCAGCCTGTGTCAAAGAACATGTTCGGGACCCAGCAGGCCATTTGGCAGCCAGCGTGGGCGGTGTTGGCTGGGCGCTGGTGCGGCCCGACAGCTACCTTGCCGCAACTGGCCAGCGCATCAATGCCGACTTTGCAAACGCCTTGAGCACCGCCTGTGGAGACGCGTTATGAAAACCGAATCAAATTTTGATGACGCCGACCTGTTTTATGAACGCCTGATGGACGCGCACCAGGGCTTGAGCCGCGAGCAGTCTGAAGCCCTGAATGCCCGGCTGGTGCTGATTTTGGCCAACGAGCTGGGCGGTCATGAGCGGCTGGTGGCTTGTTTGGCAGCGGCAGTTGTTGCCAAATAATCCCCGCACTTGCAAGCAACTTAAAAAAAGCGCATTCTCTGTCTGCGTGCTGTCCATCCCGCCCGGCGCGTTCAGGAGCTCCATCATGCGACCTTCCCCGTTCCAGCTAATCAAGCTGATTTTTGTGCTGCCACTGGCTGTTGCTGCATTCGTCACAAGCCACGCCGCCACCGCACCCGCATCAACTGCCAGCAGCGCACAAACCATCATGGACGCCATGACCAAAGCCAACGCGGCAGTGGTCGGTGTCAAAGTCACCGCCGTCAAGGGCGCGCGATCAGCCCAAACCTTGGGCGCTAACCGCAGCGGCTCAGGCGTGGTGATAGGCAGCGACGGCCTGATTTTGACCATCGGCTACCTGATGCTGGAAGCCCAGCAAATTGAAATCATCACCCAGGAAGGCAAAACCCTGCCGGCCATTGCCGTGGCCTACGACTTGGCCACCGGCTTTGGCTTGATCAAGCCGCTGCTGCCAATGCGCGGTGTTGCGCCTGTTGCACTTGGCAGCCAGCAAGATTTAAAACCCGGCGAGCCGTTGATGGCCGCCACCGGCGCCAGCGACAGCGATGACGGTGGCGTCAGCATGACGCAACTGGTCAGCCAGCGGGCGTTTTCGGGCACCTGGGAATACCACCTCGACAGCGCCCTGTTCACCAGCCCGCCCGTCAGCAGTGGGCGCGGCAACCACAGCGGTGCGCCGCTGTTCAACCGCAAGGGCGAACTGATGGGCATCGGCTCCCTGTTTGTGGTGGACGCGTTAGGCGAGAACAAACGCAACCCCGGCAACATGTTTGTCCCCATTGACCTGCTCAAACCCATCCTGGCTGAAATGCAGCAACTCGGCAGCAGCAAGCAAAGCAACCGGGCCTGGCTGGGCGTTACGTCCAGCGACCAGGGCGGCCGGGTGCAGGTGATGCGCGTGAGCGAAGGCAGCCCGGCAGACGAGGCAGGCATCAAGCCAGGCTCAGTCGTGCAAGCCGTTGACGGGGTGGAAGTCACCACGCTGGAGGCGTTTTACAAAAAACTCTGGGCACGCGAGTCACCAGAGCAACCCGTCAAGCTCACCATCCGCGAAGGCGATGAAGTCAAAACCATCAACATCAAGCCCCAAAACCGGATGCTGAGCCTGAAAAAACCTGCCGGGATCTGATTTTCAGTCTTTTCAGGCTCTTTTCAGGCGTGTTTTAGGCCTCTAGCCCAATGGATACGGGCGCAATCAGCTATTAAAATAGTAGCAAACTCAAGCTTCTAAAATCGCCAGTATTGCCAGTACATCGTCCTTGGTACGGTAGCAGCCAAAGGCTTTGGTGTCCTGGTCTCGCACGATGGGGAAGGTGTCCATGATGTAGGCCGCGTCATCAAGCCCCAGGCCATAGAGCCAAAAAAACAGCGCATCAAGCGCGGCCAGGCGGGTGCGGCGCTCTTCGTCGTTCCATACAAACGGCGGCAACACCTGGCCTGCTGCATCAACATAGCCCAGGTCACGTGCAAACGGCGCCATGTCGTGCGCGGTGTAGGTCAGCGCCAGCACTTGCGGAATCACAAAGTCAGCCACCGTCGGATGCGCATGGTGTCCATTCATGAGTTTGGCAGCGCGCATGGCTTTGGCGAAGGCGGCTGGCAATGGGTTGTTGAAGCGGGCTGGGGTGATGACGGGGAGCTGTTCGAGCATGAACAGCGTCAAGTGCTGCGTTTGCAGCTTTTGGCGCAAAAAGAAATCGCAGGCGAAGGAATTCAGATTTGCAAGCAGCAGCGATGCGGCGTGAAGATAGTCGGCGTGACTACAACCTGCCCGGGGAAGCATCAGCGGGAAGGTGTGGCCCGCGCCACTGGCCGGAATGAAAGCTGCGATAGCCGAGCGCACATTGGTGGGCGACGTAACATCCTTGAAGCCCAACACCGCACTTGGCATCTCGTCAAATTTGAAGTCAGTGGTAACGACCCAGTACTGCGCATCTGGCAGAAAGGCTGGGTCTGCTTTACGAGCTGAATCTACTGGCACTTCCTGAGCTGGTCTATGCAGGTTGGCTGGGTTGATCACAATCTCGGCAGCCCGATGGTTGTACATCTGCACCATCTTGCCTTCGTACAGAGGTACTGCAATGCCCCTGGTTGGGTGCGTCCAAGTACGAAATGGTCCGGCAGTCCAATTCTCTTTGTACAGAACGTCTTTTCGCTTGAATTGCTTCGAGTCCGCCGACATATGGAAAATATTCGAGTATTTCAAAGGCCAGAGTTCAGTAACTTTTTCATCGTCGCGGCTTACCAAAATCGGATGTTCGCTATAAACCTTACCCGCCAAAATTGCATCTTGTGCAGTACGAAACATGGCTGCGCCACCGCTATTGGCGTTGGGCGCGGTTAGCTCGATACCAGTCATGTAAAAACTACCGTTTGGCTTATATAACTCAGTGGCATCCGCCATATAAAAAGCACAATGAATTTTGGACCAGCGACGCTTTGCAGAACCAAACAAGAACACACAAAATTTCTGACTTCTGTGTACATCTGGGAAATATGGCTTTCGATTTTCAAAATCGAAAATTGCACCAACGGCCTCAGCTTTGATTAATGTCTTAAAAAATTTCGCACTGGTACGACCGGTTGTAATGTCAGAAGGTACTAATAAGCCCGCCAACCCATTGCTTAAAAGTAGTGCAGTTGAACGTTCAACAAAAACGCGATATAAATTTATGTCCCCCCCCCGATAACAGGGGAAAGTCACCAGACTCCCTAAGTACGCGAGATGCAGTTTCAGCCGCATTTTTAGCAGCAATAAACTCGTTGTAAAGTGGTTTTCTATCAGCCTGTAGCAGAGCAATCAAGTGATCACGATCCGCAGTGTTTGATGCAAAAGCAATGGCTGTATCACGCTGCGAAAACCACTTGATTTCTTCAAGCTTGGCTACGTCCCAAGGTGGGTTGCCAATGACCGCATCAAAACCGCCACTTCCGTCGGTCTTCCATACGTTTGGAAAGGCTGTCCACCAATGAAAGAAGGTCTCGCGTTTTGCCAGCGCACGCGCTTGTGCCAGTAAAGCATTGGCGGCTTCAACCGCCGCGCCCTTACCGGCGACTTTGCCCTCAGACAGCACGGCTACCAGGTTACGGTCAGGGGAAAATATTTCGGCAAGAGCACTGCGCAAATTTTCATCACCAAGCTTGCTCAGTTTTTTTTGTGTTTCTACTGGCCAGCCAGGCACCATCCAGCGTAGCGCACGCCAAAAATCAAGCAGGGCATGTAATGGTTTAACTTGTTCCAGTGCTTCATCCGCTAGCCTTTTAGACAGTCGGGCTTCGGCGATGTCAACATCAGTCAGGTCAGCAACCTGGCTCAGACTGCGCGCTGCAATGTCAAGACGCGCCAAGTCTGCCTGTTGGAACAACATGCCCAAAGCATTCAGATTGCGCTGCACCTGCGGCAGCTTTTCACCATGCAGGCTGTCACCAATCTTGAGGTGATGGTCCAAAAAGCTGAGCGGCGCACCCACGGTAAAGGTGTGCAGCCACAGCGCGGTTTTGGCCAGCTCAACCGCCATCGGGTTTTTGTCAACGCCAAAGATGGTTTTCTTCAAAATCATGCGGCGCACGATGTGCCGGTCGTCCAGCTGCGCATCCGTGACGGCCCAGC
>ENA-OFCF01001016-OFCF01001016.1-metagenomes-genome-assembly--contig:-NODE-1016-length-11395-cov-4.938007_pt1 | contig 11395 bp, 6 predicted proteins | sample MGYA00153387_OFCF01 | MGnify analysis MGYA00153387
AATTTGGTGCCACTGCCATCTTATCGCGCACCTCGATCGCGGGCATCGTAGTTTCTCGCGCCAAGATCTCTGTCAAAAAACTTTGATGATGGGGATCTAGGTGCTGAATCAGCACAAATGCCATCCCCGTATCGGTTGGCAAATGACTCAGTAACTGTCTAAATGCTTCCAATCCTCCCGCTGAAGCTCCAATTCCTACAACGGGAAATCGAGCGGTTGCTAAATTTTCATCGAGATTTCTAACCCAAGCTGGTTGATTTTGCTCGTCAGGCTGCTGGGAGTTCATCGGAGGAAGTAACTTTTGCCTATGTAGAATTACCCAAGTAGCTAGTACTGGGCAGCATAAATAACTCGCATCGTAATTTAATGGCGGGTCATTAGCCTCAATCGTAAATTAAAAATGTGAGGATCTTGTGAGGAAATATCAGTCGGAATAGCAGATTACAGCCGCGATTGTTAGTGAGCATAGATCCTAGTAAATTTAATTAAATATTTAGATTACTACTTGTCTATTTTTTAGCATAATAAATTAACCAGATATCTGAGCTGTTGATTATCTAAAATATTATTTGGACTTTAGATCTTTTTCAGCAATAGATTCAAGTCATAAATCTTAATATTTAATAGCTAATTTAGATGCTAATTATATCCTCAATAGAGATAAATCTTTTTACGATTAGGTTAAATATCTATCTATTGATTGATTTATTTATAGTGAAATGTCAGTAAGCTTGAAAAATAACAGATTTATCCATTTAATAAAAAATATTTTATTGCTTAAAATTGATTTGTTTATCTAAAAATAAACAATCGGCACAAAGGATTGTCACAAGTGTAAAGCCAAAAGTTTTGCCAGACAATTTTACGATAGTCAGACTATCAATTATTAATTATTATGACACTTGAATCTAATGGCAATAAGAGCGTAGAAGGCAAGCCGTTCGAGTCGAAATTTCCCGTCGTCGGTATAGCTGCTTCCGCAGGTGGATTAGCAGCCTTTACGCAGCTACTAAGCCATTTAGCTGTCGATACTGAAATGGCGTTTGTGCTGATTCAGCATTTAGAACCCGATCGTCAGAGTCTATTGAGTGAGCTACTGGCGAAAGCCACCAAAATGCAGGTGTGCGAGGCACAGAACGGGATGGTTGTAGAGCCAAATCGGGTGTATACGATTCCGCCGAACACGAAGATGGTGCTACTTGATGGCGTACTGCAACTATCGCCCCGCGAGAAAGTTTTTGGTAAATATATGCCTGGAGATGCCTTATTTACCTCTTTGGCAGTCGATCGCGGAGATCGAGCGATTGCGGTGGTATTATCGGGCGGCGATGGTGACGGTTCGCTAGGGTTGACTGCGATTAAGGAAGCAGGGGGCGTGACGTTTGCTCAGTGTGAAGCTACGGCAAAAGTCGATAGTATGCCGACTACTGCGATTGCGACAGGTAATGTCGATTTTGTGCTACCGCCGGAAAAAATTGCCCAAGAATTACTCAATCTCAGTCGCAATCCCATGTTTGTCTGTCCGCAGCGGCTGGTTGCGAGTGATGGATCTAGCCTCTTTCACCAAGGCTCCGCCGACGAACAGCAAGTTGCTTTGGCGAAAATTTTCTCACTTCTACTATCGATTACTGGTGTTGATTTTAGTTACTATAAGTCCAAAACACTCAATCGTCGGATTCAGCGAAGAATGCTGTTGTGTCGAGTAGAACAGTTGGCAGACTATGCGGTCTATCTGCAAGTGCATCCGGCTGAAATTAACGCACTGTTTGAGGAAATATTCATCCATGTCACCAGCTTTTTTCGCGATCCCGCAGCCTTTGAACTGCTCCTCACCAAAGTTTTTCCCACGATTACCCAACATAAGTCGGCATCGCCGATTCGGATTTGGGTGGCGGGTTGTTCGACAGGTGAGGAGGTGTATTCAATCGCAATGTGTTTACTAGAATTCTTGGCAGATCGAATCACACTACCGTCGATCCAGATTTTGGCAACCGATATTAGCGAATCGTCGCTCGATCGAGCCAGAGCGGGTATTTATAACGACAATCAGATGGTGGATGTCTCACCAGAACGTCGTCACCGCTTTTTTAAGCGGCACATAGCCAGCCGTAGCTCAAATGTGGGAGCAAGCTATCAGATCGATCGAGCAGTGCGCGAACTGTGCGTGTTTACGCGTCAAGATTTGGGTAGCGATGCGGCGGGTGCTAATTTCGATCTGATTAGCTGTCGCAATGTCCTGATTTATTTTGATGAATCGCTCCAGCAGGAGATGATGCCGATCTTCCACGATCGTCTCAACTCGACTGGATTTCTCTTCCTGGGCACGTCGGAAAGTCTGGGGAAATCTTCAGATTTGTTTGCTCAAGTCGAGCCACAGCACCAAATTTATGCTAAAAATTCAACTGCAACCCAGTCTACTTTTTCGGGTATTCCCAGCAGCGATGCTTTGCAAGAGCCACTTCGCAAACGCACCGTGGGAGCGAGATCTAATCTAAATAACTTAGCAAATCGTCAATTGAGCCTTGAGGTTTTACCAGAATTCGATCTCCCAGAAAAATTAGAGCGACTCCAAGTTGCCAATGACAAAATTTTGTGGATCGAGCAAGAACTGCAATATAAGTATCAAGAGTTAAAAACTGCTAAAGAAGAGATTGAGGCAACTACTGAAGAACTCCGCACGATTGAGGATGAACTCCGCTACCGTAAGACACAACTGGATCGAGTCAATCAGAATTCGAGCGTTGGCGTAGCCTGTCGGAACGAGAATCGCGGTCGAGATGATTTCTTATCCAACCTGTCCCACGAACTGCGTAATCCCCTCACGGCAATTATCGGCTGGGCACAACTACTCCAGACCCACAAGCTAGACAAAGCCACCGTCACTCATGGTTTAGAAGTAATCTATCGCAATGCGAAGCTGCAATCCCAATCGATCGATAACATGCTGGATCTTGCCCAGATTGCCAGTAGCAAATTGCACCTCAACCCGATCCGGCTCGATCTATTCTCCGTCTTGAGTGCAGCCATCGCATCCGTCCAACACTCCGCCGATACTAAATCGATTCAACTGATTGTCAATTTAACCCCGACAACGATAATGGGCGATGTCGATCGGTTAGAGCAAGTACTCTGGAATCTACTGACTAACGCCATTAAATTCACGCCCAGAGGTGGCAAAGTGGAAGTCACCCTCACAACCGTCCAGAACTACGCCCAGATTCGAGTCAGTGATACCGGAATCGGGATCGGGGCGAAATTGTTGCCGTATATATTCGACAGGTTTCAAGGCGATGCTAGCAGTAGTAAAACCAGTTCCGGCTTGAGGGTGGGATTATCACTCGTGCGGCAGATCGTCGAACTCCACGGCGGCAACGTCCGCGCCGAGAGTGCAGGTGAAAGGCGAGGCACCACAATTGTTATGCAGTTGCCCTTAGAAGCTGTACCGAGCGATGCCGCAGCGACGGGACGCTCCGTCACTGAGGAGGTGTCCTTGCTAGAAGGCTTACACATCCTCGCAGTTGACGATCAGCCACATATTCTCGATCTGGTAAAATACATCTTAGAAGATGCCGGGGCAGCAGTAACTACAGTTACCTCGACCCTAGACGCGCTTTCATCTTTAGTCACATCTGGAGTCAAATATGACGCGCTCTTGGCAGATATCGGGATGCCAGACGAAGATGGTTTGGCATTAATTAGGCGGATCAGAGCCTTGGATCCTCAAGTTGGGGGACAGATTCCGGCGGCGGCAATTACGGCTTATGGTAGCGAGCGAGAACGGCAACAGGCGATCGCTGCTGGGTTTCAAGTCCATCTGGCTAAACCCTTTTATGCCGAACAACTAATCCAAACGGTGGCAAATCTGACCGAACGAGTGAAAGTAACATAAACCTCAATTAGGCATTATGGAAGTTAGCTAGTAAGTAACTCAAACAGGATCGAATTCCTTCCAGTGAGTGTTAGAATCGATCTGCAAAATGTGGTTAGAATTTTAACCTCAATCTCATACCTGCGATTTAAATCAGATCGGACATTAATTAAACATTAATTGATGTTGGCTGTGGAATTGGTGGGAATGCCATTCATTTACTCGACCGTGGTTTAACTGTCGAAGGTTTAGCTCTAGATCCGATCCAAAAAGAACGATTTTTAGAACGAGTTGGCGATCGAGCAATTTTTCATTTAAATACCTTTGAAAATTTTAAATCGACGTATCAATACGATCTAGCCCATAATTATTGAGATCTCAATCGATATTAGACGACACTGTTAATGGCGAGTGCTTCCTTAGTTTTAGGCGGCTTGATGAAGCTACCAATATTAATTGGTAAGTATTCGACCTTTTTATCATAACTCTTTTAACAAAGTATCTAATTATTTAGCTTGAATACTTTCTAATGTTTGAAGCATATTTATGGCGGTAAATGGCTTAGTTAGAAATGCGCTGACTTGTTGTGTATGAACCATTGCTTCTAAATTAAGATAAGAACCACTCATGACCACAATTTGAACTTGGGGGTTAATCTGTTGTAGAGCATGAATTGTCGATTGAGTATTGAGATTGGGCATCATCATATCGATGAGGACGATGGCAATACTCCGATGGTTTTGGGCATAGAGATCGATCGCTTCGCTCCCATCGCTAGATAACATCACGCGGTAATTGTATGTCTCTAGGGATTCTTTGGCAATTTGCCGAATCGCGCTTTCATCGTCTACCACTAATACCAACTGTCCCTTCCCATCGTATGAATCCGCTGCTGCGCCTGAAGATTCGGCTTCCTTATTATGGATCGCGGGTAGATAGATTTTAAAACAAGTACCGCGCCCGATCTGGCTCTCTACTTCGATCGCGCCTCCATGCGCTTTGACGATACCCTGGACTGTCGATAGCCCCAATCCCGTCCCCGTCTTTTTGGTGGTAAAAAACGGCTCGAAGATCCGATCGAGTATTTCGCTAGTCATCCCCATGCCCGTATCGGCAATCGTAATCAGGATATAAGTTCCCGCTGGTAACTGGAGCTGGGCAGAATCGGTATCGATAACCATGTTCTCCGTACTAGCCGTCAGGCTGCCGCCATCGGGCATCGCATCCCGCGCATTTACAAATAGATTCATCAGCACTTGATGGATCTGTGTCGCATCGACATTTACCATCCACAGATCTTCACTGGCGTTGTTAACTTGAATCTCAATCGATTTAGGGAAAGTTTGTCTGGCTACACTAATCAGTTCTGTCAGAATATGCCGTACCTGTAGCACCGTGCGTTCGCCATCCAGCCCTCGCGCAAAGGTGAGAATTTGCTTCACCAAACCGCTCCCGCGTTTGGAACTTTCGACTAGCATATTCAATAGTCGGCGACTGCGATCGTCCAAATTGGGCAGAGTCATCGGTAAAAGCTGCGCTGCACCGACAATCGGCGTGAGCACATTATTCAAATCATGGGCAATGCCACTAGCGAGACTACCCAAACTTTCGAGCCGTTGAGCGCGGAGAAACTGCTGCTCTAATTGTTTTTTGTCGGTGATGTCGGTATCGACACTGAGAATCGAGGTGGGATGTCCCGCCTCATCGCGCACTAGCGTCCACCGACTTTCGACGATTACCTCCCGACCAGTTTTAGTGAGCTTGCGCAATTCACCTTGCCACGCGTCTTGTTGTCGCACTATCTGAGCCGCAATTGTGATTTCTGGTGGGACATCTGTGTAAAACAGTTGCGTTGTGTTTCGCCCTACTGCTTCTGTGGCTAGCCACCCATAAATGGACTCCGCGCCTTTGTTCCAGAATTGAATCTGACTATCCAAATCCCGCACGATAATCGCATCTGTCGCGATATTCAGCAAGGCAGCTTGCTCTTGGATTTTTTGTTCTGCGGCTTTGCGATCGGTGATATCCCGTCCCTCTGGGATCAACATCACGACTTTACCAGTGGCATCGAAGATCGGACTGAGGGAAAAATCGACCCAAAAGTGAGTACCATCCGCTAAAACAGATGGGGCTTCAAATCTAACAAGTTGACCTGTCGCCGCCTGGACGATCGCCTGTTGCAGTTGGACTTGAACATCGGGGTAGTGAGTCCACCACGGAGTCGTCCAAAATGTCCGCCCGACTACATCATCTAGTGTCACCGCCAACGCATTTAGCGCGGTACGGTTAATTTCTATTACCGTCCCAGCAGGATCGAGCAAGCCCATCAGTTGGAAGGTATTATCAAAAATCGCCCGAAACTTCCGTTCGCTATCTCGCAGCAATTCTTCAGCTTGCTTGCGACTGGTAATATCAAAGCTAATCGATAGATACTGAAACGGTACGCTACTATCGTCTAAACATGGCACGATCGTCATCGCCATCCAATAATAACTACCATCTTTGGCACGATTCTCGATTTCACCACTCCAGACTCGTCCACTAGTAATTACTACCCACAGATCTCGAAAGAATTTGGGAGGATGATAGCCCGAATTTATCGTTCGATGGGTTTTACCGATTAACTCATCTGATGAATATTGAAAAATTTCGCAAAATTTGTCGTTGACAGAAATAATCGTGCCGTGTAAATCTGTCGCAGCAACGATCGCCGCTCGATCGAGAGCGTATTTCTGAAACTCATGCTTGACGATCTCTGCTTGGAGTTGTTGCGTTCGCAAGTTTAGTTCGACGGTGCGTTCTTGCACCCGTCGTTCTAGATCGTCTTCTATCTGTTGTCGTCTGATTACTTCCAACCGCAATTCACGATTGCTCTGCTCTAATTCTGCCCCTCGATCGATCGTCTGCTGTTGCAGTTGCTCTAGCATGTACAGCATTTCCAACGGATCGAGTAATTGCAGCAGGTTGGACTGGGTAAGGATTCCCGCTAACTCGCCGCGATCGTTGGTAATTACCAATCGCCGAATCTGTTTGGACTCCATAATTTGCTGGGCAGACGATAATGAATCCAATGGCTGCAAGCAAAACACTGGACTACTCATCACCGCTCCAACTAACAACTGCTCTAGATTGAGTTCGAGTGTCTGAAACTGGACGATATCTTGTTCGGTAATAATTCCTACTGGTTGCAACGGTTGTTGACTGTCCACAATAACGATCGAACTTACCTGCCGCTCGGTCATCATCTGGGCGATTTGCAAGATTGTCGTCGTGGGTGGAGCATGAACTACCGCGCTCGTCATCCCTTCAGCGACGGAGCGAAACTTCAACAGATTAACTGGCTGCAAAATTTGGCGGATATGCTCTGGCGTGACGATGCCGATAAGTTGCTGGCGATCGTTGAGGATCGGCAAATGGCGGATCTGATGATGTTGAAAAATCGTCAACGCACTCATCACTGTATGGCGATCTGAAAGGACTAAGGTTTGCAGTTCGGTATTCATCACCTCACCTACTTTCACGTCTTGGAGACTGCATTGACGGGCAGTGAGCTTCACTAAATCGCGTGTAGTAAAAATGCCCACTAATCGATCGTTAGCTAAAACTAATACCGCGCTCTGATGTGGGGTATTATTCGGGCTAAAAGATTGCGCTAATGGGGTGGCTGATGCCGAGCTTACGCCCGTATCAGGCAACAGACAGTTACGTCCTTTCGCCTGACTCATCAACGAAATAACTTCTATCAGCGGCATGTCAGGATCTACCGTCAATGGCTGCCGATCGACGATCGATGCCAAGCTGGGTAAACTCTGTAACAGATTAGCAGTACTTGACATCCACGCTCACAAATAAATTACTTCTCACGTCTATACTACGATTAATCAAATTTCTATGTAAAGAAAGCTCGATACTATTTCGATCTGCTCTACCAGCGATCGATGTCAAGAAAATTGGATGTGACGATTCTCGTTCCGAGAGGCTTCGCCAACGCAGCCAGAGAGCGACATTAGCTCGAATGTAGTCAACGTGAGTTTCTCTTAGAGGATGTTTGGAAATACGGAGAGTATAAAATATTCAGGCAAGTCTGCGTAGCATAAGTCGGATCATAGCAATATGAATAAAAGCCTCTGACGAAGAAGGTAAACGTTCATAATCAACGTTGAGACGACGGCACCAGTGTAACCAACCGTAAGTTCTTTCAACAGTCCACCGTTTTGGTAGAAGGACAAAACCTTTGCTACCATTAGGTCGTAAGACCACATCAACAATCCAGTGACAAATATCCATCACCCAGTGGAGGAAATCTGGACCAGAGAAACCGCCATCGAACCAGATGCGGGCTAATCGAGGGACGCGGTGGCGTTCTTCATTCATCTTGGTCAGCAGTTGTTTTGCACCATCTCGTTCTTGAATGTCAGCAGCAACTACTCTTACCATCAATAGCAGCCCTAATGTATCGACCATTGTGAAACGTTTCCGCCCTTTAGTTTTCTTCCCTGCATCATAGCCAACTGAATCACTAACCATCACTGCTGTGGGCACTGTTTGTGAATCGATACTGGCAACACTAGGGCTAGGATCTCTGTCTTCTGCTACTCTGACCCATTCTACTAACCGATCGTTAATCCGTTTCCAACTGCCATCATTGCGCCACTTGCTGAAATAGTAGTAAACGGTTGAAAACGGTGGGTATTCCTTTGGCATTAACCGCCAAGCACAACTGCTCACCAACACATACAGGATTCCCTGCATAACCGACATCATATTTACAGTGCGTGGTCTACCTGTCCCTGTTTCTGGCGGTAATAGCGACGCTAGTAATTCATACTGTTCTAATGTTAACTCTGTGGTGTAGGCTTGAGTCATGGCTTCCTCGATGGCTGTCTAAGTTTTGAATTTTATCCAGCCTAACAATTCGTGGAAGCTTTTTCTCTACTGGTGCCTGTTTATACTTTCCAAACATCCTCTAAGGTATTAACGCCAGAACAACTAGAAATGAAGGCTAATGTTGATGAGATTAATCGGATATTAAGAGATTCTAGAGCCAAGTTTAAGGAACTAAAACTGCTTGCAAAAGAGTTCGGGTTTTAGGATGAATACTAGGTTTGAAGTCATCCGTTTCCCTTCTCATAAAAATTGATGGTGTGGAGGATATCTTCCACACCATCAATTAGCTCTGGATAGATTTAGCAGTGATTACACAGAACTTGGGAGAGCTAATTGAACTTTATATCCAGCTCGATTTTTAGGATGACTTTGATTTGTGAAAACAGCCCGATCGTTTTTGAGCACAATTACCTCAAAGAATGGGTGAAAGCGTTCTTCAGGAATGCCGAAAGCTTTCAGAAATTTACTAAACATCACTTGTTCTTCTCGTTCTGCCTGTCCATCAGACAAAGAGGAGTCGAGCAAATTGAGCATAATGCACATTTTTTGGGCATCTGTTAAGACAGGAGCAGCTTCAGATAGAAAGGTCTCCAAACTGTTTTTACTGGCGTATTTCACACCTCGGTCTAATAAAGCAGCATTATTAGCACCAACACCAATGACACCGTTGCTCTCTTGACCGCCCAGAACTGCCAGAAGTTGACCAACTTCCTCATTATCAAACTCACCATCGGCTCCTATCATGTAAAGGAGCGATATAGCTAAGGCGAGATGAGGAGTCATTTCCTCGCTATCTCCTTTGAACATATCAAACAAACCCATAATGCTTTTCCTGTAATTAGTTATCAGTAGAGAAATACCTGTGTCAGCATATTTTATTGCCACACTCCTATGCTTCCCTAATCGAACTTTGAAATCAACTAGTTTTAAAATAGCTGTGAATATCTATTTGTCGTCGCTTTTTGCGCTTCGATGTCAGCATTGACGATCGACCCCCAAGGTTGCGAGGAACGGCTTGAGCTTTTTACTGACTGTTGATGAATCAAAATCCCCGTAGCCAGCTTCTTTAATCGCGTCCGCCGCCTGTTGGTTAGAGAGGTTTCCCGCTTGTTTCTGCTGTGCCAAATCTGCGAGTAAATCATCGGGAATTTTACCCCCCGCTCTGAGTTTGTTCTGTTTCCCAGGGGCTGGGGGATTGATAGCTCCGCCGTCGGAGCTGATCGATGATGGCTCATCGTCAACCTGATTGGTTTGGGGTGAACCCGTCAAAATATTCGGCTCTGTCTTGGATGTAGCGATCGTCGTAGGCGATGCGCTTCGCTTCGACAAGTCATTCGCTAAGGATTTTCCCAGTGCTGATAATTCCGCATCTAGCCGTGAGATCGTATTCTTCATTGCGGCGATATCCTCAGTTAGTGGATCGAGTGCCATCTCTATCGATTGTTGGTCTTGTCCTGATAACGTACTGATGGCTATGCTTACTTGGGATTCCACCTGTTTAAGTATCTCATCATTATTCATACTTACTTTTAAGTCAATCAGGCTAAGGATCTCATCATTACTTGTACTGATATACTGACCATTACCTAGGATGTCATCATTACCTATCCTGACACCGTACATACTTCTGTCAGCGTCTAAGCACTTCTCGATGTATTCGGTTAGTAATTGTGTGACTGTCAGCCTTTCCCGTTTAGCCAGTAATCCGAACCGCTGCCAGTCATCGCGATCGATCCTAAACGATGCCATCATCTTGTTCTCAACCGTGGGGATACTATCTGTCGTCTCATCCACATGCAACTCGCTAACCATACTTACACATCCTGTTAATGTACTTACTATTCTAACGTTTAATAAGTATATATCCTGATTCATAAGGATATTTAATTAGGATGTGTAATTACTGGATAAGTACATAAGTTAATTAGATCATTATTTGTCCTTATATATAAGTACTGTACGTACAAATAATGCTATAATAAGTACACGCAAGACAAAGCGACCGCCTCCCTAGGAAAGATAAGCGATCGTCAAGTCAATCCCAAACCAAAAAGAAAAGGATATCTAATTATGAAACTGTTAGACGCTCGTGTAAATGGAATGCCCCGCCAAGTGACCACCAAGTACGGTGAGAAGTCAGTGCTGGATGTTGTGACTAGTGAAGGAAACTTCACCGTCTGGCGACCCGCTGGCGATCGAGAAGTGATGGGTCGGATGAATGGGGAACGGGTATCAATCGCGCTGGACTCCAAGGGTAAAGCGTCCTTGGTCGAACACGCTAGTACCAAGCCCCAACTGGCTCAGATGGGTTTCAGTGCGCCAGTAGAAACACCTGAAACTACCCGAAGTGCTGAGATAGCTGACTACATCCAACGGTTAGGAAAACTCTATAACCACTGTCTGACAACTGCTACTCAGATGCCAACCGAGATCGAGCTAGAACCAGCACAGGTTAAAGATATCGCGACAACGATATTCATTCAGACCACCCGCCATTTCAATCTGTAACCTTCACCACTAGCCAGCCTCACCCGTTGGGGCTGGAAATACTGACCTTACTACTTATACAGCACTTCCTGATGTTATGCAATACAATAAGTAAAGGTATAAATATTATATTTTAATGAAAGCATCCTCGAT
>ENA-OFCF01001018-OFCF01001018.1-metagenomes-genome-assembly--contig:-NODE-1018-length-11383-cov-3.246557_pt1 | contig 11383 bp, 7 predicted proteins | sample MGYA00153387_OFCF01 | MGnify analysis MGYA00153387
TCTCCCGCACGTATCAGCGCGGCCGCGTGGTCCTGCTGACGACCTCGATCGACCGCGACTGGTCCGACTTGCCGCTGCGTCCCGGCTTCGTGCCGCTCGCTGAACGCGTGCTCGCCTGGCTCGACAGCAGCCACCCGGGGGGCGCCGCGGGCCAGATCGTCGCCGGTGAGCCACGCATCATCGCCACCGACAAGCCCGTCACCGTGCGCATGCCCGACGGACGCGAGCGCATCCTCCCGCCCGAGCGCGAGGGCCAGGCTGTCTTTAAAGACACATATACCCCCGGGCACTATCTCGTCACCACCGCCGCTGGCGAGCCCCTCACCTTCGCCGTCCAGCAGGACCCCGCCGAGAGCGACACGACCCCTGTCCCCGTGCGCCCGCCGAGCCTCGACGGCGACCAGGTCATGGCAGCAGCCCAGCACCCGCGCTGGCGCCCCCTCGTCCTGCTCGCCGCGGCCCTGTTGCTGCTGGAGACCCTGCTACGCGCCCGCGCACGCCGTTGACGGCACCGAGGTCCACCACCCCCGGTCGCCCCGGCGATCGCAATAGCGCACCCCGGACCACGGCCGGCTACGATGTGCCATGCGCGCCTCGCCTCCCCCGCGGACGCAGTGGGTCGACCCCTTCATCGGTACGGGCGGCAAGGGCTACGGCACCGGCAGCGCCTTCCCGGGCCCGCAGCGCCCCTTCGGCCTCGCGCGACCCGGCCCCGACACCGCGCTCGCCGGCGGTCTGGCGCTGAGCTTCGCGCACTGCTCCGGCTACAGCTTCGAGGACACGATGGTCATGGGCCTGAGCCAGACGCGCATGCACGGCACCGGCATCGTCGACTACGGCGCCGTCTCGTTCATGCCGACCCTCGGCTTCACGCCGGCCAAGGCGGCCCCCAAGGGCGTGATGCAGGCCCTCGACAAGACCAATGTGCTCGCCGCGGCCGGCCTCTACCCGATCGCAGGCACCGACACCTACCTGGTCGGCAGCCCGAGGTTCACGCGCATGACCCTGCACCTCGCCGGCGGCGACCTCGTCCTCGACGCCCCCGCCGCCAGCGCCAGCGCCATCTACATCGACGCCGCCACCCTCGACGACGTCCCCCTCACCACCCCGAGCCTGCGCCACGCCGACCTCGCCCCCGGCGGCCTGCTGCGCTTCGACATGTCCGAAGCGCCAGGTACATGGGGGCAGCCCTCCCCTTGATCCCGAACACCGGTTGCGAGACGCTGGTCGGCGATCATGATGCCGGATCCAACCCGTCGAACGACCCTCTCCCTCTCCCTCCTCCTCACCGTCGTCGGTTGCGGGTCGGGCGACCCCGACGACTCGGCCGCCACGACTGCCACCGCCGGCACGCCCGCCACAGACTCGCCCTCCACCGCCAGCACCCCCACGACCACGGGCGCCACCGGGGCCATCGCTACCGACGATACAGGCAATACAGCCCATACGGGTGATACAGCCCATACGGGTGATACGGGTGATACAGGTGATACGGGCGATACCGGCACCGCGGGTGACACCAGTGACACCTCCGACGAGGTGACGGTCTACGACGTCGAGCCCGGCGTGCTCTCGAACGACGGGTTCCCCGGGTTCTGCGAGCCGGAGGTTTATACCAAGATGGTCGACGGCCAGCCGCAGTACTGGCTGCGCGATAACGTCGTCGGCTACGCAGATCCGCGCAAACGCTCGTTCTACGTCGATTACGGCCACGTCGGGGACACCCTCGATTACGGGCCGATCATCCGCGGTGGCGTCTACAGCGTGCGTTGTCTGCGCTTCGCGGGCGACCTATGGTGGCAGCAGCCGGGCACCATGGACAGCCACGTCGTGTGGTTTCGCGTGCCCGGCCCGATGATGGAGGCCGGCGAGGTGCAGGTGCCGGCCAGCTTCCAGATCGAGGATAATTTCATCACCGATCAATCGAAGCTGCTCCCGACCTACGGCCCGATCGCCGACAAGATCGCCCTTATTTATCAGTTCCGCCAGAAGGACACCCTCGACGATATCTACGGTCACGGCGCCACCCATATCTCCGCCAATGGGAACCCCGGCGAGGCCGATATGACCAAGCTCGGCTTGACCACCGCCATCAACGTCAACGCCCCGTGGATGGCCCAGCTCGGCGTCAATCCCACCCCCGACAGCCTCGACGGCATCGGCGAGGTCATCTTTCGCACCCTCAGCGACGCCCAGCTCGACGAGGCCGTCTCCCAGCAGCCCGCCGTCGGCCTCTACTTCACCGACCTCGAAAAGACCGGGAACTACGGCGACCCGAACACCTGGTGGAGCATCGACCTCGAGGGCACCACGCTGCCGCGATACTACCGCTTCTTGCAGAAGATGAAGGCCGCCGTGCCGCAGCGCATGATGGTGGACTACTATCGCAACCTCGTGTGGACCAAGGGCTTCAACTCGCCCGGCGACGGCACCCCCGACCCGACCGACCCGAAGTTCACGCAGAGGCTCGCCGACCCCGAGAAGTTCGGGGCCAACCCCGCCTACCGTGCCTTCGAGCTCGACGGTCAGACCGTCTCGCTGCGCGACGTCGTCGACCTCTACACCGTCGACGCCTACCCCGGGCGGGGCTTTGGCCCGTTCGACGGCTCTCCTGACAAGTCCGACCGTTCGTGGACCTCGTATCAGCTCTACAGCATGATCTATGACACGATCGTGATCCGCAAGCTGGTGCCGCCGAGCGCCAAAGTGCTGTGGTTCGGCTGGTCGCAGAGCGACAACGACCAGGCCACGCGCCTCTACATCAACCTCCCCACCGGCCGCGCCTCCTATTACGTGCGTCACCCCCAGCCAGCCGCGTGGGCCGAGACGGTCGAGATGCTCGGCTTCATCGTCGGCGACGGATACCACTGGTGGAGCGAGCAGGTCAGCCGCGGCGACGATCCCAACCTCCTCGGCACCGGCGACGGCGACCCCAAGTGGGAGCCCTCCGACCCCAACACCCCGGCCCCGTGGACGTGGAGCGACAACCCCAACGGCGCTGGCGCCTACCCCCGCATGCACATGTACGCGCTGTCGTACGGCCAGCTCGGACATTACAGGGTCAAGCAGGTCGAGGACCGCCTGTCCGCGTGGGCCTTCGCCTCCTACACGCTCCCCGACACCGTCGGCAGCGTGGCCAAGGGCGACGCGACCATCCTGGAGCTCGCCACCAACCGGCTCCCGATCGTGCTGCTCCTGGGTGAGCCGGGCAAGCGAGCCATCTTCGCCGTCCACCCCTTCGGCGACTACCGCCAGCGCTACACGCTCACCGTCGACGTCGACGGCGCCCAGGTCCCGGTGACGATCTCGGGCAAATGGCCCGCGCTCTTCGACCTGAATTGATCGGGCCCGAGCTCCGCCGTCGCTCACCGCTGGTCAGCGCTCGCTACGGATCTGCTCGGCGAGCTCCTGATGCGCCGCGAACGGCGGCGTCTCGACCACCGGCTCCGGCGTACGCAATAACTCCGGCGCCGCGAACAGGTCCGCCAGCAACCCCGGGGGCTTCGCCGCCGGGTCGGGCAGGCCCAGCGCCGCCCGCCGGTGCGCCGGCGCGTAGCGCTGCTTGAACGCCAGCATCCGGCGTAGTGGGCCCTCGAGCAGCGCGTCGGGCGTCTTCTCGAGCAGCCGCACGGTCTCGCGGACCAGGTCGAACTGGCTGCACACCAGCACCCCGTCGCAGCCCGCCTCGAGGCAGCCGCGGACCAGCGGCTCGGGCTGGAAGTGGTCGGCGACCGCCTTCATCTCGAGGTCGTCGCTAAACACCACCCCGTCATAACCGAGCTCGCCGCGCAGCAGGTCCATCACATCGGGCGCGAGGGTCGCGGGTCGCTTCTTGTCGAGGCGGGGGAACAGCACGTGCGCCGTCATGATGCTCGCCACGCCCGCGGCGATCGCCGCCTTGAACGGCGGCAGCTCGACCTCACGCAGGCGGTGCAGGTCGTGCTCGAGGCGCGGCAGCTCGAGGTGGCTGTCGGTCTTCGTGTCGCCGTGCCCGGGGAAGTGCTTGGCGCACGCCGCCACGCCGGCGTCCTGCATCGCCGTGATGAACGCCGCCGCGTGCCGGCCGACGCGGGCCGGGTCGCGCGAGAAGCTGCGGTCGCCGATCACCGGGTTGTCGGGGTTCGTGTCGACGTCGACGACCGGGGCGAAGTCGAGGCCGATCCCCAGGTCCGCCAGCTCACGGGCGATCGCCGACGCAACCGCCGCGGTCGTCGCAGGATCGTCACGCTCGCCGAGCAGACGCATCGGCGGCCACTCGGTCCACGGCGCGCGCAGCCGCTGGACGCGACCACCCTCCTGGTCGATCGCCAGCAACACCGGCGACTCGGGCGGCGCCGCCGCGTGCAGGGCCGCCGTCAGGGCCCGTACCTGCGCCGGATCGCCGATATTCCTGGCGAACAGGATCACCCCACCCAGACGGCCCTGGGCCAGCAATTCGGCCAGCGCACGCGGCAGCTCCTTGCCCTGGAATCCCGCAAACAGGAGCTGACCCGGCTGCCACAGGCTCGTCATACTCGTCATCGGGCGGCAGGTTAGAGGCTCGCGCAGCCGCGTGCAAACTCCCATCAGGGCCCGCGCGAGCGGCAAGGCGGCGGTTGACGCCCCCGGGCGCGGTTGTTAGCGTCCGGCGCCTTGCCGATGTCGATTTTCACGCCTCGCACCGCCGCAACCGCCGCTTCATCGCTCGGCCTCCTTGCGCTCCTCTGCGTCGGTCGGGTCGCCCATGCGCAGGCGCCGATGGGCGGCGGCATGGGAGGCATGGGCGGCATGGGAGGCGGCGGCATGCCGCAGGGACCCGGTCAGGGCGGCAAGCCCGACAAGAAGGAGGGCCCCGCCGAGGCGGCCCCCAAGGACAAGCAGGCGTTGCAGCCGATCGAGCCGGTGCCGGCCCAGCCGCGCGGGCTCCGACAGCTCCAGCTGTTCGAGATCCACGGCTACATGCGCATGCGGGCCGACTACTTCCACCGCCTCGACCTCGGCATCGGCAAGTCCAACGGTCAGTCGGTCGGTAGCACTTACGGCCAGAACGACACCACCGCCAACAAATTCTTCCCGCCGCCCTCGGTCGCCAACGAGACCGTCGAGGGCGTCGCGGCGCCCGGCAGCGCCGTCGGCACCGCCGCCAACTGCTTCACCGACCTCAATCTCGACAAGGGCGTCAACAGCGTCAAGGCTGGCCGCCGCTGCGGCCGTCACAACGGCTTTGGCAGCGCCAACATGCGCTTTCGCATGGAGCCCACGCTGCACATCACCGACACGATCAAGGTCCACGCCACGATCGACGCGCTCGACAACCTCGTGCTCGGCAGCACCCCGGACTCGTTCCTCGGCGACAGCCCGTTCGCCCCGCTCGACGTCTTCACCCGCACCCAGAACCCCCCGAGCGCCGGCCAGAACAGCTTCAACGACAGCCTGACCGTCAAGCGCGCCTACGGGCACATCCGCTTCGGCTGGGGCCTCGACATCAAGTTCGGTCGCATGCCGCACCACTGGGGCATGGGCCTCGTCGCCAACGACGGCAACGGCTACTACCGCGGCGACAAGTCCGACATCGTGCGCATGCTCGACATGGACTACGGCGACTCCGTCGACTCGCTGCGCCTCGGCTTCGACTTCGGCAAGGACCGCCGCAACGTCCACACCCTCGAGGTCTCGTGGGACTGGGCCTCGTCGGGGGCCACCACGTCGCAGCTGCTCGGTTCGGCGTGGAGCTCCGGCAACAAGGTCGGCCAGGACTTCAGCGCCGAGCGCTTCGACAACGTGTACCAGTGGCGCGTCTCGATCCTGCGCCGCGACGACCCGGCGATGCTGCAGCGCAAGATCTCGCTCGGCCGTCCGGTGATCAACTACGGCGCGATCGCCTGGCTGCGCGCGCAGGCCGTCGACCGCGTGACCGGCAGCCCGGGTCTGGGCGACGGACTCGGCACCAACCCGAGCTGGACCGACGACAACACCGACGACGGCCTCGGTCGCCGCGGCGCCTCGCTCGGCAACGGCGACCTCGACGAGTTCGGCGACAGCGGGATCCAGAACTACGCCAACCTGCTGATCCGCCGGCGCGCCGTGATCCTCACCCCGGACTTGTGGGTGCGCGTCAACTGGAAGACCCTGCGCGTCGAGCTCGAGGGCTCGGGCGTCATCGGCCGCTTCAACGAGCGCAACCTCGACCCGGCCAACGGCGACACCCGCTTCGACTACGCCGCCGTCAACCGCGGCGACCTGGCCCGCCGCACCTTTATGCAGCTCGGCTACGCGCTCGAGTTCAAGTACGGCCTGTTCAAGGACCGCTTCCACCTCGGCCTCGACCACGGCTTCGCCACCGGCGACTCGAGCGAGGCCAACCGCTACAACCCCCAGAGCCCGCTGATCGTCAACGGCGCCGATAATCGCTGGACCAACTTCCGCTTCAACCCTGCATACATGCAGGACCTCCTGCTGTTCCGCGAGCTGCTCGGCACCGCCTCCAACGCCGCCTACTTCAAGCCGTGGATGGCGTTCTACTTCTTCGACAACAACTTCTCGGGTCGCCTCGACGTCGAGTACGCCGTCGCCCACCAGCGCGCCGCGACCGTCGGCAACAAGGCCAACATGGGCCTCGAGATCGACGCCGCCATGCGCTACCACGACCAGCAGGAGCCGATCTTCGTGCAGCTGCAATACGGCGTGATGTTCCCGTTCGGCGCCTTCAACCGCGACCTCTCGACCTTCCCGACCGCGCAGAACGGCGGCGACGCCAAGGCCGCCCAGACCCTCCAGGCCCAGATCGGCATCAAGTTCTAGCGCCGCCTTGCATGCGCGGTCGCGTGAGGCAGACTCACCCGCCATGAGCAAGGCCAGGAAAGCCACCCCGCGCTGGGTCTGTCAGGCCTGCGGCGGGGTCACCTCGGGCTGGTTCGGCAAGTGCCCGAGCTGCGACGCCTGGAACACCATCGAGTCCGAAGCGCCGCCACCGAGCCCCGGCGAGCGCCCCATTGGCCCCGGCGGCTCCATCGTCGTCGCCTCGACCGACGCCCAGACCCAGGTCGACTCCCAGCCGCGCCGACCCTGCGGCATGAACGAGGTCGACCGCGTCCTCGGCGGCGGCCTCGTGCCCGGCAGCGTCGTCCTCCTCGGCGGCCCCCCGGGCATCGGCAAGTCGACCCTGCTATTGCAAGCCAGCGTCGGTCTGGCGCGCCGCGCCGGCCTCGTGCTCTACGCCAGCGGCGAGGAGTCGGTCGCCCAGGTCGCCTCGCGCTGCGCGAGGCTTGCAGCCAGCCACAAGAATTTATTGCTGATGGCCGAGCAGCGGATCGAGGAGGTGCTCGGCCAGGCCACCGAGCGCGTCAAGACCCTCGGCGCCCTGATCGTCGACTCGGTCCAGACCGTCTACAGCGGCACGCATGACGGCCTCCCCGGCAACATCACCCAGATCCGCGCCGTCACCAGCCAGCTCGTCGCGTTCGCCAAGCACCACGGCGTCCCGGTCGTCGTCGTCGGCCACGTCACCAAGGATGGCCAGCTCGCCGGCCCGCGCCTGCTCGAGCACCTGGTCGACGCCGTGCTCTCCTTCGAGGGCGACGAGGAGCGCGCGACTCGCCTGCTGCGCGCCACCAAGAACCGCTTCGGCAGCACCCAGGAGCTCGGCGTGTTCGAGATGCGGGGCGACGGCCTCCGCGAGATCGCCAACCCCTCGGAGGCTTTTCTTACCAGCCGCGACGCCCCCGCGATCGGGTCGTGTGTCACCGCCACCCTCGAGGGCTCGCGCCCGCTGTTGCTCGAGGTCCAGGCGTTGCTGGCTGCCAGCTTCGGCAACCCGCGCCGCACCTGCGTCGGCGTCGACCCGATCCGCCTCGCCATGCTCATGGCCGTGCTCGACCGCCACGCCGGCCTCTTCGTGCTCGACCAGGACGTTTTTGTGAACGTCGTCGGCGGCATGCGCCTCTCGGAGCCCGCCAGCGACCTCGCCGTCCTCCTGGCGATCGCCTCGAGCCACCGCCGCCAGCCCCTCCCGGTCGGCATGATCGCCTTCGGCGAGATCGGCCTCACCGGCGAGCTGCGCCCCGTCCCCCGCAGCGAGGCCCGCGTCCAGGAAGCCGCCCGCCTCGGCTTGAAAAAAGTCCTCATGCCGGCCAGCCCCAAACAAGCCACCCGCACCCTCAAGGACAATCTCGAAAACTTACCGAAGGGCGTCGAGCTGCTGTTCGCCCGCACCGTCGCCGAAGCGATCGAGCTCACCTTCGCGTAATATCGCCTCAGGGCATGGGCTTGGGGCAATAACGGAGCGTTAGTTTCGGAGGCTTGCCCGCCTCTGACGTGTGGATCTTCAGGAGCTTATCCGATAGTCCCGGGCTGGGTACAATCACATAGCCCGGATGGCCAGTGCGCAGCTGCGCGTACTCGGCCTGGACCTTGATCGGGTCCGAGAGCATGATGCCCACATAACCGTTGGGCTTATCAATGACAAAGGTGGTGATTGGTGCCTCGTCAAACTCGTATGGCCCGGCCCACGAATTTTCCTCTGCACAGGTCAGCAGGAGGGCCTCCCCGACGCACTGCCGACAATGCCACGAGGCCGCACCTGTCACGCACTCCTCCGCGTCGAGGGACCCGGCCTGCCACTTATCGTTCGTTACTACGGGCTTTAGCCAAAACTCGTGCGCTGGACCGGCACTGATGCGCTCGAAGTTGACTTCGAGCGTCAGGTCGATAACCGCCTCGGGCGGCACCTCTTCTCCGCTCCCCATGTCGATGACTTTCTCCGCCTCGTAGCGGACCACGAACACTTTGCGGGTAAAGTTCTTTTTCTCCTCCCCGGGACCGACGAAGAAGTTGAACACCTGTTGCGTCGCCGACCCCCCGAATGATAGGTCATTGCAATCGATGCTCATCTTAGTGTCTCCCCCGCCGATGTCACACCCGCCGGTGGACTCATTCTCGAACATGAAGAAGGTGTCCAGATCCATGTTGTAGACGTGTGGGGTTTCCTCGCCCGGGCATACAGCATCCCATGGCGGCGGATCTCCGGTTGTGCCCATCGTCGGCTCCGTCGTTGGGTCGACCGACGTCCCCGAGGTCTCGCTGCCGCTGACACCCGGACCCTGGGTCGTCATCGGCTCGCTCGTCGTGCTCGTGCTCGTGCTCGTCGGCGATGTCTCCGTCGTCGTCATCATCGTCACGCCGCTGACGTTCGTCGTCTGCGCAGCGCTGTCGCTGTCCGGGTCCGAGTCCTTGAGCTTGAAGCCGGGGTTGTCGTACCCACACCCGGGGGCCACGCCCGTCAGGGTCACGAGGACGACCGTTCGCGCCGCTGTCCGGAGGCTCCGCATCGACCTTCTAGTTACCACAGACCCCCGTCCGGCGAGCACGCCGGAGCGCATCGGGGGACTCCGCGCACGCTCCGCAACGCCCTGCCCGGCCACCGGCCCATGTTCTGGCCCGGTCTCGGCGGCCGGGCTCGGGCGCGCCCACGGGGCCTCGCTGGTAATTTCCGCGGACTGCGACTACACCGCGTTCCGATGACCGCGCTGCATGTGACGCCCGAGGCGCCGATCGACCTCGGCGAGGTGTACCTGCGATCGACCGAGGCTGTCACCGCCGAGGTCGACGTCTCGCTGCCGGTGATCGAGGGCACCATACCTGCCGGTCTGCGCGGCGTCCTGTTCCGCAACGGTCCCGGCCGGATGGAGCTGTACGGCCAGCGCTACGAGCACCCCTTCGACGGCGACGGCCACCTCAACCGCTTCGAGATCTCCGACACCGGGATCCACTATCGCAACCGCTACGTGCGCACGCGGGAGTTCCTCGAGGAGGAGGCCGCGCGCAAGATCCTGTACCGCAACTTTGGCACCAACATCCCCGGCGGCTTCCACAAGAACCTGCTGCGGATGCGGTTTAAAAACGCCGCCAACACCTCCGTCGTGATGCACGCCGGCCGGCTGCACGCCCTGTGGGAGGGCGGCTGGCCCCACCGCATCGACCCCGTCACGCTCGACACCCTCGCGCGCGACGACCTCGGCGGCGCTCTGCGCAACGATCGATCGTTCATCGACCGCCTGATCACCCCCGAGCTGCCCTACTCCGCTCACCCGCGCCTCGACCCTGCCACCGGCGAGCTGTTCAACTTCGGTGTCGGCTCCGGCCGCGAGCCGGCGCTGATGCTCTACCACCTCAGCCCCGAGGGCGTGTGCGTCCGCCGCGAGCGCATGCCGCTACCGACCATGGGCTTTATCCACGACTTCACGCTCACCAAAGATCACCGCGTCTTCTTCCTGACGCCGACCACCTTCGACCTCCCGCGCATGATGCTCGGCCTCGCCACCCCCGTCGACACCCTGCGCTCCCGCCCCGAGCCGACCCAGATCTTCGTGCTGCCGCGGCGCGGGACCCGGGCCCGCAGCTTCGCCGCGCGTCCCTGCTTCATCTTCCACTTCACCAACGCCTTCGAGGACGGCCCACACATCGTCGTCGACGCCTACCGCATGGATGCGCTGCCGGCCTCCGGGATCGCCGCCAAGCTGCTCGCCGGCAACGCCGAGCAGTTTCCGAAGCCGCGGCTGACCCGCTTCATCCTCGACACCCGCAGCGGCGGCGTCGAGGAGCGCCAGCTCAGCGAGTATGCCGGTGAGCTAGGCACGATCAACCCGACCCACTGGACCACCCCGCACCGCTATAGCTGGTCGATCGCCAGCCCGGTCGACCGCCGCTCGCCCTTCCACACGGGGATCGTCAAGGTCGACGCCGAGGCCCGCACGAGTCACTTTCGCGACTTCGATCCCGTTCTCACCGGCGAGCCGATCTTCGTCGCCCGCCCCGGCAGTAAGGCCGAGGACGACGGCTGGCTCCTCAGCATGACCTACGACGGCGTGAACAACACCGGCGAGCTGCTCGTGCTCGACGCCGCCGACCTGCACACCGTCTGCCGCGCCCGCATGCCGCATCACAGCCCGCTCGGCTTCCACGGCACCTGGGTCCCGGCCTGATCGTAAAAGGGGCCGCACGTCTCACCGCGCGACCCCCTTCAAAAACCAGCGACTGCGAGGACCTTACTTGTTGGCCGCCTTCACGGGCGCCGGCTTGGCCTTCTTGTCGTCCTCGACCGCAGCCGCGGTCGAGGTGGCGGTGGCGGCCGTGGCGACCGTGATTTTATCGCGCAGCTTGCCGTTCACCTGGATGACGATTTCGATCTCGTCCACCACCAGCGCAGCTTCGTCCCACTGCGGCCAGGGCTGCTGGCAAAGCTGACCGGCGGGCAGCTGCGGGAAAGCGGCGTGGAGACGGGCGTTGATTTCCTCGGTGACATGCGGGGCGAAGGGATTCAGGCAGAGCAGGAGCTGGGTGAATTCGGCCAAAGGCACCGCGGCAGCGGCGGTGAAGGCATTGGTCAGGACCATCATCTGGGAGATGG
>ENA-OFCF01001022-OFCF01001022.1-metagenomes-genome-assembly--contig:-NODE-1022-length-11355-cov-8.532655_pt1 | contig 11355 bp, 10 predicted proteins | sample MGYA00153387_OFCF01 | MGnify analysis MGYA00153387
GGCTGCCGTAACCATTTCTCTATGTGGGATTTTCTTAAGTTAGCGCCTATGAGGTGAAGTCCCCCCCTTTGCGTATTCAAAGCGTGGCCGGCGTCGGTGTTTCCGGAGTTTTGGCTTTTTTGTCCGGGCGCTCGGTGTGTGAGGCACTTTTCCATGCGGCGAGTTTGTCGGGATCTCGGGAGTATTTGTTTTTCACGGCGGCATCGAGGCGGGTGACGACGGATTGGACCTGGCCGAGTAGGGAGTCGATGGCGGCGGTGCTTTCGACGCCTTCCTGTTGGTCGCTTTGTTTGGTGGTGTTGCAGGCGGTGAGCGCGTCGCGGTCGGTGCGGAGGTCTTCGACGAAGTCCGCGGGGAGTTCGTAAACAATGAATTTCGCACGGAGGGCGGCTTTGACGGCAAGCTGGGCCGGGGTGTCGGCGGGTTGGTCTTCGAGGAGCTGGAGCAGGGCATCGGCGTGGGTGGTGATCGGGGTCTCGATGCTGGTGGCGGGGTGGCGGTATGCGGCGACGGGGAAGCCCGGTTCGTCGAGGGCGATGGCCCGGGCGGTGAGAGAGATGTCTTTGAAATCCTCGGAGAGGGCTTCGATGATCGCTACTTTTCCGGCCGGGCCACGGAGTTGGCCCACGCGGGCATCGGCGAGGGTGGTGATGAGGGAATCGAGTTCCTGGAACAGGGCGACAGCCTTTCCGCCGGTGGCGAAGTCCGCGGCATGGTCGCGACCGAAGGTTTGAACACGGGTGGCACGCTTGAAGCGGCGGATATTACGATCATTCATGGTGGTGGTTTGTTAGTTTGGTGGTTGGTAAATGGCTTAACAGTTGGACCTGTTAAACCGTTACGTGGAATCTGCCAGAAACGGTTATAATGTGAATCAGCAAATTATGCGGGGTTGATTTTTTTTGTAAAATATTGATAATGAGAATGTAGCAGATACTTGTGTGCCGAAATGATTGGCGTTTTGAATGGTCTCGCACGGAATTCGGGTAGGTCTCGCACGGACTTGGGGTGATCTCGCATGGACTTTTGGGTAGTCCCGCATAGATTTTTGGATAGGCTCGCATGGGCTTTGGGGTAATCTCGCATGGACTTTGGGGTTGTCTCGCAAGGACTTTGGGGGCATCTCGCACGGGCTTTGGGGGTATCTCGCACGGACTTTGGGATGGTCTCGCACGGGCTTTGGGGTAATCTCGCAGGACTTTGGGTAAACTGTGGGGTTTGTTTCTGAAGGGAGTTTTGATGGTTTGCGGCGGAATCATATTGGTGATTTCTGCCCCTCACAGCGATTCCTGCTTCCCATGGCGGGAATCGCTGTTTTACTTTCCCGCATGTTCGGACTGTTTCGTTTTCTACTCCTCGCCAGCATTCTGCTAGTTTTGCCTGTCAGGGCAGACCACGTCATTGTGACCGGCGGTCCAGCCTTGAGGAAATGGGAAAACCTGCGTGTGCAAAAAGACCAACACGATCGCTGGTGGGCGAATTTCGTGCGGGCATCTACCCTGCGCATGGCGGAAATCCGCAAAGCATACGGATCGAACGCACCACTCGTCTGGATGGTCTATCAACCGGGCTATCAGACTCGCTCGCGTGAGGATGGCAAGCCCTACACCAAGTGGATTTCCGAACTTGCAGCCGAGCGCCGCGCCACATTGATTTGGTTCAGCTCGACTGGTGGGTTTATCCAATCGTTGAATTCACGGCCGAGCGGCTCGATCTCGACTTTTGATTTTTTCGGTCACTCGAATCGCTTTGCGTTCATGTTTGATTACAGCAATGACATCATGGCGACATCAACCGCATGGTTGCATGAGCGGGATTTGCCGCGCATTCGTTCGTCAGTCTTTTCCCGCAATGCCTATTGCAAAAGCTGGGGCTGCCACACTGGAGAAAGCATGAGTGCCGCATGGAAACGTGCCACTGGAGTTTCGTTAGAGGGAGCCAAAGGCCCAACCGATTACACCGTACTCAGCTACGGCCGCCTGCCGGAAGTGCGCGGCTCATGGGCGCGATGACCGCTGCCGACGCAGCACAAAACCTGCGGCAGCTAGCCAACAGATCCACCCGCATCCCGGTTCTGGAATTGCGAAGATTCCGGTTTTTTCGGTGATCCATGGGTAAAACAAATCCAGATTGACCGCGCCGCTCAAATTGCCGTATTTGGAATTTTGACTAGCAAGTGTGAAGCCTGCCTGATAGCTGTTAATTCCTATCAAATATCGATTTCCATCCACGGTTACGAAAACCCCGCCACCGCTGTCTCCACTGGCGACGCTTCCTTCTAACCGAGTTGCAGTGGGGCTGGATGTCGGCGCGTTTGTGCTGCCGTCCGGTTTGTCGAAATCCGACACAAACGAAGTTGCGGGAAGTTGGTAATCCGGGTGAGATCCGATGACATCAATGATATTGGTAAACGCGCGAAATTCGATAGGCGATATCGCACCCGTTAATCCGGTCCCGGTGAACCCATGGCCCACCCAGGTAGCTTCTTTTCCAAGAATATCTGCGGGAGATGCAAAGCGAATCATGGTTGCCGCAGCAGTGGTGGTGACCGACGTGGAGAGATACAATAATCCAAGGTCGTAGGAGGACCCAGACATCTGCGGATGAGTGATAACACTATCGATTGTGTAATTACTGCCGCCGATTGCGAAAGTGCCGCCTTTTTTGTAAAGCGAGATATGTCCAGCAGTCAAAACCCAGCGGTCAGAAATCAACACGCCGGAGCCGTTGTAGAGAGATCCAGTCACTTTTCCCACACTCGGATAGAGAGTTGCTTCATCGCGATACATCTGCGCGGTGACACCCGGCGCACTAACGGAATCTAGAATGGTGGAAGCTTGGGAAGTTGCAAAACCTCCAATCAAAACCAAGGCGGTAGAACACGGAAGTTTCATAGAGGGTGTGGGGACATGCTTGGCTACAACACTCCGGCGAGCTTCGAGGGAATGAGGTAAAGCAGCGAGCCTTGGCGCGATGGTGGCTGAATTCGCAGGCAGGTGATCGAGCCTTTTTTGATTTCCACATCGCCACAAGTGGCGCCGAGAATCCATTGGATCAGTGCGGAAAAATCCGGCTCGTGACCGACGATCATCACGCGCTTGAAATCATGGAGAGTGGACAATTCCTTCATCGCGATCTCGGGTCTCATGCCGCAGGCGAGCCAACTTTGCACCACCGCCCCGGGAACTCCGCTGGCTTCGCAGAATTCATCGGCAGTTTGGCGGGCTCGCACCAGCGGACTGGTTAGAACAATCTCGGGCAGCAGCTTGGTGCTTTTTAAAACCCTAGCAGCCCTACGCGCCTGCTCACGGCCTTTTTCCAACAGCTCACGATCATGATCGCCATTGAGATGAAAATCTTCGGCTTTTCCGTGACGTAGAAGAATCAGTTCCATGGTGGGCGTTAGAGGAAATTTGAAATTCTATCGGCTCACATCGTCATCCCGCCATCGACTGCGAAGACTTGTCCGGTGATGTAGCGGGACGCTGGGCTGGCGAGGAATGCCACCATTTCCGCGATGTCTTTGGTTTCTCCGAACGAACCGAGTGGAATTTTTGCAAGCACGGCTTCTTTCACTGCTTCGGGAAGTTCTCCGGTCATGTCGGTGGTGATGAATCCGGGAGCCACCGCGTTGCAGGTCACTGCGCGTCCTGCGAGTTCGCGGGCGACGGCCTTGGTGAATCCGATCAGGCCAGCCTTGCTAGCAGAGTAGTTCGTTTGTCCGGCATTGCCGATCAAGCCGATGACTGAAGCGATGTTGATGATGCGCGGATCTTCGGCTTTCATCAGGGTGCGCATGAAAGCTTTCACGGTGTTAAATGCGCCCTTGAGATTGGTGTCTAACACGGTGTCCCAGTCTTCTTCCTTCATCCGCATGAGCAAGCCATCGCGGGTGACTCCGGCGTTATTGATTAGAATATTCACTGCACCCAATTCATCGCCGATTTTCTTGGCAAGTTCTTGGACTGCAGCGTGGTCGGCCACATCCACGGCATAAGCGGTGGCGGCACCGGGGAATTGCGCGTTGATTTCCTGCGCTGCGTTTCCACAGCTTGAAGCGCTGCGGCTCACCACCGCGACTTTTGCGCCTTCCGAGGCGAGCATTCGTGCGATTTCCTGACCGATTCCGCGACCTCCTCCGGTAACAACGGCGATTTTATTGGCAAAACGTGACATGCGGGAAATTAGGGCGAGATCGCGTCCCGCTGTCAATGCGGGGATTGGATTTATCGCTCAAATACTCCGCATATTCTATCATCGAAATACATTGCTGTATGGTCTCGCGGTTGCTACTCAAGCCGCGCCAAAACAAATCGCTATGCCACATCTCAAAGATCAAATCGGATTCAGCCAAAACGGCTCTGCCATCGCATCACCTGACGAAGAAAATCGTTTGCGGGAATTCGTCAATCTCAAGCTCGCCGCGCGTGGTTATGCGATTGTCGGTGATGAGGAGGACTATCCGTTTCTCGATCTCGGACGTTCGTTGATTGCAAACTTTCAGGAAAAAACCCGCTTGCTTTCCGACTATCTTTGTCCGGTGGATGCATCCATCGACGCGTTTCTGCGCGACTATCTGGGCGAGGAAATTGTGGCGGAAGTTTTTGCAGATACAAAACATCTGTTACCTGCCGCGGCTTTGGTGGTGGAGCGTCACGGAATTGCGAGGATGCTCTCGCTGCCACCGGATCAGGATGAATTCAAGTCATCGATTTTGAGTTCCTATCGAGTGCATCAGGGCGTGTGCCACAATCCAGCGAGCGATCGTCGCACGACCGAGGGAGTTTTCCATGTGGCTGATGGTGGCTTGCCAGTTCCGTCTGATAAAAAATGCGTGCCCAAGGCGGTGTTTGCTAGACTTTTGAAACACGCGCTGTGTCCGCCGGAGGATCTGATGGTTTTACCATTCACCGGAACCTCGCTCACGCCAGCCAAGGTTTTTGTTTCTTTGTTACTGCGCCCCGTGATCGCACCGGAAGTGCCGGGTGTTTTTCCAGAAAAATCGATGGAAGTTCGGTTTTTCGCGCCTGGAAATTTGGTCAGCAACCTCGACTTTGTGGAGAGTATTTTCGGCAATGCTGGTGATCCTTATTTGCCGGACAACGATGCGCGCCTCGATTCCAATCACTGGTCCGGCCACAGCGGATGCGTGATCCTCGCACCGCACCTGGTTAAACTAACAAAAAAAGAACTTGGCTTACCGCATGTGACTTCTGCCACGGAGCGGCAGAAGCGCGATCGCATGTGTTGGGAAAAAGAAGACGAGTTATACAATGATGGTGGCGCATTCAAAATCACCTGCCGTGACAAACGCGGAGTGATCGTCACGGTGATCGCAGATAACTACTACGGTTACTGCAAGAAGGAGGTGAAAACTCAGATCAGTTATGCTTCTAACCTTTATGGAAACTCGGAAGAGGAACACGCGGGTGGCGCGATTGCTTTTCCAAGTTTTGACTTAGGTGAGAATTTCTCGCTAAGTGATTTCTCGCGATCGGTGGATCATGGATTTGCGACTGTGATCAAACATTACCATCAGCTCTTCAATCTGCAGGAGGAAGGTTATGGCATCGATAAAAAATTTCCTGATATTTATTATGTGCCAGAAGATGTGCGCATTGACCTGCATAATCAGATCCTCACTTGGAAAAATCACGAAGGACCACAGAAAATCCAGCTCCGGCCAGGCATCATATATGTGTTACCATCCGGATATAAGGTAGAGATGGTCAAGCCTACCGAGGGAATGCGCTGGCGGCTCATCGGCACCAATGCAGAAGGAACTTTCTGTCACAAACCCTGCACCGTTTCTGGCGGCGGAAAATCCGAAATTTCCAAATCGATCTCAGACGCAATGATCACGGCGTCGTTACTCGTCAAAGATCTTCACAATGATTTTGCGGCTGCCCAAACCATCATCGGCCGCAATTTTGAGGACCGCTATCCCGCGGCTCCAGACCCGAACAAACCGAGTCGGCCGTTGCTCAGTCCAGAGCGTTCGTTAGGCTCGGTGATTCGACTGCTCACGCCGAGCCCAGATTTTACCGATGAATACAATGCTTGGCTGGCGACGATCAGCAGCTCGGTGCGCGATCTGGTTTTCCTGGTCAAGCGGTTTTACAAATCTGACTGGGGTGATGACTGGCGCGACCGTTTCAGCGTGGACCTCATCAACGGCCAGCCGGGACGGCAGTTGATCTATCGGCGTCAGCGGCTCATCGCACAATATCTTCGTGTCGGTTTCACCGATGACGGCACATGGCGGACTTTCAGCGTGCGCAAAGATTTCGCTCCGGCGAAAAAAATCCAAACGGAAGATGACATCAGCGCTTCGCTCGTGGTGCCGCGTGACTTGATCGAAGGGCTGCATCCAGAGGTGCAGAATCCCTCGATCAAATTTATCAAAAACTGTGAGTATCGTTTGTTCCAGCGGCCAGACGACGCGATCACTCGCGGCTATGATAAGAAGACCGAAAGTGACTTCAGTCAGGGCGGATTGTTTTTCTCAAATTACGAGCCGATCCCTCGCGTTCAGGCACGGAGCATGGTGGATGACGCGATCCGATTCGAGCAATTCACTCCGCCGATGCGGCGCACGCTCAGCAGCTTCGTGGACGCAGGAATCCCGGATTATGTGATCAGCTCTAACCAACCGCGCTTGGTTGATGGCAAGCCGACCAAAAACCCGCGTTATCTCCAGAATCGTCCAGACTTGGAAGACCCACGAGCATTGTATCTCGCCAATCTTGGCAAACGGTTTTTCCGTCGTCTGCCGCTGTCCGCACCTGTGCCGTGGCATGTGAACTCAGTGCTTGCCGGACGCCGCAACAATCCGCCAGATGAAAAAGCTGGCATCCGAGCACTTGCGGTTTACAACCCGATCCACTATCAGGAATTGCCTGAGTTGTTCATGGATTTCATCGCTTCTCTAACTGGAAAAAGCCCTTCCACCACTGGGGCAGGCAGTGAAGGAGCACTCACCAAGGGGCCGTTCAACGCGCTCTTGCCAATCCACGATCTCAATGCGGCGTTGGTTTCATTTGTGGTGACGCAGTATCATGGATTCACCAGCGCAGCTGGGCACATCGGTAGAAAATATCGTGTCGATCACGATATCAGTTTGTTAGTTCCAGAAGTTTGGTCGCGCATGTTCATCGCCGAACGCGATCCAGAATACTTGATTTCACAGGGCTGTCTGGAAAAGCTTGAGGACTTCGACTATCAGGGGAAAACCATTGAAGCGAGCCGCTTGGGATACCGCATCACTGAGCGCTTTGTCTCGATATTCTTCGGTCGCATTTTCTCCGCGCCCGATACGGTTTTCAACGAGGAAATGCTCAAGCCCGAGCTGCAATCGATGGATGACTTTGTCGATGGTCTGGACAACATCATTGAGACTCAGCGCCGTGTCGCGTTGCATTATTTCAACGACGGAGGCATCGATGCCGCCTGCCCGCCGCTCAAAGCGTTGTTGCACATCATGGCCTATGGAGAATATGAGGGAAAAGACCTGAACCATCCCGACGTCCGCGGGCTATTCTCTCGGGAAACAGTGCTTGCTTCGGATTGGTATCAGGCACGGCTTGACGCCAAAGTCCGGGTGGACCAAGCACTTTGGAACCGCCACATCAATTATTTGCAGTCTTTCCTGTGTAAGCCGAACTATCAAAGTGAGCTGCGCCGCTTAAAAATTCAGGACCGCCTTGATATGGCAAAAACGACTTTCGCTTATGTGCAGTCACCTGCGTACCGTGAAGGTCTCATTGGCATGATCGGCACAGATCCAGAGTTGGTGTAATCGGTCAGCCTGTGTTTCCAAAATCCTGCGGAAATTTCCCTGAGTGATTCTTAACGTCATTTATTTTGTGCAATGCGGTATTTCCGAGGGGAAATACGTTGACCTCTGGGCTGGCTTACGTTAGCCGTTCGTCCCCATGAAGTGCACATCGGCCATTTCGGCAATTTTCGTTTTAGGACTAGTCGCCTGCGACACCATGAATCAGCCCATTTCCAGCGGAGGGAGTTTTGATCCACTGCGTCCGCCGGGCAGCGATACCAGGCTGAACATCGCCAGCACCTCGGCATTCACCAGTGGGCAAATTGTCGCTGCGGCAATGAATAACACTGCGTTTTTTAAAAACCTACCCAAAGGAGAGGCGGAAGCGGACAAGTTGCTTCCGCGCGGCTCTTCGATGAAGGTTGTTTCCTCCAGTGAAAGCTACGTGAGAGTCGAGTTAGACGGCACCGGCGAAGTGGGCTGGGTGCTTGCAGTCCAGCTCGAAGGCCCCGGTGGCAGCGCCGCTCAGACTGGCTACACTACCAATCCTGGCGAATATCAAGTTTACCCTCCGCTCAACGGTGGTTCTGCACTGCCACTTCCGCCGCTCGATCCCGCAGGCTTACCGCCGGAAGGAGCCATTCCAACAGTCATCGATCCGGAAGCACCCACCAGTGGTACACCCGCACTGAACCCTCCCAAGGATCAATTTTTAGCTCCAGTGGAACAGCCCAAAGTGGGCCCGGCTCCACTGCCGCCTAATGGTGAGGAACTGGAAACCGCAAAACCAGACGCGGAGAAGACCCCAAAACTCAAAGAATAAGGTCTCCCGTCGTGAAATTGTTCTTTGTATTTTTCTCAGTAATGGTGTTAGCGGCATGTTCAGGCAAGCCCGAGCCATTGACCGTTAAACAGTTTCAAGTGAGGGATCAGGTGCGTAACGAAGACGAAAACCCGATGGTCCTGATGGAAAAACAAAGGCGACTTCTTGGTGCCGTGAGCATGGAGGAGCGCCGCCAAAGGCTAGGTCAGTATTACACTCTGCTATGGAGCGATCCAGCCGGCGTCGGACAAGGCGACGTGCGCGTGCTATTCCAATACCAACAAGGAGCCACCGCCAGTTTGGTGAAACACATGAGCAAAGACTTTTCATCTTCCACTGCGAAGGGAGTCGCCGAATTCGCGGTGATCGGTGATGATTATTTCAAATCTGGAAAAGTACTGACATGGAAGGCCACCGTCACGCGCGGCGGTAAGGAATTGGCCAGCAAACAGTCATATCTGTGGCAGTGATTTTAATTTTTCGAGATGTGCGGTTGACGTGGCAAGGCATCGATTTTACGGTGGTCTCAGTCGAACAGTGTGAACGATGTCTTTAGAACAGTGACCGCAGATAACTTCATTTCAGTCGGAATCTTTGAAGGATTCAGTTGGATCCGGTGCGAGGGGAAAGGTTCGTTCTTGAATAGCCCTGCCTTGAAAAACTTCGGCGACGCCAGAATATCGGCCGGTGAATTGTTGCTCATCGTGGATCTGAGCCAGTGCAGTGGCATGGACTCAACTTTCATGGGCACTCTAGCAGGTATGTCTGCTAGGCTCTCGTCACGTGATGGAGGCTCGCTTCAAATCGCTGAACCCGGACCCCGCAATCTGCGTTCGCTTGAAGATCTCGGCTTGGATCACTTGATGGAAATCGATCCGCCGGAAGCGATCTGGCGCGGTAAGATTGACGCCATCCGCAAAGATCTCAAACCACCCGGCAGCATTCTGCATCTCAATGAACTCCAGCGCACCCGCCATGTGCTTGAGGCTCATGAAAATCTTTCCGACCTGAATGACCAAAACGAACGGGAATTCTCCAACGTGGTTGAAGTGATGAAAACCAATCTGTCTGATAGATTAAAACGTTCGGACGATAGCTCGAAGTGACGAGCAGGGAAGGATGGCGCGAAAATGTTAATTCCCCCCGAAATGCAGGACGTTAAGACCATCTCTTTGATCATCTGCGCGGGACTTTTGATTGTCTTGTTATTCGCCCTCCACAAACAACGCGTGCGCAACCGCCGCATCCGCTTGCGCATGCGTAAACTCGAGGAGGAAGAAAAACGCATGTTCTCATTCCTCCATGATCTAGGACTGGCTATCGAAGGGGAATCATCTCTAACTGTTCTTTCCCGAACCATCGTGGACGGTATCGATAAGGTGGTGGATGCTAGTGGAGGAGCGGTGTATTATCTCGGTGCGGGTAATGCGTTTCTTATGCCATCTTATATTTCCGACGAGTGCCCGCCACTCATTGGGATTCCGGTGGAAGTTAGAAAAAAAGCCGAACGCGACCCGCGCGCACTGGAGAGCCATATCCGTCTATCACGTGTAGCGGTGGACGAGGGTATCCTCGGCTATTGTTTGGCAGTGGGGCAAGCGATCCATGTTACGAATGTCAAAAATCATCCATCGTTTCGCGATGCATTCACGCGCTACACAGATGATGTCTCGGCATTGCTCGCGCCTTTGCGCCATGCCGGCAAGGATCTGGGTGTGTTAGTGGTGGCGCGTCGCCATCAGGACGGCGGTTTCACCCCGAATGACTTTGCGGTGTTTCGTTCCGCTGCAGATCAATCGTCATTCGCGATCGGCAACGCCCGCATCCATCGTGAGGCTCATGAAAAACGCGCCATCGTGGGAGAACTTCAGAACGCTCGTGAAGTGCAACGCATCTTGTTGCCTCAAGAAGATCCAGTGATCAGCGGATTTCGCGTCAGCGGCACGAACTTGCCAGCTCGCATCATCAGCGGCGATTACTACGACTATCTTTCGTTAGGAAATAATCGCCATGGCATCGTCATCGCCGATGTCTCTGGCAAGGGATTTCCTGCGGGCCTGTTGATGGCGATGTGCCGCAGTGCACTGCGATCCGTGGCGCCCGGCCGCGTCTCGCCCTCGGAAGTGTTAGCGGCGGTGAACCGTCAGCTTTTCCCGGACATCCGCGAGGACATGTTCATCAGCATGGCTTATGGCATTTTGGATGAATCCACGGGTAAGCTATTAATGGCCCGAGCCGGTCACGATCCCGCGCTGCTATATCGCCGAGATTCAGGAAAAGTGGAACAACTGCGTTCGCCAGGCCTCGCGCTGGGCGTGGATGGCGGCAAAGTTTTCGAACGAGTGACCAAGGATTTGGAAGTGCAATTGTCTTCTGGTGACTGCGTTTTATTCTACACCGATGGCGTTCGCGAGGCCGTGAATGCCGAGGATGAAGAATACGGCATGGACCGCATGTGCGAAGCTTTCCGCATGGCTGCGCCACTCGGCGCGGAAGCGATTCTCAATCGCATGCAAGATGAACTCCGCCAATTCACTGGCGAGGGACCACAGATGGACGACATCACGTTAGTCGCTATCGAAAAAAAGTAGTCCTGGACTTCAGTCCGCTTCTTCTCCACAAATGCTAACGAACTAAAATCCGCGACTGCATCTGGAGTTCTTTGCTGGGCGTATGCTTGCTCCAAATTTGATTGGTTCGTAACGCATGTTCTGAGTCCAAATCCCCGCTTTCCTATGTCTCCGTAGCGCTACAT
>ENA-OFCF01001025-OFCF01001025.1-metagenomes-genome-assembly--contig:-NODE-1025-length-11343-cov-20.545269_pt1 | contig 11343 bp, 9 predicted proteins | sample MGYA00153387_OFCF01 | MGnify analysis MGYA00153387
TGCAGCATCGTGGGCGAGTCCGCGTCACCAGTGGAAAACAAGGGGTTGAGCGTGACCGGTGGCTGCACTGGCTGTGGTGGTGGGACTGGAGGCGTGTCGCGGTCCAAGAAGCGCAGCATGGTCGTGCGACTGATGACGCCCAGGAATTTGCGGTTCTCTCCCAATACAGGCAGGGGGCAGGGGGCCGTGGCCATGGGGCCATAAAGATCAGCGACGGGGGTGGCTGCATCCAGTGGCAGCACGCCTTCGATAAACGCATGTTTCAAGCCCAGCGCGCCTTTATGTCCCTGCAGGGCATCGCGCAATGACTGGGCAGACACTACGCCCTGTAGGTGCTGGCGTGCATTGAGTACATAGGCGTGGTCGCGATCAGAGTCTTCGATGAGACGCAACGCTGCACGGCAGCCTCGGTCGTTGTGCTCCGAGATGATGGTCAGTGCCTGGCGTGCAATGTCCGAGGCCTTGAATACGGCGGCGGCATCCACGCCTTTGATGAAGCTGCGTACATAGTCGTTGGCTGGACTGCGCAAAATATCATCAGGGGTGCCAACTTGAATGACTTGGCCGTCTTTCATGATGGCAATGCGGTCACCAATGCGCATGGCTTCATCCAGATCGTGAGAGATGAACACGATGGTGCGGCGTTTGGTTTCCTGCAGGCGCAGCAGTTCAGACTGCATCTCGGTGCGGATGATGGGATCCAGGGCAGAAAATGCTTCATCCATCAGCAAGATGGAGGGGTCGGATGCCAAAGCGCGTGCCAAGCCAACGCGCTGTTGCATGCCTCCAGAAAGCTCGTCAGGGTAGCTGGGTCCCCAGCCGGCCAGACCCACTTGCTCCAAGGCTTCTTGTGCGGCTTGCTGGCGCGCGGCGGGGGCAACGCCAGCCATCTCTAAACCAAAGGCAGTGTTGTCTTGCACGGTCATGTGCGGCATGAGAGCGAAAGACTGAAACACCATGGAAATGTCTTTGCGCCTCAGTGCGCGCAGGTCTTTGTCGCTGAGCTCGTTGATATCTTGCCCATCCACCACGATGCGGCCGCTGGTGGGCTCAATCAAGCGATTGAGCATGCGCACAAGGGTGGATTTGCCTGAGCCCGATAGGCCCATGACGACGAAGATTTCACCGGCTTCGATGGTGAAGTTGGCATCGAATACACCGATGGATTGACCGGTGCGTTCGAGGATTTGTTGCTTGGAAAGCCCTTGGCGCACCAGGTCCAAGGCCTGCTTTGGCTGATCGCCAAAGACCTTGAAGACGTTTTCGATGCGAATTTGTTTGGCCACTGGTTGTCCTCCCTTGAGTTGTTCTTGGGGGTTACACACAGTGCAGCCGCGTTACAAGCAGAGCTTGAACGGCCTACACGCGAAGCTGAAAGTCATGCCAACCGATGCACCGGCTTTGCCAAATACCTGACAAGGCCGCAATGAAGGGTGTGAGACTGGGCCCGAATGGCAGCGTGGTGTGCGCAAGGGCCGCAAGAGAGGGCAGAGGCAAAGCACGGATGTGCGTTACATGATCCAAACATATCCGTGCATCAGTGCCAGAAATCCAGCGCTGTGGCACCAGCGTTCTGCAAGCGCAGGGCTGATGCCGGATGAATCCATGCCGTTAAAACATGGATTACCTGCATGGCAGGTTGTTAATGAGTCGATCATTGTAACTATTGGGTATATGGCTGTCAATGCTTAATTGTGGGGTAGCATTGGCTTCGTGTGACATCCGTCGGCATTGTGTCGTCAGGCGCTGTCAAAAGAGTGCAAAACGAAAAAACCGGCACAAGGGCCGGTTTTTTCGTTCAAGTGTTAGTTTTTTAGTGCGCAGTGGGGTGCTGGCTGTGAATTAACTTGTCGGTGTAGGCAATTGCCAGGGCACTGAGCAGGAACACGACATGAATGATGGTTTGCCACATCAATACTTTGACGTCGTAATTGCCTGCGTTGATAAACGTTTTGAGCAAGTGAATCGAGCTGATGCCGATGATGGACAGGCCCAGTTTGACTTTCAACACAGACGCATTGACGTGGTCGAGCCATTCGGGCTGGTCTGGATGGGTGTCCAGGCCGAGGCGACTGACGAAAGTTTCGTAGCCACCCACAATCACCATGATCAGCAGGTTGGAGATCATGACCACGTCAATCAAGGCCAGGACCACCAGCATGATCACTGTTTCATTCAACCCGGTCAGTGGCGCATCGGGCTTGTAACCAATGCTGGTGACGAGGGCTTGCAGCGCTGTCTGGCTGCCAAAGGCCGCTTCAATCAAATGCCAAAGCTCGACCAGGAAGTGCCAGACGTACACGGCTTGAGCGGCAATCAGACCCAGGTACAAGGGCAGCTGCAGCCAACGGCTGGCAAAAATCAAACTGGGCAGTGGGCGCATGGGTGAGCGGGACATGGGCTGTGCGGGTGACTCGGAATGCGGGTCGACAGAGGGCATAAATTGAATTAGCGGTTGAAGTGAGCGAGAGGCCGCGTTTTAAGGCGCGGGCTAGCGATTGTAGAGGCCCGAATTAGTGTTAACCCTTGCTAAGTCTTTAATTTTGCTCCAGTTTGTACGCTATGGAGTCAGTGGTATGTAAGTGCTGCACCCGACATTTGCGCGCAAACTATCCCTAAAAGAGTAAGGAGATAAATCCATGAGCGCACCAAGTTCTGCAATTGAATCTGTGTTGGTTGAAAACCGTGTGTTTCCACCTTCTGAGGCCACCCAGAAAGCCGCCCGTGTGGCTGGCATGGCAGCGTATGAGGCGCTGTGTGCGGAGGCGGAAAAAGACTACGAAGCTTATTGGGCGCGCCTGGCCCGTGAAAATGTGGTGTGGAGCAAGCCTTTCACCCAGATTCTGGATGAAAGCAATGCGCCTTTTTACCGCTGGTTTGCAGATGGTGAACTCAATGCCAGTGCCAACTGCCTGGACAAGCATATGGGGACTGCGGTTGAGCACAAGACCGCAATTATTTTTGAAGCAGATGATGGTCAGGTGACGAAGGTCAGCTACCGCGAATTGCTCAACCGTGTGGCGCAGTTTGCCAATGGGTTGAAGGCGCAGGGCATTAAAAAGGGTGACCGTGTCCTGATTTACATGCCCATGACGATTGAGGGTGTGGTGGCCATGCAGGCATGCGCACGCATTGGTGCAACGCACAGTGTGGTGTTTGGCGGTTTCTCGGCCAAGGCCGTGCAAGAGCGTATTGTGGACGTGGGCGCATCGGCGGTGATTACGGCCAACTACCAAATGCGCGGTGGCAAGGAGCTGCCGCTCAAAGCGATTGTCGATGACGCTTTGCAAATGGGTGGGTGCGAACACGTAGGCCACGTTTTTGTGTTCGAGCGCACAGCGACAGCCACCCATATGGTGGCTGGGCGTGACATGACATTTGCGCAATTATTGGACGGGCAAAGTACAGACTGCCCGCCGGTGGCAGTGGATGCCGAGCACCCGCTGTTCATTCTCTACACCAGTGGCTCTACAGGAAAACCCAAGGGGGTGCAGCACTCCACAGGTGGCTACATGCTGTGGGCCAAGCAGACGGTAGAGTGGACATTTGACATGCAGCCGACGGACGTATTTTGGTGTACGGCGGATATTGGCTGGATCACGGGCCATACCTATGTGGCTTACGGCCCGCTGGCAGCTGGGGCCACGCAAATTGTGTTTGAAGGCGTACCCACCTTCCCGCACGCTGGGCGTTTCTGGCAAATGATTGAGCGCCATGGCTGTACCGTTTTCTACACCGCTCCGACAGCCATTCGCTCGCTGATCAAAGCGGCCGAGACAGATGAAAAAGTGCACCCCAAGAACTGGAATCTTTCCAGCTTGCGCATCCTGGGCAGTGTGGGGGAGCCGATCAATCCTGAAGCATGGATGTGGTACTACCGCAATGTGGGAGGCGAGCGTTGCCCGATTGTGGACACCTTCTGGCAGACCGAAAACGGTGGTCACATGATTACGCCATTGCCAGGCGCAACACCGCTGGTCCCTGGTTCTTGCACACTTCCTTTGCCCGGCATTACGGCAGCCATCGTCGATGAAACAGGCAACGACCTGCCCAACGGCGCGGGTGGCATGCTGGTGGTCAAGCGCCCATGGCCCAGCATGATTCGCAATATCTGGGGTGACCCTGAGCGTTTCAAGAAGAGCTATTTCCCGGAAGAGCTGGGTGGGAAAACCTACTTGGCAGGCGATGGTGCGGTGCGCAGCGAAGACCGTGGGTACTTTCGTATCACGGGCCGTATTGATGATGTGCTTAATGTCTCGGGCCATCGCATGGGAACGATGGAGATTGAGTCTGCACTAGTCTCCAAGACGGACCTGGTCGCGGAAGCTGCCGTGGTAGGGCGCCCGGATGATATGACGGGTGAAGCCATTTGTGCGTTCGTGGTGCTCAAGCGTCCCATGCCCACTGACCCTGAAGAGGCCAAAGCCTTGGCCACAGAGTTGCGCAATTGGGTGGCCAAAGAAATCGGCCCGATCGCCAAGCCCAAGGACATTCGCTTTGGTGAGAACCTGCCCAAAACACGAAGCGGCAAGATCATGCGTCGCCTGTTGCGCTCGATTGCCAAGGGTGAAGCCATTACCCAGGACACCAGCACCCTGGAAAATCCAGCCATCTTGGATCAATTGTCGAAAACCAATTGATTGGGCTGGAGTCCAGCTGCAGCGCGTGAGCGATGCAGCCCGCTGAAATGGGCAGCGCAGAGGCGCATAGCCGCTGATCTGCTGGATGTCAGCGCAAGCTCTTGCCTGTGTTTGCCTGTGTTTACAAATGCCACCTGAGGGTGGCATTTTTATTTTCAGTTGTAGGAGATGATGCAGAGCGAGAATGCGCGTGCCACTGGCTTGTGGATGGTGTCTCTTGGGGTAAAACTCTGACCTATACAAATAGAGCTAAAGGAAACCGGTATGAAGTCGCGTATTGCATTGTTGGTTCTGATCATCGCAGTGATCGGTGTTCTCGCCTTTTTCAACTTTCCTTATTTGGCGCAGGAAGTGCCGATGTCTCTGGGCATCACCACGGTGCAGGCTCCGCTGGGCTTGATTCTTGTCGCGCTGACTGCCTTGATGGCGATTGTGTTCATTGCCTATGTGATTGCCATGCAAGGAGCTTGGCTGCTGGAAGCGCGTGCACACTCCAGGGAAATGGCAGCACAGCGTGAGCTGGCAGACAAGGCTGAAGCTTCACGCTTCACTGAACTGCGTATCGCCATTGAAAATTTGCACAAGGAAGAGGAGCGCCGCTTGCTCGATCGCATAGACACTTTGGAGGCGCATCTGCAAGCGCGTGCCCTGGAGAGTGATAACTCGACAGCCGCCTATGTCGGGCAGTTGGAGCAGCAACTGCGCTCCAGTCTGCATGCAGCGCCAGCCCGCGGGGATGTTGTGAAACCAGATCCTATGGATGTGACGCCGCGCGATACACGGCTGTGATGCTGTTTAAAAAAAGAGCACTCAGCGCTTGCTCAGTATTGTTTTTGAAGTGTTTTATATCTGAAACAACCAGCCTGTAAGCGCTAGCAGCTATGAAAAAAGCCACCATAAGGTGGCTTTTTTTCCGAGACGCAGTGAGATATGGCTTACTTGAGCGACAGCACCCAGGCAGCCAGTTTCTTGGCATCGGCTTCACTGACCTGGCTGTTGGCAGGCATGGGTACGGGCCCCCAGACGCCACTACCACCTTTCACGATTTTTGCAGCCAGCTTGTTGACGGCGTCACCTTGGCCCGCATATTTGTTGGCAACGTCCTTGAATGAAGGGCCAACCAGTTTCTTCTCCACTGCGTGGCAAGCCATGCAGTTCTTGGAAGATGCCAAGGCTTGGTCGGCCATGGCTGGTGTGATTGCGCTCAGGGCCAGCGCAAAGGTGATCATGAAACGTTTCATCGTTACACTTTCCTCTAGTGGGGGAGATGTTGGCAGCCATTGTAGGGTGCGGTGCGTGAACGCTGCTTGTCTCTGTGTGAACAAACTGTGAATAGGGTGACAAGCTTATGTGGTTGCTGATGGCTGCGGTGGTATTGGCCGTACTTAAGGCGCTGGTGCATCTGGAGGTGGTGGATGTTGCTGGCATTGCCGCCATGTCCTGGTGGTGGGTGCTAGGTGGATTTGCGGTGACGATGGCCTGGTTCACTTACGCCGATCAATCAGGCCTGACCAAGCGCAAAGCCATGGAAAAGATGGACAAGCGCAAGCAAGAGCGCCTCAACAAACAACGTGAACTGCTGACAGGCCGGCGCAAGCGTTGAGGGCAGCTTTCGCCAATCGCGAGACCGCTTGCCTTGGTGTGCGGGGTGTCACGTACCCGCAGGGTGAACATGGTGGGACATAATGTTTGAATTGGCTTTTGCGAGCCTTGAGACATTTTTGCAAACCAACAATTAGCTCCACCATGCCTGTTTACCGTTCCAAAACCTCCACCGGTGGCCGCAATATGGCCGGTGCCCGTGCCTTGTGGCGTGCCACTGGCATGAAAGATGGCGACTTTGACAAGCCCATCATCGCCATTGCTAACTCCTTCACACAGTTTGTGCCCGGCCACGTGCACTTGAAGGATATGGGCCAGCTGGTGGCGCGCGAGATTGAAAAAGCCGGCGGCGTGGCCAAAGAATTCAACACCATTGCGGTGGACGACGGCATCGCCATGGGCCACGACGGCATGCTGTATTCGCTGCCCAGCCGTGATTTGATTGCTGACTCTGTGGAGTACATGGTCAATGCCCACTGCGCGGACGCGCTGGTGTGCATCTCCAACTGCGACAAGATCACTCCGGGCATGCTGATGGCCGCCATGCGCCTGAACATCCCGGTGATCTTTGTCTCCGGTGGCCCCATGGAAGCGGGCAAGACCAAATTGGCCAATCCCACCACCAACGTGATCGAGTTCAAGAAGCTGGACTTGGTGGATGCGATGGTGATTGCCGCCGATGACCGCTACTCCGATGAAGAAGTGGCGCAGGTGGAGCGCTCCGCTTGCCCCACCTGCGGTTCTTGCTCAGGCATGTTCACAGCAAACTCCATGAACTGCCTGACCGAGGCGCTGGGACTGTCCCTGCCGGGCAATGGCACGGTAGTGGCGACGCACTCGGATCGTGAAGAGCTGTTCCTGACTGCCGGGCGTCGCATTGTTGAGCTGGCCCGCGATTACTACGAGAACGACAACGACCGCGTGCTGCCCCGCTCGGTGGGCTTTAAGGCGTTTGAAAATGCCATCACGCTGGATATCGCCATGGGCGGCTCCACCAATACCATCTTGCACCTGCTGGCGATTGCCAAAGAGGCCGAGATTGACTTCACGATGGCCGACATCGACCGTCTCTCGCGCGTGGTGCCCCAGTTGTGCAAGGTGGCACCCAATACGCAGAAATATCACATTGAAGATGTGCACCGCGCAGGCGGCATCATGGCCATCCTGGGTGAGCTGGCGCGCGCTGGCAAGCTGCACACCGATGTGCCCACGGTCTACGGCGACAGCATGGCCGAGGCACTGGCCAAGTGGGACATCGCCGTGTCACAGGACGAGGCGGTCAAGCATTTCTACCTGGCGGGCCCCGCAGGCATTCCCACACAAACCGCATTCAGCCAGAGCACCCGCTGGCCCAGCCTGGATCTGGACCGTGCCGAAGGCTGCATCCGCTCATACGAACACGCATTCAGCAAAGAAGGCGGTCTGGCTGTACTGACAGGCAATATTGCCGTGGACGGCTGCGTGGTGAAGTCAGCCGGTGTGGATGAATCCATTTTGGTGTTCGAAGGCACAGCCCATGTGACCGAGTCGCAAGACGAGGCCGTAGCCAACATCCTGGCCGACAAGGTCAAGGCGGGTGACATCGTGATCGTGCGTTACGAAGGCCCCAAGGGCGGCCCCGGCATGCAAGAGATGCTGTATCCCACCAGCTACATCAAATCCAAGGGCCTGGGCAAGGCCTGTGCGCTGCTGACCGATGGCCGTTTCTCGGGCGGCACGTCGGGCTTGTCGATTGGTCACTGCTCGCCCGAGGCAGCAGCTGGCGGCGCGATTGGCCTGGTGCAAAACGGTGATCGCATCCGCATTGACATTCCCAACCGCTCCATCAACGTACTGGTCAGTGATGAAGAATTGGCCAAACGCCGCGAAGTGCAAAACGCCAAGGGCTGGAAGCCCGCGAACCCCCGCCCACGCAAAGTGTCTGCGGCACTCAAGGCCTACGCCTTGCTGGTGACCTCGGCCGATACGGGCGCGGTGCGCGATTTGTCCAAGCTGGGTGACTGATGGAGTAGGCCTGCACAGCATGCAAACCGCCCTTTGGGGCGGTTTTTTTATGCGTGCCTGCAAGGAGGCGGTGTCGACACTGGCGCGGTGCCGGCTGCAGGCCTGTGCGCACCACCCAGATCGCCGCGCAGGGGTGCAAGGGCGCTGCGCTGGTAAAACCACAAGCTTTTTGCCTATGATGCCAAGCATGCGCTCCATCCAACGCTCCTTATCCCTGCGCATCTGGCATGCGGCACGCGACATTGCACTGGCGTGGGGGCGCATCTTTTATCTGGCTGCCATGGTATGGGTGCTGCTGCTTTCACCTTCGACATACCGATGGCAATCTTTGCGCCCCATTTTGCAGCGCATGTACAAGGATACGGCGTCCATTCTCCTGGGCTTTACGATTTTGGCGGCCTTGATTTGCCTGGTCATCACGCGCATTGTGGTGGTGACGGCCATCAGCTATGGGCTGTCGCGTTATGCGCTGGAGATGGTCATTCGGGTGCTGGTGCTGGAGCTGATTCCGCTGACAGCTGCCTTGTTTGTGGCGATGCGCTGCACCATTCCGAATGCGACAGAGCTGGCGTTGATACGCCAGTCTGGGGAGTGGGACGCCAGGCAAAGCCGTGGCGAAGCACTGATGCGCCTCGAGGTATTGCCACGGGTGATTTCAGGCCTGTACGCCTGCGTGACACTGGCGGCGCTGTCGTGCGTGGTGGCGCTGGTCACCGCGTATATTGGTGTTTATGGATTTACGCTGGCCGGTTTGCCTGGCTATACCCGCATGTTTGGGCACGTGTTTAACCCCTCAGTGACTTTGGTGTTTGTGCTCAAGACGTGGCTGTCAAGCTGGGCCGTTGCCATCATTCCGGTAGCCACGGGCCTTTATGCCCATCGTACGCATCGTCAAATGCGGCCCGGTGAAGAACTCAGCGGTCTGGCGCGCATGTTTGCTGTGCTGTTAATGATTGAGCTGGCATCGCTCATGGGTAACTATTACTGAACGAGAAGGGTAAGCGCATCTTGTCTGATACACGAATGCAGTCTTCTGCGGCACCACAGCCAGAAGCCACGCCATCACTGCGGCCCGTGGCCCATTTGGAGCGCAAAGCGGCAGCGTTGCTGCTGTTCACGATCGCGTTGATCGTGGGGTCTGGTCTGTACCTGCTGTATGCACGCGGTGCTTTTGAGCCCACTCAGACTCTGGTGCTGACTTCGGATGATTCGGAAGGCGTGTCCGTGGGCATGGACATGACGTTCTCTGGTTTTCCCATTGGCCGGGTAAGCAAGCTGGAGCTGGCCAACGATGGGAACGTGCGCATTGTGGTGGCCGTGCCTCGCAAAGATGCCCATTGGCTGCGAGAGTCGAGCGTATTCACCCTGGTCAAAGGCATTGTGGGTGGCACCACCATCAAGGCCTATAGCGGGATATTGCAGGACCCTCCCTTGCACGATGGCGCAGAGCGTCCGGTGCTGCGTGGCGATGCTACTGCCGAGATTCCGCAGATTGTGGCTATGGCCAAAGACTTGCTCAACAACCTGAGTCTGATGACTGCGCAAGACTCTGCCCTGGGCAAATCGATGGATCAAATACGCCAGCTGGGCGAAAAACTCAATGGCAAAAGCGGGGCGATGGAGGTGTTGCTGGGCACCCCAGAGAATGCGCAAAAAACGGTGGAGATGCTGGAGCGTACCAACCAGTTGCTGGCGCGCATGGACCATGTGGTGCAGCGTGCAGACCAGCAGGTGTTTGATGCCAACGGCGTCATGCCGCAAGTGCGAGCCACCGTGGAGACACTCAACCAATTGCTGAAAGAAACGCGTGGCAGCTTGAAGAGGCTCGATGCAGTGTTGGTGAATGCCGAATCCATCAGCACCAATGTGAACGATGCGAGCAGCGATATTGGGCAACTGCGCAATGAGGTGGAAAGCAATCTGCGCAAGATCGAAGACATGCTGGCCGATTTGCAGCGCAAATGGCCGTTTGCCAAAGAAGCCGAGGTCAAGCTGCCATGAAAAATACTTTGCGATGGCCCATTGCACTGGGCTTGGTCAGTGTCTGGCTGGCCGCATGTGGCAGCAAACCTCCAGCCCCGAAATGGGCGCTGGAGGCGCAATCTGCCTCAGAGCGCGCTGTGCAGGCGTATTTGAAGGGCCAGACGCGCGTGGCCGATGTGGAGTGGAGCAAAGCCTTTAACGAAGTGGCCGCCACCGGCCTGCCCAGCCAGATGGCACGCATGGCCTTGCTGGAATGCGCAGCGCAAACTGCAGCGCTGGAGCTGACGGACTGTCCACGCTACGAGCGCTACGGCGCTGGCGCTGAACCTGCGGAGCAGGCTTACGCCCGTTATCTGAAAGGAGCGCACACCGCTGCCGATGTGCCGTTGCTGCCGCAGGCACAGCAAGCCATGGCTGCACAGTTGTTTGGGGGTGCACCAGTGGCTGCGGGCCTGCCTGCGGGGCAGGCACTGTCGCAACTGACGGCAGCCGGTGTGGCACTGCGCGCCGGGGCCATTACCCCCATGCAGGTGCAACTGGCGGTGGATGTGGCCTCACAGCAAGGCTGGCGCAGGGCGGCCATGGCGTGGCTGCTGGTAGAGCGGCGCTGGGCGCAGGAAGCGGGTGATGCAGCGCTATTGCAAGCAGTGGATTTGCGCCTGCAGGTGCTGCAGGAAGGGCAACGTAAGGATGCACTGAAAAAGTGAGTTGTTAGCGCTGATGAATAAAGCGATTCAGATAGATAAGTATCTGAAATCATTGTGTGGAAAGCGTTGAAAGCTATTAAATAAAGTTAAGAGACACAAAAAAAGCCCCGAACTCGGGGCTTTTTTACATAGAGCACGGGCTTAGAAACGGTGGCGGATACCGACTGCCAGGCTGGTGCCGGACTTGTTGTCGATCAGTGCGCTGTTCTTGTCATACATGGCGGCTGCATAGGCGTCAGTGCGCTTGGACAGGAAGTGATCGTAGCCCACGGTGGCTGTCGTCCACTTGCCGGAGACAGAGTCTGTCTTGGTTTGTGCCATGGCCACTTTGACTGTGCCAGCCTTGGTCACAGGTACATCCAGGCCCAGAGAATAGGTTTTCTTTTTGATGTCATCAGCACCCGTGC
>ENA-OFCF01001028-OFCF01001028.1-metagenomes-genome-assembly--contig:-NODE-1028-length-11333-cov-4.781522_pt1 | contig 11333 bp, 11 predicted proteins | sample MGYA00153387_OFCF01 | MGnify analysis MGYA00153387
CGTTGAGCTCCTGCTCCCACAGCTCGGCGCCGGCCAGGTCGATGAAGTTCATGCTTTTGCCCATGACCAGCAATCTCTTTTGCGGGTTGGCAGCGTGGCGCAGGGCGTGCAGCTTGTCGGCCACGTGCTGGGTTGCGCCGAAATAAACCTCGCCTTCCATGCGCAAGAGTTTGAGTTGCGGACACTCTGGTAAAGCTGTTTTGCCTTCCTCAATCACCACAAACTGGCGGTTTTCGCGCGTGCTGTCAAAGCCCATAGTCCTCATGGCGGGCTTGGACGTGCGGTACAAAAACGTCATCAGCGACAGCAGCGTGCCCAGCAAAATTGCCATCTCTAAACGAATCGTCAGCGTGGCCATCAGCGTTGCCAGTGCCACGGCAAACTCGGTGCGGCTCAAGGTAAACACCTCGCGCCAGCGCGGCAAGTCAAACAAAAAAGCCGCCACCAGCAGCAGCAGCGCCGCCAGCGCTGCCATCGGGATTTTGGCCAGCAACGGGCTGCTGACAGCCACCAAAGCCAACAGCAACAGCGCCGCAAATACCGCCGCCAGCGGCGTGCGCGCACCAGCCTGCAAGTTGGGCATAGACCTGTTCATCGACCCGCATGACACGTAGCACGAGAAAAAACCACCGACGATATTTGACAAGCCCTGACCACGGAATTCGCGGTTCGCGTCAATCCGCTGACCGGACTTGGCGGCCACCGCCTTGGCAATGGATATGGCCTGACCCAGCGCCACAATCGTCAGCGCAAAAGCCAGGCCGAGCAGCTCTGACACCGACGCCCAGCTGATTTGGGGAAGTACAAACTGCGGCCAAGGCGTGGTGACGTGGCCAATCGTGCGCACTGGCATGCCTGTGCCAGATGCAAGTGCCGTCGCCGCCACCAAACCGATCAGCATGAAAGGCCAGCCCGGGCGGATGTAGCGCACACCCAGTGCCACCAGCACAGTCGTTGCCCCCACCAGCAGGGCTAACTTGTCAAGCTGCCCAAACAATGCGACCCCATGCATCAATACGCCAAATGCACCACGCTCTTTGGCAGGTGGCAAACCCAAAAAGTCAGGCAACGCATAGATTGCTATCAAAACCGCAGCGCCTGACGTGAACCCAAACAGTGCGGCAGGAGAAATAAAGTTGGCCAGGCTGCCCAAGCGCAACGCACCAATTAAAAATTGCATCACACCCACCATCAACGTGACCGCCAGTGCGAGTTGAATATAAGCGGGCGTAAAAGCCAGTGCCAGTGGCGACAACATCGCAAACAGCGCCAGTGAATTGGCATTGGTCGGCCCTGACATGACGTGCCAGCTGGAGCCAAACAGCGCAGCGATGATGCAGGGAACAACTGCCGTGTACAGGCCATACTGCGGCGGCAAACCCGCCAGCGTGGCAAAGGCGATGCCTTGCGGCAACACCAGCACTGCGCCCAACAAGCCCGCGAGCGCATCAGCGCGCAGGGTGGTGGGCGAGACGCTTTGTGTCCAGTCGCCAAACAGGCGCTGCCAGATAGAAATATTGCTGCGCGCTGTTGTGCCTTGCATGGCCAATAGCTTAATGCAGCTTCAAGCCCAGCCCAGCAAGCGCAGCACCAGGCCTGTCGCCGCCGCTGCTGCAATCACGCGAATCACACCCCACTTCAAAACCCACAAGGCCAGCGCTGCAGCCACCATCATGCCAAGTCCTACCCAGTCAAAACCGCCGTTAACGCCGGAAGGACGGGCGACAGCAGCTATAAAAAACAAAGCCAGATTGGCAATCACACCGACCACGGCAGCTGTGACTGCCGCCAGCGGTGCGGTGAGTTTGAGGTTGCCGCGCGTGGATTCAACATAAGGCCCGCCTGCCAGAATAAAAATAAACGACGGCAAAAATGTGAACCAGGTCGCCACGCAACCTGCAAGTGCAGCACCTAAAAACAGCGCATCCGGCCCCAACACTTCTTTGCCCCAGCCCGCCACAAAACCGACAAACGCCACGATGATGATCAGCGGGCCGGGTGTGGTTTCGCCCAACGCCAGGCCATCCATCATTTGCGCTGTGGTCAGCCACTGGTAATGCTCGACTGCTGCTTGATTCACATACGGCAGTACGGCATACGCACCGCCAAAGGTCAGCAGCGCCGCTTTGGTAAAAAACCAGCCAACCTGCGTCAGCGTGCCTTGCCACCCAAAGTTGAAAAACAGCAGCGCCATGGGCAGCAGCCACAGAGCGCTACCCGTCAGCAGCACCCAGCCCAGGCGCGACAATTTAAACTCTGCATGGGGTGGCGTGGGTGTGTCGTCATCTATCAACGCGGCTTCATGCGTGCCACCCTTTGATGTGTGGCCAGAAGCCTTGCCCAACGCACCAGGGGCAACACGTGACAACACCACACCCAGCAGCAGCGCCGTCAGCACCACCCAAGGAAACGCCATGCCAAAGCCCCAAACAGCTATAAAACTCATAGCTGCCAGCAGCCATGGAACGGGCGCTACAAGCGGATTGCCCAATGATTTACTGGCAATGCGGTGCAGTGCGTGCAACACAATCGCCGCTACAGCGGGCTTGATGCCGTAAAAAATACCTGCCACGATGGGTTGCTGGCCAAAGGCCATGTAGACCCAACTCAGCACGATCAACAACACCAGTGATGGCAGTACAAACAGCGTGCCAGCCACCACGCCGCCCCAGGTGCGGTGCATCAGCCAGCCGAGATAGGTCGCCAGTTGCTGCGCCTCCGGGCCGGGCAGCAGCATGCAAAAGTTGAGCGCATGCAAAAAACGTTTTTCAGAAATCCAGCGGCGCTTTTCAACCAGCTCACGGTGCATGATGGCAATCTGCCCGGCAGGACCACCAAAGCTGATGAAGCCGAGTTGCAGCCAAAAACGCAAGGCTTCGCTGAAAGAAACTTGGGGCGACAGGTGTGTCGTCATGGTTTGCCTTTTTCAACGGTTGGCAATTGGGCACTGCGCCACTGGGCAATCTCCTGCACGCCATCGACACCGTCTTCGCCGCCCTCAAATCCCCCGGCCAAAGCGCGCGCATTCAAGCCCGCAGCCCGCAAGACAGCTGCGGCATCTTGGCTCACATGGTGGCCGTATACGCAATAGGTCACCACTTCCTGATGCGGGTTTGAAACCAACAAGGCCGCAGCAAAAGTGGGTATTTGATCAGCAGGACAGCGCTGCGCATTCATCAGCATTCGTGGGCTGGCATCAAAACGCGCCTGCGGCCGGACATCCAGCAGCAAAGGCGCCTCTAGCAGGCCTAAACGGCTGCCAAACTCCTGTCGCGACATGAATAAAGAAGAGGAATCAGAAGAATTGATACGGGTGTCCACAAAGTACTCCGAACGAGTTGCCAGCGCTTGGACGGGACACCGTCTATCTGTGAGGACCCGGGAGGCTGTATTCCCGGTGGGAGCATATTAGCATCCGCTTGAACGCTATCGATCGAACTTACCTTTTAGCCAAGAAAGAAGCTCCTGTTGATCTTTTGCGGTCGCCCGCCGGACTTGAACCAGAAGCTTAGCCAAATCAGGGCGCTGCAATGTCACATTTGAAGCACCTTCGTTGCACACCGAACAGATAGCTTTTAGATTAGTCGGCTCATCACCTCCACCTAAGCTTTTGTCGACGACATGGCCGATGTGTAGGCGTGTTTTGCGAGTTGTGTCGTAAGGGTGTGCTTCGCCGGCGACTGCACCGCACATCTGACAAGTAAAACCGTTTCTGTCGAGTACGTAGGCGCGCGTTTCTTTCGACACACCTCGAGCGAATGCTGGTTGAGGCTTCGCTGATTCCAATACATATTGACCTGGTTTGAGATCCGCACGGTCATTGTGGGTCTGAATCGGGTAACCCTCTTCATCGCGTAATTCCCTTATGCGGCGCGCCCACTCGCTGATTCCGCCCGCCACGCCGCGTAGCTCATCAGCATCCATAACGCGACCAATATTTTCCAAGAAATAAGCTCGCAACTTTGCACGGGCACCTTTTGACACTTTAAGTTGCTTTATCGTCATGCGGCTAGTCGCATAAGCCGGTGAGATGCGGCCATCTCAATGGCCTCAGCAATTCGCGCGCTTACCGCATTAGCAACCGGCGCAGGAAAAGCGTTGCCAATCTGCCTATAGGCTGGCGTCTTTTTTCCCGAAAACTGCCAATCATCGGGAAACCCCTGCACCCGTGCACACATTCGCACAGTCAATCTGGGCATGCCTACAAAATTTTTATCCGGCGCTTCATTTGCTACACCTCGACCATCAACGCCAAGGCTGGCCCATGCTGCGCGCGAGCGTGTAGGTCCGAGGTCAGGACCTCCATGCTTTTTACTGCCTCCAACAAGCGTCGGCGCAATGTCGTTAGCCCGTTTGCGCCAGGCATCAACGCCAGGCCAGCCGTTTTCTCGCATTAGGTCATGAAGCAGATTTCCTACTGTCGGCGGCAGCTTCAAACTAGGTGCCGGCCATTTGAAATGCTCAGCAACGTCTTTGCGGATTGCGACAAATACAACCCGCGGCCTGAGCTGGCAAACACCAAAATCGGCCGCATTAAAAAGATGCCAATCCGTCCAGTACCCCATAGCCTGCAACTGCGATGCAATCTTCTGGCGGTAGTCAACAAACACCGCGTCAAGTAATCCGCGAACATTTTCAAGCATGACTGCTTGGGGTCGTGTTTCATCTACAACACGAACTGCTTGCGGGAACAGGTCTCGCTCGTCATCCGCACCCAACTGCTTTCCAGCTTTTGAAAACGGAGGGCAAGGAACACCACCAGCAACCAGATCGACGCCTTTATAGGGTTTTGCGTCAAACTGAGTCAAATCACCCTCGATGACATTCCAATGCGGGCGATTCAGGCGCAAAGTGTTGCAAGCGTGAGAGTCAAGCTCTACGAGGGCTTCATGCTCAAAGCCTGACCGCTCCAAACCCAACGCCTGGCCGCCAGCACCGGCGCACATTTCAAGAGAGTTCATAATTTTTCACTGGTTGAAAGTACAGTATTGTGCCCGCCATCACCCGTTTGGGCAAGCTCACCGACGCTGAAACTTGAACACCGCCCGGCTTGCCAGCGCATTCGGCCAAAAGCGGACTTCCCGCCCGTCCTGCAAGCCGTACTGGTCAAGAATTTCAAGCTGGTTTTTCACGGCCAGTGCTTCAAAGTCCTGCAAGGTACCGACGCGGATGTTGGGCGTGTCGTACCACTGGTAGGGCAGCACCTTGGTGACCGGCATCCGGCCGCGCAGCACCGCCAGGCGATTTGGCCAGTGGCCGAAGTTGGGAAAAGCAACGATGCCGATGCGGCCAACCCGCGCTGTTTCGCGCAGCATCACCTCAGCGTTGCGCAGGTGCTGGAGCGTGTCGATTTGCAGCACCACGTCGAACGTGGCATCACCAAACACGGCCAGGCCTTCGTCGAGGTTGAGCTGAATGACATTGACGCCGCGTGCCACGCAGGCCTGCACATTGGCATCGTTGATTTCAACGCCGTAACCCGAGCAGCCGCGCTCCTTGATGAGATACGCCAACAGCTCGCCGGTGCCGCAGCCCAGGTCCAGCACGCGTGAGCCGTGCGGCACAAGTCGGGCTATAGACAGCAGGTCTTGTGAAGCAGCGGCTTTCATACAGCCACCCTGCTTTCAAAATAGGAGCGTACCACGCCCATGTAACGGGCGTCATCGAGCAAAAAGGCATCATGTCCGTGCGGCGCATCAATCTCGGCGTAACTGACATCGCTCTGGTTGTCTAGCAGCGCTTTGACGATCTCTCGGCTGCGTGCAGGTGCAAAGCGCCAGTCGGTGGTGAAGCTGACGAGCAGGAATTTGGCGGTGGCTTGTTTTAGGGCGGCGCTCAAGTCACCGCCAAAGCTGGATGCAGGGTCAAAGTAATCGAGTGCCCGGGTGATCAACAAATAGGTATTGGCATCAAAGTACTCACTGAACTTGTCGCCCTGGTAACGCAAATAACTTTCGATCTGAAACTCAACCTCTTGTGTTGAAAACTTGTAGCCACTGGCGTGATTGTCGGAAATTTCTCTGAGTTGCCTGCCGAATTTTTCGTTCATCACATCATCACTCAGGTAAGTGATGTGGCCAATCATTCGAGCAATGCGCAGGCCGCGTTTGGGCAGTACGCCATGCGCGGCGTAGTGGCCTTCGCAAAAGTCCGGGTCGGTGACGATGGCGCGGCGGGCGACTTCGTTAAACGCGATGTTCTCCGCCGTCAAGTTGGGCGCGCTGGCCACCACCACGGCGTGGCGGACTCTGGCTGGGTACTGCAGCGTCCAGCTCAGCGCTTGCATACCGCCCAAGCTGCCACCCATGACGGCGGCCAGGGTTTGAATGCCCAACGCGTCCATCAACCGCGCCTGCGCATCCACCCAGTCTTGCACGGTGACGACTGGAAAGTCTGCACCGTAAATCTTGCCTGTGTCAGGATTGGTTTGCATCGGCCCGGTGGAGCCAAAGCATGACCCGATGTTGTTCACGCCAATCACAAAAAACTGGTTTGTGTCCACCGACTTGCCGGGGCCAATCATGGTGTCCCACCAGCCTTCAGATTTGTCTTGCCCCGCATACACGCCGGCCACATGGTGCGATGCGTTCAGGGCGTGGCAAATCAAGACCGCGTTTGATTTGTCTGCATTCAGCGTGCCGTAGGTCTCATAGCTCAAATCGTAAGCACGAATCGACGCACCGCTTTGCAGTGGCAAGGCGTCAGCAAAATGCATGGACTGTGGCGTGGCGATCAACATCTTTTGGTCACTGAAAATAAAAAACCCGACATCGCTAAAGGCGAGGCCGGGTTGTCTGGCGTCTTTAGCTGTATTTATTAAGCGCCCGCAATCTGTAGCAAATCAGCGCTTGATCAGTATATCAACCCAACAGCGCAAACAACCCCAGCCCCAAAAAGACGATGGCACTGGCGATGTGTACCACCCGCAGCGGCACCAGCCGCGTCATGCGCTCACCCAGCCACACCACTGGCACGTTGGCCAGCATCATGCCCAGTGTGGTGCCCGCCACAACGGCCACATAGGCATCAAAACGTGCTGCCAGCATGACGGTCGCCACCTGTGTTTTGTCACCCATCTCGGCTAAAAAGAACAGCACCAGCGTCGTGCCAAAAACGCCAAAGCGCACTGGCTGTTTGTCGGCCGCATCGTCCAGTTTGTCAGGGATCAACATCCACACCGCCATGGCGATGAAGGATGCGCCCAATATCCAGCGCAGGGTTTGCGGGCTGAGGACTGTGGTGATCCACGCGCCCAGCGCACCGGCCATGGCGTGGTTTAAAACGGTCGCGACAAAAATCCCCCACACAATCGGCCAGGGTTTTTTAAAACGCGCGGCTAACAGCAATGCCAGCAACTGCGTTTTGTCACCAATTTCGGCCAGTGCAACGATGCCGGTTGAGATCAGAAAGGCTTCCAATATACTCCTGAATTAATAGCTGCTTGCGCCCGTATTTGTTGGGCTAATCAATAATTTAAGCATGAAAATGAGCCTTCAAGTCGCTATGGCGACGTTTTTTACACTTCAATGTGCTGCACCATCAGCCAGCAGCGTATCCTGAAACGCCATCAACCGGAGACAACCCATGAATATCGCCTCACTGAAAAACACCGTCACCGCCGAAGAATGGCAACTGCGCTGCGACCTGGCCGCCTGCTATCGGCTGGTGGCACTGTACGGCTGGAGCGATTTGGTGTTTACCCACATCAGCGCCAAGCTGCCTGCGTCCGTATCGGGCGACGCGCACCACTTTCTCATCAATCCCTACGGCTTGATGTTTGATGAAATCACCGCATCGAGCCTGGTGAAAGTCGACGACAAATGCAACAAGGTAATCGCGTCAGACTTTCCCGTCAACCCGGCTGGTTTTGTGATTCACAGTGCGGTGCATGAAGCGCGACCCGATGCGGGCTGTGTGCTGCACACCCACACGCGGGCAGGTGTGGCCGTCAGTGCGCAGGCGGGCGGCGTGTTGCCCATCAGCCAGCAGTCAACGTTTGTACTTGCGTCGCTGGCCTACCATGATTACGAAGGGGTGGCCTTCAGGGACGACGAAAAGCCGCGCCTGCAAGCCGATTTGGGCACAGCCAACTTTTTAATGCTGCGCAACCACGGCCTATTGGTGGTGGGCAAAACCATTCCCGATGCCTTTTTAAGCATGTACACGTTTGAGAACACCTGCCGCATTCAAATTGATGCGCAAGCGGGTGGCGCGCTAACGCAGGTCAATCCACAAATCGTTAAAGGCGTGGGTGAAGCGATGCGCGTGCAAACAGGCGGTATGGGCGGCGCGTTTGTCTGGCCGTCGCTGATACGCAAACTTGATAAGTTGGACACCAGCTACATGGCCTAAAGCCTGAGCCTCTAGCCTCAGACCATCACCAAGGACAAGAGCGGCGGCAAAGCGCTGGCTGGCTGATCGGTCAGTTGGTCGCCTTCATTGATTTGCAACTCTTTGCGCAGCATTTGTACGCCGCCGAAAATGGTGGCAAAGGCAACGTCTTTGGCATCGCGGCCGGTACCGACGCGCACCAAGCGGTCAATGGGTGCCATTTTAGTCGGGTCAAACACCACCCACTGGTTGTCCAGCCAGGCTTCAAACACGGCGTGAAAATCTTGCGGGGGCTCTTCAAAATGCACATAACCCACCACCAGCCGCGCCGGAATATTCAGCGCCCGGCAAAACGTGATGCCCAGATGCGCAAAGTCGCGGCACACGCCAGCGCGCTGTACAAACACTTCTTGCGCAGTTGTCATTGAATTGCTGAAGCCAGGCAGGTAGTAAATCGAATCGTGGATCCAGTCCTCAATCGCGCGCACCCTGCTCAAACCATGCGGCAGGTTTCCAAACAACTGCTGCGATACACGGCTCAAAATGTCGGACTCACAGTAACGGCTGGGCATCAGGTAGCGCAGCACATCGTCTGGCACCGCTGTGACAAGTGCTTCGTCCAGATGCAGCGGAGGCGGGTTGGCGATCAACTCAACTTGCGCGTTGTAATTGACTGACAAAGTACCCTTCGGAGCATCGAGCCGCACAAAACGGTTGCCGGTGCGCTCGTCAGAAAAAGTACGCACCTTCACACTTGGCGTGATGCTCAGTCGCTCCGACAACACGCGGTGGCCTTCGTCAAAGGCAGCCTCGATATTGAACAAAAAGTGAGCCGGGTGCGTGACTTCGTAGTCAAGCTGCAAATCAATGGCGGCGGTGTGCATGGACGATGTCAACCCTTTATTTCAAGACTTTTTTGACTGCACCCACACCCAACGCAGCCAACACGATGAATATCACCGCAAAAATTAAAAACAGACCAAACAAAATCTTGGCAATACCCGCAGAGCCAGCGGCAACACCACCAAAACCCAAAACACCAGCAACCAAAGATATCAAAGCAAAAATAATCGCATATTTCAACATGGCAACATCCTGATATTGAGATGCTCAGATAGTAGGATGCAACCCCTCGCTGTTGAATCAGCCAGCAAGCGCACAGGCTGTAGGACAAAACCAGGCGCCATGCGTACACTTATCTGTTGTCAGATCAGTTCATTAATCAAGGATATTTCATGAAGCTTTATTACTCCCCCGGTGCCTGCTCTTTGTCGGTGCACATCACTTTGCATGAAGCGGGCATGACTTTCACACCCGTCAAAGCCCCGACCAAAACCCATCAGCTGGAAGACGGCACGGATTACTACAGCATCAACCCCCTGGGCTACGTGCCGCTGCTCGAGCTGAACGACGGCACCCGCCTGACCGAGGGCCCGGCCATCGTGCAATACATTGCTGATCAGGTGCCAGAGAAAAACCTGGCGCCAGCCAACGGCACCGTGGCACGCGCCCAAATGCAGGGCTGGCTGAACTTTATTGGTACCGAGCTGCACAAGGGTTTTGCCCCGCTGTTCAACCCCGCGACACCCGCAGACTACAAACCGATGGTGATCGACAAGCTGCTCAGCCGCTTCAAATGGCTAGACGAACAGCTGGCTGGCAAAAAGTACCTGATGGGCGATGCCTTCAGCGTGGCAGACCCGTATCTCTTCAACGTGACCAACTGGGCGCCACTGGTCAAAGTCGATATTTCAGGCTTTGCCAACATCGCCACGTTTCGCGGCCACATGAGCCAGCGGCCAGCGGTGCTGGCGGCCATGCGGGCTGAGGGGTTGATCAGGTAAGTTGGAATTAAAGCGACTTAAGCCTAACGCGATGCCCCAGTTGCCTTCAATGCATCCCGCAACTGGGTTTCTAAACTTCGCTTCAAGGGGTCACCCTTGCTAACCTGCACAAAAATGCAGCGCCCGTTTTGACTGGTTGCCGCCCAGCGGTTGCCGATGGCTTCTTTCTCAACGGCATCCTCAGCAGTCGTTAAAAATCCACCCTTGTACTCAACAACCAGCAACCGGCCGTCTTTAAGCTGGCAAACAAAATCAGGGTAAAAATAATCGGTGGATGTGGGTAACCAGAAGGAATTGAGCCGGTCTTTTTCGATGTTGCGTATCCACTTGTCTACTTCTGGCAAGCTTTCAATTTCTACAGCGCAGTCATATTCTTCGCCACTGCTCTTCAAGTCATGAATCAATGGGTAGTAGTGCTTTTTAAATCGCACTTCGCCGTCGTAATACGGCGGTCGTGCCGGGTAGCGGTCTGGGTGAAAGGTAAATTCATGCCTGAAACCTTGCGCCGCAGTCGGCTCGCTGAACATGTCTAGCGCCATGGCTGAGCCAAAACCTTGTTTGCGCGCCTTGGCCGTGCGCACCGCGATGTCGGTTGCTATTGCCTTGGCTAATTCACGCTTGTGCCGCACCAGACTGGTCAGCGTATGTTTGGTATCACGTTGCAGGTAATGCAGCACCCGTGCAAGATAACCGTCCAGCTCACCCGGCACGGTATATTCGGTGCGCACCTCGTTGGCCAGATCGGTCAGCAAGTCCAGCTCAGTTGTCACGGTGCTCACACCGTCCAGTGCCAGTTGTTTGCTTTCCAGCTCAATCTGTATTTTTTGCCTGTCAGTGATGTCCAGCGTCGCCACGCGTGCAAGGTCTTTCGGGTCATAGGCTGGCAAGCCAGTCACGGCTGCCCCCAGCAAGGAAAATCCTGCAATATTGGCCAGCGTCTGGCTTTCAACCAGCTGCCACTCGCCGTCAAACAGCATCACCATTTGCGGCAGCGGTGCAAACGGTATGCGCTGGGTGCTGGCTGCTTGCAGCATGGTCACCATCGCGTTGTGGTCTGTGATGGCCTGGGCGACTCTGGCCTGATGCATTTTGGGCAGGGCTGCCACCAAGGCTGCCGCATCTGCAGGCGCGACGTCGGAACCCTGCATCTGACTTGCC
>ENA-OFCF01001029-OFCF01001029.1-metagenomes-genome-assembly--contig:-NODE-1029-length-11333-cov-2.849087_pt1 | contig 11333 bp, 7 predicted proteins | sample MGYA00153387_OFCF01 | MGnify analysis MGYA00153387
AACAAAAATCAAAGCATCCTATATTTGTGCTAGCACGACAGGTGTGGGAAGGATTATGAAAATTTTTGGAACAACGGCATCTGAATTAATTGCTTTTTCTCCTATTCCAGTTTTTATTGTTCCAAAAAATTATCGTATAAAACCATTAAAAAGCATCTTTTTTGCATCCGATTTTAAAAATTTCACCGAAGAACTGCGACACATTCAAAAATTTTCAATTCCTGTTAAAGCCGACATAGAGGTTTATCATTACGATTATCAGGTGCATTTGGACATTGGCGCAAACAAGTTTCAACGCATTGCAAGAAATAATAAATCAGAATCTATTAAATTTCATTACAAAAAGTTAGATGATACAAAATCAATTATTTCTCATATGGAAAAGGATATCAGAAAATCAAAACTTTCATTAATTGTATTATTTACTAAGCAAAATCAAAATTGGTTTAATCGCTTGTTTTTGTCTAGTTTGTCTGCAGAATTGTCATTCGATACAAAAAAACCTATGCTGATTTTTAAAAAACATCTAATTTAGGTATGTGAATATTATAATCTTTTCTAAAAGTTGTGTAACAATTTAACAATCTAAAATACTGAATTTTACATTATAATTATTACACTAAAATAAAATAATATATCATGGAAATCGAAAAAACAATTGAGGCATTTAACTCATTAATCGTAATTAACAACGACCGGATTGAAGGATACAAAACTGCCGAAGCAGAAGCTGAAGAAACTGATTTGAAAATGCTTTTTTCTGATTTGATGCAAACGAGCATTCAAAACCGAAAAGATTTGGTTGCTGAAGTAATAAGATTGGGCGGTACTCCTGATGAAGGGACCAGAATTACTGGAAAATTCTTCAGAGTATGGATGGACGTCAAAGCAGCCTTCACAGGAAACGATCGTAAAGCAATTTTAGATTCGTGCGAATACGGTGAAAATGTTATTCTTGAAACTTATAAAAATGTATTGATTCAAGACCATAAAGATACTAACTCAAGCGAACAGCAAATGTTAAACAAACATTATGGCTTATTAAAGGCTGATTACGAAAAAATAAAAGAATTGCGCGATGCAATCAATAATGGAAGAAGATTAGAAGAATAATCAGTGTTGTTTGTCAAGAGAAGAAGATGCTCACCAAAAAATGCGATTTTTGGTACTAACAAATGGCATTGTTTTATTTAAAACCTGCAAGATTTTTAAAGTCTTGTAGGTTTATTTTTAATTTAAAAGTTATTTATGGATACAAAAAATACACTATCAAACAGCTGGAAATTTGTAATTTGCATTTTAATTTGTCAATCTGTTGGAATTATTTCAGGATTACTATCAAATGCTCACAACAATCTTTGGTATGATTCAATTATTAAACCTACTTAAAATCCGCCGGGCTACTTATTTGGTCTAGTTTGGATCATTTTGTGTTTCTTAATGTCAATTTCTTTATGGATTGTCTGGAAAAGTAATGCGGATGAGACTAAAAAAAACCGAGCTTATCTTGTTTTTGCATTTTAATTGTTTTTAAATTTTTGGTGGACGAATTTTTTTTTATCTTTGGATCGTCGAAACTGGTATTTGTAATTTTTTTTATAATGATTATTATTACTATTTTTAGATTCGCCGGAATTTCGAAAGCCGTTGCATGGCTTCTGGTTCCTTATATTTAATGGATGTTTTTTGCTGCAATTTTAAATTATAATTTATGGATTTTAAACTCTTAATTAACTACTACAAATTATGAAAACCTATATAAAAGAAGTTTTTGAAGATTTAGGAAATTTTGTCATTTTTGGTGTCAGATTTTTTAAAGAAGTTTTAAAACCACCTTTTCAAATCAATGAATTTTTTCGTCAGTGTTACGCCATCGGATTCAAATCACTTCCGTTAGTTTCTATAACAGGATTTATTATGGGATTAGTTTTGACGATACAGTCGCGTCCGACAATGGCAAAATTTGGTGCAGAAAGCTGGTTACCAAGCATGGTCTCATTATCGTTAATCAGAGAAATTGCACCCGTAATTACCGCTTTAATTTGCGCCGGAAAAGTGGCGTCCGGAATAGGAGCAGAGCTTGGTTCTATGAAAGTTACCGAGCAAATTGATGCAATGGAAGTATCGGCTATAAATCCCTTTAAATATTTGGTTGTAACAAGAATTTTGGCTTGCACGCTGATGATTAATGCCGGCCGTAATCAAAACTTTTTTCTTCGGTTTTTTTATCGGATTAATTGGCTGTTATAAAGGATTTAATGCTTCAAATGGAACCGCGAGTGTCGGAATTGCTGCCAACCAAGCTGTTGTTGTTGCCTCACTTTCAATATTTATTATTGATTTACTGGCGGTTCAAATAACTGATTTATTTTTCTAATACTATGGACAATACACCTATCATATCTATCAAAAATTTATGTAAATCATTTGGAAAAAATGAAGTTTTAAAAGGCATAAATCTGACTGTAAATAAAGGCGAAAGCCTTGTTATTCTCGGTCGTTCGGGTGGAGGAAAATCAGTTTCAATTAAATGTCTGGTTGGTTTGGTGCAACCCGATAAAGGCGAAATTACTGTCTTTGGCACCAGCATGACGCAACTTCAAAGCAGTGAGCTTGATGCCATCAGAACCAGAATTGGTTTTATGTTTCAAAACGGAGCTTTGTACGATTCAATGTCTGTTCGACAAAATTTAATTTTTACGCTGAAACATCATAACAAAGACATTGAAAAAGATGAAATCGAGAAAAAAATTAATGAAGTTTTAGAAAGTGTTGGATTGATTGAGGCCATTGACAGAATGCCTGCTGCACTCTCTGGCGGAATGAGAAAGCGAATTGCAATGGCTAGAACTTTAATTATCAATCCTGAAATTATCCTTTATGACGAGCCAACATCTGGGCTGGACACAATTACAGCACGAGAAATTAGCACCTTAATAACAGATGTTCAAAAAAAATACAAAACATCATCTATAGTAATTACGCACGATATGGCTTGTGCAAAAATGACTAGCGATAGAATTTTAATTAAATGCCGAAGGATCATACGACGAATTAGCTAAAAGTGATGACGAATGGGTAAGATCTTTTTTTATATAACAGAAAAATTAAACAGATTAAAAACTACAATATTATGAATACAAATAAAAACTACGTTTGGAAATTAGGGATGTTCGTCTTGATAGGGTTAACATTTTTTATAATAACCATTTATTTTATAGGAAAAAATAAAAATTTATTTGGGTCGACTTTTGAACTCAATACACAATTTAAAAATGTTGGCGGTTTAAAAGCGGGAAATAATGTGCGATTTTCGGGTATCGATATTGGTACCGTAAAAAATATTGAGTTTGTGTCAGACTCCGCTGTTATAGTGACTCTGGTCATTAAAGAAGAAGTTCAGAAATATATTAAAACTGATGCAATTGCAAGTATCGGTTCTGACGGATTAATGGGTGATAAGGTTTTAACCATTGCTCCCGGAACAAATTCTAATAAAATTGTTGCCGACAATGCTACCATACAGTCAACAAAAGCAGTTGAAATGGAAGATTTAATGAAAGGTTTAAAGAAAAGTGTCGATAATGCTGGTGCAATTACTACTGAATTGGCTGTTTTTACTGCAAATATGAACAACAAAGATGGTTTTTTATCTAAATTATTAACCGATAAAAATTTTGCTAATTCTTTGACCAACACATTAGAAAATCTAGAAAAAAGTTCAAATGAATTCGCAACTTTCACAAAGAAAATGAATAACAAAAATGGTGTTTTGTCAAAGTTAGTGAACGACGAAAAACTCGGAAAATCAGTTGATTCAACAATAACTAATTTAAATGAGACCGTAAAAGCTGCGCAAAATAATTTCTTATTGAAAGGTTATTTTAACAAAAAGAAGAAAGCTGCTGCGAAAAAGAAAAAAGCAGCAGATAAACTGTTAGAAAAAAGTACAGAAAAACAATAACATTTGAAAAAATATTTTCTAAAATTTCTAAAAATTATATCCTATATTGTTTTAATAACAATTGGGATATTTTTGTTATTGACCCTATCTTTGCAAATTCCAAAAGTTCAAAATTATGCAAAAGAAAAAGCGGTTGATTATTTAGAAAATAAAATAAAAACAAAAGTAAAAATTGACAGAGTTGAAATTGGATTGCCTAAATTAGTAATTCTTGAGGGTGTTTATTTTGAAGATCAATCTAAAAACATTTTATTAACAGCAAAAAAATTAAAAGTTGATATTAGTTTGATGAAGCTGATGGACAATAAAATTGAAATTAATTCGGTTGACTTAAATACAGTTTCTGCAAATATCAATAAAAATAAGAACGGAATTTTTAATTTTGATTACATCATTAAAGCATTTTCAAAACAAGAAAAAGCTGATGATAATGAGCCACCGATGTTGTTCTCAATTGATAAAATTAATTTAGACTTTATTAATTTTAATTTTAAAGATGCTGCAGCAAAAAGTAGTATTTCAATTAATTTGAATCATTTTGACACAAAAATTGAAACCTTTAATTTAAAAAATCAATTGATTGAAATTAAAAATTTTAATTTAAAAAACACTTCAATTGCTTTAATTTTTGACAAAAATGTAACCGTTAATTCTGCAAAAAAAACAACAGTTTCGGTCAATAATTGGAAAGTAAAAATTGATAAATCCAAACTGGAAAAAATTAATTTCAGGTTCGATGATTTCAATTCTATCGCACTCAAAAACGCTATTGACTATAAACATCTTCATATAAAAAATTTTAATTTAGTTGCTGAAAAACTAGATTACAATGCAACAACAATTACAGGTCTGATTCAGACATTGACATTAAATGAAAAAAGTGGTTTAATTATTGAAAATTTGAAAACCGATTTTTATTATGGGCAAAAAACTGCTTATTTGAAAAAATTATTTTTAAAAACACCTCAGACTTTACTTCAAAATGAAATTATTATTGGCTATGAATCAATTGCAAATTTGGGCAGAGATGTACATAATTTAGAGCTTAAAGTTAATCTTGAGAATAGTAAAATTGGCGTAAAAGACATTTTATTGTTTGCTCCGGATCTTTACAAAAATGAACTTTTTGTCGCAAACAAAATTGCTGAAGTTAAACTAAATACTAAATTTTCGGGTAAATTAAATGACCTTATCATTCCGAATTTTGAAATCTCGGGAATTGGCAACACTAAAATGGCTTTTTCTGGCATAATAAAGGGTTTGCCTAATTTTCAAAAATCTTTTTTCGATTTGAAAATTCAAAATATTGAAACTACATCAAAAGATATCTTTTTGATAATTCCCAAAAATACGATTTCTCAAAACATTGCAATTCCCGATAAAATGGCAATTAAGGGTGCTTTTAAAGGTAAAATTGATGATTTTAAAACCAGTTTAAAATTGGTTTCATCATTTGGAAATTTAAATATTATCAATTCATCATTCAATAATCAACGAAAAAATAGAGAAAAATTTATTGCGCAAACTGAATTTTATGATTTTGATTTGGGTAAGTTAGTTAAAAATAAATCGCTTGGAAAAATCACACTAAAAGCAAATGTCAATGGAGTTGGACTGAATCCTAAATCGGCAAATATAAAGATGTCGGGAACAATTTCTAATTTTTATTTTGATAAATATGATTATCAGGATTTGAAATTAAATGGCAAAATAAGCAACGGTTTATTTGATTTGAAAGCCAGTTCAAAAGACAGAAATTTGCAGTTTAATTTAGAGTCTGATGGTAGTTTCAAAAATCTGTATCCGTCGGCCAGATTAAATCTTGATATTGCAGTAGCTGATTTTCAGAAAATTCAATTATTAAAAGAACCTTTGAAAGTTCGTGGAAAAATAAATGCTGATATTAAAACTGCCGACATAGATTTTTTGAACGGAAAAATTAGTTTAGATGACTTTATCGTTGCAAATGAAAAAGATCAGTTTATATTAGATTCCATAAATATTGTAGCTGTTTCAACTGTAAAAAATAAGTTGCTTAAATTACAATCTCAGTTTGCAAACGCATCAATTTCGGGAGATTATAAATTGTCAAAACTTGCAAATGCCATTGAAAATTCAGTGTCAAAATATTATAATTTTAATTCCAAAAAGCGCAAAATCAATGTTGAAAATCAAAATTTTGCAATTAAAGTTTTGATTAAAGACAGTCCAATTTTATACAAGCTCGTTCCGAATTTAAAATCGTTGGAACCAATCAATATTTCTGGTAAATTTAATTCTTTAAACGATTCTATTGTTTTACTTGCTACAATCCCAAAATTGATTTACGGCGAAAACAACATAACCAATGCGATTTTAAAGATTGATAAATCAGATAAAGCATTAGTTTATAATTTTTTTATTGACGATATTCAAAATGCGAATTTTCAGCTGCCGAACACTAAATTATTTGGCAAATTAGAAGATGATATTTTGGATTATACCCTTCAAATTAAAGATATTAAAGATGTTGATAAATATTTTATAGTAGGAAAACTAAAAACTTCAAATGCAATATCGGAAATTTTGTTAGATTCAGAAAAGTTACTTTTGAATTATGAAAAATGGTCTGTTTCTCCCGAAAACAAAATTCGTTTTGGAAAAAATTTATTTAATATTTCTGATTTCAGTTTATCAAAAACAGGAGCATCCATAAAAATTCAGTCTCAGTCACAATTACCAAATGCGCCAATAAATATTGATTTAAAAGATTTTCAGATTGCAACAATATTGAATATTGCACAAAAAAAGGATTTGCAAATTGATGGCAGAATAAATGGAATTGCAACTGTCAAAAACCTGTTTCAAACACCATTGTTTACATCAAATATAAAGGTTAGCGATTTTACTGTTAAAAATACAATAATCGGAGATTTAGATATTCAAGTCGATAACCAGATTTCGAACAGTTATAACGCAAAAATTGCACTTACTGGTCAGGATAATCAGGTGAGTTTAGATGGTATTTTTCGAAGTGACAACAATACTGTAAACATGATTCTGAATATTGAAAAATTAAATGCTAAAAGCGTCGAAGTTTTTTCATTTGACAATATTACAGAAAGTACCGGATTTTTATCAGGCAATATTGCTATTGTTGGAAACGTAAGTAAACCAATATTAACTGGTGTTTTGCAGTTCAACGGAGTTGGATTTAAAGTAACAAAAGCCAATGCCAAATTTCAGTCCCTGAATGATAAAATTGTTTTTTCTGAAAATGAGATTACATTTGACAAATTTAAAATTAAAGACGAAAAAAACAATGATTTAACCATTGACGGAAAAATCAGCAGTATAGATTTTAGCAATCTGGGATTTGATTTAACAGTTGATGCAACTAATTTTAATGCAATTAATTCTAAAGAAAAAGATAATGATTTGTACTATGGAAACTTATTTTTAAACAATCATTTAAATATAAAAGGAACTGCGAAAAGCCCGGTAATTGATGGAAGCATCAAAATTAATAAAGACACAAAGTTTACTATTGTTTTGCCACAAGATGACCCTTCAGTCGCCGATCGAGAGGGAATAATAGAATTTATTGATCAGGATAATCCAAAGTTATTTGGCACTTTAGCAACCGATGAAAGTCTAAGCAAGTTAGAAATTAAAGGTATTAACGCATCTGTAAATATAGAAATTGATAAAAATGCAGAATTGTCTTTGGTTATTGATAAGGCCAATGGTGATTTTTTAAAATTGAAAGGCGAAGCTCAGCTCAATGGTGGCATTGACCAGTCTGGCAAAACAACTTTAACAGGTCGATATGACCTGAACGAAGGTAGTTATGAAATGAGTTTCAATTTGATTAAAAGAAAATTTGACATAAAAAAGGGAAGTTTTTTGCTTTGGACAGGCGAGCCAACATCTGCTGATGTTTTCATTACTGCAGTTTATAAATTGGATACGGCTCCAATAGATTTGCTGAATGATCAGCTCGGAAATTTAAGTCCCGCGGTAAGAAACACTTATAAACAAAAAATTCCTTTTGAAACATTATTGAAAATGAAAGGTGATCTTTTAAAACCAAATATTAGTTTTGATATCATTTTACCAGAGGGAAATAATTCTGTTTCTGCAGAAATAATTACAGCAACTCAGGCCAAATTAGCCAGACTGCGACAAGAACCAGATGAGTTGAACAAGCAGGTTTTTGCCTTATTGCTGCTTAATAGATTTATTGGTGAAAACCCTTTTTCAAGCGAAAGCGGAGGCACAACTGCTCAGGGTCTGGCAAGAGAAAGTGCTAGCAAAATTTTGTCGCAACAGCTCAATAATCTGGCAGGCGATTTAATTAAAGGTGTGGAAATTGATTTTAATTTAGATGCAACTGAAGATTTTACGACAGGAAAAAAAGAAAACAGAACAGATCTGAATGTTGGATTGTCTAAAACATTGCTAAATGATAGGTTAAAAGTGACTGTTGGCAGTACTTTTGGTGTAGAAGGACCAAGACAGGAAAGCGAAAATCAAAGCACTATTGCAGGAGATATTGCTGCTGATTACCAGCTCACTAAAGATGGACGTTATAAGGTGCGTGTTTATCGAAAAAATAAATTTCAAGTGGCACTTCAAGGTCAGGTTGTTGAAACAGGTATTGGTTTTATTATAACAATTGATTACAATAAATTTAAAGAATTGTTTCAAAAAGCCAAGAAATAAAAGTCAAATTTTTAATGAAAAATATACTTTACATATTAATTCTCTTTTTTTTACTATCAGCTTGCAGCAACACAAAATATTTGCAAGATGGAGATTTGCTTTATGTAGGCGGCAAAATTAAAGTTGAAAGCGATTCTATTTCAAATAAAGAAAGAAAAAAATTAGTAAACGAACTAAAGCAGTTGATTAGGCCCATTCCTAATAAAAAAATATTGGGTTTAAGAGCTAAATTATTAATTTACAATTGGGCCGGAACCGTCACTAAAGAAAAAGGTTTTTGGCACTGGTTGAAGTTTAAAGTGGGCGAACCGCCGGTTTTGTTTGCCAAAGTCGATTTGGAATACAATAAACGAGTTTTACAAAACTATGTTGAAAATATTGGTTATTTTAATGCGGCAAGCAAATCAGACTCAACTAAAACTGGCAAAAAAGTTGTTGCAGAATATGTTGTAAATTTAAAAAAACAATACAAAATTAAATCAATTCAATTTCCAAATGACAGTTCGGCTGTTGGACTTGCAGTTTCCAACACTCAGGCAAATAGTTTATTGAAAATCGGCGACAACTTTAGCCTTGACAATATTAAAGCAGAAAGAAATCGAATTGATATAAGGTTAAAAGAAAGCGGTTTTTTCTTTTTTAATGCAGAATATCTGAAAATCCAAGTAGACACAACAGTCGGCTTTAAACAAGTTGATTTGATAGTGGTGATTAAAAATGAAACACCCGAGAAATCAAAAACAGTTTTTAAAATCAATAAAATTTTTGTTTACCCAAATTATATGCTTGGCCAGGATAGTCTGAACAATCTTGGAATAAAATATAAGGATTTTCAAATTTTTGATACAGAGAATACTTTTAAGCCAGAAATTTTCGACAAAACATTGTATTTTAAAAAAGGGGATTTATACAACCGTACAAATCACAGTTTGTCTTTAAACAGACTCGTTAACTTAGGCACTTTTAAATTCGTAAAAAATCAGTTCAAGATTTCAGATTCTTTAAATAATAATTTAGATGCCTATTATTATTTAACACCATTTACCAGAAAATCCATTAGAGTAGAGGTTTTGGGCAAAACCAATTCTGCCAATTATACAGGAACAGAGCTGAATGTCAACTGGAGTAACAGAAACACTTTTCGTGGAGCAGAATTATTGACAATATCGGCTTTTGGTGGTTTTGAAGTTCAAATTGGTGGCGAAAATAATGGCTTTAATGTTTATAGATTTGGATCGGAAGCCAATCTGTTTTGGCCGCGCATTATTGCTCCTTTCAAATTCACTTCTTCAAGTGGTTTCGTTCCAAAAACAAAAGCAACTTTGGGTTATGAATATCAAAACCGAACCCAACTATATGCTTTGCAAACCTTTAAAGCTTCTTTTGGATATTTGTGGAAAGAAAATGAACGTAAAGATCATGAATTAAACGTGTTAGAGGTAACTTTTGCAAGTCCTCAAAATGTTACTGATTTGTATAATAGTAAAATTTTAGCCAATCCTGCACTCGCAAAAGTAATTGAAAAACAGTTGATTTTTGGGCCAACTTATTCTTACATTTATTCAAATATGATGCAAAAACGCAGGAAGCATACGATTTATAACAGATTGAGTGCGGATTTTTCGGCAAATCTTACTGGACTATTAGCTGGTTCCAATATAAAAGCTGGCGATACAACCAAAGTTTTTGGTGTACCGTTTAGCCAGTTTGTGAAATTTGAAAACGAATTTAAACATTATTTTAAGTTGTCTGAAAAAGCATTAATAGCTAGCCGATTAATTGTTGGAGCAGGATTTGCATACGGAAATTCAAAAGAACTTCCGTTTATTAAACAATTTTTTAATGGAGGCACAAATAGTCTGCGTGCCTTTCGTGCTCGTTCTATTGGACCAGGAAGTTTTAAAGAAACCACAACAAATGTGTTTTTGCCCGATCAGTCTGGAGATTTAAAATTAGAATTTTCAACAGAATATAGAGCCAATATTTATAAATTCCTGAACGGAGCAATTTTTGTTGATGCAGGAAACATTTGGTTATTAAATGATAATGTTGACAAACCAAATTCTAAGTTTTCCAGAGACTTTTTAAACGAAATTGCAGTAGGTACGGGTGTTGGATTACGGTTTGATTTTTCATTTTTGGTTTTACGAACCGACCTGGCCTTTCCATTAAGAAAACCATATTTGCCAGACGGAAATCGTTGGGTTTTTAGTCAAATTGCATTTGGAAACGCTGGTTGGCGGTCTGAAAATTTAGTGTTTAATCTGGCCATTGGCTATCCTTTTTAAATTTTTTTAAAACTGAATTTTTATCCCGACATCTCCAGATGTGTGAATTATATAAATTTTTTGATTTATCCTATAAATACAGCATTTTCTATTGACATATCTTTGTTAAAAATGTAGTAGTTTTTAATTAAGGAGATTGTTTTAAAGTTTTGAGGTTTTAAATCGAATAAATTTGTTTGGAAAATATAGGTTACAGTCAAAATGTAACATTATATAAACTGGGCAAATGCATTTGAAACAGAAACCAGAAAACTTATTTAGCAGTCTCTTTTTTATTATACATAAACACGTCATCCGCGTACTCATTTTTATTCTGCCTAATTATAACATTCTAGCGGTCCTTCTTTTATAGTTATTTTTAACCGTTGTATTTTGTG
>ENA-OFCF01001030-OFCF01001030.1-metagenomes-genome-assembly--contig:-NODE-1030-length-11328-cov-4.149738_pt1 | contig 11328 bp, 21 predicted proteins | sample MGYA00153387_OFCF01 | MGnify analysis MGYA00153387
TCGTTAACTCCTGTAATAGCTTGCCAGATGGTTTCGTCAGGGTCGAGATAGACGGGCTTGAGGCCGAATCGGTTTCCAGCCACGAACGCAGGCGAGTCTTTGGTGTGCAGCTCTCGCCCTGTGCCAACGGCAATCTTGCGCCTGTCGTCCTCAGAGTCCTTTACGATAGTCCTGGGACGCATGAAGAGGATGGCATCTAATCCGGCGCACACAGGGCTCACGACGTCTTTGTGAATCTCAGGCTCGTAGCGGTCGTAGGACTCGCTCATCGGGTCTGCGAACGTACGCACGCGCGTGTGGCCTATGAGAATCACGTTCTTAAGGTAGTGCTGCTGGAGGAGCTGCATCATCTTGATAACGCGCATCCACTGCATCTTCAGCTCTGCGTAACCCTTGCCGTAGTCGAAGGCCGCAAGCGTTGGTTTATTGTTCACGCTGCACACGAGTTGTGCGAGGGATTTCTCTATCTCCGTCGCGCTATCTAGAATGATGGTGCCAACGTCTTCGCGTTTCCCTGCCCACTTCGCCGCCTCGAACATCATCGTAGAGTCGTGGATGGCGATGCGCCGGACGCCCACTTGGTCCGCGCCTCCTTCGAGGTCGAGTAACAACGGCCTGTCTGCTTTGGATGCGAGCGTGGTCTTACCGACCTTAGGCGGGCCGTATAAAAGCGCTGTAAAAGGCTTGCTGCGTATGCCTTCTATGATCGTAAAGTCCATAAATACCCCTTTCTCGTTTAACACCTTGCAACATTGATGATTGCGTTAGATACGCCAGGGCTAACACCCTGTCAAGTCTCGGACGAGCCATTTGACTCTGTAGCCAAGACGTGCTGGAATACGCGGACGATTTCCAAGACAAACGAAGAAAAACCCCCGGTGGACGCCGGGGGTCGAATCAAACGAACACCAGATGGATGGAGTTCTGTGTGCGACCACTCAAGTTGAGGTTGAGCAATCACAATGACATCTTTAGATAACGCCATTCGCTTGTCAAGCGGACTGGTCCGTGACCTTTTTGATCATGCTATGCAAGTAGGCTTGCCTTACAAGCCTTTCGCACTTGCATCATCTTTGGCCATCGTCGCAGCGTTTGGCCAGCGTCGATACCGATTCGAAGGACTGAAAGACGTCAGCCTATTTATTGTCATTGTCGGCGACTCGGCCGATGGCAAATCGTTTTTCCAGAAAGACTTTGTAGGGAAGCATCTTCGGGCCATTGATGAAGAATACCTGCTAAAAACGACAGCAAGCGTCGCAGCCATTAAGCTAGCTTTGCTCCGGTGCCCATCTCGACTTGTCATTATTGATGAAATGGCAAAGAAATGGGGCCGAGTTTACCGGCCGAATCCATGCCCTCGGCAAGAAGAAATTCTGACATTGCTTATGGAGCTGTACGCAGGTCTGGACCTCCTTGAAGGCCAAGAAAAGGGAAGCACAAGCGCTGCAATCGACGACGTTGAGCACCCCCGCATCACTGCATTTGGAGGGACGACAACGGACGGTATGAAAGGTATGTTTTCGAACGACCTATTCCGTTCCGACGGCATGGCCTCTCGTTTGCTTTACCTGCCGTCAGATGGCTTTCAAAAGATGACGGGGAAAGCGGATTACACCTGGACGCCGCACGCTCACAATATTGAAAGGCTGACCGATCTCATCCGTATCGACCCCATGAAACAGGATGTTAGGTCTCCTGGATTTCGCAATCAGAGAGCGGCAGCGACTATTGGGTACATCTCGCCGGAAGTGGAGGCCAGCTACTTCAGATTACGAGATGTTTATGAAGACAAGGCCGACGAGGCTTCGAAAATTGACCGGAGCATGTCGCAATACTACCGCAGAGGGCATGAGCGAGCGCTGAAGTACGCTTACATACACTGCATCGGTGATGGTCGCCGCGCGCTGACAGAACGTGACCTAGCCTTCGGCAAGGCTTTGTTAGAGTACGAGATCCATGTCGTGGTGAACATGGTGAACAACGGCAAGCCGCTGCTTTGCGAAGAGGCAGTTATGGAGTTCTTAAAGTTGCACCCGGAAGTTGAGTTTGCTGGCTGGCAAATCCACAAGACCCTCTGTGGCCGGCGCCGCTGGACCCAAGCCGAGGTCAACGCTTCGCTGCATGCTCTGGCAAAAGCCGGCTCGATTGAGGTCATTGAGTCGAGAGGCAAGCGAGGCCCGGTGGCACACAAGTATTGCTACTTTGGAGAGCGTTCTATTACTCCCTGCCAATTGGAAATACCCCCAGAGGGCTTGCGAGAGGGTAATTCCCATGAGACATTCTTTAACTGACGGGATATCTTCGTAGATAAAAACTTCCCCCAAAGCCGGAAAAAGCTGGGGGAGGTTTTGTTCTTACAGAGAGTAAGGGAACTAATAACTCCCCCAACTTCCCGCCAAATCCCCGAAAAGTGGGGGGGGTTTTGTTCTTACGGGGAGTAGGCGAAGTATAAACTCCCCGCCAAATATCGCGATTCCTTAACGCCAGATCTATATGATAGACCTGGTTAGCCACTGCTATATCTAAAATCATTGTTACACATGTAGATGCAAGAATGCTCACGCTTCGCGTGAATGCGTAATCTTAAAGCAATATCAGAATTCATTTTGGTTAAGGGGTAAAAAATTGGCGGGAAGTTTATAGATGTTATTGCTAGAGTAAGAACAAAACCCCCCGCCATAGTTGGGGGAAGTAATTGACTTATTGGCGTACAAAGATATGAGAAACAAAGGCGGGAAAACTCTCGCCACGATTTGGCGGGGAGTGGGGGGAGTTATTATGCACGCTGGTGAGGCAATACTGAAGAGAGTCGGATTTTTGGGCAAACAGTCTGCCGCCGAGCTGCTGCGCAGCGCTCAGGTTGTCAGGTTGTCTACGGAGTGGTGGTTCAACGGACCTACGGATGAGTTCCTGTCGCTTGATTCGCTGGAAGGAGCCTGCGCCGCGTTGTGTTCCGACCTCGTGGCAGACGGTTTACTCGCCAAAGCTGGTAATCGGTACGGCATCACGCAAGCGGGCAAGGAAGAGCTGCAAAGAGGCTTCTTTAAGGCGGAGACTGTGGCTATGAAGACCCCGACGATTCGCGAAGAGATGCAATCAATCTGGGGAGGCTCGTTTCAAAGATTCGTTCACGAGACGATTGAGACGTTGCAGGAAATGAAGAGCGGCTGGCCTGTGCCCTGCAAAAGCATGGAAGAGATGGATGAGGAGTTTCATAAGGCGATACAGGGGCTACACAATCAGGAAAAGCTCGCTTTCGCCCTAACCGGTGCGCTTGCTGCCGCCGAGATGCTTGGGTGCACCAGGATTTTCATTTTGACCGGAGAGTTTCCCGACCTGAAAAAATACAACCCGAAGCCCGACTCGCCTCCCGCCTAATTCCCCGGCATCCTCCTTGGAACCCTCCCAGGAGCCCCCATGCCCTTCCTCATCGCTGACCCCGTCGACGTCCGGGGACACCCCCGACTCGTGCCATACACGGCCATCCTGAGCGTTCGGCGCGAGGCCGAGGCGATTGCCCTGGTCACCTTCTCGGGCGAGCTCCTGAGCCTCCAGGCGGATTTCGAGCGTCTAGCCGAGGCTTGGGCCGGTGGGCTGGCCTATGACGCACGCTCTGCTACCGATTGAGGCATATCCACTTTGCGGCTTTGCTGGCTTTGACTTGCGGAGCGCTTGGTGGGGGATGGGCCTTGGCTACCAGACGCCTAGGTTTGGTGCACGGCCCCTGACTCCCTTCCCTCTCAAGCCTCCCCCTTCCCTCTGCCGCGTGCAGCGGCACAAGGGCACAAGCTCAGTTGCTCAACCTCCCGTGACTCCAGGAAGTCGTGTGATGCCTCTTGACTTCTTCCCAAGGCCATGGTGAGGGTGTATTCTGAGCAAACTAACGAGGGTGTAACGAACAATGCCATTGAATATTAACGGTAAGAAGCATGGGACACTAAAGGAAATCGCTGATGTTGGCGGGTTCACCGCTGGGCGGTTGCGTCAGCTATGCATCGCGGGACGCATCAAGGGAGCGCTCAAAGACCCTTCAGGCACTTGGTTTGCGCCCCTGCCGCTGTGCGTCATTGCAAGCCAAGAGCCCAGGAAATGCACGCAAAAGATTTCTATGCAGACTGCTTGACACGACTCTAACGAGTGCGTAAGACAAGGCATCACCCGATAACGAGTGACAACTCCTGGCGGAGACCGGATCATGACTCTCAAAACTAGCCTGCGCGAAGCTCTCCAGAAAAAGATGGATCTGAAGGAATTGGACAAAGCCGTCTGGAATAAAGCATGGGCAAAGTATGTGCGATGCGCGAATACGTACAACTCTCCCCAGCTTTGGCTTGAGGAAATCGGCGAGGATGCTGTCGTTCATGACCTTGAGACTTACTATACCGAGAGCCGAGACGGGGCCGTGATAACGCAAAACCGCATCTGGCACGCGGAAAGACATGGCCACTGCGTCGGACTCACGAAATAACCTCCCGCCAGGAGCGGCTCACCTTCCTACCAATGGCGCGGGTCGGTGGGTTGCTCCTCTCTCTTTGCAAAGGGCTCTATGTCATCACTGGCCGAGATCCTCTCGCCTGAAGTCCTGCACACTGCGCAATGCGGAGCCGGACGCTTTACCATCGACGAGTACGACATCATCACCCAGTACGACCACACCGGCCGCGTAGTGGGTCTCTTTCGCGCCTCCGATACGCCTCACCTGTGCGCGTGGATCGCCGAGCGTAGCCCGCTCAACACGAGGCGTGGCATCATAGCTCCACTGCCAGAACGTCGTATCAACCCGCGCACCAAATGAGGCACCTACCGATGAAACCGCCCGGCACGTCTACGCCCATCAAGCCTATCGTCCGCTACATCGAAAGCCCAAACCAATCGGCGCGCTCTGGGGGCATCGACACCATCGTCCTGCACTACACGACAGCCGGCACGATGCAATCGACCGTCTCCTGGTTCCTCAAGCCTGAAAGCAGGGCAAGCTCCCATTACATTGTCGGAAAAGACGGTGAGATCGTGCAGATGGTGCGAGACGGCGCGAAGGCGTGGCACGCAGGAGGACAAAACAATAGCTCTATCGGTATCGAGCACGTCGCACGCAAGGGAGACGCGCTGACGCCAGAGCAGAGCGCCGCATCGGCTGCTCTGTGCCGCTGGCTGCTGGCCGAGTATCACCTAGAGTCTAGCGTCATCACTGCGCATCGGTTCACGCCAGCAGGTAAGAAAACCCAGACCGATTGCCCTGGCGACCTGTGGAAAACCGAGGCCGAATTGAAAGCCTGGGTTAACGCGAATGTGCGCGCATCTGGGAACATTCCGGACGAGCCTGAGCCCACAGGCCTGGCCTACGAGCCGTGTCCTGTGCCGCTTCCTTGGGCGCCATACGAACTCAGCCGGAATGATACGGGACTTCGAGTCTACCAACTTCGCTGCGCGCTCATCGGCCTTGGATACCTCGCCAAGCTTGGGCAAGGCATGCTCGTTGGTGACGTGTTTGACGAGCGCGTGGAGTATGGCGTCGGCAGGTTTCAATCGGATCATCGTCTGACTATTGATGCCATCGTCGGCCCGTTCACACGCGCGGCCATTGAAAAGGCGCTCACCAAAGCAAGGGCAAAGATGAATCCCAAAGCCGGCGTCACGCGCTGCGTGTTCTCAATGGACCTAGAGCCTTCGCAAGCCCTGCGCGCCGGCACGCTGACCTTCTTTGACGCGACCGGTGGAATCGTGCGCAAGGAACCTGCAACGTCCGGCCTGCCAGGATACCAAACCGACAAGCATTGGTGGACGCGTGGCGCTGGTCCTGTGCCTCCTGTGCCAGGGCAAACGATTAACTTCGACGATGGTTACATCCTCGGCGCTCGGGGCATTGACGGCTGGTTCTTTCCGATGAGCCCCGACCCCATCATGCGAGGCAGCATCGTAGGCCGCTCTGAGATAGGTTTGCACCGTGATGCGAACGTTCCAGGCACTGCCGGCTGTATCGGCCTCCTGCTCTCGCGCGCGGACTACAACGATTTTGTCGCTTGGGCGCAAAAGCTCGGCACCCTGCCTCTAGAGGTCAAGTACACATGATCATCATCCTGCGTCAGTACCTCTCCGATATCCGCAAGCGCCGTCAAATGTACGCGTCCATTCGCGCATGGGAACGCGCGAGGGGCCTCGCGTGAAATGGCACCTGACCTATTGTGGTACGTTACCGGTGTGCCGCAAGGAAGGGTATCTTCTGCGGCTGACGCTGAAACGCTCTCTCGTGACGTGCAAGCTCTGCCTCCGCCTCCTCGACAGGGGCAAGAAGCCGGTAATCTAGTTCCTGTGACAATCATCGCGCTGATTCTCGTGTCGATCCTGTTTTGGAGAAAAGAGTAAACATATGTCAATTCTGAGCCTTCTTGTCGCACTCATTGTCATCGGCGTCGTGTTTTACGTCATCAGCCTTCTGCCTCTCCCTCCGATGGTTCGCAACGTCGTCAACGTCGTGCTTGGCGTGCTTGTGCTCATTTGGCTCGTTACTATCTTGTTTCGTTTCGTACCGGGCCTAAACGTAAAGCTGTGATCATGTTACTCTTGAGCCTTGCCTGCCTCATCGTGCTGTCAATCCTGCTCTGGAGGTCTGTATGACCCTTGAACCTGTGTCCGAAGCCGTGTCAAACGTTATCGATGCTGCGCGCAAAATCGATATGTGGTGGAGCGTGCTTGACCTGCTTGTCGGATACCCGAAGGTTCAAAAGGAAGGCGTGATTTTGCACCTGGAGGCGGCTCGTGCGGAACTCAACTTGAGGCTCGCCGAACTCGACGCGCTCGACGTGAAGCCATGAAGGTCGTTCTACTGCTGCTAGCGGGCTTTGCCGTCTCACTCACAGCGGAAGGCGGCATTCCTGAGGCCAAGCGCATCATAGAGCGCAAACGTGAGCGCAAGGGAACGTACGTCGCGCGCCCTGTGCTCTCGACCAAGGACACCGCCGAACTCCTGCGCGGTACGTACCGCCTCGTTCCATCCAAGCAGGAAAAGCTTTTTGCCAACGAAACAGTCGACAATCGCATGTACGACACGCCGATACGCAACCAGGGCGCCGAAGGCCTCTGCACAAGCTTCGCTGTCGTTGGCGCTGTAGAGTTTCTCGCAAAGAAAAACGCGCTCAATATCGACCTCTCTGAGAAGCACCTGTGGATGACGTATCAAGTTTACCAGACCGCCAACGCCCTCGCAGCGGCCCGCGCGAACTGGATCACATCCGAACAGGCATGGCCCTACGCATCCTCTCGCGCTGCTGTCTCACCACTCCCGCGCAAGGGAAACGTCTTAGAGTACCGTGACGCCACGACGTGGGACGACGTCTACGCGTCACTCAGAGAGAAGCGTGGCGTCATCCTCAGTGTCGTCACCAATACCTCGTGGAGCAATCCTCGCGGTGGCGTCCTCTCTGTGAACGGACAGCAGCAGGGCGGCCATGCGATTGCAGTGAGCGGTTACTTTGACACATCGCAAGGAAGGTACTTGATAATCAAAAATAGCTGGGGACCCGGATACGGATCATCAGGCTATGTATTTTTGCCCGAGGCATATTGTGCTTCTTACTGGTGCGCGTTCCACGTCATCGCCAAAGCGCAGGTAACGCCTTAGTGTTTACATATTCCGCAACGGTCGTGCGCGTCGTCGATGGCGATACGCTCGTGCTTCAATTCGACCTTGGCTTCCATATCTACCATCAAGCGTGCGTGCGCTTGCGTGGCATCGATTGCCCTGAGCGTGGCACGCAAGGCGGCACTAACGCGACTGCGTTCCTCAACAAGCTTTGCCCTATCGGTACGCGATGCGCGGTCACTACCATCAAGGACGCGACCGATAAGTATGGACGATATCTGGCCGTGATATACCTGCCCGAAGCAGGAGACCTTGCCGCTTTCCTCATCGCCAACGGACACGGAATATTGAGATGATTCGCGACTTTGAAGAACGGGCCCGTTACCTCGCTGGAGGAGATCCGCTTGCGCTCCAGGAGTTTCTCGACGCGCATACCGTCGTGCTGCTCGCCGACCTCGTTGCCGTCATGCGTCACAGGCACGCTAACAAGTGGGCCGGAATTGCGGAACGCAAAGCGCTACAGGCTCTCGACGCACACACCAAAAGGAAGAAACGATGATTAACCAAGACCTCCTCGCATGGGCGCGCTCTTATATCGGCGTCGCTGAAATTGAAGGCGACCTCAATAACGCCACGATCATGGAGATGGCGCGCATCCTTGGTCTCACTCAATATACCAGCGACCAAAGCGATTGGTGCGGCCTTTTCATGAGCTTCCTCGCCCACGTCACAGGTGCCGAAAAGCCCTCCTCGTTCCTCATCGCGCGCAATTGGCTCGCGGTAGGAGCGCCTGTGATTCGTCCTATCGAAGGTGACCTGTGCGTCCTGTGGCGTAACGCGCCTGACTCAGGCTTTGGGCATGTTGGCCTCTATGTAGGCGAGGACGCTGCGAACGTGTTTCTGCTTGGAGGAAATCAGGTGGGCAAGGTTCGTGAGTTCAACTACGCAAAAGAGCGCATTCTAGGCTACCGACGTCTATGGAGAGCTTCATGAACGAAACACTACGCATCCAAGAGCTTGAACGCGACCTCGCCATCCTCATCGAAGCGATTCGCGATGAATGCGATATCCCCGAGGGAATCCGTCAGGCACTGCTCAAAGTCACTGGAGGCATTGTTCCTTGAGAGCAAAAGCACGCCACGGCTTCGAGATACCAAAGCCCACACGCGAAGCACTGCGAGCAGCGTTCACCTATGAACCGCTCACCGATAGCTTTTGGTGGATCCGAAACACTGCGAAGCGAATCAGGCATCGCGAGGCCGGCTACTTTCGCCGCACCGTCAAAAGTGAAGTCCGCATGATAAACTTCGGCGGTCTCAACTTCTCGCACGAAACCATCAAGTCCATTTTCTTCTCGGAGGCAACCGATGACTCATCCCTTAGCGCAGTCGGTTTTTGATACCGTCAACTCACTCAAAGGCAAGCCCAACACGTTCGCAAGCCCTCCAGAGCTGACCAAAAACGGCGCGCAGACCATGTGCTCGACCTTTGTTACGCTCATGCTCAACCGCACGTACGACATCGCACCTGTTCACTTTGTCGCAATGTTCGGCAAGCGCTGGCCACGCGCGCGTGACTACTACCGTGCGTTCGACCGCCTGCTCCTTGGTGGCGACACGTCCATGACGCTTGCAATGATAGAGCCAGGGACCGTCTGCGGCATCGGATACGACGAGAACCGCGACGCACACAGCGGGCATTGCTTCATCGTCCTTGAGGCGCCTGTGAGCACGGGCGACACGCGCGGAAAGCTCAACAAATACTTGCTGCGCGTAGGCGACTCGTCAAAGTCAGACCATGGACCTACCGACACGCGCTGGATGCTCAAAGGTCAGACAGGTGGAATCGGCATCGGCAATATGGCCTTGTGGGTAAACGATGACGGCATCGTCAAAGGTTACAGCTGGTCTATGGAAAATACGTCCGAGGTCCTTTACCATGGAATTGGACAATCCCTGGCCTTCGCAAACATTCCTAAAGACTGGAGCCTTCGCAATGGGTGAACTGAAGCCTGCTTACAAAGAAACAAAAGAATTCATCGCTCTTGGATTCTTCGTTGCCGCCGTTGCCAAGGCTCGCCTTGCCGATGGAATCGACCCCAACGACCTCGTTCCTTTTCTTGAGTCTTTGACCTCTCCTGAGTGCATCTCGGCTCTCAAGCTGGCTCTCGAAGGCGCCAATCTGATTCCTGGCGAAGCCACTGGCGCTGATATTTATCAGTCGCTTGAGTTGCTCGGCTTCGTTGTCTCCGAGATCAAGAAGCTCTCCGCTCCTGTTGTTGTTCCCGTCCTGGTGTGAGCCTCGCAGGCTTAGACCGCTCCAATTACACAACTCCACGGAAGGAACGAACCATGGCTCAAGGCATCAAGGAAACAAAAGAGGCACTCGCCTTTGTCGTCACACTCGTTGAAATCGTTGCACCTGAACTCAAAGACGGCTTCCAGGGCAAAGACCTCGAAGCTATCGTCTCGAAGCTCGCGCTTCCTGAGAACATCGCCAAACTGGAGGCCGCCGTCCAAGGCGCAAACCTCATCGGCGTTGAAGCTCAGGATATCGGTGTGGGCGAAGGCTTCGAACTCCTCGCTCTCCTGCTTGGCGCTCTGAAGAAGCTTGGCGTGTAACTGTTACGTTTTCGAATGGCCCATGACCGTTACCGTTCGCGGCCGGCATGGGTTCTTTCACGCTCAAGTGCGTTGATACGCGCGTCATGACGGTCTACAGCCAGGTCCTGCGCCGCATCTCGCTTGTCCTGGTACTCCGTCCTAACAAGAACCGAGACCATCTTGTCATTCAAGATAGAAATCTGCTCGGTCATCTTGTCTAGCTTCCCCACGCCGCTCTGGATGAGCAGCACCATCAAAAAGCCGATGATAGCCGTTACGATGGTGCCCACGTCTAGGTGCGCCGCTATCGTTGAGGCAAGGCCTTGACGTGCTGCTGGCGAGCTTGACGGTTCGAGAGGCGAGACGCTTCCGGGCATATTTCGGCCTCCGACTATCCTAAGGTGACTGCGGGTTGTCTTGCGATGGTACCACAGCACGCTCTTCATTGCGTTCCTCCTGCGCCATCTTACGCTCTATGTCTGCTTTCAATGCCTCTTTCTCTGCTCTTTTAGCCCTATACTTTTCGATAAGGATCGAGCCGCCGTGTTGGACGACGCCTAAGAGCAGAGGGAACAGCTTCCAAAACAAGATCACACAGTGTCCTTCTCTGGAACTGACCAGCTTATGCGCACGATGCCGACCGAGTGAAACGAGAGCGCGAAGTCCCACGGCTTTTCCAGACGCGAGGCAATCACGTCTGCAAGCTCCGCTGGCACTTCAATCACAGCGTTCTTGTCGATACGCATCGTGCTTAGGCGCACCGTGTCCGTGTTCGCAAGGTCCTCGCTGCCGAGCATCAGGCAAGAGAACTCGCCCTTGGCTGCGATGCTCGTGAAAAGCGCCTGGAGCGCTTCTGTGAGAGCCTTCGCAGACGCGCGTGCGCTGCGGCTCACGTCGTTGGCTGTCTTTGCGGCAGTCGCTGCTGCGTGAATCTCTTTGTAGAATTTACCCATGGTGTGTTCCTTTTGTTTCTTAGAATTGGCACAATTCGTGCCTACCCAGGGTGGCGAGTCCGTATTACTTACGCGATTCTGACTGCGCTCATCCTGCCACGCGCCAATACCGTGCCCGTTCCGGATACAGTGACAGTCATAAAATACGTAGTTGTCGCAGTAACTAATAGGCGAAACTGCGAAATGTTCCCCG
>ENA-OFCF01001031-OFCF01001031.1-metagenomes-genome-assembly--contig:-NODE-1031-length-11323-cov-8.239084_pt1 | contig 11323 bp, 10 predicted proteins | sample MGYA00153387_OFCF01 | MGnify analysis MGYA00153387
GGGATTTAAACTTGCTCACATCTTCGTCAGAATCGAGGTCGGATAGTGAGTTCTGTACTTAGGCACAAGAGTGGCAAGCAATGATCACGATTTCAAATTTTCTCCTCGCAAGCGAATCCTCAGACTTGCCTTGGACTGTGGTGATCTCCATTTTCTCTGGATGTCAGCACCCGCTTCCTTCCTTGCCGCTCTCTCCCAAATATCCGGGACTGGGAGTTTCCACTCACAGGGCAAGGCCTCATTTTTCCTGCCAGTCATCGTGGTCGATGGCATCGGCGAGATCGCGTTTCCCTTGCCAGCCTCCCAGGCCAAGGAAATCATCGCCGTGGCGGAAGCTGCACCCTACGGCAAGGGCACCGCAACCGTGTTCGATCAGGCCGTGCGCAAGTGTTGGCAGGTGGATGCCTCGCAGATCAGCATCCAGTGTGCCGAATGGCAAAAGTTCCTCGCCAAAACCCTCGAATCCGTGCGCGGCGATCTTGGCATCTCTGGAAAAATCTCCGCTCATCCCTACAAGCTGCTGGTTTACGGCAAGGGCGGCCATTTCAAGGCTCACCGCGATTCGGAAAAGCTTGATGCCATGTTCGGCACGCTCATCATCGCGCTGCCTTCCGCGCACGAAGGCGGGCGGCTCTTCATACGCCACGACGGACGTGAACTGGTAGTGGATTTCAGCGAAAAGGAGCACCTGCACGAGTTCCAGCACGCTGCCTTTTTCGCCGATTGCGAACATGAGGTGGAACCCGTCCGCTCCGGCTATCGTTGCTGCCTCGTTTACAATCTCCGCCTTGATGAAGGTGATCCAGCAGCCCTGAATCTCCCGCTGGATGCCCATGCGAAAACCCTGATCGCACCGCTATCCACCATGAAAGGCGACCGCAGCGGTGAGCTGGCCGCGATTCTGCTGGAACACAGTTACACCGAAGCCAACTTCTCACTCCGCAACCTCAAGGGCAATGACCAGGCTCGCGCCCGCGCACTTCTCGCCGCCGCTCGAGAGACCGGCTTCACCGCCCGCATCGGACTCTTCACCCATCACCTGACGGGCCAACTGGAGGAAAGCGGATACCGCCGCAAACGCCGACATTGGGAAGATGAAGATGATGTTGACCCGGTGGACGGCACCATGGGCGAAATCTACGATGAAAGCCGCTCCATCGACCAATGGCGCGATCCCCTTGATCGATCCGTGCCCTTGGGAACCTGGCACATCACCGAGGATTCCATCATCACCCTTGAGGAATTCGATAATGCCGAGCCTGACGAAAAGGAGGCGGAGGGCTACACCGGCAATGCCGGCTGCACCATGGATTACTGGTATCGCCGCGCTGCCGTTGTCCTTTGGCCGAAGGAAGACGACGAGAAAATCCTCTGCCAGTATGACTTTGCGGGAGCTTGCGGGACACTCGCGTCCATGGTTTCCGATCCAACAGAACACCCCGGACCAGGTTTCGAGCGACTCGCAAATGCGGTGGTCTCCCTGATGCCTGACAAATCCCCTGCCGGTTATCGTCATCGCAGCCAACTCCAAGATCACCCATTCCACATCATCCTCGAATCGCTAGCAAAGGCCGGCTCTCGCGATCTGTTGGAAAAACTACTGAGCGAGATGCCGGAGGAAACTTGGGTGCTGTGCGACGCGCCGTTGTGGGAAATCCTGCACAAGACCTTCGGAATCGATGTTTTCCAGGATCTCCACAACCGCATGCTCGTGGGAGATGCCGATGCATCGCGGCACATTCTCTTCCCCTTGCTCGATGCGCTGCTTGCGCACAAGGACGGCGAATCCATCGCCCATACCATCGCAGTGCGCCTCGCGGCATTGAAACCGAAAGCCCCGATACCGTACGGATGGAGTAGCCCGCCCCCCCAATCTTCCGTCGGTGATCGCAACGAAGCCCGCATCCTTCTCTCCGCGAGCCATCTCCTTGCCGCTCCAAATGACCGCAAATCCGCCTTCCGATTCCTTCTCGCCGATCAGTCGCTCGACTACCTCCGGCAAGTGCTGGCACCCGTTCTTTTAGGCACTGACAATCCCCGGTGCCTGTCCGCTTCGCTCTTCGCCGAGCTGCATGAATACACCAAAGAATCGCTCGCAGCGGAAGTCGCCCGCCCGCTACCTCCCTTTCCCGACTGGACCCGTCCATGTCCGATTCCAGGATCCCAAACGCCACTGCGCATGGGATCCTATCCGACCGCCTCGAATCGTGAAAGCGCGGCCCTGCACGACCTCGCCACGTTCATGGCCGATCCCGCTGCGAAAACCCGCGAATTTCGCTATGCAGAAGCCATCCGCAACTCGCTCCAAAGCTTCATCCGCACCCACGCTCTCGATCTCGATCACACCACCATCCGCAAAGGCAGCCCCCACGCGCTTGCATGCACCAAGAATGAAAATTCCCACCACCGCAACCTAGCAAGGCGCGCGGAGGATGCCAAGCTTCTGGCGGACCTCACCAAGGCGAGACCAACCGACAGTTCACTCGGGTGATCGTGTGAAACGATAGAAAACTACCATTTGAGTTTCCTGCGGAGTTTGGCACGCAGGACCATTGAACCGATGGATAGAGTGGCGACGAGTATCAGGAAAACAAAAACCGAGCCGTATTGTGCACGCTGAGTGTATTCCGAGTTTGGGATGCGTGCGGCGAGCGTGTAAATGTGATAGGGCAATGCTTGGACTTGAGAGGACAGGATGCCAAAGGGATTGGCGAGTCCTTGCCATGGCAGGTCGTCCTTCGCGGCGACGGCGGCGGTGAACATGATGGGTGCGGTTTCTCCGGCCACGCGTGCGATGGCGAGCAGCGATGACGTTAGAATTCCCGGCAGCGAGTAGGGCAGCACGCATTTGCGGATTGTCTGCCAGCGGGTGCCGCCCATGGCGAGCGACGCGTCGCGGAAACCTTGTGGCACGGCGCGCAGGGATTCTTCGGAGGCGGTGATGATCACTGGCAAAATCATGCAAGCGAGAGTGGCGCAACCGGCCATCAGTGAGGAATTCCAGCCTTGGAAACTGATGAAATAGTCACCGATCATCAAGGGAATGGAGAGCAATGAACGATCTGATGGGGTGTTAGTGATCACCGGCACGGCAAGCACAAACACCGAAAAGCCGAACAGACCGAAGACGATTGAGGGAATACCGGCGAGGTTGAGAATGGCTAGACGGACTGCGTGAATGAAGGGACTTTGTTTGGCATATTCCGCCAGATAGATTGCGGCACTGACGCCGAAGAAGAGCGCGAGAATCATCGAGCCGATGGTGAGCAGCGCGGTGCCCGCGATCGGCCCGGCGATGCCGCCGCCGGAGTAGGAGAATGTTTGTTCGTTGTAAATTTCCACACCGGGGTGAGCGGATAGATACTCGTTGTATTTCGAAGCGGGAAGTTGGTGGCGGTTGCCTTGCGAGTCATCGAAGACATGCAACGTTTCATTTTTCGCGGTGAGGAACTCAATGTCCACGAACGGAAACTTGGAAGTGAAAACGGAAGGCGCGCCATCGATGATGATCTTGCCGAAAATCATCAAGGCGATCAGGACAATGAGATAGGTGATGCCGCCGAGCGACGAGCGCACCAAGACCTCGCGGAGATGACCTTTCGGGCGGCCTTTGCGAATGATAGAATCTGGATTGAACATGGGCGACGGATTATTTTCTAACGCGGTTCACAAAATGGTGCGCAGTGGCATTGATGGCGAGGACCACCACGAATAACACAATGCCGACGATGAAGAGCGCGCGGTAGTGGACACTGCCGAGCGGGACCTCGCCGAGCTCTTGGGCGATGATGCCGGTGAGCGTGTGGGCGGGCTGGAAAAACGAGCCGAGGCCTGCGGTGAAATCCGGGATTTTGATCCGGTTACCGGCGACGAGTAGGACCACCATCGTTTCGCCGATCACGCGGCCGAGGCCTAGCAGAATTGCGGCGAGGATGCCGGAGAAAGCGGCGGGGATCATCACGCGGAAGGTGGTTTGCACGCGAGATGCGCCGAGGGCTTCTGAGGCTTCTGCATAAGCGGACGGCACGTTGTTCAAGGCATCTTCCGCGAGTGAAAAGATCGTCGGGATGCTCATCAATGCTAACAGGCAGCCCGCAGTGAACATGTTGAGGCGTTCGTCAATCGGGAAACCCGGCACCCATTGCAGCCAATCCATCACTGAGATGTCGCGCAGCACGGTGCCGAAAACCAGAATGCCGAGAAACCCGAGCACCACCGAGGGAATCGCCTGGATGAATTCGATCACAGGTTTGACGATGTTTTGTTCTCGTGAGGTGGCGAATTGATTGACGTAGATCGCGGAGCTGATGCCGACCGGAATGGCGATGATGAGCGCGACGATGGCGATCATGAGTGAGCCAACCGCGAGTGGTAAGATGCCGTAGAAATCCTGCCATTCGCCACCGGTGACCCAGTCTTTTCCAGTGAGAAACGATGTGATCGCAGCGGAAAGTGGAACGGGATCGGTGTGCTTCCACTTCTTGATTTCGTTAGGTGTCGCTTTCAGATCAGCGATGAAGACTGGCCATGCTTTGCGTGCGGCGCGCAGGATGCGATTGGCCTCAGCTTGGCCGAGCGATTGCGGGACTGCTGGCAAGATTCCTGCGGCAGATATTTCGAGTTCCTGATGGAGGCGGATGCAGTCCGCTCGGCGCTCGAGCAGAATTTTCATCGGCCCTTCAATGTCAGGGATTTCGGCGATGGCGGCGTTCGCATCTGCTAACAGTCGTTCGCGATCGGCGGGATCTTTGGCATTGTTCGCAGCGGCGAGCAGAGTCTTGCGATCTTTGTCGATGATGTCCGCGTTTTGAATTTTTTCTTTGGTGACGGTCACGATCTCGGTCATTTCCGTGACACTTGTGCTGAGCTCGGAGCCAGCAGCCTCGAATGCATCAATGGTCGCGCGAAAATCTTTGAAAGGCTCCGAGAATTTTTCTCGGGCGGCGGCAAACTCGGCTGCTAGAGTCACGACTAACGGCGGCTCTTCGGTTTCCGCTGGCGCTCGAGTGCGCAGATGATTGATGAGTTCATCCCGCTCAGACTTGGTCAAATGCGGGGTGGTGGGAAGTTTGGTGAGGGCTTTTTCCCGCTGTTTTTCGTAGTTTTCCCTGAGGCTGGCAAGCATGCCGGAGTTGGCATCGGTATCGCCTTGGGGATTGTTTAGTATGAGATCTCTAGTCGGCCCGACTTGATCGGAGAACGCGTTGAATAAGGCGCTGGCTTCCTGCGAACGGCGCATTTCACGAATGGCCTTGCCATTGATCTCGGCGAAATAGGCACGATTTAACAGACTGCCGAGTTGTTCGTGGGAGGTGAGGTTTTTTCTGGATAGATCGACAAATTCGAGGCCGGCGATGCGGTAAGCTTCTAACTCACGGCGATAGCCAGGGAAAAATCCAAGTCCTTCCTTGAGTAGGAAAACGATGATCAGGACGAGAATGACGATGGTGAGTCCAGCGTTAGAGGCAAAGAAATATTTGATCAGACGCTCGAACGAAAACCCGCTGCGCTGGAAGCGATGGGCGGTCTTGGGTGGAGCAATTTCTTTCTTAGCCATGGGCGACGGTGGAAGTGGATCGGTTTGAGAAAATTTTGGCAAGAAAATGAGCATCGCTGAACAGGCCAACGATGCTCATTAAAACAACAAGCGATAGAAAAATGCAGGAATCAGTTCGGGATGAAACCGACTTTTTGCACGATGGATTGACCCGCAGGTGATTTCACGAAGTCCAAGAATGCTTGGGCTTCAGCGGTCGGCTTGTCCGGTGCGTAGAGGTAGCAAAGACGTGCGTAAACGTATTTCTTTGCGTTCTGAGCGATCGGTTCGACACCACCGATGGGGATCGCCTTGGTGCCAGCGGTCTTTGCATAAGCAAGACCGACGTAGCCGATGCCATTCTTGTTTTTGGCAACTTCTTGCGCGATCTGTTCGTTACCGGCCATTTTCAGCGAGCTGGATGGATAGTCGCGACCACCCATGGCGAGTTTCTGCCAGTCCTTGTAGGTGCCGGAAGAAGTGTTGCGGGTGTAGATCGAGATTTTGCCGGGAGCACCGCCGATTTCCGACCAGTCTTTGATCTGACCGGTGAAAATCTTAGCCACTTGATCTTTGGTCAAGCTGGTGAGCGGGCTGTTTTTGTTCACGATCACGCAAAGCATGTCGTGACAGATCGGGTGTTCCTTGAGGTAAACGCCCTTGGTTTTGCAGAAGGTGCGCTCGTCTTCTTTGACCTTGCGCGAGGACATGCCGATTTGGGCGGTGCCGTTCGCAAGAGCCGGGAAGGCGGTGGTAGAGCCTTCTGCGGCGATTTCGAATTTCACGCCCTTGTTACCAGCGGCTTTGAAAGCCTCGGCAAGTTGGGGAACGAGTTTGGCGCCGAGGGTATCACTACCCTTGATGCTGAGCGTTTGTGCGCTCGTCATGGTGACGAGAGCGGCGGATGCTATCAGTGTGTTTATAATTTTCATATTTTTTGTTGGTTAGGGAGTTGGTTGCGTGGAAGTTAATTGAGTTAGAAACTAAAACGAAGGCCCGACATGTAGGTGATACCGTCGTAGTCGCCGCCGCCCATATGGGAGTATTCCACGCCGTTCATGAGCTTGAGTTTATGGCCGTAGATATAATAGTTCAGGCCGAGATAGGCGGAGAAATAAGTATTGCCCGACTCGTCGTCATTGACGGTTTTTCCTTTGTTAGTCACGTCCTTGATCGCAAGGCGCTCATAACGACTCGGAACACGCAGACCATTGGCGTCTGCCGAGTTTGCCAGTTGCACGCGACCGACCACCTGCAATCCCTCAGCAATGTAGTATGAAGGAATGATGCTCAGCGCGATCAGATCCGACTGGTTGAGCTTTTTGTTAGTGCCGTTTTGTTCAGCAATTCCTTCAAACCCGAAACCATAGAGCAGCTCGGTGGTTAGACCAAATCGTCCGCTGGTCAAGTCGTTAGTTATAGCAATGGAATCCGTGAAGCTCGGAGAAGTGCCGGGCGTGTAATCAACGTCTTTGATATCAGCGTAGCCCGGTTGAGTGTTGTGCATGTAGTGGATCGAAGCCACCGCAGTGTCTAGGCCAGCTTGTGCGGAGTAGTCGTAGCCGATTTTTGCGAGTACCAGAGCACCTTGATCAAGGCTGGAAAACTCGCGCACGCGGTCACTTCCATAAATGCCCAGTTCATAGAGCCAATGTTCTTGAATCCCCTTGCCGTTCACCCAAGCACCGGTGAGTTCGCCGGGAAATAGCGTGTTAGAAATCAAGCTGCGCTCAATGGTGAGGATTTCCTTGGATGAAATTTCTTGCTCGCGGGAAAACTTCACTTTCGTTTTGCCCGCTGAAATATTCAGGGCATCCGAGGGCGCGTAAGTGACAAAGAGATCGTAGATATCTTTGTAAAGAGTGCCGTCACCGCTGCCATCCATGCCGTCGGTATCGACGTTGATCTGACCCTCGAACTTCCAATTTTGGAACCACTTCGATTTGAAACCCACGCGAGCGCGACGGGATTCAATATCATTCCCCCAGACCGTCTCGTCGTTGCCGGCGTCCTTGAAGTCAGAGGTGTTGAAACTATCGTAATCGGTTTCGCCGTAGATCGTCTGCACTTGCAGGCGACCTTGCAGCGAGAATTCTTGGAGGATTTGGTTGCTTTCATCCTTGTAGAGGGTGAAGGCGGACCAAGCTTTATCCCAAGCGGTATCACCGACCAATTTACCGACTAAAAGACCGGTGGCGGTGCTGGGGTTTGATTCGACGGCGGTCTCCGAGGAGATCCCGCCATACGCGGGGGCGAGGCCGAGCAAGCTAGTCGCAAGCAGGGCATGTTTCATGGTGGTCATCGTTTGCATGTGATGTGTTTGTAGGTAGCGCAGAGCGCAAGGCAGCCTGTATGAATGCCGAGCGAACGCGTGAAGAAATACAATGTGACGAAATTGTCACAATTGAAAAATTCCGCTGGAGGATGATAAAAATGATCCAATCTCGGCAGTTGGCGTCCTTTTCGATTGCCGAACCGAATGCCTTTGCTACGTTCCGAACGATCTTTTGGGATACCTGATGAACTCTTTGCTCGATTACCCAGTCCTCGTGCTCAATCGATTCTGGCAACCGGTGCATACCTGCTCGGTCCGGCGCTCGCTGCATTTGCTGTGCATCGGTCATGCGCAGATCGTGCAGGTGGATGGCGATGAGCGTTTCAGCACTCATGATTTATCGGCTTGGGTCCAGTATTCTCTGCACGGCAACCCGTCACAAATGATCCACAGCACACGGATCTCCATTCTCATTCCAAAAATCGTGGTGCTCACGCTGTATGATCGACTGCCGCGATTGGAGGTGCGTTTCAGCCGCCGCAATGTGTTTTTGCGCGACAAGTTCACCTGCCAATATTGCGCTAAAGTCCTACCAGAAACTCAGCTCAATTTGGATCACGTGACCCCGCGTGACAAAGGCGGACGCACTTCGTGGGAGAACATCGTGACCTCATGCTTCCGCTGCAACACTCGCAAAGCCAATAAGTTACCTCATGAAGTGAACATGCACCCACGCAGCAAACCCTTTGCCCCGCGCTGGCGGCCATTGTTCGGTCTCGCGGAAAACGGCCTCGCGGATGAAAGCTGGAGCCACTTTATCCACGCTGACCACGGCGAGAAAAAACTCTCAGCCTGATCACTTGCCCTCCGCCATGTGATTGAGCAGGCGTTGGTTGAATTCATCCGCCATATTGAATCCAAGGGTGCGCAATTGCTCGTTGAGTGCCGCGATGGTCACCAAGCGCGCAGTGTCTCGTCCCGGAGCCACCGGAATTTCCGTGTGTGCCACGTGTTGACCCAGAATTTCATAGGTTTTCTTCTGCAATCCAAGTCGATCCACTTCGTTGAGGTCGGAGTGTGGCTTGAGTGTGACCACCAAATCCAAGCGCTTGTCCGGGCGGATCGACGCCAAGCCGTAAAGGTTCGCCACGTTGATGATGCCGATGCCACGGATCTCCATGTAGCCTCTCGATAAATCCGGCGCGGTCGCCACCAGATCGCCGCCCACAAATTTGATGCGCACCATGTCGTCCGCCACCAACGCCGCGCCACGCTCTAACAGGCCAATCGCCGTCTCAGATTTTCCTGAGCCACTTTTCCCGAGGATCAACACCCCGACGCCCCGCATATCGACCATGCAACCGTGAACCGTCACGCTGGGCGCAAAAGCATGCTCTAACCGGATCGTCGCGGTATTGACAAAATTCATCGTCACTTGGCTGGTGCCGAATACCGGAATCTTGTGCTGATCCGCCACCGCCATCAACGGCGGTTCCAAGGTCAAGCCCCGCGCCAAGACGATGCACGGGATATTCCGATCACACATTTTGCGAAACCTTTCCACCCGCTTGCTATCAGATAGCCTGCGCAAATACGAAAGCTCAGAATTTCCGAACACCTGCACCCGCCGCCAAGCGAAATACGTGAAAAATCCCGCCAACGCCAAGCCCGGCCGGTTCATCGCAGACTCGCTGATTGCTCGGTCAAAACCGACTTTTTCTCCCAGTAATGTTAGGCCAAGAACTTCGGCATGAGCCTCGAAAAATTCTTCCACAGTGATCGAGGCGACGGTTTTTGCGCGGGGTGGCATGGCAGGGACTCAAGCAGAAACATCCCGGCCCGGCACGCAAAATCGACAGCAGCCTTGCGCTGAAAATCCCGCAAACAGGGGTTGCGTCGGCGGAGAATCATGTTACTAGTCGCCCCCCACACCATGCCAAATTACGATTACGAATGCCAAAAATGCGGGAAACGCTTCGAGGTGTTTCAAAGCATGAATGACCCGAAACTCACCGACTGCACTCAGGAAAACTGCGACGGTGAGATTAAACGCCTGCTCGGCACCGGCGGCGGCATTATTTTCAAAGGCTCAGGATTCTATCAAACTGACTACCGCTCATCTTCCTACCAGGCAGGTGCAAAAGCGGATGACGGCGGCTCGAAAAAGTCCACCAAAAGCGAGTCCCCCACCCCGGCGCCCGCTCCTGCTCCAGCCGCGAAAGCAGCAGAGTGAACACACCGCTCCGCCGCAATTTCGCACTCAGCACATTGACAAGCGGTCTATTGGATATTAAGGAACGAAGCATGTTTATGCCGCGATGGATTATGACTCTCGGAGTGACTTTAATGTCCTCGGCATGTCTGCCCCTCGGCCAAGAAAATACTTGGCAAACTGCCGTGGACCACCAAGTCGGGCAGCTCGGCTATCGCAACTGGATCGTCATCGCAGAATCCTCATTTCCCGCACAAAACCGCCCCGGAATGCGCCAAGTCATAGCTCCTGTGGACGTTCCGGAGGCCCTTGACTACGTGCTCAACACCCTCGAGCGAACCGAAAGCGTGCGACCTCAAATTTACCTGGCCCGCGAACTCCGCTCAGTGGAAAACGACTACGCACCGGGCATTGATAGCCTGCGCAAACGCATCAAAACATCGCTCCACGGCCATGAGCCCACCGAGCTCGATCAACAATCGTTGCTGACTTTGATGGAAGACGCTAACCGAAGTTTCGACGTGTTAGTGATCCGCACCCAAAGTGCCCTGCCCTATTCGTCAGTTTTCATGGAACTGCAACCCGGCTATTGGGACGCCACCTCAGAATCCCAACTCCGCCAACGAATCGAACGCGAACGCACGCAAAAACTTGTGCGCCCCAATCCTTGAAGCCATGCTCCGCGCGTGAGCAAAAAAGACGACGATCTCCGACAAGAACGCGAAGCCGCATGGGTCGGTGATGCCGTGCTCGCATTGTTCGCCCGCCAGTTTGTACTGCGCGAACGCAATGCCATGGACGGCGAGTGGTTCACCCGCCTAACTTCGAATGATTTCCTCAGCGCCTTCGGCAACCCCACTCGAGTCGAGGCCTCAATCGGCAAACTCTATCAAGAACAAGGCCTCGAATCCGCCTTCGCCTGGATGGACGCCAACCTGATCCCACTTTTCCGCAAACAAATCGGCAACAAGCGCTGATTGACTCATCTCTGCCCGTCCTATCAATCTACGTAGGAAGGTCATTTTAAAAAAGCGACATGTTTTACCACGGATTTTTTGCTGCCTGCTAGATGCTTAATATCCTCAGTGAGGTGCAGGACAAAAAAGTTAATGCGCAAGTTCAAGCATGAAGCAAAGGCAGGGAGCGTTCTCCGCAACGGTCCGGCGGATGGCGGGCGAGAGTTCTTGGGGCTGCCATTCCGTTAGGGGAAAGTGCCACGTTGTCAGCTGGACCGCCCGGAGGTCGGGCCCCATAAGCGCTAACTTAGGACGGTAAGGCCCGGCATAGTGGCTCTTGATTA
>ENA-OFCF01001032-OFCF01001032.1-metagenomes-genome-assembly--contig:-NODE-1032-length-11323-cov-3.857295_pt1 | contig 11323 bp, 5 predicted proteins | sample MGYA00153387_OFCF01 | MGnify analysis MGYA00153387
TAAGCGTCGGAGTGTCTGTTCGATCCGTTCCTTCCGGTTACTATTTTCATCAGCTCTACCATCTAAAATCTTCCGAATGCTAGCGGTTAAATTTCCGCTATTTTTGCGCCGGATATATTTAGCAGTTCTGACTAGTTCATTAACTTCATCCAACAAATGAGGATCGTCTGGCAACCTGACTAATACTTCTTGTCCGCCAGCAGTTTCGGCAAAGCATTGGATATCTACTTGCAACGTCTTATATCGATCGGCATAGGGTGTGATGATATGAATCCCAAAGTCGTTTGTTTGGATTCCTTTCGCCTGATGATCTAATTTGCGATTGAAATCATATTGGTGTCGTCCATCATATTTTAACTTTTTATCTGTAAAAATTGACTCCCAGACCATCGTCTGAAATTCAGTCGTCACCTCACCTGGATCGACATCAATATTCTTGATTTCTCGACCGATATCTTGCTCTTCATGAGTTAAGAAACTATATTCATCTCCCATTCGCTGAATCAAAGTCTGACGTTCGAGCCGTTGCAAAGAATCCTGAATCTGTGCTTTCAGAGCCAAGCGATCTTGGTCGATATGACTCAGACAAAGCGTTGTTAAGTTATCGGGGTTAGGGCGAATTTTATTAACATCAACATACTTGATCATAAACAAGAGTTTGAGCAACTCGACATCAAAATCTTGTAACTGTGAATTCTGCTGTGCTTGGTTAATCGCCTGACTAATCGAACTATCTAAAAAACCCTCGATCGCTAAATAGAAAGTATGAAACGGAACCAAAGTACCGATCGATTTGTCTGCCACAGTCTGAGCCGCAATTTGGAACGCATCTAATAGCGATCGTTCTCCAGATGCCAAATGTTTACCCGCCGAACCCATCACCCGAATTTGGGTAAATACCGCCTGAAGCAAGTTGAATTGATAGGGGATAAATGGATACGCTGACTGAAAATCGTTAGCATCCTTATACCCTGGCAAATCGGCACAGTCGGCACTAAAGTTAATTTGATTTTTGAGAATAGCTTGCTTCTCGTGATATTGGCTCTCTAAAGCAGTCCGCGCTACTGGTGTTTTATCCAACAACCGTAACTTAATCACTTCATCAGTATTCGCCGAAGATAAACTCAACGGCTTATAAAAACGCCCGACAATCTTCGAGAAATCATTACCCCGAATCCGGTTCTTGGTAATTTCATCCATCGCCTCCTGAGATGTGACTATTACCCACGCTTTCCCTCCACAATGAATGCCCAGATCCTCCACCACAGTTTGGAGATTTAGCATCAGATCGGGACTTTCCCCGATATACTGCCCTACCTCATCCACCATAAATAGTAGACGGTGCTTTGTACCCTTGCTGTCGAGATATTGGCGCACCGTCTGGGCAAATTTCTCAACACTGTTAGTATAATTTTGGTCGATGGCTTCTACCAAGCGATTAGCCGCATCTACACCCATCCCCGTACTAACTGCCAATGCTCTACTAATATCTTCCTGATGGAACAACCAAGCATCTCGATCCTCCTCCCAAGTCGAACCGCTAGCCCCTGCAAAAGCCTGTTTAAAGGTCTGGTACTGTCCTTTTTGGTCGAGAGTCCGCTCGAACTCGGCGATCGCGGGTACAGAGCCAAAATACCCCAAATAGTCGTCAAATACTTTCTGGAACACCCGCACGATACTATCGCGCTGATCTTTACTGTTATCCTCGGCTTTTGAGTCGATATTGAACAAGATTACATCCGTCGAACCCTGTACCGCTCGTGCCATACTAGCGCGGAGCAGCGGATCGGGGACTCTTTTCTCATCAAAGAAATCGATCGCTTGTTGCTGCTCGTTGGCGCAGCCTCTCCTTTGGAGAATTGAGATATTCGCCAGCAAGTAAGACAAAATTTTGAGAAAGTGCGATTTCCCCGAACCAAAGAAGCCAGAAATCCAGACTCCCATTTTATCGGTTGGAGTATCGATCGAATTGGTGTATCGATCGAAGAAAGTATTGAAATGCCGCTCAAGCTCTTTGGTCACCACATATTCGTCTAATTCCTGGCGAACATTCTCATTATCCTGCTGCCCAACCTTAATCACCCCATTAATATTCCGATGAATATCCTTCTCAAATAGTTCTTTAATATTCATGTTTATCGCTGCGGCGGGGAATTAAGGGGAAAGCTCGATAGTAGTTATCATCTTTGAACGTGTCGAATAGCCTCAACTCTTGACCATCATAGGAGCCTGGGAAAAACATCACCACTGGAGTCCGATCCAAAACTGGGTGCAGATTATTCAAGATCGTATGCGATCGCATTATCGGCCAGCTTGCACCCACACCAGTGATTAAGATCAGATCCTCGTTTCCTTGCACCAGCTCCTGAATTTTCTCAACTACCTTTTCAGGGCGTACCATTGGCTTAATTGTCTTAGCTAGATCATTGTTCCCCTTTTTAGCTTCCAGATCGAAGGCTCTTTGCAGCAAGTTTCGATCTTCCAGGATCTTGAGAATCACTCGATATAGATTAATCTCGATCGAATTCAGTGGCGGTTGACTCACTGCTAATTTTGGCTGTAGCTCTAAAATAAATTGCTGAACGATCGGCTCATGCTCTGCATCATAGTCGAAAATATAGTAGCCAATCTCATTGCCATTACCCTGATTTTTCAGCAGCCTGGGACTTTGTAATTCAGTAACCAGTGCTTTAAGACGTTGATGAATGGTCATCCAAAATTGCGATCGAGCTGAAGGTGCAAGATTAAATTTTACCAGTCACCCCGTCGATCCAAACACATGACACGGGAACACTGAAGATCTGGAGTCTTGGCTAATCTAATTATTCTGCGATGAGTAATGTGAGATTATTTTCTTAGATCGCTACAGTGCACAAAATATCGCTCGTGCTTTTAGGGCAGTTAATCCGCAGGTTCATCGAATCCTCATAGAACTTTAGTAACGATGTCAAGACAAGTATTTCTGAATCTCTATCCCTACCACTACGCACAACAACTGACGCTTCAGAAAACTTACGAGATTGTGACTTCTTCTCGTCTAGCTGCTCAAACCCTGGGTGTTCGACATAATTCGCTGCGAGATGATGGTGTTAAGCAGCTCAAGCGTCGAGGGATCGAGATCGCCTCTGCCCTAACTAGCTACAAATTATTCCGTCAAACTGTCCAAGAAGTTTTGGCACCTAACGATCCTGTCGGGACAGCTCGGACATTACTACCAACAGTCAGGATGTTGCTTCAGTCGGCGGCTAGTTTAGAACTTATACCTAATGGCATATCCGAACGCGCCGAGCGGATTTTACGGCTCGTCCCCAAATATCAATCCAAGCTCCGTGAGTCTGGATTAGTTGATGAGAGTGAAATTTATTGGCGAACCGTCGAGGGTGAGTCAGAGCGACGGAAACTGTTGCTGTATGGATACTTTCAACTTCGCCCAGATGAATTAGAGTTAATCGATGCGATCTCTGGGGATGAGAGCGTCCTATTTTTACCGACACTAAAACACGAACAATTCCAACAGAATCGAGCGGCGATTGCCTTCTTAGAGAGCCGAGGCTGGCAAATTGAAGGAACTCAACCAGATCCAATCGCCGTTGGGGAGCATTTATATCGATCGTTTCTCCAACCTCAAAATGCCTCGTCCGCACTAGTATTACCCCAACCAGATAATTGTGCCGTTTATGCCTATGGGAACTTAGAAAGCGAAGTTAGGGGAACGTTAGCGCAGATTAAGCAGCTTTTGCATCAGCAAGTTAAAGCAAAAGATATCGTAATTATTGCGCGAAATGAAGCTGAGTATGGGGCAGTTTTACTCGATATTGCCTGGGAATATGACATCCCACTTCGCGCTCTGTACGATACCCCATTAAGTTCGACCCGACTGGGAGCTTGGTTGAATTTACTGCTAGAGGTCATTAATAATCGATTTCCATTTGAATCGACTGCTAAATTATTAAGCCATCCACTCTGTACCAACCCTGATGCGGAGTTTTGGTCTGAGGTTCGAGCTAAAAAGCCTACTACCGTGGCAGAATGGACAAAATTTAGTCAAGAACAAATAAATATTGATTTCTCAGTTCTCAACCATAAAACTCGATTCAGACGAGATAACTGGGTTGAATGGGTGCGGACAATTTTCCAAGCTTTTAACCTGCGCCGACGATGTGCCCGCTGGGCGAGGGAAAGTGTTGCTTTCAATACTTTAGACTCAGCCTTGGTGGAATTTGCCAAGCCAGAAAACGAGATTCTAAGCTGGGATGAATTTACCCAAGAATTTCAGGACACGATCGATCTATTATCTGTCCCAGCCCAGCCAGGAAGAGGCGGTGTCGAACTGCATGGCCCTCACGCGACGATCGGTACCCAATATCGTCATGTCTTTGTGCTAGGCATGGCTGAAGGGGTTTTCCCGCCGCCAGTCAAGAACGATCCAGTTTTGGATTTTTACGAACGCAAACAATTGAGTCAAGTGGGAATCGTACTAGCAAGTGCTGCCGATGCAGCTCGGCAAGAGGCACTAGGATTTGGCAATCTTCTCCAGAGTCTCACCGATCGAGTTGTGTTCTCTTATGCCAAGTTGAATGGTCGTCAGGAGCAAACTATCAGTCCCTACCTCAAACGGTTGAATTTAATCGAAACATCGCTCCCAGATCTACCCCTGGCAAGTCTGGAAGAAATGCGAAAGTGCTATGTGCGCTTGGATAGCGATCTAGAAGATCCAGTCTTGGCACGAGCGACTCATGCTTGGAGAGTCGAGCAGTCGAGGGAGGATGCGACTCCTCAAGATGAGTACGACGGGATTGTGGGAACTCCAGTGGATTACACCGAGCGTTCTTTCAGTGTCTCGCAGTTGACTAGTCTTGGTTTGTGCCCGTTCAAATGGTTTGCTGAAAAGGTACTCAAGTTAGGAGAACTAGATGAGACGGAGATCGAACTGAGTCCGAGTCTGCGCGGCAATCTCTATCACAAAACGCTCGAACTACTATTCAAGACAGTTCGAGCGCATCCAGCGCAATTGCTAACTGAACCCGAACTACTACGAGCTGCATTCTTAGCGGCAGAGAAAGCGATCGATCTGCCCAAATTACCAGCCTGGGATGTTTGTCGCACCGAACATATCCGCACTCTCTCTATGACAATTCAAGAGCCTAACTTTTTCCCCATAGGTGCTGAAGCTATCTCTCTAGAAGGAGCTTTCGCGGGAGATTGGCAGGGATTCAAAATTAGAGGTAGAGTTGACCGGATCGATCGCACTGAAAATGGATTGGTTTTAATTGACTATAAGACAGGTTCGAGTGTCCCCAAGGGAGTGAGTGATGAAGCTGGCAACGCCCGTCTAGATATACAGTTACCAATTTATAAGGCTGTCGCCGCCGCGAATCTATTTCCCAAAGAACCAGTTGCAGATGCTTATTATTACTCATTGAGCAAGGGTAAAAAGTTAGCAGTTTCTAAAAATTCGGTAGCTATGGAAGACGATTTGTCTGCCTTTGCCGATCGCTGCAAAGGTCATTTGGATCGTGGTCGTTTCCCTGTCAAACCAGACAACAAGAAAGTTGCCTGTGAGTATTGTGCGTTCGATCCAGTTTGCCGCCAAGGTAGCCGTCTCAGTCGTAAGGAAAGAAATAATGAGCTTAACTGAACAACAAGCACTAGCTGCCCATGCACCCTGTAGTGTAGCTGTCACCGCTGGGGCAGGTACTGGCAAGACGCATATGCTAGCAGAGCGATATCAATATTTTCTAACGCCAGCCCAGGGTTTTACCCCCTTGGAGATTGTCGCTGTCACATTTACAGATAAAGCAGCCACAGAAATGCGATCGCGTATCCGCCAAACAGTTGCTCAAGCAATGAGCGATCGCCCCGATCTAATTGCCGAGATTGAAGCAGCTCAAATCAGTACATTTCACGCATTAGCAGCCCGAATCTGTCGAGAACACCCCGATGAAGCCGACGTTCCGCCTGACTTCACTCTGCTTGACGATATCGATGGCAAGGTTTGGCAATCTGAAACGATCCTAGAGGCTCTCGATCGACTACCTCGCGATCTGTATGGACAAGTGCCCTATTCGCTAATGTCCACCCTAATTAACGACTTTCTCCAAGATCCTTTGAGTGCCGAACAAGCCCTGAACCGCGATCGCGCCGATTGGCTACCGATCGTCAAAGTAGCTCAGGAACAGGCTCTAAATGAATTACTGAGTCATGCTAGCTGGCGACAGTCGGGTGAGACGTTAGCCAGCCACAGTGCCCCTGGCGATAAACTGGATGTTGTGCGAGCAGAGGCATTGGCAGCGATCGCGGCGATCGAACAAGATCGCGATCTGCCCACGTCTCTAGCCGCTATCAAAGAACTCAAGATTAATGTTGGTAGCCAAAAAAATTGGGGTGGCAAGGATAATCTTGACGATGTAAAGACTGCAATTAAAGCAATCCGAGAATTGGCAGAAAATGCTCTCAAGGATGGCATCGTGACCTTAACGCCAAATGAATTTGACGACCGAACTGAGGCGATGCTACCGAACTTGCAAAAAGCTTTCTCCGCAGTGAAAGCTCACCTCAATCGAGCAAAACAGGTGCGACGGGTTCTAGATTTCAGCGATTTAGAAGTCCATGCACTCAAAGCTTTGGAGCATTCTCATGTCCGAGACTACTATACTCGAAGGTGGAAAGTATTTATGATTGACGAGTTCCAAGATACTAACCCGATTCAGGGTCGGCTGTTGGAACTGCTGACGGAGAAATCTATCCTCACGATTGTAGGAGACATAAAACAGTCAATCTATGGATTTCGCAGGGCAGATGTGAAGGTATTCGAGCATTGGTGCGATCGGATTGTGAAATCTGGCGGAAAATCAGCAGTCCTAGATTTGAGCTTTCGCACTCACCACACGCTGATTCAGCAGATTAATCAAGTATTCAAGCCTATTCTAGGCAAGCAGCATCAAGATTTAGCAGGTAGTCGCTCCAAAGAGCCACATCCAGCTCCTCATCTGAGCGTCTGCACAGTTGATGATGACACTACACCCAAACCTGATGTTGAAGATCGTCGTCGAGTCGAAGCACAACATATTGCTAACTCGATTAAAAAGATGCTCGACGATCGAATCCAAATTCACGACAAGCACAGCAATCGGCTCAGACCAATTCAACCTAGCGACATCGCAATTCTATCACGAGCCTGGAATCCTCTGGAAATCTACGGTCAAGCCTTGGAAGGTCGAGGTATCCCGATCCTCCAAGCAGGTGGCGGTAACTTGTTAGATACCCGCGAAGCCAAGGATGCTTGGGCACTATTGCGGTTTCTCGCAAATCCTAGTGACGATTTAGCCTTAGTTGCCGTGTTGCGAAGTCCGTTCTTTACAGTCAGCGATCCGATCCTGTTTGCTCTTTCCCAAACTTTGCCCGATAAGACCTCCTGGTGGAAGCAGATTAAGACCAGCAGCGAACCAGTGCTAGTTCGATCGGTCGAATGTCTCAACCGACTCTTAGGAGAGCGACGCAGCGAAGCACCTACCAGATTACTCCAAATTGCCGATCGCCTGACTGGATACACAGCCGTTATCGCCAATCTTCCTGGCTCAACTCGCCGTACAGCAGACTGGCAGGGATTTGGAGCATTCATTCGGCAGTTAGAACTAGGCACGAACGATGTTTTGAGTGTAGTTCGGCGGCTGCAACAGATCGTTACTAATGATGTCCAGATTCCTCGCCCTGCAATTGAAGGCGGTAATGCCGTCAGTCTCATGACCATCCATGCTGCTAAAGGACTGGAGTGGCCGATTGTAGTTGTACCGGATTTAACTAGAGGATCGGTTAATGATTCTGCCTCAGTTTACTTCGATCCCGAACTCGGAGTAGCTTTAAAACTAGAAGATGATGATGGCGCAAAACAGAAGTCCGCACTATTGACCTTACTAGAATATCGGAAACGTCAAGCAGAACAAGAAGAAACCAAGCGGATTCTCTATGTAGCAATGACTCGCGTTCGCGATCGACTCATCCTCACTGCTCCTAGCACTACAGGTACTGGTCTAGATCTACTGCTACCAGGACTAGAATTGCAACCTGAGCTTATTCCTTTCGATCCAGAACTAGCTAAACCCGTTGATGCGTTACCACCTCAGTTTCCTACTGCTCCTGCGCTGATGTTGCTCGGAAAGATGGGTGCAGGACTTTCAGAACTACCCGTAACGGCGTTGACAGACTATGCTTATTGTCCAAAGCGATTTGAGTATAAATATGTGCTAGGTCATCCTGGGTATCGATCTGGAGTCAGAAGTGGTGCGGCTGAAGTTGGTCAGTTAGTTCACTTGGCAATCGAGCGCAATATCTCAGATCGAGAGACGTTGATTCAATCTAGTCGATACCTTAGTGATGAGATCGTCAAAGAAGTACTAGAGTTAGCCCAGTCTTTTCGCAAATCAGCGATTTATGAAGCCTATCTTCAAGGTGCCCAAGCGTGGGAACACCCGATTAGTCTCACCATCGACTCCATCAAACTGAATGGATTCATCGATTTACTCGGCGCAGATTTCATCTTGGACTTTAAGACCGATCGAGTCATGCAGCCTACTCACCATCGCTTTCAACTTTGGGCGTATGCAGCAGCAACACAGAAACCTACAGCTCATATTGCTTATCTGCGTCACGATCGAGTTCATACTTTTGACTCCCAGGCATTATCTTCCATTCATCAAGAAGCTGAAAGCCTGATCCACTCGATCCAAAACGGTTATTTTTCGTCTACACCATCTTTAGCAATCTGTTACATTTGCTCCTACAGAGAAATTTGTGACTGTAGAATTGAAGACCCGACTACCAGAGAAGAAAATTGAGATCCCAATCGCTATTCCGCCACCTTCCTGAGAGGCTTCGTGACTATGGAGATTAAATAAACTCGACCTACTACTAGTGCATGAGCACTCTATATGGACATGTCAAAACATGTAAGTGCTATTTCGATCCAACGTACTGATATTGGTCGTGCCAGTCTCCTCCTGGCAAAATCTGACAGAAAAATGCTATATTCAAATTCAGGTAAGTCACAGACTTACTTTCCGCCCACCAACTAGGAATCTCGATGACTGACTGATAGCAAATCCACTCCTAATGACACACAGATAACCCTGTCCGCAGGAATCTTGTGTTTGTTTATCAGGAGAGAGATGATGTCAATTATCGGATTAAGATTTCGGAGCATGGCGGCTCGAATCAAAGTTTTAAACCTCAATCATCCAGATCTAGCCGTCGAAACGGTTCGACTAGTTATTAGCGATCGACTCACCGAAATTGTCGATAAAGCTCGATCGAGCGGCATAGATTTAGACGATCCCTACGAAGTATGGGAATTGCTTGGCATTGATGCAGTTATCTCCCTAGAGGATATTCAAGGGCAACACCATCGGGTAGCCATCTCGATCGTCGAGAATGAAGCTCGTGCTTATCGATTGATGAAGCAACGGCAAACATATTCATGGAAGGAAGTGCGCGTTTCTCTGGGAATGCACGCGCGGTGTGCGCCCGTACATTCTTGTGATGACGTTTGCCGCAGGCATCATCGGCCTGATTGAGGCGCTGCTCTACGCGATGCTCGGCCGCGTGGTGGACTGGCTGACCAAGACTGAGCCGTCACGTCTGTGGGACGAACAACGCGGAGGGCTGCTGCTGTTGATCGGATTGCTGGTTGCCAGTCCGGTGATGGTCACCATGTTTGCGTTCGTTAAACACCAAACCATCATGGGCAATTTTCCGATGCGCTTGCGCTGGAATTTTCATCGCCTGATGCTGGCGCAGAGCATGAGTTTTTACAGCAATGAATTCGCTGGGCGGATCGCGGCGAAGGTCATGCAAACCGCACTCGCGGTGCGTGATGTGTGGATGATTTTGACCGACGTGATGGTGTTTGTGATCATCTATTTTGTGACGATGGTGATCAGCGTCGGCGGTTTCGACTGGCGCATTACGCTGCCATTTTTGATCTGGGTGGTGTGCTATGGCTGCGCCTGCTGGTACTTCGTCCCCAAGCTGGGTCGCGTGGCGCAAGCGCAGGCCGATGCGCGCTCGATGATGACGGGCCGCATCACCGATGCGTACACCAACATCGCCACCGTGAAGCTTTTCTCGCACACCAACCGCGAAGCCAACTACGTGCGCTCGGCGATGCAGGATTTCATGGAGACCGTGTATCGACAATGGCGCATGATCACGACATTCGAAGTCGTGAACCAGGTATTGAGCGTGCTGCTGATTGCCTCAACATCCGGCGTCACGCTGTGGCTGTGGATGAATGGGAAAATTGGCGTGGGTGCTGTCGCGGCCGCGACCGCAATGGCGTTACGGCTGAATGGTATTTCGCACTGGATCATGTGGGAATTCGCGGCCTTGTTCGAACACATCGGCACCGTGCGTGACGGCATGACGATACTTTCCAGGCCGCACACCGTCGTGGACACTACCGACGCCAAACCGCTGGTGGTTTCGCGTGGCGAGATTTGTTTCGACAATGTGAGCTTCGCATACGGCACGAACGAAGCTGCCAATAAAAATGTTATCGACAAGCTCAATCTCACCATCCGTGCCGGCGAAAAAATCGGTTTGGTCGGCCGATCCGGTGCGGGGAAATCCACCATCGTCAATCTGCTGCTGCGTTTCTACGATATTCGCGAAGGCTGCATCCTGATCGATGGACAAAATATTGCCCACGTTACGCAGGACAGCCTGCGTACCCAGGTTGGCATGGTCACGCAAGACACCTCTTTGTTACATCGTTCGGTCCGTGAAAACATCATTTACGGCCGCCCCGATGCGAATGATGAGGATGTGATCAAAGCCGCCAAACGCGCTGAAGCACACGACTTTATTTTGCAACTCACCGATCCCGCTGGCCGTCGCGGCTACGATGCCCACGTGGGCGAGCGTGGCGTAAAGCTCTCCGGTGGTCAGCGGCAACGCATCGCGATTGCGCGCGTGAAGCTTAAAGACGCGCCGATCCTGCTGCTCGATGAAGCGACCAGCGCACTCGACTCGGAAGTGGAAGCGGCCATTCAGGCGAGCCTCTACAAGTTAATGGAAGGCAAAACCGTCGTGGCGATTGCGCACCGGCTGTCGACGATTGCAGCGATGGATCGGTTGATCGTGCTTGATGAAGGCCGCGTGGTGGAAGAGGGCGACCATCAAAGTTTGCTCAAGAACGATGGCTTGTATGCACGGCTGTGGGCGCATCAGAGCGGGGGATTTTTAGGGGATGCGCTCGATGAGGGCGTCGAGAAGCTCCTCGCGCGATGCCTTTGGGTTCTCGAGGTGCCACTGAACCCCGGAGGCAACC
>ENA-OFCF01001033-OFCF01001033.1-metagenomes-genome-assembly--contig:-NODE-1033-length-11321-cov-2.413545_pt1 | contig 11321 bp, 7 predicted proteins | sample MGYA00153387_OFCF01 | MGnify analysis MGYA00153387
CCTCAAATCAACACGCCCATTTTCCTTTTTAGGTTAATGAAAATAGCTGCATATGAATGGAGACAAGAGTTTGCTTGTGCAACTATAAATGAAACGGGCAATCTACGTCCTGGAGTTCGAAAGAAGAAGAACCTGGCGGTCCCGTCCGCATCGATGATTTTCAAGCCACGGAAAAGCACCATGCCGAGAGCCCCCGATTCGCCGCCATCTGCGGCGGCGGGATGGTGATGAGTGAGATATCGGCCCCGCCACCTATCGCATCGCCGGGATGAATACCACCGGCTGCGAGCCATTGGTGGAGCCAAATCGCGTGGGTGCCGAGCGACTCACGCTCCCTGACTGCAAAGCGTCGCAGCGTGGAACAGATCTTCGCGGTAGATTCGCGAGAGCGAGCCGCAGGTGATGTCCGGCAGAATGCCGATGGCGCGCAAGCCGGCCAGCACCCATGACGCTTTCTCCACGGTCGGACGGTTGACGCCCTCACCATGGAAGACATGGAAAGTGGACGCGTTGGTCGATCCGGATCCCGTGTTGAATTGCCGTCCGAGGCTGTTGCGCAACACCTGCTCGGATGCTCCGGTATACTCCTTCATGGCGAGGATCGAAACCATGTCATTCCGGAATTCCGGGTTCTGGCAGAGCTTGCAGGAGTCTAACAACGCGGCCACCAGCGCGGTGGATTGCTCCTTCCGCTCGCGCAGGAATTTCCCGGAGATTAGAAGCACCTTCTCGGGATGGCCGTGGGAGAGGTCTGACGAGGTGGCGGGGCACCAGCCATCACCCGCGAGGATGGCCTCGGAATTCCAGGGCTCGCCGACACAATAGCCGTCGATATGGCCGGCCTTGAGGTGCCGCGGCATCAACGCCGGCGGCAGGAAGATGATCTCGACATCCGCAGGAGAGGTGAGCCCGTGGCGGCGCAGCCATTGGAACAGAAGAATATGGTGTGAGGAGAACCGGTGGGTGGCCGCCAGGGTAAAGGGGCGCTCCTTCTTCCATGAGTTTGTCAAAAAGGACCGGAGACCTTCGCCCTTTCCAATTTCAGAAGAGTTCAAGGCGGTGGAGAGCGTGATGGCATTTCCGTGAAGATTGAGAATCAAGGGCACCGCTACCTCGCAACGCAGCTCGCTGAAACCCATCCCCAAAGCGAAGGCGATGCCTGCGATGGACTGAGCAGCGTCCAGGTCTCCATAATAAATCTTATCTCTAACACTGGCCCAGCCCAGCTCGCGGGACAGCACCACATTCAGGCCGTAGCGGTCGAAAATCCCCGTTTCCTTCGCGACGGCGATCGGAGCGCAATCACTGAGCGGCACGAACCCAAGACGGAGGGGTGAGCTGCCGTTCTGTGCGGATCCGGGGTGTGTCATGCCGCCGGTCTAAGCGCGTGGAATGCCAAACCCGACCATTTGGCACAAGCAATGCTCATTCGGACCTAGCTTTCAATGAAGGCGATTCATTATGGACTGGGTTCCGGATTTAAGGCAGTTGAGGGCGTTCGTCGCCGTGGTGGAGGAGGGGAGTTTCACGCTCGCCGCGAAGCGGATTTTTGTCACCCAGTCGGCTGTTAGCCATTCCTTAAAGACGCTTGAGGAGCAGCTCGCATGCCGTCTGCTGGACCGCACCGGGAAGCGGGTGGCCGTCACTGCCGAGGGCGAACTCCTGCTCCGGCGTTGCAAGCGGGTGATCTTCGAACTCGAGCAGGCGAGCCGCGATCTCGACGGCCTGCGACGCTGGGGCCAGACGCGCATCCGGATCGGCGCGCCTCATAGTCTGTGTCATTTTCTGGTCCCTTCCGTGTTGAGGGAGTTTCGCGATTGCTTTCCGCGTTGCGAGCCTGTGATCGAGGCGGGTGACACGACCCTGCTGCTAGACCGCCTGGCCAGCGCGGATCTGGACCTCGTGGTCGGACTCAAGCCACGCGGAAAGGGCGACGACGGCTACCGACCGATGTTCAAGGACCGTCTGGCTTTCGTGGTATCACCGTTTCACCCTTGGGCGATCGACAGCTCATCGCTGCTCGCAACGATCAATGACCATCAATTCATCATCTACGCCCGCGCGACTGAGACCCACCGGCTGATCGAGGAATGGCTGGAGCAGAAGGGCGGCCATGGGAAGAAGCCGCTGGTGCTCGGTGACATGCAGGCGATCAAGGAAATGGCCAAACTCGGCATCGGCGTGGGAGTGGTCGCGCCGTGGGTCGCGTCGCGCGAGATCGCGGATGGCAGCCTGCGGGTGGTGAATATCGACGAGCCCGACATCGAGCGGGAATGGGGGGTGTTTCATTCCCCCAAACGCCAGCCCAGTCTGGTGGAGGAAGCTTTCATCGGGTTATGTGAAATGGCCTTCGCGGCGATGCCAACAAACCAAGCTAACTGAGAACGGGCACCGGCATCGAGCAGGTTGTTCAGCTATAAACTGCCCTCCGATACGACGTGTATGAGCTTGAGGAATCCGGTGAAGTCCGTGTCAAAATTTCTGGTCAGCAGGGAGTCATATTCTCATCCATAGCCGGTCGAGATGGCATTATCCCCGAGCGCATGGACGGTGTTGATCCGGCACCGCCTCCGACCAGTGAAGCGTTTTTCCCTACCGCATGAAACCCGGTCATGCGGTGCTGGGCTATTTCGCAGGGCGGATGAAGTCCACGAGATCCTTCCGGCATTTCACGAGATCCGGTGGATTCAGATAGAACATGTGGCCGCCGTCGAAATGGACGGTCGAAATATTCGACCTGACATTCATGGGCAGGTCCAGCATGTGCCGGACCGAGTGGGCGACCCCGGCAGGCGGTGTGGCAAGGTCGGTCCAGCCGCCCATGACCAGCACGCGCAGGTGCGGGTTGTCCCGCATGGCGGCGGCGAGGCGGTCGCTCAGATTGACGACTTCGTTGTTGCTGTTCCAGCGCCACGGCTGGACCTTCCCAGTTAGAATCTCGTAGGGCTGGTCCTCCTTGTAACCCAAATCACGGCCAAGGTAATCGAGCATGGCGGTGGAGAAGGCCCCGTAGGCCAGCGAATAGGATGGGTCATAGCCGGGCGAGCTCGCCGCCTTGTCGGTGCTGCCCCAGGCCACACGCCCGTCGAATCGGCCAAGCACCTTGCCCTCCGCGCGCAGCAGTTCGCTGCGGAAGAATGTGGCGCCGATGCGCAAATCGTGAGCCAGCCAGGTGGCGGCCGGGATGCCGGTCAGACGCTCGAGTTTGGCGGCGAGCGCCGCGCCGGTTGTGGGGTCGAGATCGTTTCCCTTGAGCAAACCCGCAGCATATTCGCCGCTGGCGAATTCGGTGCTTTCCCTAACGAGGGCGTCGCGATCTCCCTGGATCTTCTTGTGGAAATGGGCGGTGCCCGTGAACGAGGGCAGAAAAACCTGATAGGCGAGATCGTTTCCCTGAGCCGGCTCCAGCGTGGCAAAATCCAGCAGCGAGGAAAGTAAAACAACCCCGTTGAGACTCATCCCGTAGCGCGATTGCAAATGCTGGGACAGCCCCGCCACGCGGATGCCGCCATAGGATTCGCCGAGAATGTATTTCGGCGAGGACCAGCGGTCATGCTCGCTGATCCAGCGGCGGATGAAATCGCCGACTGATTCGATGTCTTCATCCAGCCCGTGGAAATCCCCGGGCTTTGCGTCCTTTTCCGCACGGCTGTAGCCTGTGGAAACCGGGTCCACGAAGACCAGGTCGCAGACATCGAGGATGCTCTGCGGATTGTCCGCGACGCGCGCCGGTGGCAGGGGAGCGACGGTGCCGTCGCCCGGGAGTTGGACGATTTTCGGCCCGAGGACGCCAACGTGCAGCCACACCGCCGAGGAGCCGGGACCGCCATTGAATGCGAACATCACCGGGCGGTTAGAAAAATCCTTGGTGTCCGAGCGCACGTAGCTGACGTGGAAGATCGAGGCACGGGCCTTGCCGTCGTCCGCCTTGAGCAGCAGCTTGCCCGTGGTGACTTCATAAGGAATTTTGACTCCCTCGATCGTTACCACAGCTTGTTTGACGACGGGCTCGACCGGCTTCAGGACTTCGATTTCCTTTGACGGGACATCGGCTGACTTTTCGGGCTCTGCCGCGGTGGCAGGCGTCAGTTGCAGTCCTAGGGATATGGCAAGGAACAGAGTCAGGCGTCGCATGGGGCGGACCGTAGGAGTCGAGTGCGGTTTTGTCCATGGCTCTTGGCAGACTCCGGCCTGTCTCAAATCAACTGTTCTGACTTGTTACAATAAATGTAATGCGGAATCAAAATTATGAGGAGCTCCTGGACTTTGCCAAAACACCTTTCACCTTATTTTGCGGCTGATCTTCCCTCTCGGTGGCAACCGCTATCCCGCCGCTCGTAATTTCGCTGTCGATCTGCCTAATGCTTCACTTCGCGCCTAACTTGGCCGTCATCGCGGGATCGACCGAGAAAGTTCCCGTGCCGAAGGGCTTGGGCTTCTCGCCGGCAGCGATCTGATATTCGAAAGCCTTCACTGGATTCTGACCCGGCGCCTGCGACATCAGATAGACCCGGATGGTCATCACTTCCTTGCCCGTGCCCCCTTCGAGCTTTTTCACGGAATACTGAACCTCATTCGAGCCGTCCAGCGCGCCACCGATGACAATTTCCGCCTCTTTGGCGTTTGCAAACCGATGGCGGCTGATTTTGTTCACCTGCACCTCCACTTCGCGGCCCGGGCAGAAAACGTAGACCTTCGCGACATACTTGGCTGGCTGGACGGCGACCGGAGTCGGCGGGACGACGCCGTTGGGTTGCGCTTCGGGTGTTTCATTCAAATACTTGAGGTTTCCAGCGGCCAACTCCTTCCGGACGGCCGGCAACGCCACCAGGTTCAGGAAATCCGCGCGGTCGTAGAGCCAACCGCCGTTTCCCCGGATGAAGGAAAGGACCAAAAGGTTGTCGGTGACCTCCCCGCCGATCCCGAAATCGATCTTGCCGAAATAAGAAGCTTTGGCGGTGGCGCCGTTCTGCTTTGCCTCCAGGAACTGCAGCCCCTGCAAGGTGGGTGGCGGTGCCGGCAGATTAAAAACAGTCGAGGGAAACGGTTTTTTTTCGGAAACAATCCGGTTCCGGACCTCCACCCGGCGGTGCTCGGCAGTCACCCGCTGCCAGATGGACGAGTCTTGCCGGATCATCGCTTCCCGCCATGCGCTATAGGTCGTTTCCAGCGCGGGCCGGAGATTTTCCTGAGCACCTGTCAGTGATGCGAGCATCAGCGAACACGCGAGAATTATTCGATTCATGCACGAAACGATTGGACAAGAGCGCCCATCCGACAACAAACAAATCGCGAGCCGATCCGAATGTGATCGCGGCGGGATTTCCAGCTATGAGCAACATTTTGCAGAGAGTGGCGCCGATCGGCGAGGCACGCGATCGGGAGATTCTCAAGGACGCGGCGACCTATGTTTACGAGCGCCGGACCGAGGGCGATGTCTTGGCTCACCTGTTTTTTCCGGAGAAATCCAGCACCACGCCGCGGCCTGCTATCATCTTCTTTCACGGCGGGTTTTGGGACGCGCCCACCCCCACCCAGTTCGTCCCCCACTGCCTTCATTTCGCCGCCCGCGGTGCGGTGGCGGTGGCGGCGGAGACCCGCACTTCGGTGAAAAATGGGACCGGGCCGGTCGAGTCCATCGAGGATGCCCGCGCGCTGATCCGCTGGCTGCGGGCCAATGCCGACACCTTCAATCTCGATCCCCAAAAAATCACCATCGGCGGCGCGGCCGGCGGAGCTTACCTCGCTCTTCTGGCGACGATGCCGAGCGTCAAGGAGCTGCCGCCGGTCGACGGTTTCGACTGCCGCCCCCAAGCGTTGATTCTCTTCAGCACGCTCGTGAACACCGCGGCCAAGGGACCCGCAAGCGAGCGTTTTCCGGATGCGAAGACTGCCAAGCGGCTGAGTCCCACGGGCCTCATCCGTCGCAAGCTGCCGCCGATGTTGCTCTTTCACGGCACCTCGGATCGCATCACGCCCTTCGAGGAGGTGGAGAAATTCCGCCGCCGCATGCGCTGGCGTGGAAACGCTTGCCAGATCATCAACTTCGAGCGGGCCGACCACAGTTTTTTCAATTTTAACGTCAGCCATAAGAATTTCGAGCTGACCATCGGCGCGGCGGATCGTTTCCTGGTCGAGCACGGGCTGCTGCCGCCAGATGAAGGCGCGACGGTCGTTTGAGGCGGTTCCGGGTTGTAATTCCGACTTGGCACCGCAGGTGCTCTGCCGTTTATTCCGGTCCCGGTTCGGCCTATTTGCCGGGACCTGCAGATTCAGATGAACGCATTCTATCATTCCAGCACGCCTCTCGTGGCGGGCTCCCTCCATCAGCTCTCCCAGGAACACGACAATTGCGGCATGGGTGCGATCGCCCACCTAAAAGGTGAGCGTTCTTTCACCATCCTCGACCACGCTCTGACTTCGGTCTGCTGCATGACCCACCGCGGGGCGGTCGACGCAGATATGAAGACCGGGGATGGATCCGGGGTGCTAACCCAAATCCCCTTCCCTCTTTTCCGAAAAGCAGCGGAAAAACTCGGCTACCTCGTTGTAAACGATGAGGATATGGCGGTTGGAGTCTTCTTCTTTCCTGCTGAAGACGGCGAGGCGATCGAAGTCATCAAGGCTCTGGTTGCCGAAATAACCGACAAGCGTGGAATCACCCGAGTCGGCTGGCGGGAGGTCCCTGTCAATACCGAGGCGCTCGGCAAGATCGCCCTCATCAGCCGTCCGCAGATCGAGCACCTGCTGCTGATCCGGCCGGGCGGCATGGATCTGGAAACCTTCGAGCGCCAGCTTTACCTGTGCCGGCGAGAGATCGAACACCGCACCAAGGACATCCGCAGCTTCTACATGCCGTCATTTTCGTGCCGGTTGATATCCTACAAAGCGCTCGCCATGCCCGCTGCTCTGCGGGCGTTCTACCTGGACTTCGCCGATCCCGACTACCAGGTCGCCATCGCTCTCTATCACCAGCGCTTTTCGACCAACACGTTCCCCGCATGGCCGTTGGGCCAGCCGTTCCGGATGATGTGTCACAACGGCGAGATCAACACCGTCGAGGGCAACCGCAACTGGATGACTTCCCGCGAGGAATTTTTTGCCTCACCGGTGTGGGGCGACGACATCGAACTGGTGAAAGACCTCATCCGTCATGGCGAATCGGACTCCGCCTCGCTCGATCATGCGCTGGAGTTGCTGATCCTTTCCGGGCGCTCGCCCGAGCATGCGATGTGCATGTTGGTGCCGCCGGCTTACCGGAATGATGAGTCGATTTCCAACGAACTGCGCGCGTTCTATCAATACACCCGTTCGTTTTCCGAGCCTTGGGACGGACCAGCAGGGCTGGTTTTCACTGATGGCACAAAACTTTGCGCTTCGCTCGACCGCAATGGCCTCCGCCCATCCCGCTACAAGATCACCGACGATGGCATCCTCTACATCGGCTCGGAGGCAGGCGCTGTGATCTTCGATGACGCGACCGTCATCCGCAAAGGCCGGCTCGGCCCGGGCCAGATGATTTCCGCCAACACCGCGACCGGGGAATTCAAATACGACCGTCAGATCAAGGACGAGCTCGCTCAGCAGCAACCCTACCGCCGGTGGCTCGATGAGCAGCAAGTCGAACTCCGCAAATTCGTCTCGCCGGCGGCTCATGTGCCGGAGATCGACTTCGCGCCGCTTGAGCTGTCGCGTCAGCAAGTTGCCCACGGGATCTCGCTGGAAGAGCTGGACATGGTCTTCCCGCCAATGATCAAGGGCGCACAGGAGGCCGTTTTTTCGATGGGCGACGATATTCCCTTGGCCGTCCTTTCGACCTACCCCCGGTTGCTCTACACCTATTTCAAGCAACTGTTCGCCCAAGTGACTAACCCGCCGATCGACCCGATCCGCGAGTGGGCCGTCATGTCACTGGGCGCCGGACTGGGGCCCGAACGCAACTTGCTGGTAGAAACGCCCAAGCACTGCAATACCGTCAGCTTGGACAGTGCGATCCTCTTCGAGCACCAGCTCGAAAAAATCAAACATCTTGATGAGCAGGGTTTTCCTTCCATTGTTCTCGATTGCACATGGCCTGCGGAAACTGGACGCAGTGGGATGAAAACCCGCCTTGACGCCCTTTGCCTGGAATCGGAAGCGGCCGTTCAGGCGAATCGGAATGTTCTGATTCTTTCCGACCGAGGCACTTCCAGTGAGCGGATCCCGATTCCGATGCTGCTGGCGATCGGCACGATCCACCACCACCTGACCCGCATTCGCAAGCGCATGCGGGCGTCCTTGGTCATCGAGTCCGGAGAAACCCGGGATGTCCATCAGATCGCCTGTTGCTTCAGCTTCGGCGCGACGGCGATCTGCCCCTATCTGGGCTATGCCACCGTGCGGCAACTAATCGCTGGTGACGCAGGCAAGGGGAAACTTGGCGATCTCACTGCACAGAAGGCGATGTCGAACTATCGCAAGGCTTTGGAAAAAGGGATTCTCAAGATCATGTCGAAGATGGGTATTTCGGTGCTCAACTCCTACCAGGGGGCGCAGACCTTTGAGGCGATTGGCGTCGGGCGCGAAGTGGTGGATTTCTCATTCACCGGCTTACCCACCAAGATTGGGGGCGTCGGCTTCGAGGAAATTGCCGAGGAATCGATCATCCGGCATCGGGCGGCTTTCGAAACAATCGTGCCAAGCGGAGGCGTGCTTGATCTCGGGGACCCAGGCTACAATCGCTACCGGAAGGCCGGTGAAAGGCACGTCTACACCACGGAAATGATCAAGAATTTCCATACCTATGTGCGCTCCGGTAAATCCGAGGATTATGAGGAATATGTCCGTTTAGCACTGGAAACCAGTCCTGTAGCCATCAAAGATCTGATCGATTTAGTGCCTAGCTCTACCGGTACGATCCCTTTGGATGATGTTGAACCGATTGAGGCCATTCGCCGCCGTTTCACGACGGCCGCGATGTCGCTGGGAGCGCTTTCTCCGGAAGCACACGAAACCCTCGCCATCGCGATGAACCGCATCGGCGGCAAATCCGACTCTGGCGAAGGGGGTGAAGACCCGGTCCGCTACAAGCCGTATGCGAACGGAGATTCGGCGCGTTCCTTCATCAAACAGGTGGCATCCGGGCGCTTTGGCGTGTCGGCCCACTATCTGGTGAACGCCGGTGAACTGGAAATCAAGATGGCGCAAGGCGCGAAGCCCGGCGAGGGCGGCCAGCTTCCGGGTCACAAGGTCAACGCATTGATCGCCCGCCTTCGCAACACCCAGCCGGGGGTCCAACTCATTTCCCCGCCCCCGCACCACGACATTTACTCGATCGAGGATCTCGCCCAGCTCATCCACGACCTCAAGGAAGTGAATCCGCGGGTGCGGGTCACTGTGAAACTGGTGGCCGAGTCCGGCGTCGGAACGGTGGCCGCCGGTTGCGCCAAAGCCTCCGCGGACAACATTTTGATTTCCGGCCACGACGGCGGGACCGGGGCGTCTCCCCTTTCCTCCACCAAGCATGCCGGGTCGCCTTGGGAACTCGGCCTTGCGGAGGCGCAGCAAACGCTGCTGATCAATAATCTCCGCAATCGCGTGGTCCTGCGCACCGATGGCGGCATCCGCAACGGCCGGGACGTGATTATCGCCGCCATTCTCGGGGCCGAGCAGTATAACTTCGGCACCACGGCGATGATCGCGATGGGCTGCGTCTACGTCCGCAAGTGCCACCTGAATACCTGCCCGGTCGGCATCGCCACCACCGACCCGAAGTTCCGCGCGAAATTCAAGGGAACGCCGGAAATGGTGATCAATTATTTCACCGCTGTCGCCCAAGAGGCCCGCCAGCACATGGCCCGGCTGGGAGTGCGCACGCTGGATGAACTCATCGGCCGGCCTGAGTTTTTGAAACAGCGCCACATTCCGGGTCACCCGAAGGCGAACACGCTCGACCTGTCCGCCCTGCTCAAGGACGTGGTGCCCGAGCTGCCAAGCGATTCGATTTCCCGGATCTGCACGCAGGAGCGCAATGACGGTCTCGCCAAACCCGCACTCGATCTGCGGATCCTCAACGATCTGGTCGCAGCGGTTTCCGGGCAGCAGCCAGACGCGACACCGCCGTATGGACCGGACTCGGTGTCCCAAGAGACGCTCGACGCGATCCAGCTCCTCCCGGATCGGCCGCCGGTCGTTCTTGGCTATGAGGTCGTCAATACGGACCGGAACATCGGCACCCGCTTGTCCGGCCGGATCGCGGAGGTCCATGGCGACCGCGGCCTGCTGCGGGAATCCATCCACATCACGTGCCGCGGTAGCGCCGGGCAGTCCTTCGGTTGTTTCCTCGTTTCCGGGGTGAAGCTCGAACTCATTGGCGAGGCAAACGACTACGTCGGCAAGGGCATGGCGGCGGGAGAAATCGTCATCCGCGTATCCGAGCGGGCGAAGTTCGAGGCGGCGACGAATACGATCTGCGGCAATACCTGTCTCTATGGCGCCACCGGCGGCTCCCTCTTCGCGACGGGCCGTGCGGGCGAGCGCTTCGCCGTGCGGAATTCCGGTGCGGTTGCCGTCATCGAAGGCGCGGGGGACCACGGCTGCGAGTATATGACCAACGGCATGGTCGCGATCCTCGGCAAGACCGGCAAGAATTTCGGTGCCGGGATGTCCGGTGGCACCGCCTACGTTTATGACGTGGACGGGAAATTCTTCTCCCGGGTCAATTCCGAAATGGTCGTCGCGCTGCCGGTCAAACGTGCCCAGGACATTGCTGAGATCCGGGCGCTCATCGAGCTGCATTTGCAGAAAACCGGCAGCGTCCAAGCGCGGAACTTGCTCGACCGGTGGCAGGAAACAACCACCAAGCTGGTGCGCGTCATCGCCAAGGAGCGCGCCGAGCTGGAGGCCGCAGAAGAACAGCACGAAGCGGCTTCGACCCCGGTCGGAACGAAATGAACTCTTAAAGGCTGCTCACCCGGAATTCGTAGCGCGGCGGATCTCCGGGACAGAGCGTGAGTGCTTGCAGCTTCATAAGTTCTCCGCCCGGCAGCAAAAAGCAGGCGGCGGTGGCAAGCTGGTCACCGCAGGGCATCGGGCAGCAAGGCCAGAAAACGCCCACGCCTAACAATAGGGGCACTGTGGCGCTGCCGCGGGCGACCGGCAGGTTGTCGCAGTCCAGCAGGGTCACTTGCACTTTTTTCACGTCCGGGCTGCGATCCAGGATGTCGTGTGGGGATTCTGGGAGTTGGAGGACAGTGTCGTTCATGGGTTTTTAGGTTGTCCAAAAATATGGCGTTTTCGGGTCATTGCCCAGTTGGAAATGGCCTCTCCGCGTCAGTGAAATG
>ENA-OFCF01001034-OFCF01001034.1-metagenomes-genome-assembly--contig:-NODE-1034-length-11319-cov-3.029563_pt1 | contig 11319 bp, 7 predicted proteins | sample MGYA00153387_OFCF01 | MGnify analysis MGYA00153387
ATGCCGGATTGTTTCGCGAACGCCTGATGGATCTTCGGCGAAAGCGAGTGCAGGACCGGATGTCCGAAGACCGCGTAGCGTTTCATGGCGTGAGCTTCCGGGTGTGGACGTGTTGCGTCTTGTGATGCACGTAGCCGATCTGCTGGTAGAACGGATGCGAAGCTTCGCGTGACAGGCTGGAGCGTATCACCATGTCCTCGACGCCGCGCCGCCAAGCCCATGCTTCGACAGCCGCCACCAGCGAACCCCCGGCCCCCTGCCGCCGCAAAGCCGTATCGACGATCAGCGCAACCAATTCAATGCGTTCGCCGAACTGCAGCAGGCTGCGATGTTCCGCAGCGGCGAAGCCGACGGCGCTGCCTGCGTCATCGAGCACGAAGAATGCATGCGTGGGGCGTTCGAGCAAGCGAATGAACCGCTGTGCGATGGTGGCGGGGTCCAGCTCCGGATCGAGCTGCAGAGACAGCCGCGCAATGACTGCGGCATCTTCAGACGATGCGCGGCGGACAGAGAATGCAAGTGTCATCGGTGTAGTTAATCCGTTTCGCGCAGCCAACGCGCTGCGTCCAGAGCAAAATAGGTCAGCACGCCATCGGCGCCGGCGCCGGCCCCAGCACCACGATGCCCGGCAAGCTGGGCGCCAGCAGCCCGAGGTCACGCGCCGCGCGGGCCGCCGCCAGCGCATCCTCGCTGCTGACGATCAGCGCGGCGAGCCGGCCATAAGGCGGCCAATGGCCGGGTAGGCGCTGTGCACGCTCCTCGGTCAGAAATGCCGCCAGGGCGGCGGGGCCTCGCGCATCCACCCGCAGGCCAAGCTCGGCAAGGCGCCGGCGAAGCCGCTCGTGGGGCAGGTCGTGTACATCACCGGGGCGGCGTCGGGCATCGGCCTGGCCTGCGCGCGGCGCTTCGCGGCGGCCGGGGCCCACTTGTATCTGGTCGACCGCGACGGCGAGCGCCTCGCGGCGGTGGCGGGGCCGATGAAGGCCGGCTTCGAGGTGGTCGACGTCACGCAGCGCGCCCAGGTCGAGGCGAGCATCGACCGCGTGGTGCTGCGCTTCGGCGGGGTCGACGGTGTGATCTCGAACGCAGGGGCCGCGTTTCAGGCGCCGATCGCCGACTGTCCCGAAGACCAGCTGCGCGCGAGCCTCGAGCTCAACTTGTTGGCCCATCAGTGGGTCGCGGCGGCGGCGATGCGGGTGCTCGCGCGCCAGGGCAGCGGCGGGTTCTTGCTGTTCAACGCGTCGAAGGCGGCGTTCAACCCGGGCGAGGGCTTCGGGCCGTACGCGGTGGCGAAGGCCGGGCTGGTCGCGCTGATGAAGCAGTACGCGCTGGAGGGCGCGCGGCTCGGCGTGCGGGCCAACGCGGTCAACGCGGACCGGGTGCGCACGGGGCTGTTCCCGCCGGAGGTGGTCGAGGCGCGAGCGGCCGCGCGGGGGGTGTCGCCGGCGGCGTACTTCAGCGCCAACTTGCTGGGTCGCGAGGTGACCGCGCAGGACGTGGCGGAGGCGTTCCTCGGCCTGGCGCTGGCGGCGAGCACGACCGGCGCGGTGGTCCCGGTCGACGGCGGTAATCTGGCAGCGGCGCCGCGCTGAGGTGTAAAAATAACGGCATGCTGGTCAGGTTCCACTTCAGGCCGATCCCCATGCTCGACGAGGGCTGGCGAGACCCCCGACCCGGCCCGAGGCTGGCGGAGATGCGGGCGCGCGGGGAGTCCTTCGCGCGCCAGTTCAAGGCCGACGGCCCGGTTCGTGGCGTGCGCACGGTCGACCTGCTGCCGTTCCCGTACCCGGTCGCGTTCGGCTTCTGGCAGGCCGCGCCGACCCGCGCAAAGTACCTGTTGCTGCGCAACCGCTTCAACCTGATCGAGTTCGAGGACTTCTCGGGCCACGGGCGCACGTTGCTGGTCAACCCCACCGAGGCCGACCTGTCCGCAAGGTCAGGTTTCTTCGAGCAGGTGCGAAGGGAGCTCGCGCCGTTCGTGCCGCGTGACCTGCTCAAATACGCGGACGGGCCAGCGAAGCTGTTGAAAAGTCAGCTCGGGGTCGACCCGGCGCGCGTCGATTACGTCACCTTCGATCATCTGCACGTGCAGGACCTGCGACGCGGGCTCGTCGGCGAGGGTGGCAAGCCGCCGCTCTATCCGAACGCGAAGCTGCTGGTGAACCGTCGCGAACTGGAGACGTTGCAAAACATCCACCCGTTGCAGGCGCCGTGGTGGATCTCCGGGGCGCTCGACGGGGTGCCGGAGGAGAAGATCGTGGTGCTCGAGGGGTCGGCCTGGCTCGGCAAGGGGCTCGCGCTGGTGTGGACGCCGGGGCACACGCTCGGCAACCATTCGATCGTGTTCAACGCGCCCGGCCACGGCGTCCACGCGGTGTCGGAGAACGCGATCTCGCCGGAGTGCTATTTGCCGGCCGCGTCGAAGATCCGCGCGCTGCGAGAGCACGCTCGCATGTACCAGGTGGAAGTCATTCTCAACGGCAATGCGCTCGAGAGCGCGTTGTCGCAGTACACGTCGATGGTGCTCGAGAAGAGCATCGTCGACCGCGGGGCCGCTGGCGGCGAGATCCCGAACATCCTGTGCTCGTCGCCCTTCATCCGCTCGCCACTGGCCTGGGGGCTCGGACCCAGCTTCGTGACGCCGGCCGTCAACGCCGGCGTGCTCGGCCACAGCCTCGACGCGCCCGCAGGTGAGGCCGCATGAAGGTCATCCGACCCGGCTGGCAAAGTCGCGTGCTCGTCGGGCTGATGCGTGTTTCTCCGCCGACCCATGGATTCGCCCGAGGCGACGAGGTTGGCGTGGTCCGCGGCGCGCTGCTCGAGGTCAACCCAGCTTGCATGCGAGGACCAGGACATTTACGGTCGTCGTCATGCTGCTCCGTGCGACCTCTGGCGCGATCTCCCTGCTGTGTGTGGGCTGCCTCGTGCCGTCGGGCTACCCCTTCGCCGAGACCAGCGCCGGCAGCGGCGAGTCGACCGGTGCACCGGATACGGGGACCAGCTCCGCGAGCACCGGCGAGCACGACAGCAGCGGCGAGACCGGGACACCGACGAGCACCGGTGGCGGCGTGTGTGGTGATGGGGTCGTCGACGCGGACGAGGCGTGTGACCTCGGAGTGGCCAACGACGAGGGCGGCGCGTGCTTGCTCGACTGTACGGAGGCGCGGTGCGGTGATGGTCACGTGCAGGTCGGCGTCGAGGGCTGCGACATGGGCGTGGACAACGGCGCTGGTTACGGCGAGTGCGACCCGGTGTCCTGTCAACGCGGAGCGTTCTGCGGCGACGGGGAGGTGCAGGCCGACCACGAGCTGTGTGACCCCGCAGCCGGGCCGGGCGACCCGCCGGCCGATGTCGCTTGCGAGGAGGACTGTCGCTATGCGGGCCGGATCGTGTTCATCAGCGCCGGTACATTCGACGGCAACCTCGGCAGCGTCAGCGACGCGGACCTCAAGTGTCAGGTGATGGCCTCCGCGTTCGACAGCGAAAACGCGACCAGCTACCGCGCCTGGATCAGCGACAGCGTCTCATCGCCCGTGACTCGCTTCGCGCATGGACCCGAGTTCGCGAACGTCCCCTATGTGCGACGCGACGGCGTGCGCGTGGCCGCCAGCTTCGACGCGCTGCTGGGCGCCGGGGTCGAGAACCCGATCACGCTGACGGAGACCGGCGAGACGCTCGCCGAAGTCATGGTGTGGACCAACACCAGCTTCGAGGGCCTGCCGGTGAGCGCGACCAACCACTGCGAGAGCTGGAAGCAGGGCAACTTCACCGCGACGGCGCGCTTCGGTAGCAATTCCCCGTCCGCGGGCGAAGTGAAATTGTGGCAAGACAATCGCCACTGGACGACCCGCGACGACGCGCTATGCTCGACGCAGCTGCACATCTACTGTTTCGAACAGACCTGATTAGGCTAGTTAAGTGTTGCCAGGATTTCGATGACCTGGGCGGCGGCGATCTCCCCCACTGCTGCGCGGCCCGAGGATGGCGGCGATCGCCGGCGGTCACTGCGGGCAGAACCCGACGGCGCTTAAGAGTTTTCAGGCGGGAATTATGGCGAGCGGAGGGGTACGAGAGTGCCCTGGGTTCGAGCCGCGCGATCGCCCGCTCGAGCACAGCGGCGCGCGGGTCCCGGACGCGATAGATCCGGTGACCCATGCCCACGATCCTGCGACCTCCGGCCAGCTCGGCGTCGATCCAGGCGGCGGCGTCCTGCGGGGCGCCGATCGCGTCGAGCATACCGCGATCGCCGAGGTCAGGCCCGCGGGCGCGTCGAAGCCGGCCTGCGCGGACAGGTGGGCCGTCGCGGCACGCAGCGCGTCCATGCCGTCGGGGAGGTCGGTCGCGTCGCCGAGTGGCGGCGAGCCGCTCGAAGGCCGCCACGCGCCCCCCGGCGAGGGCCCGCCGCTGCGCCTCGCGGCCGTCCGCGTCGGGCAACGCGCCGGCCCAGAGCAGCGCGGCGACGTCCTCGAAGGTTACCCGCCCGGCGAGCCGCTCGATGTCATGGCCCGCGACCACGAGCCGTCCGCGCTCACCGTCGACCTCGCTGAGCCTGGTCTCCGCCACCACCACGCCCTCGAGCCCGCTCGTCGTCATCGTCGTCGTATCCATCGTCACGCCTCCTGGCCCGGAGCTTGATACCGGCGTCGACGTTGATCAACGTTGATTCGACAATCCATCATCGCCCGCGATATCCTGGTTTGGAGATGACGAACGAGGAGACGAGCTCGCTGTCCGGGCGGGAGGCCGCCGCGCTGCTCGGCGTGAAGCGCGAGACGCTGTACGCCTACGCGAGCCGGGGTTTGTTGCGCAGCGAGCCGGGCGGGCCCGGTCGCGAGCGCCGCTACAACCTCGAGGACCTCGAGCGGCTCAAGGCGCGACGTGACGCCCGCTCCGGTCACGGCCCGGTCGCTGCGGGGGCGCTGCGGTGGGGTGAGCCCGTGCTCGAGTCGGCCCTGACCGCGATCGATCCGACCGGGCCGCGCTATCGCGGGCGGTCTGCGATCGAGCTGGCCGCGTCGGCGAGCTTCGAGGCGGTCGCCGAGCTGCTGTGGTCCGGCGCGCTGCCGGACGCAGGGCCGCGCTGGGAGGCGGCGGGCGTCGGGCTGCGGGTCGCGTCGCTCACGGCCTTGTTGCCCGGGGACGCCCCGCCGCTCGTGACCCTCGCGCTGGCCGTGGCGGCGCTCGGTGCCGCCGATCCCGGGCGCTTCAACCACGCGAGCGAGGCCGAGAAGGCGCGCGCACGCGGGCTGGTCTTTCGCATGGCCGCGCTCGCGGGCGCAGGCATCGACCCGGGGCAGGTTCGACTGGCGCAGGCCGAGGACGACGTCGCGGGCGCGTTGCTCGTCGCGCTCGGTGTCCCGGCGACCGCGCGTGCGCGACGGTTGATGGCCCGCGCGCTGGTCGTGTGCGCCGACCACGAGCTCAATGCCTCGGCATTCGCGGTGCGCGTCGCGGCCTCGGCCGGCGCCGACCTGTATGCGTGCGTCAGCGCCGGCCTGGCGACGCTGTCCGGGCCGCGCCACGGCGGCGTCGTCGATCGCGTCGAGGTGCTCGTCACCGAGGTCGGTCAGCCCGCGCGCGCGCAGGAGGTCGTGCAGGAGCGGGCCCGTCGCGGCGAGGAGGTCCCCGGCTTCGGCCACCCGCTCTACCCCGGGGGTGACCCGCGCGCGGCGCTGCTGATCGCCGCGGCGATCGAGCACGCCCCACGAAGCCCGCGGCTGCGCACGATCGCGGCGATCATCGCGGCGATGCGCGACGCGGGGCGCGAGCCGCCGACCCTCGACATCGGCCTCGCGTCCACCGGCGTCGCGCTTGGCCTGCCGCCGCGCACCAGCGTGGCCATGTTCGCGGTCGGACGCGCGGCAGGCTGGGTCGCCCACGCCTTCGAGCAGCGGGCCGCCGGCTTTCTGCTGCGCCCGCGCGCCCGTTACGTCGGCGTGTGAGCACACGAGCTGTCGACGAGGACGACGGCCCAGGGCCGTAAACGGCTCGAACGGGTCTGCCGCTGTCGACTCACGGCGGTCGGCATCACTCCAGATGCAGCATACCAAGAGGCCCTTGCGCTGCTCACGACCGACCCTCGTTCGCACCATCGGGGCTCTCACAAGGAGCGGGTGCCCGACACGGAACTTGGGCGCACTCGTGCTAAATCCCATTTATCTTAGGACAACTCTCATCACGAAAGTAGATACAGTGCCCATCCGAACAACTGCCCTGAAGCCGCGGCCCCGCCTCCGCCCAGGCCGCGAGCGTCTGCCCGGTCGCCTCGCGCTCGGGCTGTCCGCGACCGACAAGCGGGCTGTCCGCGAGTACCTGAAGACCTTGTAGCGCGACCCGGGCGCCACCAGGCGGTTCGCACGCTCATGCCCGCTTGAGCCTGTTACTCCCGACGGCCGGCGAACATCTGCGGCACATGGTCTGCACAAAGCCGCGCTCAGCGTCGTCGCATCCGCGAACCCCTCGGCACGTCGGCGTGCCGGCGCCGCGCTCATGCGGAGGCAGGCGGCGGCCTACGGCAGCAGGACCGGTGCCGGGGGCTCGGCGGGGCCCAGCGACCGGCCAGGACCCAGCGCGACGTGGCGGGAAGGCAGATCGAGCACAAAGGTCGATCCGCGATCCGGCTCGCTGGTCGCTTCCAGGGTGCCGCCGAGCAAGTCGCAGAAGTGCTTGCATACCGCGAGGCTGACGCCGGCCCCCTCGTGGCGGCGCGTCGGCGCCTCGTCGGCCTGCGTGAACGCGACAAACAGGGTCGAGAGCACCGCGGGGTCGATGCCGACGCCGTTGTCGGCGATCTCGAAGCGCACCCGATCGCCGACGCAGCTGACGCGCAGCGTCACCACGCCGTCGTGGGTGAACTCGCAGGCGTTCTCGAGCATCCGCAGGAGACAGAAGTGCAACATGAAGCGGTCGGAGATCAGCAGCGCCGGCTCCTGCGGCAGCGCGACCGTCAGCGCGTCACGCCGTCGCTGGGCGAGCGGACGGAGCTCCTGCACGACCTCCGAGACGAGCGCGGCGACGTCGATTGGGACCGGCCGCGCGAGCGTCCGCCCGCTCTCGAGCTTGGTCAGCTCGAGCACGTTGCTCGTCGTACGGACCAGACGTTGCGCTGCCTCGTACAGCCCGTCGAGGTCCTCGCGCAGCTGCGCCGGGTCGTCGCCCGCGAGGTCCTCCTTGAGCAGCTCGATGTAGCCGACGATCCCCGACAGCGGGGTGCGCAGCTCGTGGCCGATGTTGAGCAAGAACCGGCTCTTGACGCGCGCGGCCGCGACGGCCTCGTCGCGCGCGACGTTCAGATTGCGGTACAGTTGCGCGTTCTCGATGGAGATAGCGATCTGCGCGGCGAGCTGGCGCAGCAGGCTGAGCTTGCCGTCGGTGAAGGCCGCCCGGGTCCGCTCGTGCTCGAGGTAGAGCACGCCGATGAGCTTGCCCTGGTGGACGATCGGCGTGCACAGCACCGAGCGAAGCTGACGGCGGACGACGCAGGGGTCCTGACTGAAGGCGCCTTCCGCGGCCGCATCATCGAGCACGAGATCACGCCGGGAACGTGCGACGTAGCCGATCAGCGTCCGGGGCAGCGCCTCGCAGTCGGCGAGCGGCACCGAGTGCAGCACGCGGGTGTGCTGCGGTTCGAGGATCGCCTCGGCCTCTACCCGCAGCTCGCCACCGGACTCGAGCAGCAGGTAACACGCCCGTCCGCCCGCCGCCTCGAGCACGACGTAGACCAGACGCGCGAGCAGGCGGTCGAGCACGATCTCACTCGACAGTGCATGCGAGGCGCGCAGGACGCTCGACATCGCGAGCTGGAGATGGTCGGCACTTCCGGTGGTCTGCGTCCCCGTCGCGACGAGCGTACGGGACATGGCCGTCTCCGAGTGCCCCGGCCCTGGGAGCTCTGTGGAGAGCCTGCTGGCCTTGGCCGTCGCGCCCCAGCGACTGTAGGCGTGGCTCGCGGCGGCGAATTGGAGCCTGGCGTTCGACGGCTGCCCGGTCGCAAGGCAGCAGCGGCCGGCGTACTCGTGGGCGAGCGCCTCGAGGTGCACCTGCCCGGTCTGCCGCGCCAGCTCGACCGCGCGACCGAAGGCGTGGAGCGCGTCGCCGTGGCGGGCCTCGCCACGCGCAAGCGCGCCGAGGACCAGCGCGTGGCGCACGGCGTAGGTCGCGGGTCCGACCTCGGCGAACCCGGCGAGCTCGTCGAGGTCGCGGCGCATCCTGCGGCGCTCGGCATGCGAGGCGTCCGGCCGTCCGGCCGTCATCAGCGCTCGCGCGAACAGGAAGTCGCCGATGACCGGGTGGCCGAACAGGCTGCGGCGGGTCGTCTCGCCGCGGTCTGCGGCGCGGGCGGCCTCGTCGAGGTCGCCGCTGAAGATGCCGAGCCAGATCACCATGTAATCGCTGGCGAACAGCGCGATGGCCGACCCGGTCGCCCGCATCCGCTCGATGTGCTCGGCGATCGAGAAGTCGTCGCTGTCGAAGCTGCCGGGCGCCGCCGTCTCGCCCCTCAGCGCCCGCGCGTAGCGGAGGAAGATCACCAGCGTAAGCTGCATGTCCGTCGCGTGGTGAAGCGTCGCCTGCTCGTGGGCCCGCTCGAGGTGCTGCTGGAGGGCGACGAGGTTCTCGCCGCCCATCAGCGCGATCACCATCGCTGCGGTCATCGCGTAGCACATGTACTCGTCATCGCCCAGCGCGAGCGCGCGGGGCACGAACGCGTCGAGCTCGGCGCGCACCTCCGGCAGCGGCATCGTCCAGCTCTGCACGTAGAGGAGCAACATGTAGCGCGAGCGCAGGTCGATCGCAGGGTCCGGGGCGTGGGCCCGCAGCGCGTTGATGTGCGCGCTCGCCTTGCGGATCAGCTCCGCCCGCGGGTGCTCGTTGATCTCGACCACGGCGTAGTAGCTCGACAGCATGACCGCCGACTCCGGCGTCACGCCGTGCAGCATCGCCAGCCGCAGCACGTGGCAGATGTGCATGACCATCAGGTTGACGTCGATGCGGTACACCGCGGGTAACAGCACGAGGAGCAGGCGCGAGAGGACGATGAACTCCTGGTCGTCGGCGAGCGGCAGCGCGGCGAGCCGCGCCTCCGTCAGGCCGCGCAGGGCCCAGCGCGTCTTGACGACCTCGAGGATCAGGCCAGCGGGGCTGCTGCGCGTCGGTATGCGCTGGCTGGCCAGCGCCAGGCCCTCGCGGCCGAGGCGCACCGCCTCCTCGAAGCGGTTCATCGTCACCTCGAGGTGGACACGCGCCGTGAAGAGCGCGAGCCTATCGAGGCGACCTCCGGCGCGGGCGAGCAAGGCCTCGAACTGCGTCGCGCCCTCGGTGAACTCGCGGCACAGGAGCGCGGCCGTCATGCGCGCGTGGGTCAGCGCGCGGGCTCGGGCCGGGTCCCGGGCCCATGGATCGGGCCCGAGCAGCTCGAACCCGCCGCGCAGGTAGGCGAGCGCGGCCACCGGGGCCGAGGCGGCCAGCGCGGCCTCGCCGGCGCGCAGGAACAGGCCGGACAGCTCCGCCCGCTCCCCGGGGTCGTCGAGCAGCGCGCGACCGATTTCGAAGTGCGACGCGACGGTGAACAGCGCCTCCCCCGCGGATACGGAGGACAGCTCGCACTGCAGCAGCCGGCCGAGCGCCAGGTGCACTCGCGGGCGCGCGCCGGTTGCGAGGGTCGCCGCCGCACCGCGCAGGATCTGGTCGTGTGCGAACGCGAAGCAGGCCCCTTCGCGGACGACCAGGCCGAGGGCCAGCGCCGGCTGCAGCGCCACGATCGGGCGCGACTCGGCGGACTCGAGCACGCGCGCGAGGAGGTCGACATGGAAGCGTGTGCCGATGCAGGCGGCCACGGAGAGCACCGCACGCGCCTCCTCCGGCAGCGCGGCGAGTTGCTGCGCGAGGAAGCCGCCCACGTCGTCGGGCATCCGTGCGCCGCGGATCTCCGCGAGGTCCCAGGTCCAGCCGCCGCGCCGCTGATCGAACACGATCAGGCCCTGCTCGTACAGCGCGCCCAGTAGCATGCGGGTGAAGAACGGATTGCCGCGGGTGCGCGTGTGGACCTCCGCCGCGAGGGCGGCCGGATCGGCGAGCGCCGGCGCGACCGCGCCGAGCGCTGCCACAAATAGTGCCGTGCCGGGGTCAACCAGTCCTTCGGTGCGCTCGCCAACCCAATTGGCGCGGCCGATCATGCCGCGCAGTGGCGTGGCCGCGTCGCGTCCCGCCCGTGCCGCCACGAAGCCGGCTGCGGCTGCCATCTCCAAATCAGCGCCATTCTCGAGCGCGGCTGAGAACGCGATGCTGGCGGGGTGCATCGCGTCGACAATGGTTTTGTCACCGACTTTGGCTTTGCCGCGCTCTTGGATGCCGTTGTTGGCGGCTTCGAACATTTTTGCGATCATCGGCGCATCGAACGACTCGAGTCCCGCTGCGGCTTTGCCCGCCCGCATCAGGCCCGTGGCGATGATCGTCCCGAGGCTGCTCGGCGCGGCGCGGTTGTACGCCATGCCCGCCTGACCTAGCCACTTGCCCAGATCGCCCTGCGCGGGATTGGCGGCCATAAACTCGAGCAGTCCATTCGCGCCTTTCTCGGCCGATAAGCCGCAATCGCCGTCGCCCATCGCGGCGTCTAGTTCATTGAGGTGGTCTTTTAAGTCGATCAAACGCTTGGCGGCGCGGGTCAGCGCGGCTTCCAATGCTTCCTGTGTCATGGCCCGGATCTATGCGCGCCAGGGATGCTTAACAAGCGGCGCGGGTGTTGACGCTCAACGGCTCACCGCCCAAAGGAGCCGCATCGTCGGTGTCGTTCAATCCATGAGCGGCCGACCCTCATTTTCGGAGCCTCGATGCAGCCCACCCAGCGCCGTCTTGCCAATGCCATCAGGGCGCTGGCCATGGACGCGGTGGAGGCCGCAAATTCGGGCCATCCCGGCATGCCGATGGGCATGGCCGACGCGGCCACGGCCTTGTTCACGCGGATCTTGAAGTACGATCCAGCCGACCCGAAATGGCCTGACCGCGACCGCTTCGTCCTGTCGGCGGGCCATGGCTCGATGCTGATCTACGCGCTGCTTCACCTGACCGGTTATGCCCGGCCGACGATGGATGACATCCGCCGCTTCCGGAAGCTCGGTTCTCCCTGCGCCGGTCACCCCGAGAATTTCGAGCTCGACGGCATCGAGACGACCACCGGTCCGCTCGGCCAGGGGCTTGCAACCGCAGTCGGCATGGCGCTCGCCGAGCGGCACCTCAACGCCGTCTACGGCGACGATCTGGTCGATCACCGCACCTATGTCATCGCCGGCGACGGCTGCCTGATGGAGGGCATCAGCCACGAGG
>ENA-OFCF01001035-OFCF01001035.1-metagenomes-genome-assembly--contig:-NODE-1035-length-11317-cov-13.602202_pt1 | contig 11317 bp, 8 predicted proteins | sample MGYA00153387_OFCF01 | MGnify analysis MGYA00153387
AACCCCGCCCATATCGCGCCGCTAAATCCCCCAATTCTGGGGGACTTCCGCCAGAATTGCTCCCCCAGGATTGGGGGCTGGGGGGCCGATCGGAACCGTATTGGGTGTTAAGGGGGTAAATCTAAACCGCTCTTAATGCCGCCAGTAGTCGATCGTTCTCCTCAATCGTCCGCACTGCGACGCGAAAAAACCGATCGCCAAGTTCGGGAAAACTCATACAGTCGCGAATCAGGATTTGGTGTTGTTGGAGCAGTTTGGTTTGGATTTCTACAGCAGATCGATCGGATTTGACGAGGATGAAATTCGCCGCACCAGGATAGGGTACGAAGCCAGATATCTGCGTCAATCCTTCAAACAAGCGGTTGCGAGCGATCGCTAGCCAGTCCCACGTTTGCTGTTGAAATTGGGTATCGGGTAGTACTGCGATCGCTGCTGCTGCGGCTAGAGTGTTGACGGGCCAAGGGTCGCGCCAACTTTTCCACAGCCGCAATCGGTCTGGATGAGCGATACAGTAGCCCAATCGCAATCCTGGCAAACTATAGAATTTTGTCAGCGATCGCAAGATGACGAGGTTGGGATATTGGGCAATGAACGGGATTAAACTTTGCTGTTCAGAGCGGGGTAGAAAGTCCATGAAGGACTCGTCAACTACAACTAGTTTAAATTTGTCCAAATACGGCTTAATTGTTTCCTGTCGGTAAATTTGCCCAGTCGGATTGTGCGGATTATTGACGATCAGTCCGAGCGAATGCGGGATATCGATCGGGAGATGGCGGAGGGCAAAATCTAGCTCGCCAATTTCGCCATCGTCCATCATCATCGATCGAGCAAGGATTCTGGTACCGAAAGTTTGGAGCGATCGCCAATAGTCCCCAAAGGCTGGTGTAGGGATGAGGGTGGTGTCGAGTTTAGAAAACTCCCAACCTGCCCAAGTCAAAAGTTCCGCCGCCCCATTGCCTGGTAATACCCAGTCAGGATCGATATTGTGATGAGCCGCGATCGCTTGACAAAGTTCGGGATAATCGGGATTTGGATAGCTAGTGAGCGAATCTATGTGCAGCTTGATGGCAGCCAGAGCCGATGGAGGAGGTCCCAACGGACTGATACTCGCCGAAAAATCTAAGATCAGAGAGGGGGGACAGCCCGCTACTGTAGCTGCCCAGGTCGGGTTCCCCCCATGTTTTGGTCGATTCAAGGAATATTTCCGAGTGTAAATTCAGCTAAATCGGTCTAGTCGTCGTCAGCAGAAACTTTGTCTTTGAACAATTTACCAGCAGAGAATGCGGGCACCTTAGTTGCGGGAATTTCCATTTTCTCGCCAGTTCTAGGATTGCGACCTTCACGTTTTTGGCGATTTCTGGGTTCAAAGGAACCAAATCCTACCAGAGTAACTTTGTCACCCTTGGATACAGCTTCCATGATTGCTTCCAATGCTGCTGACAATACTGTGTCGGCTTGCTTTTTGGTTACGCTAGCTGTTTCTGCTACTCTATCGACTAATTCACCTTTATTCATGTGTAAATCTCCATTAATGTTATTGATGTGACACGGTAACTCTATGAGAGCTGGTGTCATTGCCATAGTTGGTGGATTGGGCTTCATGCTGAGAAATAGCTCATCAGCGGGTTAAGGCATCGAGACTATCTCTGTATTTAAAGCTTACATGTCTTCTGACGACTTTATGGCTTGCCTTCACATGCTGTAATTGCTAGTCCAGGTTGCCATAAAGTTGCTGAAACTCTCATGTAATATTAGTTCCACTGCATTATTTTAAGGTCTACAAGCCCAATCTGGATCGCTGAAAGCTTTAATTTATGTTGATTTTCATGATTTTGTGTATTATTTATGTGAAATTTGGGCAAAAATCGGGGTCTGGCGGCTCAGAAACGAGGATTGGAGACTAATTCATAGTTCTCAGCTCGACATCAATGCCTAGCCAATACCCCAAATTTAGATCCCGATAACTTTACTAAAGCGCAAATCTATTTCCCAATCATCAACCTAGCATCAACTCCAGGGGCGTAATTGACCTGACCTCTGTTGTCATTGAGGATTTGAGGTGTAAGTAGGACTACTACCTCTTGGCGTTGGTTGGATTTGTTGGTACTGCGGAAGAGGGCACCGAGAATCGGAATATCGCCCAAAATTGGTACTTTTGTCACACTGGTTCGATCGGATTCTTGAATAATCCCTGATAAGATTAGTGTCTGACCATCGCGCAAGCGAATTTCACCAGAGTTTAATGTCCGTGATTGGAGGAGGGCGATATCACCATCTGCCGTGCTGACAGTACTACCGATCGAGGATACAGTAGGTGCTACACCAACGGAGACAAACCCATTATCATCAATCCGATTGACCAAGATCTCCAGACTCAAACCAGCTTGCTTGATAATCGGCTCTCTGGTACTCGTAGTTGCTCCTGTTCCAGCCACAGAGTTGACTTTGAAGCCACCAAATACATCTTGGGTCAGATTGACAGTAGATTTTTGACCTTCCTGGACTACTAAAGTAGGATCGGTCAAGATTTTGCCGTTACCGCTGATGATTTGAGCTTGGAGAGTAGACAGGAACTTGGTAGGAGTACTTTGAGAGTTAGTGGGTAATGCGTTACCACCGGGGAAATTGAGTGTCTGAGCATTGGTAACTGGATTGTCACCACCATAGTTATAAACTGCGGCACCCTTTTCGACGGAGAGGAAACCATCGCCGACTTTAAATGACAAGCTATTGTTCATCAAGTTGGCGTTAGAGAGATTGACATCCACAATTTTGACATTGAGGGCGACTTGGCGACGGCGAGCATCTAGTCTGGTAATCATAGCTGACGCTATTTCTACCTTACGTGCTGTACCTACTAATGTGACTGAGTTGAGACGTTCATCAATATTGACAGCAAGACCTCTCAACAGAATGGGAGCATTGGCTGTATTAATATTCGTAATACCTACTTCGATCGTTTTTTTAGTGGTTGTTTGTTCTACTTTCCCCACCAACAACGATTCTGTTGTCGTTGTTTCCTGCGGAAGTCTTGCTTCCGCACCATGTGAAGCCAGAAATGCAGCAGCACCACTTGGCGAAACCTGATTCACTCTTAGAGTACGCACAACATTTTCCTGAATCGAATCAGGTAGTTTTGGCCCGACAAAAATAGTCCGCCCAACTCGAAGGGCTTCATAACCACTCATTTTTAGGACATAATTAAATGCGCTTTGGATGGATTCATTACGAAGATTGAATGTAATTTTTGGTTCGGCTTTTGGCGCAACGGCTGTCTGATTATTTTTATCATCAGGATTGCTAGCCATGTAGGCTAGATTCAAACCAGAACTCTGAACTAGTAATTCTAATACTTCCCGCACAGGAGCATCTTTTAACACCAAAGTAGGGATATTCTTGTCACTACCTAGATCGACAGTATTAGAAATCGTGGCATCAAGATTGGATACACTGATATCGCCGACTGGTGGTGCAATTGCACGCGGCATTGTCGGAGCATTCTCGATCGTGATTCTGGGGTTGGGGACGAGCGGCTGTTGATTTGGTGTTGCTTGAGCAACTAAATTGCTACTGGAATCTAGTTTGTTTATTTGAGCGGGTTGTGATGCCTGGACATTGGTTACAGACAATGCTGTTACCGCGCTACCCATGACAATACTACTAATAATTTGTTGACGTTTGCTCACTTTTAGATCTCCAATTTCAGGAAAATATGTACGGGGTTTTTAAATTTGCTAGCGATCGATTATTTAGATGAACGGTCTGATTTCGTCATCTAGACTAGCGATATCTCGATCTAACTATCAACGATGTGTCACCGAATCAATTACTTTTTCGGTGGTGGTGGCGGTGGGGTTGCGGCAGCTTGTTCTGCTGGACTCAAGGGAATCAAAGCTTGGATTTTAAATGAGGTTTTGATGCTAGCTTCAGGTTGGGGAATCAGTCTTCCTCGATCGTCTACTAACATCTTCAGATCTGTTTTATCAACTTCTGCCTTAAAATCTTTGACAAGGAGTAGTTGATCCAATCTTTCGATCGTGCGTAAGATCGATTGGACTCGATCGAAGTTGCCTTTGACTTCGATGCTGATTCCTTTACGTTTGATTTTGTTATTTAACGCTGTACCTAACGAACCGTCACTGACAACGGCAGCACCACTACTACCACTGCCAGCAACAGGTAGATCTGGCGTAAATTTTTGCAATTCTCCTTGACGGATATTGACTAATTTATTCAGATCGAGGAGTAATGTATCCAACTTTTTATCATTGGCAAATAGTTCAATCACGACCTGCTTTTGAGCATTGGCTCGATCGAGACTTTGTTCGGCGATCGCAATTTTTTTAGCGTTGTCTTTGCGCTGCTGTATCTGGTCTTGAGTTTGAGCTAGTTTTGTTTCTAGCTCCTGATTTTTAGCTATTTGTGGTTGCAAATAGCTCATAAACATGTATCCAGAAATTCCGAATCCAACAGCCGCTACACATAGACCACTAACGATCGGGCTAAATGTAATGCCAAAGACTGATGGATATGCTGGCGGAGCCAGAAAAGATGTATTGCTTACTAAATCGCTATCGATTAAATCGCTACTGTATGTCATGGTTTAATCACCTGCTGTTGTTGAAGACTTCTGAGTCGAGTTACCAAACCAACGGCTCCTTTGCGATCCAATTCAAGAATCAGATCTGCCGCAGGGATGCGCTTGAGTGAGGTTTGAATTTTGTATTCAACTACTTTGGGCAGCTCTAATCGAGTCAGTTTATCGGAAATATTTTGTGTTCCGGCAGCTCCGTTGGGACTATTAACTGGAGTTGTTTTGGTCAAAACGACAGCAGGCATCAAACCAGCACTCAGTAACTGGGTTTCATCAGGGTTAAAAAAAGCTGATTGTTTGAGGGTGAGGATGAAATTGTTGACTTCCTCAAAGGATTTGGCTGTCCCTGTAATGTCTATTTTGGCAGTGGGTATATCCGCAGGAAGGGTAGCTACAGTCGCCACCGCACCAGGAACTACGGCTCCTGCGCCCCCAGCAAAAGCTGGAGCGACAGCTACCGCAGGGCTAACAGTAGGCGCAGGTGTAGACTTAGCTTCGGGATTGGGAGGAGTGGAGATTTTGTTAACTAAACCACCACCAGGTGCTGGGGCTGCCGCAGGTGCAGCGGCAGTCGGTGCTACGCCTTTGACCTCACTTTGGCTGACACTTGCAATCTGAACGCCCTGAGGGATGCTTTCCCGCAAATCTTGGAGGATCGCCGACCAGGGCTGAACCTGATTGAAAACGCTTGCTAATGATTGGGTTTCGTCAGTGACTTGGGTGAGCTGTCCATTCAGTTGTTGCAGCCGTGCATCTTGAACTTTGAGGCTGCCTAGCTTTTGGTCTAAGTCTTTCTGTTTGGCTTCGAGTCGCTCGGTCTGCTGATTCAACAACAGCCAACCAGCACCAGTCGTCAGGAGGGCAAGAACTGCTACTCCCATGCCGATAAATAACGGGATTTTGCCATATTTGGCAGTCGGTGTCATCGTCGTGTTGTCGATGAACTCACCCTGTTGACCTGTTTGGGATTCAGTCCGTTCGCGGAGTAAATTGATATCTAGACTATACATATTTTTATAGATCGCGCATTCCTAATCCCAGAACTACTCCTAGTCCAGGGCGTTGACCGATGGGTATATCCATTTCTGGCTCTAAACCCAATCCCCCGATGGGATCGACTTGGGTAGTCGGAATACTCAATCGCTGAGTAAAGAAGAGGTCGAGTTGTCCCAATCCACCGCCAGGGCCAGCGAGTAGCAGTTGTTCGAGTTTGAGTTGTTGACCGTTGTGACTCATATAAAACTCGATACTGCGGCGAACTTCATCGGCTAGTTCTGCTAAAATCCGCATCATCGCTGCCATGCCAGGATTGATACTAGTCATAGCTTCGCTCTGATTATTCATACTTGTCACAGGGATATCGGGGATGGTGATATCTTGGAGGATTTCTGAATTTCTAGTGCTCGGCAGATTCATCGCACTGCTCAGAGCTTCTTGTAGTTGATAAGTCCCAATCGGTACGGTGCGATTGAATTGAGGAATCCCATTCACAACGATCGCAATTTCGGTACAGTCAAACTCGATATCGATCAGAACTACCGCTTCTTGGGGCGCAAATTGGCGCAGTTGTTCTTTGATGGTTCTGAGTACTGCAAAACTGCTGATCTCTAGAACTTTCACTTGCAATCCCGCATACTGAAATGTCTCGATATAACTATCGGTGACTTCCTTGCGAGTTGCTGCTAGCATCACTTGGACTTTATCCAGCCCGTCTTCATCTGTGATTAGATCGAGTTTTTGATAGTCGAGATCGACTTCTTCGCGAGGGTATGGTAGATATAGTGCTGCTTCTTGATTGAGAATCAGATCTCGCACTTCTCTATCGCTCAATTCGGCTGGTAGGGGAATTAACCTAATCACCGCTTCCCGCATCGGTACTGAGGTAGCAACATAAGTTGCTTTAATTTTGTTATCGGCGAGCGTCGTCCGAATCAAAGCCCCCAGCTCTTGGGGATTGACAATTCGCCCTTCCTCAAAAATTCCTTCAGGAACTTCAGCAGAACATAGATGTTTGAGTGTTAGATCTGCACCTTTTTTTTGGAGTTGGGCAATATTGATCCGTTCGGAACCAAGTTCGATTGCCACTCCACTACCACGCCTTGGAAATAGGTTTTTTAATCGATTAAGCATATAAATTTGTTACTCATAGCCTGGAATATGCCACTAGAAAAAAGTAGCGAAGACGGGGTAATGTACTTTTGATCAAAGGGTGGAAAGTTCCTAGAAGACTGTTTTGGTACTCCTCGATCGAGATCGCTCCGAATTATTTAATTTTTTACTTACTCTCCTACTTAAATTACCCGCAACCACCCATCACAATTAACATTGCTAATAGTTATTTTTTATTTAACCGATCGAAAGGTCTAATTTTGGCTCTACAGGCGCATCTCGATCGAGTTATCTCCTTTTACCGCGATTGTTTCTAGACGGAGCATCGATCTCGCTCCCGCCCCGAACTTGGAGATCGCATTGCTGTATCGATCGTGACAACCACAGACTTCTCAACTCGATTATGATAGAAGCACCACAGGCTCAGTATCTAAACCCCTACATCGAGACAAGACCTCGATCGATCGCTCAGTTAAAATTTGAGATTATTACTATGCCAGCATCATCAGTCTCATCCGCACCAGCTCATCTAATTTCGCCATCTTTACTCGTTAGTATCGCTGCGACACCTTGGTTGCTAACGCTCGTCGCCGCCCAAGCTGCTGGCGGATTGCTCGAACAGTTAGGATTGTCGAGTGAAGAGATCTTTCGGGGCGATCGATTGCCAGTGCTACATTTTCCCATCAGCGTAACTGCTGGTACTGAGGACGCTCTCGACTAGAGTCGATATCTGGATCGCCCTCACCCTGTCTTGTCTGGCTGCAAGGTTGCGCTGTCTTGACCCAAACGCACGCTGTAGGCGAGCGGTGTCGCTGTCTTAAAAAGGTGCTTCACTTGGTTCGTCCCGCCTTTGTTCCCCTACTACCATTGGTGCAGATCGGGCAACGGACAAATCTTTGGTATAATAATATCGGTTTCTGACCTAAATCGCGATCTGGATCGAATCTGCCTAACCGATCGAACATACATATTTTGTATTTATTTAAAACGATGGTCGGGAAGGATCGCGGCTGCTGAAGGCTGAGTCAGTAAACAGCCTCTCAAGCAAGAAATTTTAATCGCGAGGTCAGTCGCTGTCACACCGCAAGGTCAACAACAGCGTCACCTTGGGTAGTTCACTCCCACCTCTACACCGCGAGAACTGTCATATGCACCCGCTAATCCACATCTCAGAACCAGAATTGATGGTTTCTAGCCCAGCGAACTTACTACTAAACCATCGACTCAAGGTAATCGAAGACCTCTGGGAACGAGTGCTGCGAGATGCTTGCGGACAGGATTTAGTCAATCTGCTCAACCAACTACGGGAGATGTGTTCGTCCGACGGGAGTGCAGCCCAACCCCTATCGCAAGAGGTACATCACCTGATCGAACAACTCGATCTCAAGGATGCAATTCGTGCTGCTAGAGCATTTGCGCTGTATTTTCAATTAATTAATATCGTCGAGCAACACTATGAGCAGTGCGAACAAAAGCTCGCCCTCAAGTTGTCACTCCAGTATTCAGCACCGAGCTTCCCCACCGAAACTAGCCACCTGTCAGAAAACGTGGCACCAATAGGCGCAGGGCTGCTCGAAAAAAATTGGCAAGCTTCCGCTCAACCCCAAAAAGATCGCGGTACATTTACAGCTCTATTTCCCCTGCTCAAATCAGCAGGAGTCCCACCCCAACAGATCCAGCGATTATTCGATGAGTTGGATATCGGGCTAGTATTTACCGCTCACCCTACCGAAATTGTGCGGCATACGATTCGCGATAAACAACGACGTGTAGCTCAAATTCTCGAAAAACTCGATCGAGCGGAAGAGGATATGGCGCGTTTGGGCATCCAATCTTCTTGGGAAGTGACCGCACTAGAGGGACAATTACTCGAAGAGATCCTATTGTGGTGGCGGACAGATGAATTACACCAATTCAAGCCAACCGTATTGGATGAGGTAGACTATACCCTGCACTACTTTGAGGAAGTTTTATTCGATGCAATTCCCCAACTGTCGCAACGATTGAGTCTAGCTCTAAAACAATCTTTTCCCCATCTCACGCCGCCGAGTAATCGGTTTTGTCGGTTTGGTTCGTGGGTAGGATCGGATCGGGATGGCAATCCCTCAGTTACGCCCAAAATTACTTGGCAAACTGCTTGCTATCAGCGGGGAATAGTCCTCAAAAAATACATCAAATCGGTGCGGGGATTGACTAATTCCCTCAGCTTATCCTTGCATTGGAGTAATGTTTTACCAGCGTTATTGGAATCCCTCGAACAGGATAAATCGCACTTTCCAGAAATCTATGATGAGTTGGCAATCCGCTACCGTCAAGAACCTTATCGACTCAAGCTTACTTATATGATCGAGCGGCTGTCGAATACACTCGACAGATCTCGTCAAGTAGCTGATTGGGATAGTCTCCAACTGCCGAAAACAGAACTCAACCTCCATACCTGCTATCATTCTGGGGCAGATTTCCTCAAAGAGTTAGGTTTGATCCGACTGAGCTTGCAGCAAACGGGATTGACTTGTAAAGCATTGGAAACTCTAATTTGTCAGGTAGAAATTTATGGGTTTAATCTCGCCCAACTAGATATCCGCCAAGAGAGCAGTCGTCACGCCGATACGATTGCTGAAATTGCCGATTATCTCCAGGTATTGCCCCAATCCTATCACGACCTATCGGAAGCCGATCGAGTCGCATGGTTGGTGTGCGAACTCCAAACCCGTCGCCCATTAATTCCTGGCGAACTCCCCTTCTCCCCCAAAACCGTCGAAACTGTCGAAACCTTTCGGATGCTGCGCCGACTCCATCAGGAGTTTGGCCCCGAAATCTGCCAAACTTACATTATCAGTATGAATCGGGATGTGAGCGACATTCTCGAAGTGCTGCTCTTAGCTAAAGAAGCGGGTTTGTACGATCCGGCTACGGGGATTACCAGTCTGCAAGTAGTACCCTTATTTGAAACCGTCGAAGATCTCAAAAAAGCACCGCTGGTAATGCAGTGTCTATTTGAGTTGCCATTGTATCGAGCCGCTTTGACTGGAGGATACGATCCAACTCCAGCCACTGCCATACCTGGGTTAGTCCCCGATCTCCAAGAGGTGATGCTGGGCTACTCTGACAGTAATAAAGATGCTGGCTTCCTCAGTAGTAATTGGGAAATCCACAAAGCCCAAAAAGCCCTGCAATCGATCGCTGAGAAATTCGCCGTGAAGCTACGGATTTTCCACGGACGAGGTGGCAGCGTCGGTAGAGGTGGTGGGCCATCCCACGAGGCGATTTTAGCCCAACCAGGGCAGAGTATCAATGGGCGGATCAAGATTACCGAACAGGGCGAAGTCCTCGCGTCCAAATACTCGCTCCCCGAACTCGCACTCTATAATCTCGAACAGGTAGCCAGTGCGGTGATCGAGACTAGCCTGATGTCTAGAGGGGTCGATGATATCGAACCTTGGAACGAGGTGATGGAAGATCTCGCAGATCGATCGCGTCAGCACTATCGCGCTCTGGTTTACGATTGCCCCGATCTAGTCAACTTCTTTCATCAAGTTACCCCGATCGATGAAATCAGTCACCTGCAAATCAGTTCCCGTCCCGCTCGTCGCGGTGGCAAACGGGATCTAGCCAGTCTCCGCGCCATTCCTTGGGTCTTTAGTTGGACGCAAAGTCGGTTCCTCCTCCCCTCCTGGTATGGTGTTGGTGCCGCACTTGAGGAATTTGTCGCCGAATCTCCAACCGAAAACTTTGAACTGCTCCAGGGCTTCTACCGCAAATGGCCATTTTTCCGCACGGCTATTTCCAAAGTAGAAATGACGATCTCCAAAGTCGATCTCCAAATTGCGCGTCACTACATGGAGGAACTCTCCCAGCCAGAAGATCGAGAGCGGTTTGAGATCTTATTCGAGCGAATTACGCAAGAATATCGCCTCATCTGCGATCTGGTACTACGGATATCTGGACATGAAAGATTTTTGGATGACAATCCCGAACTCCAACGATCGATCCAACTACGCAATGGTAGCATTGTGCCACTAGGATTTCTCCAAGTCTCACTGCTCAAGCGGCTGCGCCAACACGGTGGAGCGGGAATGATCTACTCTCGCTATAGCAAGAAGGAACTCCTCGACGGTGCATTACTAACTATCAATGGCATCGCCGCCGGAATGCGTAATACAGGCTAGAATTCAGTTGACACTTCGGCTTCGCTCAGTGCAAGCAGTTGACAGTTTAATGATGCTGTTCGTCAAAATAGGGTGGCGGCGATCGAAATCGCCCCATCGCCGCAATCCTAGATCCCTAAAACCTAATCCCTAACCCCTAATTATGTGGCGTGTAACGATCGAGTGTTCTGCTCAAGACTGGGGTATTAATAGCAAAGCTTTCAAAGATATTGCCGCAAAATATCCAAGTACTTTGCTATCATCCAAAAAAATGTATGGTGACGATCGACGCATCATGGAATATCAGATCGAAGATGTCAGTGATGCTGATGAATTTACCGAAGAATGTCTCACAATCGCGGGTTTTACGGCAGTATTTGAGTCTCTTTAAACTAGTTATTTATACTTGCTTGTCAACTGTCAACACTGTGCCTACGGCAGGCTATCGCCAACGGCTTCGCTCAGT
>ENA-OFCF01001036-OFCF01001036.1-metagenomes-genome-assembly--contig:-NODE-1036-length-11316-cov-2.479087_pt1 | contig 11316 bp, 9 predicted proteins | sample MGYA00153387_OFCF01 | MGnify analysis MGYA00153387
AGTGGAGACTTTCGATCTCGTTTTAGAATTGGTCAACAAGTTACTTTGCCTTTTTTAAATTGGAAATTAGAACTCAACGACAACTTAAATTACTATATCGGGAAAGAATATTTAATCAGTTTTAATGATTTTGATTCAACTGTAGCGCAATACAGAACGATTAATGTCGAAATAGATAAAGCAGCGGGTTCTCAACTCAAATTGTCCATGCAAGGCAATAATAAAGCGAGAATGGTTACATATTTGAATACAACAGCTGAAGTGTTGCGCAATAATCAATTGGCATTAAAAAATCAGTTTGCCACAAATACAATCCGCTTTATAGACAGTACCTTAATTGCAATGGAGGAAAAAATGAAAAACACTTCCGATGAATTAAAAGATTTCCGAAAAGTAAAAAACATATACACTATTGAGGGTGGCGGTATAAAAATTGCAGATAAATTAGTAAATTATGATTTAGAAAAAGATGCAATTAATCGCAAACTCAGTTACTATAATTCTTTACGAAACTATCTAAAAAATAATTCTGATTTCTCAAAACTTCCGGCACCAAGTGTTGTGGGTATAGAAGATCCAAATATTAGTGCAAATGTTTCAAAATTAATTGCACTTTCAATTGAGCGTATAAAAAAATATTATACTACCAAAAACGAAAAGCAATATGAAATTTTTGATGTTGAAATGGGCGCTATCAAAAAAGTTTTGCTTGATAATATAGTTACTGCGCGTGCAGAATTAGAATTTGATTTGAAGCTGATTGATAATAAAATTTCTAAATCTGAATTCGAAATAAAGCAATTGCCAGAAGATGAGCAGGATTTACTCAAAATTCAGCGCAAATACTCACTAATAGATAATATTTATACCTCGTTTTTAGCCAAAAAGAGCGAAGCCGTAATCATTAGAGCTGCAAATGTTTCTGACATTAAATTTGTGGACAACGCAAAAGATATTGGCGGCGGGCTCATAGGTCCAAAAACAGGAGTAAACTACGTTTTAGCAATAATTGCGGGGTTGCTGTTGCCATTAATATTTATTTCAATAATATTTTTTACAAACAGCACAATTAAAAATACTGAAGAACTTAAAAAACTAACTTCTGTTCCAATAATAGGAATTATCGGAAAAAAAACAAACAAATCTAATTTATCAGTTTTTGAAAAACCAAAATCTGCAATGTCAGAATCTTTCAGAGCATTGCGGTCGTCACTCCAGTTTTTATACAAAAAACAAGATGTAAATGGTTGTAAAGTATTAATGCTAACATCATCAGTCGGTGGCGAGGGCAAAACTTATTGCTCACTAAATATAGCAACTGTATTTGCAATGAGTCAAAAAAAGACAGTAATAGTAGGGTTGGATTTAAGAAAACCAAAACTTTTTGACGATTTTGATTTTAAAAATGAAAAAGGAGTAGTAAATTATCTGATTGGTCAATTTGAAATTGATGAAATTATCCAAAAAACCATTATTCCAAATCTGGATATAATTTCATCGGGACCAGTACCGCCCAATCCCTCAGAATTAATTTTAAGTGATGCCATGTCGGAAATGATTGAAGAATTAAAATTAAAATACGATTATATCATTTTAGATACACCGCCGGTTGGATTGGTTTCCGATGCTTTGGAAATTTCTAATTTTGCTGATCTTACACTTTATATTGTGAGGCAGCTTTATACTAAAAAAGATATGATTAGTTTGCTGAACACAAGATTAGCTCGTGGTGAAATGAAAAATGTGAGTATAATTTTAAATGATTTTGTAAACAAAGCCAAATTTGGTTACAGCTACGGCTACGGTTATGGACATGGTTATGGCATTGGCTATGGCTATGGCTATGGTGGATATACCAAAGGATATATTGAAGACGAAAAACCAAAAAGCAAATTTATCGGTTATTTTAAAGATTTTAAACGAGTCGTTAAAAAATTATTTAAAAATAGTTAACAATATTCTTATAATATCGTTAAAAATTATTACAACCTATGAATTTGAATACAAAAATACTGGTTTCAGGAGGTGCGGGATTTATCGGCTCCAACCTTTGCGATTTTTTTGTAAAAAAAGGATTTCAAATAGTATGTTTGGATAATTTTTCCACAGGATTTAAACGAAATATTGAACACCTCACTGATTGTGAAAATTTTAAACTAATAGAGGGCGATATCAGAAATTTTAAGGATTGTGAAAACGCTGTTTCGGGTGTTGATTATGTTTTGCATCACGCCGCGCTGGGATCTGTTCCCCGATCCATAAGCGATCCAATCAGTACCAACGACGTTAATATTTCAGGATTCTTAAACCTTTTAACTGCCGCGCGAGATGCAAAAGTAAAAAGATTTATATATGCAGCCAGCTCATCTACTTATGGTGATTCAGAGAAATTGCCTAAAATTGAGGATACAATCGGTAAACCACTTTCTCCGTATGCCATAACGAAATATGTAAATGAACTATATGCCTCCATTTACAGTAAAACATTCGGATTAGAAACAATTGGTTTAAGGTATTTTAATGTTTTTGGAAAAAATCAGGATCCCAATGGTGCTTATGCAGCCGTAATCCCAAAATTTATAAAGCTGCTTATGAACCACCAGACCCCGATTATTAACGGTGATGGTAACTATTCCCGCGATTTTACTTATATTGATAACGTTATTCAAATGAATGAACTGGCTATGAATACAGAAAATCCGTTGGCAGTCAACACCATATATAACACTGCTTTTGGACAAAATTCAACAATTATTAAACTGGCAACCAGCATCAGAAGTGAATTATCAAAATTTGATGCCACCATCGCAAACGTTGAAATTATTTTTGGAGCAAATAGAATTGGAGACATTCCTCATTCATTGGCCAGTATTGAAAAAGCACAAAAATTGCTAGGTTATAAGCCGCATTTTTCACTGGAAAAAGGTTTAGAAAAAACCGTAGAATGGTATTGGTATAATGTGAAAAAATTATAACTATAATGAAAATAGCAATAATTGGTTTGGGATATGTGGGGCTGCCGTTGGCAAGATTATTCGCTACAAAATATAGTGTAAAGGGTTTTGATATTAATAAGAACAGAATTTCAGACCTGAAAAACGGAATAGACACTACGCTCGAAATCGACAAAAAATTATTACAAAGTGTTTTGTTAAACAATGCAAAAGACCTTAGAAACGGTTTATACTGCACTTCGAATATTGAAGATATTGAAAACTGCAATTGTTACATTGTTACTGTTCCGACTCCAGTTGATTCAAATAATATTCCAGACTTAACACCATTATACAAAGCTAGTGAAACCGTTGGTAAAGTTTTGAAAAAAGGAGATATTGTTGTGTATGAATCTACTGTTTACCCCGGTGCAACAGAAGAAGAATGTGTTCCTGTGCTGGAGAAAGTAAGTGGATTGCAATTTAATGTTGACTTTTTTGTAGGCTACTCGCCCGAACGGATAAATCCTGGCGATAAAGAACACACTATCGAAAAAATTTTGAAGGTTACATCTGGCTCAACTCCTGAAACTGGAATAATTGTAAACGAACTCTACCAGTCTGTAATCACTGCTGGAACCTATTTGGCACCTTCAATTAAAGTGGCAGAAGCAGCCAAAGTAATCGAAAATTCTCAACGAGACATCAACATTGCATTTGTAAACGAATTGGCTAAAATTTTTAATGTACTTGAAATTGATACCAACGAAGTTTTGAAAGCAGCCGGAACAAAATGGAATTTTCTTCCTTTCAGACCCGGGCTTGTTGGCGGACATTGCATTGGCGTTGACCCTTATTATCTGGCTCAAAAAGCGCAAAAAATGGGTTATAAACCAGAAATTATCCTGGCAGGACGAAAACTCAATGACAGTATGGGCACTTATATAGCTGGTCAGATTGTGAAATTGATGATTCAAAAAAACATTGTGGTTCAGGGAGCTTCATTACTGATGTTAGGAATTACCTTTAAAGAAAATTGTCCTGACGTTAGAAATACTAAAATTGTAGATTTAATCGCTGCTTTAAGCGAATATAAAATCAACATTACTATTTATGACTCATGGGCAAATCCCGAAGAAGTTAAAAAAGAATACAATATAAATACAACTAACGAGTTGCCTGCAGATAGATTTGATGCAATTGTTCTGGCAGTTGCCCATACCGAATTTATGAATTTGGATTATGAAAATCTAAAAAACCAAAATGCAATTGTCTATGATATCAAGAGTGTTTTAGGAGCAGTTGCAGATGCGCGACTTTAAAAATAGTTATAAATTATGAAAATAACAAATATTTGTTGCATCGGAGCCGGATATGTTGGCGGACCGACAATGGCAATTATAGCCCAAAAATGTCCACATATAAAAGTTACTGTCGTAGATTTGAACGAAGACAGAATTGCAGACTGGAACCATCCGGATGTGAATAAAATTCCAATTTATGAACCTGGTTTAAGTCAGATTGTAGGAGAAGCACGCGGCAGAAATTTATATTTTTCGACAGCAGTCGATCAGGCAATTGACGCAGCTCAAATGATTTTTATATCGGTCAATACGCCCACAAAAACCTATGGACTGGGAAAAGGAATGGCTGCCGATTTAAAATATATTGAACTTTGTGCCCGACAAATTGCCACTGTTTCAAAAAACGACAAAATTGTTGTCGAAAAATCAACACTGCCAGTGCGAACTGCCGAGGCTATAAAAAACATTTTAGACAACACCGGAAATGGTGTCAAATTTCAGATTTTATCCAATCCGGAATTTTTGGCAGAAGGAACTGCAGTTGAAGATTTACTGGCTCCCGACAGAGTTCTGATCGGTGGTGACAGCGATTTGGAGGGCCAAAAAGCTATAAATTTATTAGTTGAAATTTATGCGAATTGGGTTAGCAGAGACAGGATTTTAACCACAAACGTGTGGTCGTCTGAATTGTCAAAACTTACTGCAAATGCTTTTTTAGCACAAAGAGTTTCTTCGATAAATGCAATGTCAGAATTGTGTGAGAAAACGGGTGCCGATGTCAATGAGGTAGCTAAAGCGATAGGAATGGACAGCAGAATTGGTTCAAAATTTCTGAAAGCATCTGTGGCATTTGGCGGTTCTTGTTTTCAAAAGGATATTTTAAATCTGGTTTATATCGCAAAATCTTACGGATTGCATCAGGTTGCCGACTATTGGGAGCAGGTAATCATTATGAACGACCATCAAAAAAGACGATTTGCAAACAATATTGTTCAAACTTTGTACAACACGGTTTCGGGAAAAAAAATAGCATTTTTAGGCTGGGCTTTCAAAAAAGATACCAATGACACCAGAGAATCAGCAGCAATTCAGGTAGCAGATTATCTGTTAAATGAACAAGCAAATATTTCGGTTTTCGACCCGCAAGTATCAGAAAAACAAATTTTCGACGATTTATTGTATTTAGATAATAAAAGTTTAGCAACTATTAAATCAGGCGTATCGGTTCACAACAGCCCTCTTGAAGTTTGCAAAGAAGCTCATGCAATTGCTATTTTAACAGAATGGGACGAATTTAAGGATTATGACTGGAAATCCATTTATGACAATATGAAAAAACCAGCTTTTATTTTTGATGGAAGAAATATTCTTGACGCCAAAAAAATGAAAGCAATTGGGTTTATTTACAGCGCAATTGGGAGTTCAAATTAAATTTAAAAAATGATTATGAAAAATATTTTAATTACCGGAGGTGCTGGATTTATTGGTTCACACGTCGTTAGAAGATTCGTGAAAAACTATCCAAATTATGAAATCTATAATCTTGATGCATTGACCTATGCCGGGAATTTAGAAAACATTAAAGACATCGAAAATGCCCCTAACTATAGATTTTTGAAAGGAGACATTGTTGATGAAACTTTTATTAACGAACTTTTTGCTAAAATTCAATTTGATGGCGTTGTGCATCTGGCGGCTGAATCTCATGTGGATCGATCAATTGAAGACCCGTTATCGTTTGTAAAAACCAACGTAATTGGTACAATGAATTTGTTGAATGCTGCCAAAAATCAATGGAAAAACAACAATGATGGTAAACGGTTTTACCACATTAGTACCGATGAGGTTTATGGTTCGCTTGGTGCAGAGGGATTGTTTACCGAAACCACCGCCTACGATCCAAATTCTCCTTATTCTGCCTCAAAAGCGAGTTCAGATCACTTTGTGCGTGCCTATGGCGAAACTTATGGGTTGCCTTATGTTTTGACCAATTGTTCTAACAATTACGGGCCTTTTCATTTTCCGGAAAAATTGATTCCGCTTTTTATCAATAATATTATCAACAACAAATCATTGCCAGTTTATGGCGACGGAAATTATACCAGAGACTGGCTCTTTGTAGAAGATCATGCTGTGGCAATTGATTTGGTTTTTCATAGTGGTAACAATCATGAAACCTACAATATTGGAGGCTTTAATGAGTGGAAAAACATTGATTTAGTCAAATTATTGTGTAAAATCATGGACGAAAAACTGGGAAGAACTGCCGGAACTTCGCTGCAGCTCATCACTTACGTAAAAGACCGTCCGGGTCACGATTTAAGATATGCAATAGACGCTTCAAAAATTAATAAAGAACTGGGTTGGAAACCATCAGTAACATTTGAAGAAGGCTTAAGTGAAACCATTGACTGGTATTTGAATAATCATGAATGGTTGAACAACGTGACATCTGGCAATTATCAGGCTTATTATAATGACCAGTATGGAAACAGATAAACATCTTAAAATTTTAATTACGGGTTCAAACGGACAATTGGGAAGCGAAATCAAAAAAATAGCTCCTGATCACAGTAATTTTAATTTTATTTTTTCTGAACGAAATGATTTTTCTTTAGAAAATGAAGACGATATTCTTTATTTTTTAAATATCAAAAAACCAGATATAATTGTCAATTGTGCTGCTTTTACTGCTGTTGACAAAGCAGAATCTGAAAGAGAATCGGCAAATGCAATCAATCATCTGGCGGTTGCAACAATTTCGAAATGGTGTTTTCAAAACAATTGCAGGTTAATCCATATTTCTACGGATTATGTTTTTGACGGAAATTCCGAAATTCCATTGCTTGAAAGTGATGTTACAAATCCGCTTAATTTTTATGGCCAAAGCAAACTTTTGGGTGAAAATGCTTGTTTAAAAAACAATCTAAATTCCATAATCATCAGAACTTCATGGGTTTATTCTGAATTTGGTAACAATTTTGTAAAAACCATGTTGCGACTCATGTCTGAAAAATCCGCAATAAATGTTGTTAACGATCAGATTGGAAGTCCAACTTATGCAGCCGATTTAGCGCAGACTATTTTAACAATTATTGAATCAGGAAAATGGACAGCTGGCATTTATAATTTTTCAAATGAAGGAGCAATTAGTTGGTATGATTTTGCGGTTGCTATTAAAAATATTTCAAAAAGTAATTGCACCGTTAACGGAATTCCGTCATCTGAATTTCCAACACCTGCAAAAAGACCTAAATATTCATTACTGAACAAAAACAAAATCAAAACCACTTTTAATATTACGATTCCAGATTACGAAACAAGTTTAATTGTTTGTTTGAACAGATTATTATGTTAATTTTGCAATTTATTTAAAAGATTATTTAACATGAAAGGAATTATTTTAGCAGGAGGTTCAGGCACCAGATTGCACCCGTTAACTTTGTCAATCAGTAAACAATTAATGCCGATTTATGACAAACCGATGATTTATTATCCGTTGTCGACTTTAATGATGGCTGGAATTAAAGAAATTTTAATTATTTCGACCCCGAAAGATTTACCACTTTTTAAAGATCTGCTGGGCGACGGAAAAAAGTTAGGTTGCCGGTTTGAATATGCCGAACAAGCTGCTCCAAACGGATTGGCAGAAGCCTTTATTATAGGTGCAGATTTTATTGGAAATGACAAAGTAGCATTGGTGCTTGGCGATAATATTTTTTATGGTTCTGGTCTGGCCGAATTGCTGCAATCCAATAACGACCCCAATGGCGGTGTGATTTATGCCTATCATGTAAATGATCCGGAACGTTACGGCGTTGTGGAATTCAATTCAGGCGGACAAGCCATTTCTATCGACGAAAAACCATTAAAACCAAAATCAAATTTTGCAGTTCCTGGTATTTATTTTTATGACAATTCAGTTGTTGAAATTGCCAAAAACATCAGGCCCAGTCATCGCGGTGAACTAGAAATTACAGACGTTAACCGGGTTTATCTCGAACAGGGAAGATTAAATGTCAGTATTTTGGATAGAGGAACTGCCTGGTTAGATACCGGAACTTTCCAATCACTAATGCAAGCATCACAATTTGTGCAGGTTATTGAAGAACGACAGGGATTAAAAATTGGTGCAATTGAAGGAATAGCTTATGAAATGGGCTTTATTGATGAAACTCAATTTAGAGCTTTGTGTCAGCCATTACTAAAAAGTGGTTATGGAACAAATTTATTAGCATTAATCGAAAAAAAATAATGACAGCAACAGAAACCCATTTAGCAGGTTGTTTTATACTTGAGCCAAAAGTTTTTGAAGACGATAGAGGTTATTTTTTTGAAAGTTTCAACCAGCAAACTTTTAATAAACTGATTGGTAAAGAGGTGAATTTTGTTCAGGACAATCAATCTTTTTCGTCAAAAGGTGTTTTGAGAGGATTGCATTATCAAAAAGGAATTCATGCGCAGGCAAAATTAGTCCGAGTTTTGTCTGGTTCCGTACTTGATATTGCGGTCGATATTCGGAAAGATTCTCCAACAAAAGGACAGTATATTGCAGTAGAATTGAGTGCCGAAAATCGCAAACAGATTTTTGTTCCTCGAGGCTTTGCTCACGGTTTTCTGGTTTTATCTGAAAATGCCCAATTTTTCTACAAATGTGATAATTTTTACAATATGGAAGCTGAAAGCGGCATTATGTTTAATGATTCCGATCTTAATATTGATTGGCAACTTGCTAATAACGATATAATTGTTTCTGAAAAAGATAAAATTTTACCCTTTTACAGCCAAATCAGTTTTGAAAATTATTAATAGATAAACGTTTAGATTTTTACTATATTTTTGCATTTTTAAAATTATACAGCTAAAATGATTAAGATTTTATATACTTTTAACCCTTCCGGTGTTATTATTAGTAGCGTCAGTTCGAGTGCTTTTTGTGTAGTATAACGGAACAGAAAATATATCGAGAACCGTTTTTGATGAATTTTTGATTGTTCTCGATACGATTTTCTATCAAAAATCACCCGAACTGATGAAAAATTATCATCAAAAACTAATTACACCCAACGGGTTTATAATTATTTATTGCAATTACTGAACGCTTCTTTTTCTTAAGAAACGATACCCTATGGCTAAGCCAGCAACTAATAACAACGGTGCATAATCTGATATTGGTGCTGCTGGTGCATCGACTACATCGGCATTACCGCCGCTTAAGTCGTCTTGTGCACTTGCCAAAAGCGGACTTAAAAATACCATTACACATATAAGAACTTTTATTATAGAGTTAATTTTCATGATTTAATTTTTTAGTTTTTAACGATTACTTTGGTTTGTATTACGTTTCCATTGTTGTTAATGCTAACTACATATACACCTTGTTGTAATTGTTGTTTTGGTTGCACTTGCATTGTTGGTGTCGCATCGGTTGTAGCTGTATATACTTGTTGTCCCAGCATGTTGGTAACAGACAATGTTACTTTTCCGGTAACCGAACCTGGCAAAGCCACAGTAAACTGATTGTTTACTACTGGATTTGGATATACCGAAATAGCGTTTTTGGCAAGGTCATCATTTCCTAAAGCACCGCTGTTGAATACAATTTTAAATCGTTCGCTGCCATACGATGCCGCATCGGCTGTAGTGCTGAAACTTACGAAACTTGGTTGTGTTACATTTATTGGTGTTTCAGTATTTAAATACATATCTACCATTTTGGCTGTAACTGTAGTATCAAAGTTGGTAGTGTTTACTTTAAACGTGTAGTTTTTATTGGCTTGGAATGCGATTGTTTTTACAAACAATACATCGTTGGCTTGCACTGGTGCAACGGTTTCGATGGCTAAGTTTTTGTTGTCTCTAACAAAAGCCAGGTTTTCGCCTGATGCTACTAGTTTCTCCAAATCGTTGTTGTCTAAAGCTGTAACAAAATTGGCTCCAAAAACTGCTGCTGCACCATCAATAGCGTTTCCGCCAATGGCCAATTCATTTGGTTCGTAAACCGATAAATGCAATGAAGAATTATTGGCTGATAATGCCGATTCGTTAGAACGGAAAACATATTGATAGGAAGATGCTTTATTACTTTCGTTAAAAGTAAGTGTCGCAGGTGTTGCTAAAACAGCATTTTTAATAAATACGGCCTGACCTGATTGTAAAAATCGACGGTTGGTTACACCATCAGTTCCAATACTTGGTTCAAAGATACTAGAAGAACTTGTATCTTCTGAATATAGTACATAACGACCACGTTGTAATGCCGTTCCTAAAGCTGGATTCCAAGTATAATAAGAATTTCCAGCAACACCAGTTTTGGTTACTAAATGCCAATCTACTGGACTTGCGTATGGATTTCCTATTAAAGTATTACCGGCAGTTATTCCATTACCTGATTGATTATTTATTGGCGCTGGACCACCTGCTGAAGTATAGGTAACTGTACCTGTTCTTAAAGTTCCTTTAGCAGAAAGTGTTGTTGGTACATTCATATCGGCAGCTGAAGCTGCGGCTAAATTCACATTTCTATCACCACGAATTAATATTCTATAACCTGCGCCTGCTGTTAAAGCATTCACATCAGTATTTGTTATTGGAGTAAAACCTGTTCCAGAAGCAATCTGTGCGTTATAAGTATGCATAGATACTGCTCCTGATTCTGTTTGATCAAAGCCGTTAGTGGGGTTTGCACCAGTTACAGAACCTGTAATGTGTGTTCCTATTGTTGCCGTGTTAGCTCCAGCATTTTGCCAATTTGCAAAAATTGAAGCCGATGTAGTTACACTTGGAGTTAAAAAACGTACCGATCTTTTACCTTGTAAAAAACGCTCTACGGTAACGTTGGTTGTGCCAGTTACGTTTGCTGGAACGGCAACCACACCAAAACTACCTGTACTATTAACATCCGATTTAAAAGTTATTGGTCTGGCATTAAAAGCTGCTGAACCTGTTACAGTAAGAGTGTTTGTAGGATTTACAGTTATATCCTGTAAGAAATCCTTCTTCGACATTAATCAGAATCCCAATAATCCAACAGCTGCCAGTGTAACTGCGGATTTAGTTTTGCCTGGGGCGCTTGCCGT
>ENA-OFCF01001039-OFCF01001039.1-metagenomes-genome-assembly--contig:-NODE-1039-length-11303-cov-3.015647_pt1 | contig 11303 bp, 8 predicted proteins | sample MGYA00153387_OFCF01 | MGnify analysis MGYA00153387
TATTTTTGTTACACGGAAACGCTGCGGGTTTAAGTAATTCCACAGCAGATATTGTTTGTGTCGGCAGTAATGTGTCTTTTACCTTTCAAACAGATTTTGCAGGTATCGGTAGAAATTATATGGGTTCTAAATATGTAATTAATTATGGTGATAACAGTCAACCTGAAGAATTTACTCACGAGCAATTGATGGCAAACCCTCTTGTCTCACATATCTATAGCGGTGTATCTTGCCAACAAAGTCCCACTGGAGCGTATGATGTTGTTTTCAAATTGAAAAATAAAGGTCTATATTCTGTAGCTAATGCTTCTACTTATTGTAGCACATATTTAGACAATGGTACAGAGGCACAAAAAAAAGTAAATACTAGTAAACCGCCGATTGCTGGTTTTAGCCTTATTGATAAACAGTGCATTAATACTAATCTTTTGATAACAAATCAAACAGTCGGTGGTCAGTATGGTAATGCCAATCCATGCATTTCAACTGCAAATTATACTTGGTATTATAAAAAACCAAGCTCTTCTGATTTTGAACTTATCTTATCTTCTTCGCCTTGGATATCTGGAATCAACTTGCTTGTTCCAGCATCATCTATAAACGAAGTAGGTTGCTGGCAATTTAAGCTTGATGCAAAAAATAATGGTGGTTGCGGTACCATCTCATCGATAACAAAAACCATAAAAATAGAGCAAATTTTAAACCCATCATTCACATACACACCAACATCGCCGCTTTGTCCAGGGCAAATAGTGCAGTTTACAGACACAACACCAATAACCGCCTTGGCTTGTCAGGAATTAGCATATGAATGGGTGATCAGAAAAGACGGCATTATTGCAACAGCATCAGACATTACTGTAGTTTCGCCAACAACTTTAACTTCTATAAATCCTTTAATAACATTTGTCAATGCAGGTATTTATTCCGTTGTTTTAAATATAACCAATTCTTGTGGTATCAGGCAGTCAACTGCATCAACAATAATTGTAAATGGATCTCCAAGTGTCGCATTTAATCCAACTCAAGGTTCAAAATGTGCTTCGAGTCCCGCATCTGAAACTTTAGATTTTAATTTAGCTCCTTATAGACCAACTTATAGCACTGGAGCATTCGCGCCTACAAATTTTACTTGGACAGTTTCTGGAACAGGGGTAACGACGTCAGATTACAATTTTGTGGGCGGAACAACGCCAACATCAGCGTTTCCTAAAATAACGTTAAACGGTTTCAAAACATTTCTAATTAAAGTAAAGGTCGATGGCAGTTGTATAGGTTCTACAGAGGCAACTTATACTTATACGATTAATGAAATACCAACGGTTACAAACACTATATTATCACAAACAGTTTGCGGCAGTGCAACAGCGCCAATAAATTTAACTGCAAGTTTAACCGGAACAACATTTGTTTGGACAATAATTTATACCACCGGAATTTCGGGAGGTATTGCTGGAAGTGGTACAACGATTCCAGCTCAAAATTTGTCTAATAGTGGGACTGCAGCAGGAACGGCAACTTACGTAATTACTCCAACTTTTAATGGTTGCACTGGTGTGGCTATAAACTACATTATTACAGTCAATCCCTCTCCTCAATTTACTTCGCAACCGCAATCAAATGTAGTTTGTCAAAATGGTATTGTAACTTTATCCGCAACATACTCAGCCTCGGCAGGCACGGGCACTTTTCAATGGTTTTCAAACACAATCAGCTCAACTATCGGAGGAACAATTGTTGGAACATCAACTACATATCAGCCTAATACTGGTTCAGTTGGGGTTTTGTACTATTACTGTGTGGTAACTTTGCCTCCATCAGGCGGCTGTTCTCAAATTACTTCAAACATTGCAAGTATAAACGTTATACAAAATGCAACTATCTCAACACAACCTTTGGCTTTAAATAAAATTTGTGTTGGCGGCACAATTGCGGCACCATTATCAGTAAGTTATACTAACGGAACTGGTACGCCAGCCTACCAATGGTTTTCCAACACTTTAGATTCTAATACAGGCGGCACTTTGATTGCTGGTGCAACTTCTGCTACTTATAATCCCCCAGCATTTAATAGCGCAGGAAATAATTTCTATTATGTTACAGTTTCACTTTCCGGAAATGGTTGTTCGGCTGTAACTTCAAATGTTGCAAAAATAGAAGTTGTTGCAGATCCGGTGGTAAGTACACAACCACTTGCAACGCAAACGCTTTGCCAGAATGCAATACCGGCAAATTTATCGGTTGCAATTTCTGGCGGCGAAGGCACGGCGAGTTATCAGTGGTATTCCAACTTGGCTAATAATAATACTTCTGGAACTTTAATTGCTGCTGCAACGTCTGCAACATTCACTCCGCCAACAGCAAATGTCGGCACAACTTATTATTATTGTATTATCAGACAAACGGGTTTGAATTGTGAAGTAAGAAGTGCTGTGGGTGCCGTAATAATAAATAATGCTCCAACAATAACCACACAACCACAATCGAGCACAATTTGTCAGAACGGAACGGTAGCGCCACTTTCGGTTACATTCATAAATGGCACAGGAACACCAACCTACGAATGGTTTTTGACTACAAACAGCACGGCCACTGGAGGAACTAGCGTTGGAAATTTGCCAACTTATCAGCCACAGAACACTATTATTGGAACATTTAATTATTACTGTATAATTTTGCTGCCACCATCTTTAGGTTGCTCGGCTTTAACTTCTGCTCTGGCAATTATTACAATAAATCCAGTTCCGGTAATAATCAATAAAAATGTAAATGTATGCAGCGGAAATGCTTTCACAATTACTCCTCTAACCAATTCAACAGACTTTGTTGCAGCTGGCACAACTTACAGTTGGACTTTACCGACATTTAATCCGCCAAATTCAATCACTGGAAGTTCAATTGGTTTTAATCAATCGAATATTAGTCAGATCTTGGTAAATTCTACAACAAATCCAGTAACAGTATCTTACACAATAACCCCAAAAACGGGCAATTGTACTGGTGCTAATTTTACGATAACCGTTGTAGTAAAGCCATCAATTTCTATTAATCCTATTGTTGTAAACAGCAGTTGTTTTGAATCAAATAACGGTTCGATTTCGACAAATGCTAGTGGTGGAATCCCGTTTACAGGTTCAAATCCTTACATTTATGCATGGACAGGACCAAACGCATTTGTTTCCAATTTACCATCAATATTAAATCTGCCGATTGGTGTTTATAATTTGACTATTCAGGATCAGGGCGGTTGTCCAATTTCAGCATCTTATACTATAACTCAACCATTACCATTATCAATTATTGACGATTTAGTAAAAAACATAAGTTGTTTTGGCGCAAATAACGGTGAGATAAAGATTACACCACAAGGCGGCACAGCACCATACAGTTTTGTTTGGAAAAAAAACAATGTGGTTTTTGCAATTTCAGAAGATATTATTAATTTATCGGCGGGCTCTTATACTTTAACGCTTACCGATTCCAAAAATTGCGTAAAAGAATCGATGTCTTATTTAATTTCGGAACCACCATTATTAGTAGTAAATGCGTTGTCTCAAACTAATATTTTATGTGCAGGTTTTCAAACGGGTGCAGTTACCGTAAATGTATTAGGAGGAACACCTATCGAAGTTACTCCGGGCGTTTTTGATTATTTATATAACTGGTCCGGACCAAATGGATTTTCGAGCATAACCAAAAACTTAAATTCACTTTTTGCCGGAAGCTACACGTTAACAGTTACCGACAAAAATGGCTGTGTTGCAACACTTACTATTCAAATTTCTGAACCGGCGCCACTTTTAGTGACTGTTACTAAAACTGCAATAAGCTGTTATGGTGCAAATGATGCTTCAATAACACTCACAATTTTGGGTGGAATTGGTCCATTTGTTGTAACTTGGAATAATTTTGCCGTTGGTACATTTCAAAATAATTTGGCAGCCAATGATTATATAATTACAATTAAAGATGCCAATAACTGCATAAAAATAATAACCGTAAACATTCCGGAAGCTCCAATTTTTGCAGTTTTTCCAGTTGTTAAGCAAATATCCTGTTTTGGAGTTACAGATGGAAGTATATCATTAAATTTTGTTGGGGGAATCGCACCAATAAATTTTCAATGGCTGGACAATCCAACAGCCGGAACAGTGCGAAACAATTTGCCTGCGGGCACTTACACAGTATCTATAACAGATAGCAAACCGTGTAATATAACCAGAACTTTTATAATTATTGAACCGCAAAAATTAGTTCTATCAGCCAGTATAACAAATGCTTTTGAATGTAATAATACTAATAGCGGTAAAATAAATTTATTAGTTTCTGGCGGCACACCACCTTTTATATACAATTGGAGTAATGGTGCAACAACTGAAGACTTAAATGATATTCCTGCAGGAAATTATTTAGTAACAGTAACAGATTCGAGATTATGCAGCGTTACCGCACAATTTATCATAAACAGGCAAGCCCCGTTAACTGCGACTGTTACCACGAAATCAGATTTTAACTGCAGCACAAAAATCGTGAAGCAAACTTTTGAAGCAGTCATAAACGGTGGCATTCCTCCTTATCTATTATCATGGTCTAGCGGAACTGTTAGCGGAAGCAACAATCAATTTATGAATACCTCGCAAAACGGTACAGTAATTTTAAATGTAACAGACAGTTTTGGTTGTTTTACAAATTATACTTTTAACGTTGATATTCCTGTTCTTGGTAATCCAAATTTTGATACGACTTCCTTTGCATATACAACTTATGGCGTTCATTCTATTTTAGATGTAATTCAATTCACAAACAATGCTACTGGCAGTTTTACTTCTGTTTCGTGGAATTTTGGTGATGGTTCCATATCAAACGATTTAAATCCCAAGCACACTTATAATCGTGAAGGAAATTATTTGGTGGTGCAAACTGTTACATATCCTTTTGGATGCGTTTATAAATTTTCAACAACGCTGATAGTAAATAAAGGATATTTATTAATTGTGCCTGACGGGTTTACACCAAACGAAGATGGGATTAACGATACATTCGTGCCTGTTTTTAAAGGATTAATAGATATAAAATTAGAAGTTTATAACACTTGGGGCGAGATGATTTTTTCTGAACAAGGTGCAACATTAAAAGGTTGGAATGGGAAATTAAAAGAAAAAGAAGTAGAAAACGGAAATTACTTTTTCAAAATACGGGCTACAACTTTCTACGGCACAACAGTTTCTGAAAACGCACCATTTACCATAATTAAGTAATAATATGAAAAATTATATAATTCTTTGCTTTTTGTTTTTTTTCCTTGTGGACGTCAAAGCACAAGATCCAATTTTCACACAGTATTTTATGGTTCCAGAAACACTAAATCCTGGATTTACGGGATTTTTAGAGACTACAACTGCTGGAATTTTGCACAGAACGCAGTGGCCCGATTTAAATTTTAGAGTAGATTCTGATTTTGGATTTGTAAATACCTGGTCTGATAAAATAAATAGCGGTTATGGAATAACACTTTTAAGCCAGCGAGAAAGATTTACAAATTATAGCTTATCACAAGCAAATTTTAGCTACGCTTATCGTGTTCAATTGAATGATGATTGGTATTTTAGACCAGCAGTTACAATTGGTTTTGGAACAAAATCATTTGGTTTTCAAAACCTTATTCTTGAAGATCAAATAAATATTGGCTCAGGAACAATAAATCCTACATCAATTGACCCGACACGTGTGAATGAAAAAGTTTCATTTTTTGATTTTTCTGCGGGCATGCTTTTTAATAATGAAACAACCTGGTTTGGAGCGGCAATAAAACATTTGAACAAACCAAATATATCGTTTACCCAAACTGGAAATTTGCCATTAGAGATGTTTTTTTCAGCAAATGTTGGTCACGAAATGTTAGTTGAAGATTATTTCGATCTGGGGTTTATTCCATTAGATACCAAATTTCTGTTTACAGCAAACTATATGAAACAAGGACAATTCAATAGACTGGATTTAGGAACAGGCATTATTTTCAAAAATCTTTTTTTTGGGGTTTCAGTGGCTACAAATCCAATAAGGAATACAAATAATGGACACTACCTGACATCAATAAACCCGTTTGGTGGGCTTCAGTACGAACACTTTAAATTCGGATATTCCTATGACATCAACGTTTCCGGAATTGGTCAGACTGGTGGTGTTTACGAGCTTTCTGTTCTTTATCAATTTGACTTCAAAGTTCGCTGTCTGGGTTGCCCTTTATATTATTAAAAACAAAAAAACCTTTCAATGACTTGAAAAGTTTTTATACCAAAAAAGCTCTGGCCATGGTACAAATGGAGGTCTTTTTTCGGAGCAATCCGCAGATTATTAAACCTTGACAGAGTGTGGTCAGAGAAAGTTTGCACCGAAAAAAGGAATTCCTGAATTCCGGCAGACCGTTTGAAAAAATTATTCTTTAGTTTCTTCTTTTTTTGTAGTGGTGTCTTCTTTGGCAGCACTTTTAAATTCTTTGATGCCGCTTCCGAGTCCTTTCATTAATTCTGGAATTTTTTTACCTCCGAACATTAACAAAATCACTGCAATTATTAAAATTATTTCTGTTGTTCCCATTCCTCCCATGATATTTATTTTGTGCCGAAGCTGATTATTAATAAGTATGAAGCAAAGATAATTAGAATTTGAATTAGATTTATAAATTGAACCATAATTTATAGTTAAACTAGATTGATTTTAAATATTTCATTCAAAAATTGTTGATTTTACTGCGAAAACACTTTTAAAAAATATATATTTGTTCAATCAACGATAAAATTATGTCTGATAATAGACTAAAAAATAGAGAATTAAAAGAAAAATTATTCAACAAAAGACGTCTGATTATCTTGAACGAAGACACATTTGAGGAAACTTTTTCGTTTAAATTGTCTATAATGAATGTTTTTATTGTGATTAGCCTGAGTACAATTATAATCATTACCGTAACCACGTTTATCATCGCTTTTACGCCACTTCGGGAATATATACCGGGATATTCTTCGTCAAAACTTAAAAAAAATGCTACGGAATTGGCTTTAAAATCAGATTCTTTGGCGGTTGTGATCAAAAAAAATGAGTTGTACTTGCGTGCAATAAAAAAAGTGCTAAACGGAGAAATTGATCCTGCAAAATTCAATAAAGATTCAATTACTTCAAGCGCTGCTGTTGAGCCCAGTTCAATTTATTTTGAAGCTTCAGAGGCTGAATTACAATTAAGGAAAGAGCAGGAACAAATAAATGTAAAAAAATAAAATTCAAAAATTATTTCCTAATCAGAATGTCTATAAAAGCACAATTAACGAGCATTTTTGCATCAGTAATTCATTTTCAGACCCAAAAATGGATAAAAAATCCAGTTTTGACTCAAAAAAGGGTTTTTAATAATTTGATGCGTCAGGCAAAAAACACAACTTTTGGCAAAGACCATGATTTTAAGAATATTATAACACCAATAGATTTTGCAAACCGAGTCCCAATTCGGGATTATGAAGCTTTGAAACCCTATTTTGACCGAGTTGTGAATGGAGAAGCTAACGTTTTATGGAAAGGCAAGCCACTTTATTTTGCCAAAACTTCAGGAACAACATCCGGAGCAAAATATATTCCGCTCACCAAAGCATCAATGCCAACGCACATTGCGGCAGCCAGAAACGCCATTTTAAATTATGTTTATGAAACTAAAAACAGCAGTTTTGTAAATGGAAAAATGATTTTTTTGCAGGGCAGTCCGGTTTTAGAAGAAAAAAACGGAATTAAATTGGGCAGATTGTCTGGAATTGCAGCTCATTTTGTTCCCAAATACCTTCAAAATAACCGATTACCATCGTGGGAAACTAACTGTATTGAAGATTGGGAAACCAAAGTCAATGCGATCGTCAAAGAAACTTTTGACCAAAATATGACTGTAATTTCTGGAATTCCGTCGTGGGTGCAAATGTATTTTGAAAAATTGCAACAAATAACCAATCAGCCTATCGGAACATTGTTCAAAAATTTTAATTTGTTTATTTATGGTGGCGTAAATTTTGAACCTTACCGCGCTAAATTTGAAAACCTTATTGGGAGAAAAGTTGATGCAATTGAACTTTTTCCTGCATCGGAAGGTTTTTTTGCCTATCAGGATTCACAAAAGGAAAAAGGAATGTTGTTGCTTTTGAATTCAGGAATTTTTTATGAATTTGTAAAATCGGGCGAATTTTTCTCAGAAAATTCAAAAAGACACACCATCGGCGAAGTGCAATTGGATGTGAACTATGTTATGATAATATCAACAAATGCCGGACTTTGGGGTTACAATATTGGCGATACGGTACAGTTTACCTGCCTGAAACCCTATCGTATTATTGTTTCTGGTCGCATCAAACATTATATTTCTGCTTTTGGCGAACACGTAATTGGCAAGGAAGTCGAACAAGCGGTTGCCGAAGCTTTGCGAAATTCAAATATCATAATCAATGAATTTACGGTTGCTCCACAAATTACTCCAAAATCGGGTTTGCCCTTTCACGAATGGTTTATTGAATTTGAGAATAAACCCGAAAACATGGAAGATTTTGCCCTTAAAATTGACGAATCGATGCGAAAACAAAACGCCTATTACGACGATTTGATTGTTGGAAAAGTTCTGCAGACTTTAAAAATTGTGGTTGTTTCAAAAAATGGCTTTCAAAATTACATGAAATCCATTGGAAAACTAGGCGGACAAAACAAAATTCCGAGATTGAGCAATGACCGAAAAATTATTGATTTGTTAGAGATAGCAATTTAATCACTTAAATTTGAATTAAGATTTAAATGTGTTTTTTTTGAACATTTGAGTTTTTTTATTTATAATTTATTAAATTTGATGTTTACAATTATTATTATGACAGCAATTGCAATTCAAAAATATATTGCCCAAAAAATTTCGGAAATTGATGATGATTTAATTTTAAAACAAATTAAAAATTTAATTGATTCAAAATCTAATAAAGTTTATGAATTTTCAAATGAACAACTAATGTTGTTAGAAGAGTCTGAAAATCAATTAATTAATAAAGACTTTGTTAATGACCTGGAAATGGATAATAAGGTAATAAAATGGCAAAAAGACAAGTAATTTGGGTAAAAAACGCCGAAATTCAAATGCTTGATGTGATGGATTATTATTTTTTCAGAAATAAAAGCAAGGATTATAGCTTAAAGCTACACAAAGCAATTAAACTTAAACTTCACTCTCTAGATTTTATTGTCGCATTACCGCAAAAAACATCAATCGATGGTTTGTTTTATTTTACCCATAAACACATAACGGTTTTATTTAGTTTAGAAAACACAAATATTATTGTTAAAATGATTTGGGACGAACGCAGAAGTAACAAACTTTTACAAAATATATTTACTGAATTAAAGTAAAATTTTAGCTAATATGTTATCTTTTTAATCTATTTTTTGTATATTTGGCTATTATTGTAGCCATTATGAAAAATTATTCTACTAATAAAATACCGTCTCAAATACTTTCAGAACTGGCTTTTCGGTTCAAAAAAATTAGAAAAAATCAAAAACAATCACAACCAGAAACCGCCCGTAGAAGCGGAGTTTCGTTGGGAAGTTTAAAAAGATTTGAACAAACGGGTCAAATTTCTCTGATATCTTTATTAAAGTTGGCACATTTATTTGATAGACTTTCAGATTTTGAAACTGTTTGTGAAGAAAAAACCGATATGAAAGCCATAGAAAAACTTTTTAAGAAATAGCCATGAAAACTATAAAAAGCGTCAAAGCATTTTTAAATTTAGACTATTCCAAAAGTGAAATTGGCGAAATGATTTTGGACAAAAATAAAATTTATTTCAAATATAATACTGATTTTATTGCATCAGGATTACAAATTTCTCCATTCAAATTACCACTTTCTCCTGAAATTATGTTACCAAAAGAAAGCCATTTTGAAGGTTTGTTTGGTGTTTTTTCAGATTCCATTCCAGACGGTTGGGGAAAATTATTGTTGGACCGAAAATTAATTTCAGAGGGAATCAATATCAACCAAATTAATGCTTTAGACAGACTTTCATATATTGATAAAAATGGTTTAGGAGCTATTTCTTACGAGCCAGAATTTGAAAATGATTATAATTTTAATCAAAATGTCAATCTTGACGTAGTTTTCAATGAAGTTCAAACGGTTTTCAAAAGTAGTTCAATTGATGCAATTGAAGAACTATTTCTTCTTGGAGGCTCTTCGGGCGGAGCAAGACCAAAAATTCATATCGGATTTAATCCAAAAAATAATGAAATTATTCGAAGTCAAATGGATCTACCCAAGGATTTTGAACATTGGATAATTAAATTTCCTGCTTCTAATGACTTGCAAGATATAGCTTTAATTGAATTTGTTTATAATCAAATGGCAAGAAATGCTGGAATTGAAGTAAGCGATTTTAAATTATTTCAAACTCAAAAAGGGAAACATTTTTTTGGAAGCAAACGGTTTGACCGAATTGGAAATCAGAAATTACATTTGCATTCGGCAGCCGGTTTGTTGCACGACAATTTTAGAATGAGCACTTTGGATTATGGACATATAATGGATTGTAGTTTTAATTTAGAAAAAAGTGTTCAAGCCTACGATAAGATATTACGATTAGCAACGTTTAATGTTTTGGGACATAACAAAGATGATCATAGCAAAAATTTTTCTTTTTTGATGGACAAAAATGGAAATTGGAAATTTGCTCCAGCCTATGATTTGACATTTTCTAATTCCGGTTTTGGGTTTCACAGCACTAGTGTTGCTGGCGAAAGTAAAAACCCAACTTTGAAGCATTTATATGAACTTGCAAAGCATTTTGACGTAAAAAACCCAAATTTAATTTTTGATGCCGTTGCAACTTCAATCAATCAATTTGGAAGTTTGGCAAAAAATATTGGAATGAACAAAGAAACTTTGGGTTTAATTAGCAATCAAATTAATAAAATCAATTAATAAAATGAAAATTCTCATTTCATTACTTTTTCTTCATCTCGCTGTTTTCTCTCAAACCAAAGGAATCGTTGTTGACGAAAACAAAAAGCCAATTCCGTATGTGAATATTTGGGTCGAAAACGAAAATATTGGCACAACATCTGAAGAAAATGGAACTTTTGAAATCAACACAACCGATAAAAATAAAATTTTAGTGTTTTCGGCAGTTGGATTTGAAACTCAAAAAGTAAAAGTTTCTGACTGCAAAATTGTGATTTTACAGTCTATAAGTTATCCGTTAAACGAAGTTGTCATAAAAAAATCAATAAAAAAG
>ENA-OFCF01001041-OFCF01001041.1-metagenomes-genome-assembly--contig:-NODE-1041-length-11271-cov-3.009272_pt1 | contig 11271 bp, 10 predicted proteins | sample MGYA00153387_OFCF01 | MGnify analysis MGYA00153387
TCGACGGCGAGCCAGGAGGGCGAGCTGGCGACCCAGGCGCGCGCGATCGAGACGGTCCTGCGTGCTCGCGGTGTGCCCATCGACGAGCGCTTGCTGCCGCGGCTTCGCGGCTGCCGTGACCCTGCCCTGCTCGGCCGCTGGCTGGTCCAGTCTGCCACTGCCACCACCGCCGAGGCCGCGCTCGACTGATCTCCGGCTCAGGCCTTGCCGGGGTGCTCGTTACGCCAGGTCTGGATCGACTCCTGGGTGAGCTCGACGGTGAGGTCGGCGTCGGCGACCTCGACCTGGCAGCCGAGGCGGCTGTAGGGGCGCACGTCGAAGCCCATGTCGAGGCGGTCGCTCTCGCTGTCGGTCATCTCCGGGAGGGTCGCCAGGCCCTGGCGGATCCAGCAGTGACACGACGAGCAGGCGCACACGCCCCCGCAGGCCGAGCCCATCTTGATGTTGTTGTCCTCGGCGAGCTCGAGCAGGGTCTGGCCGCGCGCGGCGTCGACGACCTGCGTCCCGTCGGGACCGATGAAGGTGATCTTCGGCATGGATATGCGGGTCTCAGGTCTCGTTGTCTTCGGTCGGCAGCAGCGCGGCGCTGTGGCCCCCGCGCCTGGCGTCGAGGCCCTCGTCGGCCAGCGCGGCCTCGATCTCGGCGAGGCTCTTGCCGGACATGCCGGCGCTCAGCGCCCGTTGCATCCGGCGCGCCGCGAAGGCCTCGCTGACTCGCTCGAGGCGCTGGCGGACGGTCGTCAGCGCGTCGCCATCGGCCTCGCTGTCGTTCATCGCCGCATCGGCGTCGCCGAGGGCCGCCTCGATCGCCGCGCGCTCGTCCGTGGAGATCAGCGCCTCGACGTGGCCGACCTCGGCCAGCGGAGCGCGCACCGCGAGGATGACGCGACCGAGCTCGACGCGGGCCTCGGCGAGGCTGCGGGCGCTGTAGTCCTCGCCGGCATGGTCGAGGCTCTCGATCACGAGGCGATCGACCTCGTCGGCGGCGAGCCCGTGGGTCGGCTTGACCTCGACCGACTGCTTGACGCCGGTCATCAGCTCGCGCGCGGTGACCGTCAGCAGCGCGTCGGCGTCGAGCTGGAAGGTGACCTCGACGCGGGCCATCGACGGCGGCAGGCGCGGGATGCCCTTGAGGTCGAAGCGGGCGAGGCTGCGGTTGTCGCGGGCCAGCTCGCGCTCGCCTTGCAGCACGTGGATGACCATGCCGGTCTGCTGCTCGGAGTAGTTGGTGAACACCTGGCGCGCGGAGATCGGGATCGTCGCGTTGCGCGGGATGATCTTCTCGACGATGCCGCCCATGGTCTCGAGGCCGAGGCTCAGCGGCACGACGTCCAGCAAGGTCACACCGGGGCGCTCCGAACCGGAGAGGATGTCGGCCTGGATCGCCGCGCCGTGGGCGACGACCTCGTCGGGGTCGATGTCCGTCAGAGGTGCGCGCCCGAAGGTCTGTTCGACGAGCGCACGGATCCGCGGGACCCGGGTCGATCCGCCGACCAGGACCACGCCGTCGAGCTCTTTCGCGCGTACACCGGCGTCCTTGAGGGCGTTACGGCACGATCGCAGGGTCCGCTGGGCGAGCGGCTCGATCAACGTCTCGAAGGCGGCGCGGGTGACCTCCGCGTCGGCGAGGCCGATCGCGGGCACGGAGATCGACGTGACCTCGTCGACGCTGAGGCGCTCCTTGAGGCGACGCGCCGCGAGACGGGTCGCGTCGTGTTGCGCGTGCGTGGGCGCGGCAAGGCCGGCGAGCCTCAGCAAATGAGACGCGAGCGCGCGGTCGAAGTCATCCCCGCCGAGCGCGCTGTCGCCTCCGGTGGCGAGCACCTGGAACACGCCCTCGTGCAAGCGCAGCACGCTGATATCGAAGGTGCCGCCGCCGAGGTCGTAGACGGCGAACAGACCGTGGCTGGCCTCCCCGCGGTCGAGGCCGTAGGCGAGCGCGGCCGCGGTCGGCTCGGCGAGCAGGCGATAGACCTTGAGCCCGGCGATGCGACCGGCGTCGCGGGTCGCCTGGCGCTGGGCATCATCGAAATAGGCGGGCACCGTGATCACGGCGCCGTCGACCGGACCGCCGAGCTCGGCCTCGGCGCGCAGCTTGAGCACGCGAAGGATCTCGGCCGAGACCTCGACTGGCGAGACCTGGCGCGGCTGTTGCTCGTCGCCCACCTCGATGCGCAGCACTCCGCCCGCGCCCGTCAGCTCGTACGGGTGCGGGAAGCCGATGTCGGCGGCGCCACGGCCCATGAAGCGCTTGACCGAGGAGATGACGCGCGTCGGGTGATCGCCTTGCAACGCCATCGCCTCGTCGCCGACGACCGGCCGCAGGGGCGCGCTCGCCCGGTCGACGTAGCTCACGACCGAGGGCACGAGGGCACGACCGTCGCCGCGCAGCACCCGCGGCGCGGCGCCTTGCGGGGCGATCGCCACCAGGCTGTGCGTCGTCCCGAGGTCGATGCCGATGCCGCGTCCAGGGGCCCGGGGGGTCGAGGTCGAGGCGCCCGGTTCGGCGATCTGGAACAGCGCGCCCGGGTCGCTCAAATTGCTCATGAACCCTCGGCCTGGGCGTCCGCGACTTCATCGAGGAAGCGTTGATAGTAGCGGCGGGCGACCAGCTCGCGCGCGGCCATCGGGATGTCGTTGCGCTCGAGGGCGGCGACCGCCTCGTCGAAGGCCTGCTCCGCGCGGGCCTCGATCTCGTCGCGGATCGCGTCGGTGTCGTCCTCGGCGAGGCGCTCGCGCAGCTCGATCATCTGGATCAGGAAGCTCTGGCTCGGCTGCGGGGAGCCGCGCACCGGGTCGCTGCTGTCGAGGTCGACGCCGCCGAGCTTGACGAGGTACTCGGCGCGGCGCACCGGGTCACGCAGGACGCTGTACGCCGTGTTGAGCCGACTGCTGGCCTCCAGCGCGGTGCGCTGGGCCGCGGCGCTCTTGCCCACGAAGGCGTCGGGGTGGGTCGCGCGCGAGCGCTCGAGGTAGCTGCGCTCGAGCGCGCTGCGGTCGACCTGCCAGCGGCGCGCGAGGCCCAGCAGCGCGAAGTAATCGGCGTCCGCCATCGCGTTCATCCCTGCACTTTCGGACATGTCCCGAAGACCCGGGAGCTCAGAAGGTGATCGACTCGCCGCAGCCGCACGAGTCCTTGATGTTGGGGTTGGTGAATTTGAAGCCGTGGCCACGGATGCCGGTCTCGAAGTCGACCTCGGTGCCCTTGAGCAGCAGCATGCTCTTGGGGTCGACGTGCACGCGAACGCCGTCCTTGACGACGACCTGGTCGCTGGTCCGCGGCTCGCGGTCGTCGAACTCGAACAGGTACGAGTAGCCGGTGCAACCGCCGCCGCGAATGCCGAGGCGGATCGCCGCCTGTGGGGTGCCGCGACGCGCGAGCTGCTCGCGCATCACCTTGGCGGCGCGCGACGTGACGATCAACGCGGGGCCTGGCGTACCGGTGGCGGCGCCCAGGGTCGCGGTGGGAGTCGCGGTCGGAGTCGCGGTTTCGGCGGACATGGCTTGCATGGTCTACTCGCTTGCTCACTCGGCGACGGCGGCGGTCCCGGCGCTCGCGTGCTTCTGCTGGTAGTCGCGGATCGCGGCCTTGATGGCGTCCTCGGCGAGCACGGAGCAGTGGATCTTGACGGGCGGGAGCGACAGCTCCTCGGCGATCTGGGAGTTCTTGATCTCCATCGCCTTGTCGATGCTCATGCCCTTGACCCACTCGGTCACCAGGCTGGAGCTGGCGATCGCGGAGCCGCAGCCGTAGGTCTTGAACTTGGCGTCGGTGATCACGCCGTTCTCGACCTTGATCTGCAGCTTCATCACGTCACCGCAGGCGGGGGCGCCGACGATGCCGGTGCCGACGCTCTCGTCGCTCTTGTCGAGGCTCCCGACGTTGCGGGGGTGCTCGTAGTGGTCGATGACTTTGGTGCTGTAGGCCATGGCGGGCTGCTTTCTTCGGGGGGAGAGGATAACGACTGGGCGGACGCTTGCAATGTGGCGCGCGCGGCCCGGTCAGTGTGGCGTCCACTCGATCGTGCTGAGGTCGATGCCGTCCTGGACCATCTCCCACAGCGGAGACATCTCGCGCAGGCGGGCGACCTCGCGCTCGATGAGCACGGCGATGTGGTCGACCTCCTCGCGGGTGGTGAAGCGGCCGATGCTGATGCGCAGGCTGCTGTGCGCCAGCTCGTCGTTGAGGCCCATCGCCTTGAGCACGTAGCTTGGCTCGAGGCTGGCCGAGGTGCACGCGGAGCCCGACGAGATGGCGACCTCCTTGAGGCCCATCAGCAGGCTCTCGCCCTCGACGTAGGCGAAGCTGATGTTGAGCATGCCGGGGACACGATGCTCCGGTGACCCGTTGAGCGTGGCGTGCGGGATCTCGGTCATCAGGCGGCTGCGCAGGTGCTCGCGCAGCTCGAGGATCCTCGCCGACTCGACCACCATCTCCTCGCGGGCGAGCTTGGCGGCGAAGCCGAAGCCGACGATGCCGGGGACGTTGAGGGTGCCCGAACGGTTGCCGCGCTCGTGACCGCCGCCGTGGATCTGCGGGGCGAGGCGCACGCGCGGGCGCCGGCGCCGGACATACAGCGCCCCGACACCCTTGGGCCCGTAGATCTTGTGGGCGCTGATGCTGAGCAGGTCGATGTTCATCGCCTCGACGTCGATCGGGATCTTGCCGAACGCCTGGACCGCGTCGGTGTGGAACAGGACGCCGTGCTTGCGGCACACGGCGCCGATCTCGGTGATCGGCTGGACGACGCCGGTCTCATTGTTGACGAGCATGATCGAGCAGATCGCGGTGTCGGGGCGGATCGCCGCCTCGACCTGCGCCGCCGACACGAGGCCCTGCTCGTCGACCGGCAGGTAGGTGACCTCGGCGCCGTGATGAGCGAGTCGTTCGAGATATTTGCAGGTGTCGAGCACCGCCTTGTGCTCGGTGACCGCGGTGATGACGTGCTTCTTGCCCGACTCGGCCAGGAACTCGACGGCGCCCTTGATCGCGAGGTTGTTGGCCTCGGTCGCGCCGGAGGTCCACGTGATCTCCTTGGCGTCGGCGCCGATGACGGCCGCGACCTCGGTGCGGGCGGCCTCGACGGCCTCCTCTGCCTGCCAGCCGAACACGTGCGTGCGGCTCGCGGCGTTGCCGAACATCGTCGTGAAGTAGGGCAGCATCGCGTCGACGACGCGCGGGTCGGTCGGCGTGGTCGCGGCGTAGTCGAGGTAGATCGGTGGACGGCCAGCGCGGACGACGGTCGGCGGCGGGTTCGACACCGACGCGGCCAGACTGACAGCGGCGGCGGGCTCGGTGACTTGCGTGCTCATGGGGTCGCTCCTTCAGGCTTGCGGGCGTGCGGACTCAGGTGGATGCCGACCACGAGGCTCGGCGGCAGGTCGCGGCGCTCGCTCGTGCAGGTGTTGCAGACCTCGGGCGCGGCCGGCTCGCGGCACACGCGGCAGCCCTCGAGGTACGCGAGGCTCTCGGACAGGTCGCGCTCGAGCTGCAGCAGGCGCATGACCTGGGCGCGGGTCTCGTCGAGCTTGGCGCGGAATAGCTCGCGCACGCTGGTCATCGCCTCAGGGGCGGTCTCCGAGGCGTGCACGGTGCCGAGCAGGCCCTGGATCTGCGGGAGGCTAAAGCCCATGTCCTGGAGCTTGGCGATCCAGTACACGCGGGCCAGCTCGTCGGGGCCGTACAGGCGAAACCCACCCTCGGTGCGCGAGGGCGGGCGCAGCAGGCCCATCTCCTCATAGAGATGCAGCGCGCGCGGGGTCTTGCCGGTCTTGCGCGCCAGCTCGCCGATCTTCATCCGCTCGGTCTTTTCAGATCGTCCGGGTGACTGGGCTTTGGGCTGGTTGGGGTGACCGGTACCGATCATGATGATCCTCGGACTGACCTCGGACGACCCAACCCTTACGTACACGTGAGAGTCTGGCCGGACCCCCTGGATTTGCCACCGAGACCCCTCCCTGTCAAGGCCGCTCGCGCCGTCTAACCGGCGTTCGGGCCGATGCTCACGTTCACGGGAAGGTCAGGCCGGCGGGGCGGCCGCGCCCTGTTGTTCATGGCGGGGCGCGACTTCGAGCTGGCCATTGAGCCAGGTGAGCTGGAATCGGAGCGAGTACGCGGCGCCGAGGCGGTCGAGCAGCTCGACGCGGACGCGGCGCGGGGCGGCGTCGGGGTACGTGTGCGGGGCGCTGTGCAGGTCGAGCACGGGACGCGCACGGGTCCGGTGCCAGCGCTGCGTGGGGTGCATCGTGGACGAGGTCGCGTCGAAGTCGATCGACCAGGCCTCGACGAGCTCGCGCCAGTCGGCCAGCGCGGCGCGCAGCGGCGGATCGAGGCGCTCCGGGCGACGCAGCGTCGCGCCGCGCACGGCTACCGTGACGGTGTGGGGATCGCCGGTGAGCCACTCGAGCGTGAAGGCGGGGCGCTCGCCGAGCGCGGTGCCCTCGCGGGCGCGCTCGTCGAGCAAGGCGCGGCGGGCCTGCAGACAGGTCAGCGCGACACCTGTCCCTGCGGACAGGTCCTCGTCGGCGCCGAAGGCCCACGACCAGCCGATGATGTCGAGGCTGGTGAGGCCGTGCCTCGTCGTCGCGGTCACGGCCTCACGGACATGGTCCCGGGTCACCGGACCGTCCCAGGGACCGACCCAGATCGCTGTTTGCTCGCGTATGCCATGCAGACCGGGCGCTTGCGCTGGCCGGGCCCCGCAGTGACGCAGTAACTGCGAGACGTGCCCGGCCTGACCGCCCTGCCCCAGCCACGCGCGCCGCTCGGGCAGGCCGAGGCCGCAGCGATCGAAGCGGATGTCCGACCTGTCCTCCGGGACAGCCTCGCACAGGCGCGTGTGGGCCAGCTCGATCGCCGGCGCCGCGCAGTCGCAGCCGAGGAAGCGGCGGCCGAGCTCGGCGGCGGCGACCATCGTCGTACCCGAGCCGCAGAAGAAGTCGGCGACGAGGTCACCCGGCTTCGAGCTGGCGGCGATGATGCGCCGCAGCAGGCTCTGGTTCTTTTGCGTCGCCCAGCCGGTCTTCTCGCGCGAGAAGCTCTTGATCTGGATCGAGTCGAGCGAGTCGCGGCCACGCAGCGCGAACTCGGCGGCGTTGGCGTTCCACACGTCCTCCATCGGCACACCCTTGCCGCGGGCGGGCTGGCCGTCACGCCGGAGGTAGCCCTCCGGGTGCGGGACGTACTGTTTGTTGAAGGTGAAGCGGGCGGGGTCCTTCGTATAAAAAAACAGCAGGTCGTGGTTGCGGATCCAGTTGTGCGCGCGGGTCTTGAAGCCCGACAGCCACCCGATCCGCCACACGATCTCGCGCTGGAAGCAGTCGGCGCCGAAGATCTCGTCGAGCACGAGCTTGGCATAGTGGCCGACGGTCGGATCGACGTGTAGATACAGGCTGCCGTGCGGCGCGAGCAGGCGGTGACACAGCCGCAGCCGCGGCTCGAGCATGCGCAGGAAGCCGGCCAGGCCGCCCGGCCAGCGGTCGTGGTAGGCGTGCGTTCGAAGTTCGCCGCGCGCCTCGCCCTCGCCGGTGAAGCTGGTGCGCACGAAGTCGTGGCCGGTGGCGAAGGGCGGGTCGAGGTAGATGAGGTCGACGGCGCCGGCGTGGGTCGCCAGCAGGGCGTCCATCGCCAGCAGGTTGTCGGCGCAGATCAGCAGGTTGCGCGCGGGCTCGAAGTCGTCGCCGACGCCGCCGATCCGCTGCTCGACCTCGATCGCGAGGCCGGGTCCGACGTGCTCGCCGGGTCCGCGCTTGCCGGGCCAGCGCAGCTCGACGCGGTCGATGGAGTCCCCAGCCTCGCGGCTCATGGCGCCGGGGCGGCGGCCCCGATGGGCTGTGACAGCTGCCGCACGTAGGCGACCAGGACCTTGAGCGAGGGCTCGGCGAAGTGCGAGAAGGCCGGCATGGTCGGCGGCTTGCCCATGCGGATCGTCGACTTGATGCGCTCGTCGGTCAGCATGTCCATGAGGTTGACGTCGGTCAGGTCGCGCACGCCGGGGACCTCTTTCAAGCCCTTGCCATCGGGGCCGTGGCAGCGCGCGCAGTGCTGGGCGTACAGCCGCGGGCCGTCGATCGGCTTCTCGGGGCCGGTCGGCTCGCTGCACCCGAACAGCAGCCAGGCCAGTGCGACCAGACCTGTCCCCGCGGACCTGTCCCAAAGACCCTGTCGGTGGCTGCGCGGGCGATGCATCGGGCGGACTCTAGCCCAACGCGCCCGCTAGCGCTGCGGCAACAGGGTGAGCGCACCCACGGGCAGCCGCGGCGCATCGCGGCGCAGGCTCGCCGGGGGCGCGGTCGGGGCACCCGAGGGCGCGGAGACCCGCGCGTGACCGGGCGGACGCACCGCCGCAGGCGCGGGCACGAGGGGGGTCGGGCGCGATGTGGAGGGTGAGGTCGAGGTCGAGGTCGAGGTCGGTGCGGGCGCGGGCGGCATCGGCTGGCTCATCGGCTCGGAGCCTGGCATCGGCGCGATCCCGGGGCCCGGCGCGGGCGCGGTCCCGGGGCCCGGCGCGGGCGCAGGGCCATAGACAGCGGGGCCGCCGAGTTCCTCGGTGATGACATAGCCCTCCTCGTCGATCATGACGTCGGAGGGGGGCTTGTAGTTGCCGGCCGAGTTCATCACGCCGAGGCGCAGGCCGAGGCTGTCGTTATAGATGTCGACCGCGCGGTCATAGTCGGTGCGAGCGCGACGAAAGAACACGCCGGCGAGCACGGCGAAGGCGACCGACGCGAGCGCACCGCCGAGCAGGATCACGTTGCCGGGGGTGGCCTCGCGAAAGCTGAAGCCGTCGCGGGCGGTCGCGGCGACGCCGGACACGAACAGCACAGAGGAGGCGATCGCCAGGCCGGTGAACACCCGCGAGCGCCGCAGATGCTTGACCGGCAGCGCAGCGGAGCTGTTCTCGTCCGAGCGCAGCACGGCGTCGAGCGACTGCCAGCTGCGCTTGGGCGTGCCGTCGACGTTGCCCTTGGTGTAGCGGGTGCCCTGCGGCTCCTCGTGGCGATACAGCGAGTTGTCGCGGAAGGCGGCGTCGCGGTCCTGGCGAGACTCGACCCGCTCGAGACGCGCGAGGTCGGTCGGCTCGAGCTGCGGCGTCAAGGTCATGCAGCCGCCGAGGGTGAGGCACAGCGTCCCCCGGGCGGCGGTACGGACCAGGAGCATGGGAGAGCGGGGACCGTACACGTCCGCAGACGCTAACAGCTCAGGTGTCCGGAGCGCAACGGACCCGGAACGGACCTGGCGGGACCCGGGACGGGGCTTGCGGGACCCGGGCCGGGGCCGGCGGCGAGGCGGGCCGCGTCCGCGAGACCGATCAGCTTACGTTGTAACCTCGCCAGGCGCCGCGGACACGGCGAGGCCGAGGCGCGCGCGACCTCCAGGGCCCGCGCCGGGTCACCGGCGTGGTGCTCGAGGTACTTGGCCAGCGCCTCGTGGGCGGCCGGATCCCCGGGCGAGATCCGGCACACCTCGGCCCAGAGCTCGGCCGCGCGGGCGCGCGAGGCGAGGTCGCGGCGCAGGAGCTCGGCCGCGAGGAGCAGCGCGCGGCGACGCTGGGCCGCGGCGGCCGGTCGCGGCATCCAGGCGTCGAGCAGCGCGAGCGCCTCGGCCGGACGGCCCGCGGCCCGGCTGTGCTCGGCCGACCGCACGGCCATGTCGAGGTCCTGCGGCGCGGTCATGCAGCTGCACAGAGCCGCCGCGAGCGCGGGCAAGGTGACGAGGTCGGCGAGGTTGTGATCGGCGACGCGGGCCATCACCGCCTGGACCTCGGGGTCGTTCGGCCGCCGCAGCCAGGCCCAGAACACGGCGGGGATCTCGTGGCCGGCGATGTCGTGGACGCGACGCACGGCCAGCTGGGTGCGCTCGAGCGTGACGAGCCGACAGTCGGGCCCGCGGCCCCGCCACATGCGGCGCGCGGGCGGCAACAGGTCGAGGTGCGGCCGCTCGAGCGCGGACGACGACATGCCGGCGCGTCGCAGCCGCGTGCGCAGCAGCGGGAGGTCGAAGCTCGCGCCGTTGAAGCTCGAGAGCACCGCCTCCGGTCCGGCCAGCGCGTCGATCCTTTGCATGACCTCGGCCAGCATCGCCGCCTCGGACGACAGTTTGGTCAAGATCCACTGCTCGACCCGCAGCGCCCCATCGACGAGCGCCGCGATGCCGACCATGAACGCCAGAGCGCCCGCGCCACGGTCGAGCGCAGTGGTCTCCAGATCGAGGAACACGACCGGCGATCCGCCCGCCTGCGGGTGCAAACCGGACAGCAGCCGCGGGACCAGGCCGCGAAAGCGGGCCGCGTCGGGCAGCTCGAGCCGCGCCAGTGCTCCGCCGAGCAGCGCCGGGCGAGCTCCGGGCACCAGCGGCCAGTCGACGACGCGGCGCACGATGCCGCCGACCTCGGGGCCCATCGCCAGCGGGTCGACGACGGGATCGGGGCGAGTCGGCGGTCGCGTGATGACATACGCCGGGACAGCGGCCTGAGCGACGGGTTCGCGGACGCGTACGGGCTCGCCACGCTCCGCTGGCGGGGGTTCATCGACTCTGCTCGGACGCGCGGGCGCACCGCGACTCGCAGGTGCGGGCTCGACGACGTTCACGCGTGCCGGCGCGTCACGACTCGCACGCTCTGGTTCGACACGGCTCGCGCGGACCGACACGACCGCGAGGCAGATCGCGGACCCCTCGCCCTCGCTCGCCTGCGTCGGCACGGGCGCCACGCAGTCGCCGTGTGAAACGACGGGCCCGGCGGCGATCTCCGGCCCGGACGCGCGCGGCTCCTCGGCGGCCGCCACGGGCCTGGCCGGCCGGGTCGCGCGGCCGCGCACGAACAGGCGATATACCCCCTTCGCGTACGCGCCACTCCACCCCGGGCCCGGCTCGCTCGCCGGCTTCACCGAACCGCTCGTCACCTCGTCGCGCGGCTCCTCGCGCACCACCGGCATCATCGGCACCACCGGCACCACCGGCATCGCCGGCTGACGGATCGAACATGTCACTTCGGACACATCCGGAACATCGACCTCCGTCGGCTCCGCAGCCACGGCGACCGCATCGCCCGGCGCATCGACCGTCAGGGTGTAGCGCCCGGCGGCGAGTGCATAAACCACACGATCGCCACGCGCCGGGTTACTGCTGTAGCCGTCGAAGCCAGTCTGCGAGTCGCTGTACTGGAAGCTGCGGTTGCTGACGAGGTTGCCTGTCGGGCCGGCGAAGCTCCAGGTGAAGTTGTTGTCGGCCAGCGCGTCGAACACCACTGTGCGCGGCTGTGTGACATCGAG
>ENA-OFCF01001043-OFCF01001043.1-metagenomes-genome-assembly--contig:-NODE-1043-length-11241-cov-2.725818_pt1 | contig 11241 bp, 8 predicted proteins | sample MGYA00153387_OFCF01 | MGnify analysis MGYA00153387
GTACTGGAAGCGCCGGAATTGGCGTTTCTGGTATGCGTTTTGGACTGGGGTTCAAATTTTGAGTTAGACGCACCAATCTCTCGGCAAACGGCATCTGGGCGGTACTAGAGGGATAAATTTGAGCGATCGCCATCCCCAAAACCCAGGCAAAACCGCCGCCTACGCCCAGCAGCAGCAGCCGAAATATCAGCGACAGTAAAAGCAAACCTTTTCCCCGCGACTTGGAGACGCGAACCGGTGGGATTGAAGGTTTTTGGTTAAAAGATGGCGTCATTTTTCCTCCCTGTCGGTGCACATAGCAGATTTATTTCGATAATATCTTACCTATTGGATTTTCCTAGGACTTGAGTTAAGTTCTGTTACCAACTAAATTAAGCTAGCAGACTTTGCCACCTTTGCCGATCGATTTAAAATTTGAGATTTGAGATTTCTCCTCCAATCAAAAATCTAAAACAGAAACCCGCTTTCTCCAAATCTGGAGTTTGGAGGCGAAGCATTTCCAGCACAAACCGGGTTTCTCATCCCCAGCGTGTCAGCCTGAATCTATTAAATAATTCATATCAAATCCACTCTTCATCGGAATGATCTAAACGGAGGACACGGCCGTGTCCCTACCCAATTAATTGTAGGGACACGGCACTGCCGTGTCCTGATTGTAGGTAATATTAATTCCGATGCTACCGGAATTGATATCATTAGAACTTTTGGGAGAAAAACCGATGACCGACCCTTTAAATAGCCCTTATCCTGTTCCTTGGGAATGGATTAATGACACTCATGCTAAAGTGAGTTCCACTGTCGGCACAGGCCTCCGTTACTATCGTAGCCCTTCCCTAGTTTCAACTAACGGCCAACACGCAGCTTACAGTCGAATTGAGCTGCAAATACAGCCGGAATTTGCCCGTTGTCGGGTTAGCAGCGTCATGTTTGTGGAAAATCTCAAAACCGGGGATCTGCAAACAGTGGCGGCTGCTTCGCCACTGGCCGAGAGTGGAATGTATGCTAGCGATGATACAGATATGTCTGGGACGATCGCCATTTTAGTACCTGTTTCTTGGAATCAACAGGGTTCCCGCGTTCTCGCCCGCGAATTTGAAGCACTTTTCAACTCTTCCGATATGTCCGACTATGCTGTCATTTGGGACAAAAACGATAATTGTACTTATACCGTTGCTCCGGCTCGCAGTCTTTACACTCATGCTGTATTGTTGGGTTGGAGTCAAGTTCACCCGGGACAAGTGCTGTTCCGCGCTGGCCATTTGGGCGATCGACATTGGCCTCTTTGTGCAGTCGATATGACTGGCCAAACGGTAACTGTCAGCGAAGACAAACCCCTAGTTTTCGGCACTCAATCCAGCACAGACTGGATCGAACCTAAAACTCGTTTTTAGATAACTTTTTAGACAAGTAATATCAATTTCGGTTGCACTCCTCATGATGTTGACGGTTCACGGTTAACAGTGAACTGTTAACCCTGAACTTGAATTTACTATTCTGATAAACAGAGGATTTGATATTAGCTATTACTGGCCTCAAGACCAGAATTTTTCCGATAGTTTATTAATTATTACTACGGTAAAGTCAAAATTTCCACCCCAGAATCAGTCACCGCCAACGTGTGTTCAAATTGAGCCGAAAGCTTTCCATCTTGAGTCACAGCCGTCCAACCATCTGCGAGAATTTCCACTTCGTAAGTCCCCTCATTAATCATCGGCTCGATCGTAAAAACCATCCCTTGTCTGAGCTTCTTTCCCGTCCCCCGCTTCCCATAGTGCAAAATTTCAGGTTCGGTATGAAACACTCGGTGTACCCCGTGTCCTGCAAAATTTCGCACAACCGAAAAACCCTGTGCTTCCGCATACTCTTGAATCGCCGCACCGATATCGCCGGTACGCGAACCTGGTTTAACTTCCGCAATTCCTCTCCTCAAACATTCCTCTGTTACTTCCACTAACCTTTTAGCTACAGGCGAAGGTTTCCCAACAAAAAAAGTTTTTGAAGTATCCCCATGATAACCATCAACTAAAGGAGTTACATCGATATTAATAATGTCACCTTCTCTCAGAATTTGTTTAGCATTTGGGATGCCGTGACAAACTACTTGATTAACACTAGCGCACAGAGATTTAGGAAATCCTTTATAACCTAACGGAGCACTTTTTGCCCCGTGCGCCAAAGTCCAGCGTTCGGCTTCGTCGTTAATTTGGAGAGTGCTGACACCCGGTTTTATCATTGGTTCTAGATGTAGCAGCAGTGCGGCGGCTAAACGACCTGCTTCGCGCATTTTTGCAATTTCTCTACTTGATAAAAGCACTAAACGTTCAGTTGGCATTGTTGTTTTTGTTGTCAATTAGAAAGTTATTTTAGCTGAATTTTAGAATAGAGTTGAACCAGTGTTCAAATCGATCGCCCAAAGCTCCTAAAGAATATTCTACCTCTGCTTGGCTGCGACAAGCACTGCGGTCAATTTTGTCGATTCGCTCGATCGCACTTACCAAACCATTTACGCTGTCAGGTTCCACTAAAAAGCCCGTCAGTCCGTCTCGCACAATTTCGGCCGGCCCCCCGCGCTCGTAAGCAATCACGGGTACACCGCACGCTAAAGCCTCGATAGCCACATTTCCGAAAGCTTCCACCCAACGCGGCGTCATCAACAAGGCTCGGCACTCTCGGACTTGCTTCTGCATTTGGATTGTGGTCAGAAACCCTAAATATTCTATCGGAGCATCCGGGTAATCGGCACAAATTTTTTGCCAGTAATTTTCATCCTGCATTTTGCCCATAATTTTGAGTGGAATGCCTGTAATTTTCGCAGCCGCCACAGCATCTTCTAAGCCTTTCTCCGGGGCGATGCGGCCTAGCCAAGCTAATTTTGGTTCCGGTTGGCTGCAAAACTCGTACAGCGATAAATCGATGCCGCTTCCCAACAACTGACACTCGCGGGCAAAAGCAAAGGTTTCGGCCTGGGAAGCGGTGTAAACTCCGATCGTACCGGGAAACTGTACTGCTATTTGTCCGGCAATGCGATCGATCGATTCCGAAAGCGATCCCATACTGATAAAATGGGCGATCGGAGTCCTAAAAAACGGCGTCAAATAAAACGGCAGCCAATCGTAGGCAAAGTTAACTATGACATCCCATTCATCCTGAACTTTACGAGCATATTCCCACATATTTGCCAGCACAGCATCGGCGGGCATCACAATAGAAGCATGGTAATCTTGTGTTTGCGCAGTTACTTGCAAATCTCCCATTATTTCGATGACTGGAATTGATTCTAAGACAGAACCTACTGGTGCTACAACAACTATTTTATGACCTCGGCGGTGCAATTCTTGAGCAATATTGAGCATCGTCAGTTCGACTCCGCCGCCCAACCCCGAACCGAGTTGACCGACAGAAGTTGATAAAAGTAATAGTTTTAATTTGCGCTCAGTCATTTGTTAATTGTTACTTGTTATTCGTTATTTGTTACTCGTTATTCGTTACTTGATTTTCCCATGCCCAATTCCCCATGCCCAATTCCCCATGCCCAATTCCCAATTCCCAATTTTCAATTCCCAATTCCCAATTCCCCATGCCCAATTCCCAATTTTTAATCATCCCTCCCAGAACGCGGATTGATACGATTCAACTGATTGATTGCCCAGCGAGCAGTCTCCTTAACTTCGGCATCGGGATCGTCCGCAGCACGGTGCAACAAGTGACTGATTTGATTCACCAATTCGTAAACTCGCGTCAAGTCGCGAATCGCATTTTTGCGCACTTCAGGGTTTTCATTTTGCAGCGAAATTGACCAGGCATTATTCATCGGTTTGAGCGTGCGAATACCAATTTCCGAGAGACTTGCCAAAATCAAACTGTACTGCTTCGAGTCAGAATTTGCTAGCAAATAAAGCAACGGTTCAACTGCTCTAGAATCTCCCTGCTGGCCGAGTTCCCAAATTGCTTTGCGACGCTTGGCCGGATTCAGGTGCTGCAAGTCTTCAATCAATGCTTCAATAATATCAAGTTTAGGGCGATCAGCGGTTTTAGGAAGGGAAATCTTTTGCTTCCGACTCGAAGAAAGCGAATCAGCCCGATTAGTTGTTTCCGGAATGTTAAAATCGGTGTCGCTGTAGCCGTTGTTCTGAATTTCCAATGGCACTGTGTCAGAATTAATTCGATCGCCCTCAACTACTCCATCCCCGGATTCTGCTCCCCCCAATTCCCGGATCAACGGTAAAGATTCATCGCTGGTGTCGAGATTGTAGCCCTTTTGGAAATCAAGAGGGTAGGATAATGCTGGCTCAGGTTTTTGTCCCTCAAAAGGAACCTCTTGCTCTCCCATTTCCGGCAAATTTGTCTGAGCATTGGGATTGGTGAATTGAGAGTTTCTGAGGTTTTGGCGATCGACTCTGCCCCGTCTTCGCTTAGAATTATTTGATTTGTCACTCCCAACTAATTTGAGCATGATAAATACTGCGGCTGCCGTGACGACAACTGCTGCCAAACCCAACATTAATAACCCCCGCTGGTGAGACAAAATGACGATTAGATTAGAGGGCGATTTCGGGGCTCTGGAATTGGATTTTGGCGTTCTAGATGGGTTAGATTTGTTTTCATCCGGCGCTGGGGACGGTTTTGGAGGATTGGAGTCCTGGCGATCGTCCGGGGAAGAGTCCACCTGAGCAATTTTTTGAGAAACAGCCCCGTAGGAAGCATTGAAAGTCTGTTGCCTTCCGTCCGCATTTGGACTAAAGGCAGCGCCAACAAGACAGGCAATGCAGGTCAATAAACATAAAGTGGAGCGGTAGTGCGCCATAGGACTCAATCGGGGGTTTTGAGAGGCAACGCCGCGTGACGAGCTTTAATGTAACCTTGAGTTAGCTCGATCCTAGCTGCTATATGCCCAACTAACTCACAAATAGCACCAGACGAGCAAAAAATTCTGGTTTGAGGTAGCAGCGCTGCGGATCTAAATCACACAATTGTTTCAATATGGGCGGCCTCCGGTTGGGCTGCGACATCCAAAAAGTTAATTGCTACTAGCCGTTTCAGGCGCTGGGTGCGCAGCCAGCGAAAAGGATTGGTGCATCGCCAGCCGTTTCGCTCTTGATTTTTGGTTGCCGTGGATTTTTGACCGATCGCGCACCATGACCAAAAGTCTAGCTGTTTCCTCGCCGAGTCGATCGCTTTTGTCTAAATCTAGGCGACAGTCGGACAAGGGAGATTTGGCATCGAAACCTGAAACCCGGTTTTTGAGTTTATTTCTGGCTGCTAAACCAAATATTTTCCGTATGTTTATTTTTACCCACTTAGTTAAGTTAAGTCGATCGCTATTTAATTCTATATCGCCAAAATTGAGATAAGATCGAGCTAAATTTTTAGTGTGAGAGTAGAGGCATTTGTGAGCCAACAAGATATCTTAAATTTAGCAAAAGAAGGCGATCCCAGGGCGATCGCATTTCTGATCGGTCAAGCACTCCAAAGCTTTGGCGTCACAGCCAAAGCCAGCCGCGAAAATGACAGCCTGCACCTGCTACTCGAAGCAGAACAATTGCCCGCAGAAGAAGCCTGTCTCCGAGTCGCAATCAAAGGATTGCAGCGGCTGCAACCAAACAACCTTTACTCAGTAACAATTTATGGGCGGCGCGACGGCCAGCAATTGCCCGCTTGGACTCAGACAGTAGAATTAAAAAAACGCTTGACTTCTGTACCCGTGAGTGCACCAGTTGCCGTAAGTGTAGGAGTTGCCACCAGTGCACCCACTTCCCCAATTCCTACGGCTTTGCCAAAAGTAGAAAAAACTCAAAATTCCACAACAGCACCTACTCAAACACCAGAAGAATTCCCGCCCAAACCCCGGAAAATCTCAACTTCAAAACCCACAAACCAACGGCAGAAAAAGCCATCACCGCAGCCAGAGTTGGTCGGCACTAAAACTAAAAAATCTTGGCTGTCAATCGGTGCTCTGAGTCTGATTTTCGTGCCAATATCCGGCTTTATTCTGGGTTCTCAATTATACAAATCCCCAAACACCACTGCCAATAACCCTCTAACGTCAAAGCCTGCCGCACAAAAAGACCGCGTACCAGCACCCGCAGCCAAACCCCAATCAGCTCCAAAATCTCCCTCCCAGGCTGCCCAAAAACCTGCTAATGTCCCCGCAACTGTCAGCATCAAAGCAGTTGGCGACATCATCCCCGGCACCAATTTTCCCTACAACAAACTACCGGAAAATAAGGAGCGTTTATTTGAGTCCGTGAAATCGCAGCTCAAAGGAGCAGATATCTTGTTTGGCAATTTTGAAAGCACGATGACCGATTATCCCTACAGTTCCAAAGGAGGCGGCGGCGGAATGCTGTTTGCCTTTCGGACGCCTCCGAGTTATGCCAAACTTTTGAAAGATGCTGGTTTTGATATTTTGAGTGTGGCCAACAACCATTCTTACGATTTCCACGAGCAGGGATTTAAGGACACAATTAAAAACATCGATAGCAACGGCATGAAGGCTGTTGGCAAAAGAGATCAAATTGTCTACAAAAATGTCAAAGGCGTGAATTTTGCCTTTATCGGTTTCAGCAACTACGGCGAAGTTCACAATTCCTTGCTGGAACTGAAAGCCGGGGCAGAAGTTGTCAAAAAAGCGAAGCAAAAAGCTGATATTGTAGTGATATCAGTTCATGCTGGAGCTGAAGGAACCGGAGCGATCAATGTCAGAAATAAAACCGAATTCTTTTACGGAGAAAACCGGGGAAATATGGTTTTGTTTTCGCGAACGATGATTGATGCGGGAGCGGATTTGATTTTGGGACATGGCCCGCACGTTATGAGAGCTTTGGAACTTTACAAGGGGAAATTAATTGCCTATTCGCTGGGTAATTTTATGGGATACCGCACCCTCTCGACAGCCGGAGAACTTGGTAAATCTCTGATTTTAGATGTAAAAATGACTCCGCAAGGGGATTTTGTTTCTGGTAAGGTTATCCCGATCGCACTTGACAGGCAAGGTATTCCATCTGTTGATGACAATTTTCGCAGTGTGGGGTTGATTCGCCGTTTGACAAAGAGCGATTTTCCCAAAACAGATTTGACTATTGATGATAATGGACAAATTTTGAAAAAGAGTAAGTAGTCATTGGGCATTGGGAATTTTAACTCGTTTCCAGGCTCTGCCTGGGAACCGATGTCACTCTTGCTCTGCCTCGAAAAGCGATCGGGAAAATTGGAGGCAGAGCCTCCGGATCTGCGTTACCAGGCAGAGCCTGGGAACAAGTAATTCCCAATTCCCAATTCCCAATTCCCAATAATTAGTCATCAATCATTACTTTCAAAGCTGATTTCATCTCATCTACCGTTGTTGTCGCCGTACCGAATTGACGGACAACAATGCTAGCTGCCAAATTGCCTAAAACTGCCGCTTCCCAACCGGATGCACCGACACACAAAGCTAAAGTCATTGCTGCTACAACTGTATCTCCAGCACCGGTTACATCGAAGACATCAGTCTTGTTAAAAGGGGGAATATCCCAACGTTGAATGGCAAATTCCCCTTTTTTGCAAGTGAATGTTGGAGGTGGTGAATTTTTGATTTCTTGGTTATTCACCCTTTCAAACAAACTCATCCCTTCTTCGCCGCGAGTGATCAAGATTTTTTGAGCTTGAGTTAAGTTCAACAAATCGCGTCCTGCTTGCATTAAAGTTTGAGAGTTTTTGATAGAATATCCGACTGCTTGCTCGGCTTCTGGCAAGTTTGGGGTAAACAGCATCGCGCCAGAATATCGCTGCAAATTTGTTTGAGCGTCTACAATTGTTTTATTGGGAACTACTGCCGATTCGATCGCCAAACGAGTCAAAACTCCGTCGCCGTAGTCAGAACAAACCACGGCATCGACTGTCGGAATTTGCTGCCGGATGTAGTCTGCTAATTGCAATTGCAAGTCTAAATCCGGCAACTCGTCCGATTTGCGATCGACTCGGACAATTTGCTGAGTCACCGACTGCCGCGCGTGCCCGGAAATTCGAGTTTTGGTGACAGTTGGACGCTGCGAATCAATTAAAATGCCAGCCGTATCAATTCCCGCCGCCTCAAAAATACCGCACAAAGCCTTTCCCTGGTCGTCTTTTCCCACCAAACCAGCAACTTTTACTTTGCCTCCCAGTTTGGCCAAATTGTAGACAGCATTTGCGCCACCTCCGGGTAGTTGCCGAGTATTTTCGTAGCGCAAAATCAACACAGGTGCTTCGCGGGAAATTCGCTCTACTTGTCCGGTAAGAAACTCGTCCAAGGTCAAATCTCCGATCGCTAATACCTGTGCTCGATCGAAGCAGTCTAATCTTTTCAATAATTGCTCAGTTGAGGCACGGAGTTGAGGCAAAAAATCGGAATAGTCGTTAGTCATTAACCAAAAAAATGAGGCTGAGGAGTTGATAGTTGAGGTTGGCACGAGCGGCAATTAAAAATCCTAATCAATATTAATAATTAATTTCCTCCCTGCTGGTTTAATTTTTAACTTTTAATTAATTTGCTCACTGGGATTTTGAGAAACTCATTGCAAGCTGTTGGCGATCGCACGCGCTCAACAAATTTGGCAAAAAAAGCGGATACCAGCGAACTCATTGATACGAAGAGAGAAAGTTGCACTGTGTGGAAGTTTCCTTCTACATAAGTGCCTTCAAAAAACAGCAGAATTATTTCAATTTCTGCTTGATGATCGTAATCACCTGACCCATTTGTTTTTTGAGTGTATCAATTTCCGCTTGCATTTTCGCCATTTTCAGAGTCATCGCCTGAATTTCGGCAGCGCCCGCACCCGAGCCGGGTACAGCAGCGACGGCGGCCGGGGCTTCTTCGGGTACTGGTTTCTTTTTGGCCAGTACCATCGCCGATTTGATGGCTTCGGTTAGCTGCTTTTTCTCAAAGGGTTTGGCGATGAATGCAAAAAAATGCTTCTCGAAGGGTTTCGGAATTTTTTCCATCACCTCTTCTTCGCGCCCCGACATGATCACTAAAGGTATCTTGCAAAGCACCGGATGGGCTTGCACTTTTTGATACACTTCCCAACCGCTGACTTTGGGCAGTAGGAAATCTAACATAATTAGATTCGGTCGGGCTTCACGGATCAGTTTGAGTCCCTCTTCGCCGTCTTTTGCTTCTAGAACTTCAAAGTTACCTTGGGGTAACATCTCTCGGACTCGAACGCGGATGACTTTACTGTCATCGATTACCAAGATTTTTTGACCAGCCACGACTGACTCCTTCAGTAATGAGTGTTGACACTCAAGCGGGGCACTAGGCCGCGCTCGATTCTTGATATAGATCAGAAACCAATCTTCAAAGGCATTGTCAAGGTGCCTCTAGACGCTCAAAACAACTATCTTTCGATACTGCAATCGCGCTTACGTTATCCTTTTCAAATGCTTTTTGGGTCTATCACTTTCGCCAGTTTGGTACGCTCCCCATCCTGCTGTTATTTGCTCTTTTTGTTTAACGCCTCAATGCGTGTACTAAGTAGCCGGAATTTCTCCGTAAAAGTAGGATGGTTCGTCACGTAGACAAATTGACTCCCCTCGCCTTCAGATTATAGATCAAAGACCACGGAGACTTTAGTCCCCGGAGTCGCTGTACTCTCAGGACTGAAGTCTCTGAGTTTACCGCTTCCCATGTGGTCTGATGATTTGTAACCTTTAGTATATCTCTAACAGAATTCTACTCAGAATTTGGCGCGAGTTGAGTTTTGTTGCACCTCGGCGCGATTCTGATTTTGAGTGGGAGTGCTACAAGTTCAGCGACTTTGATTTCGGATACGATCGAGTATATTAACTCGATCGCCACTTAATGTCATGTCAACCCAAACTCCTCAAACTCCTACTGTCAAAGCAATTTCTGCTCAAATGCGGAGTGAAATCGAGGCGATGCCAGAGTGGTTGCGCAGACCCATTGGCAAAGCTAGCGAACTTTCGCAAGTCCAAAAAATTATCAAACAGCGGCAAATTCATACGATTTGTGAGGAGGGCAGATGTCCCAACCGGGGCGAGTGCTACGCCCAAAAAACGGCGACTTTTTTGTTGATGGGGCCGACTTGCACCCGTGCTTGTGCTTTTTGTCAAGTAGATAAAGGTCATTCTCCGATGCCCCTCGACCCGGAGGAACCGCAAAAGGTGGCGGAGGCTGTGCAGTTGTTGGGTTTGCGCTATGCGGTGCTGACTTCGGTGGCGAGGGATGATTTGCCGGATGGGGGCGCGGGTTGGTTTGCCAGGACGATCGCCCAAATCCGCCTCTTGAACCCCGATACTGAAGTTGAGGTACTAACCCCAGATTTTTGGGGAGGAATCAGTAGGGGCGGTGCCCCCGTGCCCGCCCTCCCCGCAACCAACAACCCAACAAATCATGCGCCCCAAACTCTTCATCGAGAAAATCATGCCGGTGAATCTGCTAAACGAGCAGGTTTATTACGAACACGGCGGCAATCCATTTAAAGGATTGCACCGCTGGTATTCGCGCAAACCTTTATCGTTTTCTCGCGCTTCGGTTTTGGCGTCGATTTTACCCGCAGAAATCTCTTTAGAAGAATTTGAATATTTGCTGGGATTGGAACCGGGGAAGGAAATTAAACTCTACAAAACTCCCCCGTCTTCGGTGCGAATTAAAAAGGTTCACGACTATTGCGATCAGGTGTGGGGGAATCGCACGCCGACGATTTTAGATGCGTTTGCGGGTGGGGGAAGCATTCCGTTTGAGGCGGCGCGGTACGGGTTGAATGTGTTGGCTTCTGACTTAAATCCGGTGGCGGTGGTGACGATGAAGGCGGCGATGGAATATCCGCTGAAATTTGGGCCGGATTTGCAGGAGGATATTGATAAATGGGTGAAATGGGTGGGGGATGAAGCGGAGAAAAGATTAACTGAGTTTTTCCCTTCTTTACCGGGGGAAACTGTGCAGAATTATTTGTGGGCTCATACGGTGGTTTGTCCGAGTTGTCAGTCGGTTGTGCCTTTGAGTCCGAATTGGTGGTTGAGTAAAACGAGTAATTATGCAGGTAAGAATCAAGCGAGAAAAGTTACGAGTGATTGGTGTGCGGTGAAACCGATTCCTAACTTGGCACAGAAGCGGGTTGATTTTGAGTTGGTGAAGGGGAAGAAAGGCAAGGAATCGACGATTAAAACGGATGCGGGTGAGTACGATCCGAGTGAGACAGTAACGATGGGTAGGGGTGTAGCTAAATGCCCTAATTGTAGTGCTGTTATTGATAATGATGT
>ENA-OFCF01001044-OFCF01001044.1-metagenomes-genome-assembly--contig:-NODE-1044-length-11232-cov-12.299723_pt1 | contig 11232 bp, 13 predicted proteins | sample MGYA00153387_OFCF01 | MGnify analysis MGYA00153387
ATTCGATGTGTCAATAATAATACTGGACGATTGTGTTCTTGAGCGATCGCAACTACCGGAATCAGTGCCGTAGTTTTACCTGTGCCTTTCGCCGATTTCACTCCGACAATACCACTACTAGGAAAATCGATACGATGTAAATATCGACGATCCATTATCAGATCGGCTGGATAAGTTAATTCACTATGTCGCTTCGATCGAGCTAGATCTACTTCTAATTCTAATGCTTGTTGATAAATTTCCGTAAAAGCAACGATTCCCCGTGCAACAATAAAGTCATCAATCCCCTTTTCTAAGCCTGGTAATCTAATTACTTTAACATTGCAGCCAGATGGCTGTAATAGTTCGCCCAAATGGGCGATTGCTGTGTCTAGTAATTTTGCTTTGTGGGGGACAGATTCATAATCAAAGCAGATTGATATCGATCTTTTTTTACTCGTGAATATAGATAATTCGGGAATGAGATTTCTACCAATAGTATTGCCCTGAAAATCGCGCGTGACTCGATAACCACTATTAATCCCAGGCAAGGCGATGGCAGGATAGCCGTAAGTCAATAGAGCCGCCGCTTTCTTGACCCCTTCACAGATAATTATCGGGATTTGTCGATCGATTATCCACTGCCAAAAACCCATCGCTTCACCCTGTAAATCTACTTCAATTTTTAATGGTAATTTTACTTTAAATAAAGCTGCTGTTTGCCTCCAAATTTCTGCTGTTACACGCAAACAAAATAATCTAGTAGATATACTTGGTGGATGCTCATACTTAATAACTTTTTCATCCTGATTTTTAGCAGGATAATTTGCCTTAAATGTCCCCCATTCCATTTGTTGCCAATCATTCAAAGGATCTAGTCCATTACACCACCACCCACCATTCGCGCAATGGTAATATCTTCTCATCCAACTAGGGCTGACTTGACCGCTATTAGTGCGGGGAATTTGTGATGAAATAAATAATCGATCGTAAGCAGAATTCCCCTGTAAAGATTCAAAATTGAGAGCTACTAACGCTAGATCGATATTACTGCCAGTAACTAATTCTGTATAGTGGGCACGATCTAAATTGGTTTGTGCCATTGCGGTGCGAAAGTGCGAGGAGGGGACTCATATTCTAATCGAAATTTCCCAAAAAAACCGAAAATAACCTCATCTATTGTATATGGGGATATTGACTATTTTGACCGCTATCCATAGCGTAATATATCTAAACTAATAGTTCATGTATTCTGTGATGAACTAATGACAACAGAAATAAATACATCGATCGAGCTAACACCCGATCGAGTAACTGGATTAGAATAGTTCAGTTGCCATCCCCACCCACATCACCCGTTCTATGGCTCGAAAACATAAATCCTCGCCTACTCGCCATCCTGACACCACTAGCGTAGCACCTAGCTCCGATGGTCTAGCCCTCTCCGATCTACGCATCCGGCTGGAGTTTTTGGAGCGGGACAACGAAAAGTTGCTCAAGCAAATCGAGAAAAGACGTACAGAGCTGAAGAACTTGCACGAGCGAATTCGAGAAATTGGGGTAGAAATAGCCCAGCGGAGTGCGCCGATCCTCCAACAACTCTTGGAACTAGATCGACAAATTCATGCCGTGTTTACAGAGATCTTTAATGGTAAAAAGTTGGGTAAACAGACTCGAAAAAATATTGAGAAAATTTACTATACCCTTCAGATATCGGGATTGATTAGCCCTAGTAACAATCGCTATCAAACTTCCGATGAGCCAGAACCAGAAGATGAAGATGACTGGGGCGCGGAGGATTTTTTTGGTCGTCAGCAACAATCTAGTTCTAATTCAGAGGTAGAATCTTCCCCGCTCGATCGAGATGAATTAAAAAAAATTCGGCAAATTTTCTTGAGATTGGCTGATGTTTTTCATCCTGATAAAACGCTTGATGATGCGGATCGGGAGGAGCGTACCGAAGTGATGAAAGAAATCAATCAAGCTTATCAAGCTGGAGATCTGGCGAAGTTACTCGCGATCGAAAAACAGCATCAGATGGGCGAAATAATCGATCGCGACAGTGAAGACGATCTGGCGCGGAGATGTGCGCGAGTCGAACAGGAAAATGAATTTCTCACTAGCCAATTTGTCAACCTCAAACAAGAAATAAAATTAACTAAAAATACTCCAGAAGGCTCGATCGTTGCTGAATATAAGAAGTTTACTAAATCTGGTATCGATCCGATCGGTGAGATGGTCGCCCAGACAGAATCACAAATCAAAGTAATCGCCGAAGTCCATAAATTCGTAGCCGATTTTCGCGACAAAAAGATAACTATCAAAGATTTTATGAAAGGGCCATCTGTCTTTCAACAAATGCAGCAAGTATCACCAGAAGAAATATTGATGGAGTTGTTTTCCCAGTTTTAGCGATCTATTATCTGAGGTTACTCTTTTTCAAACTTTGGTGTACCAAACACACATCGAAGTAGCTAAATGAGTCAGTATAACACTACTTTATTACAAATTTTATGGACTATAATAAATTTAAAGTTGCAAGATAAATTTCTTGACGATCGATCGAACACTAAAAAACGTACCATCCTCTGTCTCAGTGCGATCGATTAAACCCCTTCTACCCAACGAAACGATCGCATTATCCACATCTGCTGGCGATATATTTAGAGACTCGTTTTTGTGTCGCGGAATATCGAGGCAGGAGAACGCCTATTGCAAGAGTTTAATCAAAGTTGTCTTTAATTTTCATAGTGATAGCGGGCTGGTAAAAATTGGATAGATTCATTTTGGACTCGATAAATTAGCCGAAGCGGTAGGAAACTTTACGGTATTTAATATTAAAGGCAATCGCTATCGACTGATTGTTTCTATTAACTACTCTAGGCAGCTCGTCTACTTTAAATACTTTCTTACTCACGCCGAATACGATAAGGATAACTGGAAAAATGACCTTCACTTTTAATCGAGCAGCCTATGCCAATCTCTTAGCAGATGTATTGCCACAACCAATTCGATCGCAAGCAGAATACGAGAGGGTACTGGGAATCATCGAAGCATCGATGAATAAGGGGACAGTTAGCAGTGAAGAAGAACAGCTAATCGAGCTGTTTGTCATCTTGGTTGAAAAATTTGAATCAGAACATTATCCATCTCAAAATCGATCGACTCCCCACAGCCGACTGCTACATTTAATGGATGCAAACGATGTTCAGCCAGCAGATTTAATTAGTATATTTGGCTCTAGCGATCGAGTACTTGAAGTTATCGATGGTAAACGATCGATCGATCTCACTCAAGCTGAGAAATTAAGCGATCGATTCAATCTGCCCTCAAAACTATTTTTGGCATAAAATCGAGCGATCATTTTGACAGGGTACAAAGATGCTCCTCAATGACGATTACCTAACGGTAGGCTACGCCAACGATCGAGCCTCAAACACTGAAATTGTTGGGTTTCGAGACTCAACCCAACCTACGGGGAGAAATCTAGTTACTTGTACTGCCTACTGTGGTGTAGCTGCGCTCTCGATCGGTTGTCATAATTAGTCTGATGATGCTCTTGAGCCGCTGTGAGCCTTTGCTCGACCAACTCGATATCTTGTTTGGGGGTCGCTATGCCGCTTTTAGACTTCTTCTGGAAGACGTGGAGGACGTAGACGGCAGATTCAAATCGGACAGTGTAGACAGCACGATAGGTATCCCCATCAAAATCACCCTTCAACTTCCAGTACCCCAGCACCTTTAAAACCCTTCAAAGGCTTAGTGTCATCATGCTTTTGACCTAGTTGAGCCAGAAGTAAAGCATAACCGACGTTATCTTGCACCTCATCAGGCATGGCTTTAGTCTGGATCGCTAAAAAGAGATGGAAGATTACGGCGACCACTAACAACTCGCAGGATTTCGATCCCATCATCGAGAATAGGGTAGAAAATAATATAACCTTCGAGAGATAATCCTCTGAGATCTGGGCGAATTGCTCCATAGCTTTTGCCACTGCGCGGAAAGGAGACTAGTTGTTGACACTTGCTGTTAAATTCTTTAAAAAATCGTTCACCTACTTCTACATTGGTTTCGGCAAAGTAGTCAGCGATTTCACTCAGATCTCGACTAGCAAGAACGTTAATAACATAGAGACTCATGCTTACACTCGACCGCGTTGCAACCGCTCTAAAATCTGATTGACGAATGTTTCGCCATCGATCGGTGGTGTTTGCTCTGAGGCTGAAATGGCAGCATCAATTTTCGTTCGGATATCTTCAACCCATACGTTCTCAGCTTGTTGTTCTTCCTCTAGTTCTGCTAGAAACCGAGCCGCGATCGCATCTTGTCGATCGATTGGCAGTTGTTCGATGATAGATCGACCATCAACTAGCTGAATTATTTCACATCAGCCAAATCTTTTAATTTAGTTGCGGTAAGTCTATTTTTTATACTTTCTGCACATACATTTCTTTCTTTGTATTCTTGTAAGATTTTTTCTGTCAGCACCTCTGATGAACTACTAGATGCAATAGATCTAATTTTATCTAAAGCCTCTGCACAGTCCAGCGATAACTTAGTTATTTCATCATGAGAAATATAGAATATATTATTAGCACTGTCAAGTATTGCTGCTTCTTGAACGATAGCTTTCTTGGGAGAAATAATAATAGTAAAGCATGGGATGGATTTAGTAATTAAATGTTCTGCTCGAACTCGATCCTCATGAGTACTTGCTTGACGAAAATCACCTAGCGATATATTGTTTTCTGGTTTTTTTTCAGTTTTAGCTTCAAAAACAAATGCACACCACGAGCCAAAGATCCATAAACCATCAGGAGCACCTCGATCTTTATTGTCATCCCATTTATGTGTTTTTGCACCTAGCATTCTGCCTAGTATTTGCAATCCCGACTCAATTTTTTTGTTATCAGTACATTTAATATTTTCTAGTACTTTGGCAACCTCCTTGTCATATTTGCTACTTTAAATTTTCCATTTAGATAATAATTCATCTATTTTAAGATAACAATCATGTATTGGTAAATGATTGATACCATTATTATTAATAATATTATTTCCAGACACTTCAGATATTAACTTTCCTAACCATGATATGTGCATGGAAGTCACAGAAGCACTACGCAAGTGTCTGATAGCTGAGTTTTTAAACGATATGTCTCCAGAGTTTTTCCATGCAAGAAAAGCTGATGTTGCTGCTTGATACTGCCAGAATGATCTATAAGGTTGAATTTCTACTCCTCCCTCCCTCCAAGCAAGATAATACTTTGATTGCATCTTGAAATGCATCTTCATGTCTTGATTTCCACGAATTATATGTGTAATCAATTTCAAATTTCATGGAGTTAGCTAATAACTCATTAATTGGATTGGGTACTTTCAAGGATTTATCTCTTCTAGTACGAATATCACCTTCTGCATTTTGCCAATCATTAGAACGCGATAAAATTGATCTCCAGGTAAATCAATCCCGTCATATCTATTTTCCAACAATAAAATGGATGGCTTTTTAGACTTGACAAAATCATCTAGACTTTTCTCTATTTTTTCAGACCGAATAATATCATGAGTCTTGGAAAGCTTGTCATTCCATAACTTACTTGTACGATCATCTGTTGTGATAATCAGTGCTCTTTCAACACTAGAAATCATTTCAACTGATGAATTTAATGACTGCTCACTATTACTATCTTGATCGGATAAATTTGGAAATAAAATTAATCTTCTTCCTGTGTTTCTTTTATTCCACTCTGATGGAATTGGTATTTTGGAAATATTTTTAACTCCAAACAGTCTTTCAATATCTCCATCTTCACCAAATGTTGCAGACATATAGACATGTTGCTTTGCTTGAAAGAAAGGTAAATGATTTTGTGTTGGCGGTATAAATGGACGAATTTCTATTTTCTCTGGAGTAATGTAAAATAAGCAAGATTGTAAATTAGAAGAAATATTGCTCCAAGAGTACCTTAAATCCTTGTATTTATCAAGAAAGCTTTCAATTACTTGTACAACATCCTTGAATTTATCACAAAGTGACAGACTAATATTGGAGACTAGATCTATAGCAAAAACGTTGAACTTACTACTACCAAAATCAACAGCGAGCTTGACATTCTCTGGTATATTTTCTTTGATTTTGATATACAAAGCCATGTATAAATCACTATTTTTTGTGCTGTCAATGGAGACAGTCCATAATGACGCTACATAATTGTCTGCGGCATGTGCATCATCACAAATAATTGAATCTGGATTTTCAATACGTGGATTGGTGTTGAAAATACCGCTATATGTTGTAACAGCAATTGATTTTCCCTGTTGATATCTATAGAAATCAGCCTGATTGTATGAATCTTGAGATCCCACCAATACAGAGGCATTAATTCCATAGCGAGAAGCACGTTCTGCAACTTGAAAGCAAAGCTGTTTGGTTGGGCATAAAAAAACGACTTTTTCTTTGAATGCCCGTCTGCGATATTCTGCAATCAGCAGCCCCACCAAGGTTTTTCCTGTACCAGTAGGCAATTCTATTGCAACATCCTTGTTGTTGATATGACTATTGAAATACTGATCGAGTATTTTGTCTTGGTGAGAGTACAAAAACTTAACGGAAGGATCTCTATTGAGATCTCTAAACATTAATACTATGGATTCTGGGATTGATTCTTCTGGTTCTGATAAGCGAAATTTAGCCATGAAGATTTACAGATTTACTGCCTTATAATGTTGTCTTTTCATATCATTCATTTGTGCTACGTCGTAATGAGAAGGTAGTCCCAATTTTATTTAGCCCACAAATTGGCATAAAGATATTATAAACAGATCGAGCATACCCACATCCCTAAATATTTGTATCAGAGGACAAACTTTTGTATCGGCAGATGTCCGATCGCGGGAATAGGTTAGAAAATATAAGGCTAAGTAGAGTACCCATCTCGTGTCAAATCTTGGGATACCCTACATCACAATTTCTAAACCGATCCTAAATGAACACCATCCAACCACCCAGCAAACAAGGTTTATACGATCCGCAGTTTGAGCACGATGCTTGCGGTATCGGTTTTATCGCGCAGATGAAAGGGGCGAAGTCGCATGAGATTGTGGCGCAAGCACTGACAATTCTGGTGAATCTCGATCGTCGTGGCGCGTGTGGATGCGAGACTAATACGGGTGATGGGGCGGGGATATTGATGCAGGTGCCCCACAAGTTTTTGCAGGCGGAAGTTGTTTGTGATTCGCAAGCTGGTGCATACAGCAATTAGAGCGGCGAATTCATCTAGTTTATTTTTCAAAATATCGCGGCGATCGATCGATCTGCTTTGCAAGCACACCTAGACAGAATCAACCAGCTTCCGCTCAGAGTAATTGCCAGCCTCAGCGAACCTGATGTAGTCTTAGCGAGTATGTTGTTTCAGCACCTGCTTCAAATACTTCCCCGTATGAGACTTGGGATTCCTCGCTACTTGTTCCGGTGTCCCCACCGCTACTAATTCTCCCCCTTTATTACGGCCTTCTGGCCCGAGATCGATCGTCCAGTCACATTGGAGATGATTACCAAATAATTGGAACTACTCCCGATGCTGTAATATTTCGATCGCAAGTGAGAACACTAGCCTCTGCTCCCTGATTTTTCAGGATTATGGCAGTAGCTACAATTTGTCGATCGTGCATTTCATTGATACTGAGCAAAGTATTTGTAATTTCAACTATTGCTCGGTCGAGTGGATAAACAACAATTCGAGGATCTCCATTCACTGCGATATGTAAATCAATAACTGAAGGAATAGAAGTTTTCCCTCTTTCGACAATAAAAGCTGCTTCAGCTAGCGCAATTGCGGGTAAAATTAATTGACTTTCTTGATTTTCCAAAACTTGCTTTGCAGCAATTCCCATGCGAGAATTACCTTCCAGAAACCAAATTAAAGCATGAGTATCAACGATGTATTTCATTCGAGATCCAGTCGAGAGTCATCTAAATCTCCCTGAAACTCAGCAATTTTAAAATCTTCAGCAGTAGATTGGCTGGTTCCTGAAAACATACCTAGCGTGATAAATTGATGGACAGGATTAGTATCTATTGAATCCAAGAATGTAACTATCACTTTACTCGATCGAATATTTGGTGGAATTTCCGTTAGTTTGATTGTTCCATTTTTATAAGTTCCAAGTATTGACTGTAGCATAATTGCATTCGTAATGTTAATGTATTGTGGAGGCTCAATGTTATTTTTGAGCCTCGACCCTAATTATATCCGTGCAATTGAGGCTCATTTCGTTCTACTTCAGATTGATGCTCAAGTTTTCACTGCGGCTAAATGTTGCTTCAGCACCTGCTTCAAATATTTCCCTGTATGCGACTTGGGATTTTTCGCCACCTGTTCCGGTGTCCCCACTGCTACTAATTCTCCGCCCTTATTACCACCTTCGGGGCCGAGATCGATCGTCCAGTCGGAGCAGCGAATCACGTCGAGGTTGTGTTCGATGACGATGATGGAGTTCCCCTTATCGACTAGTCTTTGCAGCACGTCTAGGAGCTTGTGGACATCGTAGAATGACAATCCGGTGGTGGGTTCATCGATCAGATAGAGGGTTTTTCCGGTGGCGCGTTTGGAGAGTTCGGTGGCGAGTTTGACGCGTTGGGCTTCGCCGCCGGAGAGGGTGGGGGCGGTTTGTCCGAGTTTGACGTAGCCCAAACCGACATCGACGAGGGTTTGCAAGCGGGTGGCGGCGCGGGGGATATTTTGGAAGAATTCTAATCCTTCTTCGACGGTCATATTTAGGACATCGGCGATCGATTTACCTTTATATTTAACTTGGAGGGTTTCGCGGTTGTAACGTTCGCCTTTGCAGACATCGCATTGGACGTAGACATCGGGGAGGAAGTTCATCTCGATGATGTTTACCCCTTGTCCGCTACAGGCTTCGCAGCGTCCGCCTTTGACGTTGAAGGAAAATTGTCCCGCTTTATAACCGCGTGTTTTGGCTTCGATGGTTTGGGTGAAGACTTCGCGGATGGTGTCGAATACGCCTGTATAGGTGACGGGATTCGATCGCGGGGTGCGACCGATCGGCGATTGATCGATGATAATTACTTTATCGATCGCACTTATCCCTTTGAGTTCATCGACATCTTTGGGGAATGGTACCCGTTTGGTGAGATGGTGTTGGAGTGCGGGGTGCAGGAGTTCGTTAACTAGGGTGGATTTTCCCGAACCAGACACTCCGGTAATTGCGACGAGTTTACCTAATGGAAACTCGACATCGAGGTGTTTGAGGTTATTCCGGTTGGCATTTTTGAGCACTAAACTCCGTCCATTTCCCTCTCGACGTTCGGCTGGTGTCTCAATTCCCAAGCGTCCCGATAAATACGCACCTGTAATCGAATCTTCGGCATTCAGGAGCGCGTTCAAATCTCCCTCGACGACGATATTACCACCATGTACGCCCGCACCTGGGCCGATATCAACGAGATGATCGGCGGCGCGAATGGTATCCTCATCATGTTCGACGACAATTAGGGTATTCCCCAAGTCGCGGAGTTTGGTGAGGGTTTGTAATAGTCGTCCGTTGTCTCGCTGGTGTAAGCCAATACTTGGTTCGTCGAGGACGTATAATACTCCTGTCAAACCCGAACCGATTTGGGTAGCGAGGCGAATCCGTTGCGCTTCACCACCGGAGAGCGTCATCGCGGCTCGATCGAGTGTGAGATAATCTAGACCAACATTGAGTAAAAATTGCAGTCTCGCAACGATCTCTTTGAGCACTAATTCCCCAATTTTAGTCTGCTTGGGCGTGAGTTCTAATCGATCGAGTCGCTCCAAACATTCATCGATCGCCACACTGGTAAAATCAAGGATGCCATACTGTCCGAGTTTTACCGATTGAGCTTCAGCTTTTAAGCGATTACCGCCGCAAGCTTCGCAGGGTTGATTGGTGAGGTATTGTTCGAGCTTTTGTTTTTGCAGTTCTGAGGCATCATTGTACTGCCGATCGAGAATTTTTACTACTCCTTTAAACTTGCGATGGTCGTCTAAATCTTCCATCCAAATCGGTTCATCTCGACCGAATAAGATTAATGCTTCCTGTTCGGGAGTGAGTTTATTCCACGGTGTATCTAATGCAAATCCGGCGGCTTGTCCTAAACTATATAATAGAGATAAATAATAGGAATTATCTTTTTCCGACCAAGGTGCGATCGCATGATAGACCGCAGCTTGTGGATCGGGAATAATTAATGTTGGGTCAAATGTCCGCGAACTACCAATCCCATGACAAGCTGTACAAGCACCATAGGGCGAGTTGAAAGAGAATAATCGCGGTGATAATTCCTCCATTACTGCACCGTGTTCGGGACAAGCAAATTTCTCGGAAAAGACTAATTCTGAAGGTAGCTCTGGATTGACTTCTGCACCTTCGTCGGTAATTAGTGAAATATTGGCAATGCCATCGCCATGACGCAAACAAGTAGTCAGAGAATCTGATAAGCGCGATTCTATGCCTTCCTTATTAACCAATCGATCGACGACAATTTCGACCGTATGATGTTGATTTTTATCTAGGACAATTCGATCTGCTAATTCGCGAATTTCCCCATCCACACGCACCCGTACAAATCCTTCAGATGCGAGGCTAGATAATACTTTTTGATGAGTACCTTTCTTACCACGGACGATCGGTGCTAGGATCTGAAACTTAGTTCGATCGGGGAGATGGCGAATCCTGTCGCTCATTTCATCGATCGTTTGGGGTGCAATCGATCGATCGCACTGCGGACAATGAGGAATACCAGCACGTCCATATAGTAGCCGAAAATAATCATAAATTTCGGTAACTGTGCCGACAGTCGATCGCGGATTATTAGAAGTAGACTTTTGATCGATCGAGATGGCTGGACTCAAACCCTCGATCGCGTCTACATCCGGCTTATCCAATTGTCCCAGGAATTGCCGTGCATAGGCACTCAGCGACTCCACATACCGCCGTTGTCCCTCGGCAAAGATTGTATCGAAGGCTAGAGACGATTTGCCCGAACCAGACACCCCCGTGAACACAATCAATCGATCGCGCGGTAGCTCTAAACTAATATTTTTGAGATTATGCTGTTTGGCACCACGGATGCGAATGGTGTCTCGGTCATTTGAAGCCATAGGGATCGAGCTGGTAGTTCACAATTGGGCAAACTTCTGTTTTAACACAATTATTTGGTGCCTTAACATCTTCGCTCATAAATTACCCGGACGATCGCGATC
>ENA-OFCF01001045-OFCF01001045.1-metagenomes-genome-assembly--contig:-NODE-1045-length-11228-cov-2.922044_pt1 | contig 11228 bp, 11 predicted proteins | sample MGYA00153387_OFCF01 | MGnify analysis MGYA00153387
TGGCGCTGCTCGAGCGCAACGGTGATGTGCGCCTCGAGACTCGAGCATCGGCAGGTCGCGCTGAGCGCTGGCCACCAAGCAGTAACCGGCCGCCTCGGTGTAACCCGTCTTCATGCCGTCCACCGTGGGGTCGCGGCGCAGCAGCAGGTTGCGGTTCGGCTGGGCGATGTTGTTGAACTTGAATTCCTTCACCGAGTAGTACGGATAGAACTCGGGAAAGTCGCGAATGATGCGAGATGCGATGACCGCCAAGTCGCGCGCCGTGCTGCGGTGGCCAGTCTCGGTGAGGAGGTGGTGCTGGGCCGCTATCAGGTCGCCATCGAGCGCATGAATCCGCAGTGGAAGGAGCGCGCGGCCAACCGCATGGGCAGCATGGAGGACTTGGAAAAGCGGCTCGCCGGCGTGGCGCGGCAGATGGTGCAGCAGGGCGTCAGCATGATTTCCTTCAAGCCGCAGGGACCGCCGCGCTCTTATGAGGTAGGGCCGGGGAAGAAGGTCACGAAGGTGAATGGCGAGGACGTGGAAACACTCGTTTTCAGCAAGTGGCTGGTGATGATCCCGACGGTCACGAAGTTCCGCATCATCCGGCAGAACGAGAAGCCGGTGATCATCGAGAGCATCGGCTTCCAAGTGGCCGTCTCGGACAAGAGCAAGAACGACTGGACCTTCATCGACGGCTCCGGCATGTCGGTGAACGATCTGCGCGGGCTTTACGTGAACCTGCCGCAGGATCTGCAATTTCCTCCTTTGGAAAAGCGCGAGGTTCGTTAGACTCCGGCCATGGCAGCGAAGAAGATGGCGGTGATGGAACAGAGAACCCTGCACCGCAAGCTGGTGGCCCTGTGGAACCGGGGACAGAGCGAGTTCTGCGAGGTGCGCGGCTCGGCGATTCATGGGCGCGGCGTCTATGCCACGACTTTCATCCCGAAGGAAACCAAGATCATCGAGTATGTCGGCGAGCTGGTGGACAAGGACGAGAGCGGCAAGCGCGGCGTCTCGCAGCACGCCAAGTCACTCAAGACCGGCGACGCCGCGGTTTATATTTTCACGCTTTCCCGGAAGTATGACATCGACGGCAACGTGCCTTGGAACACCGCGCGGCTCATCAACCACTCGTGCAAGCCGAACTGCGAGGCCTGGATCGAAGGCCGCAAGATTTTCATCCACTCGCTCACGGACGTCCAAGCCGGTGAGGAGCTGACCTTCGACTACGGCTTCGATGTGGAATGCTACGAAGACCATCCTTGCCGTTGCGGGCATGAAAGCTGCGTGGGCTACATCGTCGGCCGCGCGCAGTGGAAGGAGCTTGAGGAGCGCTTGAAGGCGAAGCGCTGAGGTCAGGGGATGACGGCCGCTAAATCGCGGACATCCGCCAGGGTGCCGGGTGCGGGACAGAGGGCGTGCTGGAGTTTTTCACGACGCTCGCGGACGAGCCGGACGACGAGGGCGGTCCAGCCGGTCTGGTGGGAGGCGCCCAGGCCCTCGCCGGTTTCCCCATGGAAATACTCATGGAAGAGCAGCAGATCCTGCCAGTGGGAAACGTCGCTGTAGCGTTTTGCATCGCCGAAGCAGGGCCGGTAGCCTTCCTGGTCTGGCAGGAATAGCGAGATGAGCCGGTCGCAGAGGTCGATGGCGATTTCCCGCAGGGTGGCGAGATTTCCCGAGCCGGTGGGATACTCGACCTTGAAGGTGTCACCATAGAAATAGTCGTAGCGCTCGAGGGCCTCGATGATGAGGAAATTGATGGGAAACCAGACCGGTCCGCGCCAGTTGGAATTCCCGCCGAACATGTCGGTGGTGGCCTCGCCGGGCGTGTAGGGAACCTCGTGGCGCTGGCCCTCATGGACGAAGACGAAGGGCTTCGCCCCGTGGGCCTTGCTCAGCGAGCGGATGCCGAAGTTAGAGAGGAATTCCTTGGGATCGAGCATGTAGGCCAGGCTTTTGCGCAGCCGCGCTTCGGAGGGAATGGCTAACAGGCACCGGCCGGGGTTCTTGTCCCCGGTGACGCGGCGGACGACGATGTATTTCAAAATGTCCGGCCGGTTCACGAGGAACCAATCCATGCGTTTCTTGAAGCTGGGCAGCGCGTCGATGGTCTTCTGCTTGAGCACGGTGACGGCACACATCGGCAGCAGGCCGACGAGCGAGCGGATGCGCAGCGGGATGGGCTCCTTGTGATTGATGATGAGCTGATCGTAGTAGAAGCCGTCGTCATTGTCCCAGAGGCCGGTGCCGCCGAGCGAGTTGATGGCGTCGCAGATATTGACGAAGTGCTCGAAGAATTTCGAGGCGATGTCCTCGTAGGCGGGCTTTTCCATGGCGAGTTCCAGTGCCATCCCGAGCATGGTGAGACAGAATGACGCCATCCAGGCGGTGCCATCCGCCTGATTGAGATGGCCGCCGCCGGGAAGCGCGTGGGAGCGGTCGAAGACCCCGATATTATCGAGGCCGAGGAAGCCGCCCCCGAAGACGTGGCGGCCCTCGACGTCCTTGCGGTTCACCCACCAGGTGAAGTTGAGCAGCAGTTTCTGAAATGCTCGCTCAAGAAATAACAGGTCCCGTTGTCCCTTGGGATCGGCGATTTTATACACCCGCCAGACGGCCCAGGCGTGGACCGGCGGATTTACATCCGAGAAATTCCACTCGTAGGCGGGGAGCTGGCCATTCGGGTGCATGTACCACTCGCGCAGTAGTAACAGAAGCTGCCGCTTGGTGAACTCCGGGTCCACGGCGGAAAAGGGGATCATGTGGAACGCGGTATCCCACGCGGCGAACCACGGGTATTCCCACTTATCCGGCATCGAGAGGACGTCGCGGGCGTGGATGTGCCGCCAGTCCGAGTTGCGGCCGCGCAGGCGTGATTCGGAGGGGGCGGCACCGTTATCCCCAGCGAGCCAATCCTCGATGACATAGTAGAAAAACTGCTTGGTCCATAACAGGCCGGCATAGCCCTGGCGGCAAATCAACCGCTCGTCGTGGGTGCTGCTCTTGGGGATGATGCCGTCATAGAACTCGTCACCCTCGGCGATGCGCGCCGCGAAGGTTTCGTCAAATTCCTCGAAGCCTTCGAAGCCGTTGGATTCCTTTAAGGCGTGGAGCCGGCAGCGGACGACGACCGTCTTTCCCGGCGGGATGTTGAATTTCAAATGGGCGGCTGCCTTGGTCCCGACCGGGGTGGGGGAGACGGCCCCTTTTTCGCCCAGAATCAGGTGGCGGTGGAAGGCGTCCTTCACGTAAGGGCTCGGGTTGGGGGTTCCGAAAACACTCTGCTGGTTCGTGTCGTTTTCCGTAAAGAGCCACGAGGCCGCCTGTTTCGCTCCCGGCGCGTCCACGATGAAACGGTAGTCGCCAAGCGCCTCGTGGCGGGCGAGCACACCGCCGCCGCTGGCTTCGATCGAGGGCTTCTTTTTCGGGCTTTCCCGGTTCTTTCCCCAGCTCCAGATATTGCGGAACCACAGCGTGGGTAGGATGTGGATCGGCGCGGACTTGGGACCGCGGTTGGTGACGGTGATGCGCCAGAGCATGTCTTCCGAGGTGCGCTTGGCGACCTCCTGGACGACATCGAAGTATTTCCCGTCGTCGAAGAGCCCCATATCGGCGAGTTCCAGCTCGGGACCGCCGCGGCCGAGTTCCTGGTTTTTCTCGCGGATCGCGGTGTAGGGAAATGTCGCCTGAGGATATTTGTAAAGCGCTTTGGTGTATGAGTGGGTAGGCGTGGAATCGAGGTAGTAGTAGCACTCCTTCACGTCCTCGCCGTGGTTTCCCTCGTTGCCGCCGAGGCCGAAGAGGCGCTCCTTGAGGATGGTGTCGTTGCCATTCCATAGTGCGGGTGCGAAGCACATCCGGCACTGTCGGTCGGTCCAGCCTTGCAGGCCGTCCTCACCCCAGCGGTAAGCACGGCGGCGGGAATGATCATGCGGGAAGCTCGCCCAGCTGTTGCCATGGTCGGAATAGTCTTCGCGGACCGTGCCCCACTGGCGCTCGCTCAAAAACGGACCCCACCGCCGCCATTTTTTATCGCCGGCCTTATCTTCGGCGAGCCGCTCGTTTTCCCGCTGCATGTGGCGCGGATTTAAGCAGGAACCATGCACACCTGCCAGACAGTACCGCCGCTAGCTGCAATTTCCCGATTTCGCCTTGCGAGACCGGGGGCGCGGCGGCGAACATCTGCTCGTGACCCCCGACCTTGAAGCCCTCTTCACCTTCCTCCGCTTCCCGAGCATTTCCACCGACTCGAACCACGCCGGCGACGTCCGCGCCTGCGCCGGGTGGCTCATCGGGAAACTGGATGGAATGGGACTTGCCACCGAGCTTCACGAGACGCCGAAGCACCCGGTCGTGGTCGCCCGGAACGAGCACATCGCCGGTCGCCGCACGGTGCTCATTTACGGTCATTATGACGTGCAGCCGGTGGATCCGCTGGCGCTGTGGACCAGCGCGCCCTTCGAGCCGGTCATCCGCGAGGACAAGATCTGGGCCCGCGGTGCGACCGATAACAAGGGCCAGATGATGGCCCACGTGTTAGGGGTGGAAAAAACCCTGCGGGAAAACCGCGAGCTGCCGGTAAATCTGATCTTCCTCTTCGAGGGCGAGGAGGAGATCGGCAGTCCGAGCCTCGCGTCCTTCCTGCTCCATCATTGCGATGAGTTGAAATGCGATGTCATCGCCATTTCCGATACCGGCATGGTCGCGCCCGGCGTGCCCACGCTCGGCTACGGACTGCGCGGCATCGCCTGCTGCGATGTCATCCTGCGCGGCCCCAAAGGCGACCTCCACTCCGGCCTCTTCGGTGGCGCGGTCGCTAATCCGGCCACCGCGATGGCGCGGCTCGTTGCCAGCCTTCACGCGCTTGACGGCCGCGTCGCCATCGAGGGATTTTACGATCAGGTCCGGCCTTTGGAAAATTGGGAACATCAAATGTGGGCCACGCTGCCCGGCGTGAGCGATGCGGATTTCCTCGCCGTCACCGGCTCGCCCGGTCTCTTCGGGGAGCCCGGTTACTCTTCCGCCGAGCGCACTTGGGCACGCCCGACCGCCGAGGTGAACGGCATCGGCGGCGGCTACCAGGGCGAGGGCTCGAAAACCGTCCTGCCGGCTGAGGCGTTTGTGAAACTGTCCTTCCGCCTCGTCCCCGACCAATTGCCGAAAGACATTATGGAAAAGGTCAAAAGCCACCTCGAATGGCATTGCCCGCCAGGCGTCGAGGTCGAGGTGAAACCCGGCCACGACGGCAAGCCCTACGTCACCGATCCCAATTCCAAATACGGCCTCGCCGCCCAAGCCGCGCTCCGCGCCTCCTTTCATGCGGAACCAGTCCTCATCCGCGAAGGTGGCAGCATCCCCATCGTGCAGACCTTCCACGACATCCTCGGCGCGGACACGTTATTGTTAGGGCTTGCCCTCTCCGACGCCCAGGTCCACGCGCCCAACGAGAATTTTCCGGTCGCGAATTTCGAGGCAGGCATACGTCTGAACCAAGCGTTGCTCGTCGAACTGGCGCGCTGAAATCAATCCCACGGGACTATTTCGACCTTTCTACTCATGTCCGATCCATCTCCCAAGCTCGACTTCATCCGCGAAATCATCGCTGACGACCTCGCCGCCGGCAAACATGCCACCACCATCACGCGCTTCCCGCCCGAGCCGAACGGTTACCTCCACATCGGCCATGCCAAGTCGATCTGCCTGAACTTCGGCATCGCCTTGGAGAATGCCGCCACCGGTGCGAAATGTCATCTCCGCTTCGACGATACGAACCCGGAGAAAGAGGAAACCGAGTATGTCGAAAGCATCAAGGCCGACGTGAAATGGCTCGGCTTTGATTGGGCGGAAAATCTTTATTTCGCCAGCGATTACTTCGACTTCTTTCACGACTGCGCGGTCCATCTCATCAAGGAAGGCAAGGCCTACGTCGAACAGCAATCTGCCGAGGAAATGCGCGCTAACCGCGGCAACCTTACGACGCCCGGCACGCCGTCGCCCGGGCGCGACCGGCCGATTGAGGAAAACCTCGGACTCTTTGCCCGCATGAAGGCTGGCGGATTCAAGGAGGGCGACTGTGTGCTCCGAGCGAAGATCGACCTCGCTTCGCCGAATATGAACCTGCGCGATCCGGTGATCTATCGGATCATGCACGCGCACCACCACAACACCGGCAGCGAGTGGTGCATCTATCCACTCTACGACTTCGCGCATCCGCTTGAAGACGCACTCGAGCACATCACCCACTCGCTCTGCACGCTCGAATTCGAGAACCACCGGCCGCTTTACGATTGGTTCATCGACAACTGCCTCGTGCCCTCCAAGCCCCGGCAGATCGAATTCTCCCGTCTCAATTTAAGTTATACGGTGATGAGCAAGCGCAAGCTGCTCGAACTCGTGCAAGGCAACCACGTCCGCGGCTGGGACGATCCACGCCTGCCCACCCTCTCCGGCATGCGCCGCCGCGGCTATCCTGCGGAAGCCATCGTGCACTTCTGCAACCGCGTCGGCATCACCAAGTTCAACGGCACCACCGATGTCGCGCTGTTGGAATTCGACATCCGCGACTTCCTCAACACCTCCGCCCCGCGCCGGATGGCCGTGCTCGATCCGCTGAAAGTCATTCTCGAAAACTGGTCCGCTGAGCCCATCGCCAGCGTTGAGGTTCCCAACCATCCGCAGAACCCCGACATGGAAAATCGCGCCATCGCGGTTTCTAACGAAGTCTGGATCGAGCGCGAGGACTTCATGGAATTTCCTGAAAAAAAGTTCCACCGCCTCGGCCCCGACCGCCATGTCCGTCTCAAAGGCGGTCACATCATTCGCTGCACCGGTTTTGAAAAGGACGCATCCGGAGTCGTTTCTCTCATCCGAGCGGAAATCCTCCCAGGCACCATCGGCGCCGACTCGCCATCGGGGATCGAATGCAAGGCAGCGATCCACTGGGTGGATGCCGCCACCGGCGTCGATGCCGAGGTCCGCATCTACGATCGCCTCTTCACCGTCGAAGATCCGGCCGCTGTGGAAGGTGGATTTCTAACCGTGATTAATCCCGACTCCTTGAAAATGCTAACCGCCAAAATCGAGCCTGCGCTCGCTGCTGCGGATGCCGGTTTCTCGTGCCAGTTCGAGCGCACCGGCTACTTCATCGCCGACGCCATCGATCACCAACCCGGAGTGAAACCCATCTTCAACCGCACCGTCGCGCTCAGGGATTCCTGGGCGAAAAAGGGCGGGAGATAGAGGACGCGTCCCTGTCAGATTGTAAGTAGGGATTCGAAGCTGGAAAATTTCGAATTGGCCGGCCATCGATGTAGATGTTTAAAGCTCGCGCAGCTCTTCGGAAATCACTTCCACAGCTTCGCCGACAGTAATCTCCCTTCCCGCCTCGTTCTCCAAACAACTCATCGAAACCCCATCAATTCCGCATGGCGTGATGGCGAAGAAGGGCGGCAGGCTTTCCTTGGTGATGTTGATGGCGAAGCCGTGCATGGAGATCCATTTCCTAACTCCCACGCCGATGGAGGCGAGCTTGCGGTTTTCCACCCACACGCCGGTGAGTCCGTCTCGGCGGCCGGCGGCCACCCCGAAACGGACGCAGGTGCGGATGAGCGCGTCTTCGAGTTTCCGCAGGTGCTGGTGGAGGTCCTTGCCGCGCGGGGTGAGGTCGAGGATGGGATAGCCGACGAGCTGGCCGGGTCCATGATAGGTCGCTTGGCCGCCACGGTTGATCTCGTGGACGGGGTGGGGGAGGGTCGCGGAATCGCGCAGGGAGGATCGGTCGCGCAGGCGGCCGATAGTGTAAACCGGCTGGTGCTCTAGCAGGAGAATGGTGTCGCCACCGGTGCCGTCGAGGATGGCGGCGACGTGTTGCTCCTGAAGACGGAGGCCGGCTTCATAGTCGACGGGAAACGGGAGATGACGGATTTCTAACATTCAAATAAAGAGGAATTAAACCGCAGATGAACGCGGATGCACGCAGATGGAAGAGAAGATGATGGGGTGTAGTCACACGAGCCGACGTTCGAGGAGTTTGGACTTGAGGGGATCGGAGGCCTGGAGATGGGCCATGCCGATGGCGAGTGCGTCGGCGGCGTCGGACGGCGGGGTTACCGCAAGGCCCAGCAGGGCGCGGACCATGAAGGCGACCTGCTTCTTGTCCGCATTGCCATTGCCGACGACGGCCATTTTGACCTTCTTGGGCGAATATTCATAAACGCGCAATCCATGATCGGCTGCGGCGATCAGCGCGGCGGCGCGGGCGGCTCCCATGGAAATCGCGGTCTGATGGGACTGCACATAAATGATGCCCTCGACGGCGACTTCATCCGGCTGGAATTTCTGAATCACATTGACCAGATGCGTGCGGATCGCCGAAAGCGCTGCGGACTGCGGAATGGCTTTCGGGATGGAGATGACATCGAAGGCGAGCACGGTCGGCTTGCGCGGATCGCCTTCGAGCAGGGCATAGCCCGTATTTCTAACGGCGGGGTCGATGGAGAGGACGCGCATCAGAACGGGACGATGAGGCCTTCGGATTCGGCGAGCTCTTTCTGGTTAGCGTCGAAGGTGAGCAAATGGGTGGCATCGATGATTTTCGCGAAATTCACATAAGTCTCTCTGTGCAGCCGTTTGCTGGCATCGCTTTCGAAGCGTACGGAGTAATTAAGAGCCGTGTCGGGCGGGATGAATTTTCGGTATTCCGCGAAACGGAACGAGTTGAGCAGCTCGAATCTGGCGAGGACGTGGCTGTGGATTGGCGAGCTATTGCTGGAGGACCAGGCCTTGGCGACCGACGTGTGGCAATCGGCACCGTATAACGAAAATAGGAATCTGGTGTCCGTGGCTATTACCATTTCCCGGAGGCGTCTTGAAGAATGGATGCGGACTCCTCGGCGGTAAGGGTCCGCTCGCCGCTCCGGTCGCGGGTCAGGGCGGGGCTTTGTGACCAATCCACCGTTTCCGGTTCCTCAGCCCTTTCAGGCACAATGCGCGCGATCGGTTTGCCGCGCCGGGTAAGGATGACTTCCTCGCCAGAGTCGATCCAGGCCAAGACGCTGGCGTAGTTGTCTCGCAGCTCGCAGACGGTGGCTGTTCTCATGCTGCTACGCTGTTGTAGCATATGTTTCAGGTCAACGTCGCTTTTTCCCGCCGCCCATCTTCTTGCGGCGGACCGCCTTGATTGGGGAGTCGTCGAGAAGAGCGGTGTAGATATAATCGAAGTCCTCCAGCTTGCGGCGCGGGATGGGCTGGTCGATGAAGATTTCGACGGACTTCGCATAGTCGAGTTCGTCAGCGGTGAGAATGGTGAAGGCGTCTCCTTCGGCCTCGGCGCGGCCGGTGCGGCCGATGCGGTGGACGTAGCTCTCCGGGTCGGTCGGCACGTCGAAGTTGATGACGTGGCTGACGCGGTCGACGTCGAGGCCGCGCGCAGCGACGTCGGTGGCGACCAGGATGTCGATCTTGCCGTCGCGCAGCATGGCGATCGTGCGCTCGCGCTGGCTCTGCTGGATGTCGCCGTTGATCGCCTCCGCCGCGAAGCCGCGGGCCCGCAGGCGCTCGGCCAGCTCGTCGGTCGACTGCTTGGTCCGCGCGAACACGATCATCGCGTCGAAGGGCTCGGCCTCGAGGATGCGGGTCAGCGCGTCGAGCTTGTGCATGCCGCTGACCTGCCAGAAGCGCTGGCGGATGTTGTCGGCGGTGCGCGTCTTGGCGGCGATCGTGACCTCGACCGGCTTGCGCATGTACGTCTGCGCGATCCGACGGATCGGCGCGGGGAGAGTGGCCGAGAACAGGCAGGTCTGCCGCTCCGCCGGGGTCTTGCGCAGGATCGTCTCGACGTCGTCGATGAAGCCCATGCGGAGCATCTCGTCGGCCTCGTCGAGCACGAGGTACTTGAGCTGCGAGAGGTCGAGCGAGCCGCGCTCGAGGTGGTCGATGATGCGGCCCGGCGTGCCGACGACGACGTGGACGCCGCGACTAAGCGCCTGAAACTGCGGACCGTAGCTCTGACCGCCGTAGATCGGCAGGACGCGAAAGCCGGGCAGGTGGGCCGCGTAGCGCTGGAACGCCTCGGCGACCTGGATCCCGAGCTCGCGGGTCGGCGTCAGCACCAGCGCCTGCGGCGGCCGCTTGTCGAGCTCGAGACGCGCCAGGATCGGCAGCGCGAAGGCGGCGGTCTTGCCGGTACCGGTCTGGGCCTGACCCAGCAGGTCGCGCCCGGCCATCAGGTGCGGGATCGTCTGGGCCTGGATCGGGGAGGGCGACTCGTAGCCGACCTCACGCAGCACCTGAAGCAGCGTCTCGGGCAGCTCCAGCCCGCCGAATCCGGTGACGGGCATGACGGTGGCGGTCTCTTCTTGCATGGCCCGAGGTCTACCCGTTTGCGCGCCCGCGCGAGAGACCCCTCGGTGTGCTTCGAGGCACGCAGACCCCCGCCGAAGGGGCGCCGAGAAAGTCACAAAGCTTCCGAAGGCGGTCAGGTGGCCGCGTGGATCATCGTCGGCGGCGCGGCCTCCGGTTACAGCGGGGCCCGCGGCTTGCTCCGGTCCGGACCCGGACTTATGAATCTGCCGGGGCCGCCATGGAACAGAACATCACGACGCACACCTTCAAGCGCGACGATACGTGGGAGACGATCGACACGCTGTGGTACAGCCCGTTCTTCTACTGGCAAAAGAACGGCCTGCAGGTGACGCCCAGGGTCCCGCTGCGCATCATCACGTTTTTTGGCAACCTCGTCGACGAGTCCAGCGAGGGGTGGATCAACACGGGCGGACCGAGCGCGATCCTCCTGCAGAAGATCCAGGCCCGCGGGGTCCGCGGTCAGACGATCCGCGTCGAGACCGGTGAAGAGATCGTCGAGGCCCCCGAGAGCTCCGCCCGTAGCTGAGACGTGCGTCGCGACGTTGTCGGTCTCGCGGAGGCGCGCGCGGTTATGAACCAACGCCCGCCACCCTCCTCCTGGCGGCTCTGGAGGCCCCGCCCGTCGAGATCCGTGAGCTCGGCGCGATGGTCGTCGACGACAGCGGCCAGCCGGCGAGCAAACCGGCCGCCACGGCATCCTCGGTGGTGTCGACGAGCCCCACACCCGTGGTTTCCACCTCAGCAGCCAACGATCGGGCCCGCTCGACCAGATCAGGGATCAACACCGAACGGCTCGGCGACAACACCGACTCCTCGACGGAGAGCAAGGTCAGCGCAAACTTCTCGGCGAGGCGCTGCGATGGCTCGTTGATCGCACCCGC
>ENA-OFCF01001046-OFCF01001046.1-metagenomes-genome-assembly--contig:-NODE-1046-length-11222-cov-8.358556_pt1 | contig 11222 bp, 9 predicted proteins | sample MGYA00153387_OFCF01 | MGnify analysis MGYA00153387
TCGATCTCGCGTTTGCTGATTGCCACGTTCCCGTTGCTCGCGTCGGGTGTTTTCCAATTGCTCGCGCTGGGATTCTTGCTGCTGGTCTTTTGTGATCTCTGTTTGCTCGCGGCGCGCATCTTCTAACTTCTCGCGTTGACCTTCTCGATCTCGCGTTTGCTGATTGCCACGTTCCCGTTGCTCGCGTCGGGTGTTTTCCGTCTGTTCGCCTTGGGATTCCCGTTGTTGTTGTTTGGTCTTTTCTAATTCTTGTTTGGCGGCGAGATCGATTTCCCGGCGTTCTTCAGCGAGTTGACGGCGATTGGATTCGAATTGATCGCTGCGGTGTTGGTTGAGTTTTTCGCGGCCACCGAGTCTGCTGATCGATTCTTCGGCTTTGGCGCGGTCCTGCTCACGGCTTTTGCGGAATTGATCAGCGACTTCCGGGCGCAGACCTTCTGGGCGCTCGACGGTGATGTTTTCCATCCGACCCCTGATTCGGTTAGGCTTTAGCCCATGGTTCCAGTCCACATCCATATCAGGTGCAGCAACACGGAGGCGGTCGCCACGAACGTGGGGGCGCATGTCGTAGGCATTGCGGCCGGGACGTTCGTGGCGGTCCATATCTAATCGGTAGAAAGGCATGCGATTGTCGGTCATGCGGTTGATGTCACGGTATCTCGGGCCACCACAAATGACGCGGTCATTTTGAATATAGATGTTAGTGATATTGATCGTTTCACTGTAATACGTGTTATTGCGTCCGTACGGGAGGCAATGCCCTCGGATCGGATTACCAAAGTTGCGGGTTTCCACAAAATTGAACCACAGCGAGCCGATGCCAAAGGTGACATCTACGTTTGAATCCCAGCGATGGCGGCGGTAGGCGAGAGTTTCGGGAGGCAGAGGTGCCCAGCCGATGTGGCTACCGCCGCTGCGCCATGAGACCCAAGATGGTGCCCACACGGATCCTGGGACCCAGATCCAACCACGACCGCGGAGCAGTGCCCAGCGGCCATAGTGATAGGTGGCCCAGCCGAAAGGCTCGTCAGACATCCATGTCCAACCGTGATCGGTGCAAGCCCAGCGGCCCCGGGTGTAGGGGCGCCAGCCGGAATCCCGCACGATCACCGGCTGCCAGACATATCCATAGTTCGGCGTCTCAAACCACGAACCGTAAGATGATAGAGAGTCATAAAACATCCCGTAATCGCCGACCGGTGCGCGCTGGGTGTTGTTATTTTCAAAGGCGATCGCCTCGCGCCCGGCGAGATCTCCGTCGCGGTCGGTGAGTTGTCGTCCGCGCTGATTGAGGTCATTTGCTTTTTCATCTAGCGAGGATTCGAGTTGATCCACTTTGCCTTCACGTGTGGCGAGTGCTTGTTCGCGTTGGCGGAGTTTTTCCTCTTCGAGAGTAGCGTTCTGGCTTTGTTGTTGTTCGAGTTTGAGGCGTTCTTCTTCGATCTGCATGCGTTCGCGTTCGATGGCGTCGCGCTCGGCGGAGAGTTTTTGGTCTTCGACTTCTTGCTCGAGTTGTTGTTGGCGCTCGACGGCTTCGTTTGCTTTGCGTTCGAGTTCGGCCATTTGTTGGGCGAGCGCGGTGTCTTCAGATTTTTTATCGCAGCTGGAGGTGGAAAAAATCACCAGTGCAGCGAGGGTGGTCAGTTGGATCGGTTTCATGGCATGAATGGAATTCGTGGATTGTGACGAGGGGAAATGATCGGGCATTCAGAAAATTTTTAGCTGGCGGCGGGGCCATGGATTTCGAACACGACGCGGGGTGTGGTTTTGCGGCCGACGGGGATTTCGGTGCGGGTTAATTTGCTAACTAACAACTGCTCCAACATGCGGAGTTCCATGGTGATGGCGCGCGGATAGCGCTCAAAAAGGCGATGGAGCGGGTTGTGGAGTTCCACGATGCGGATCGGTTCACCGGGTTCTTGTTGGCAAAATCCGGCGCACCCTTGCTGGTTGCGGAGGGCAACGAGTTTGCTGGCTTTTTCCGCGAGCGATTCGAGTTTATCGATGGTTTTTTTCCATTTTTGCGCCTGCTTTTGGAAATACTGGAAGAGCAGCTTTTCCGCAGCGCTCTCGCCAAACATCGCGCGTGCTTCATCGAGCAGTTCGAGAGTAAAATCTGATCCCGCCTGCGGAAACACTGCGTCCGCCTTGCTGGCGAGGCTGTAGAAAATCTCCGGGCGCCCGACTCCGACGCGGGGCAAGCGAGTGCGCATCAGGTAGCCGATTTTCGTAAGTTCCTCGCAATGGGTTTTGACCGCCATGTAACTGCCACCGAGTTTGTTAGTGAGTTCGCTGACAGAAGTTTCCCCGGAGAGTTTGATTTCTTCGAGCACCGCCCGCCACTGGGCTTTCACAAGGTCATGGAATACAGGCAGTAGCATATCGTCGATGGCGTAGCATCTGCGGATTTTCACCGCAGGCAATACGAAATTGCAACTTCTCGGATTGCCTATGGCGCATCGTGCGTCATCATCCGGGCATGTCCGCACGCACTGGGATGTTGCTCGTTGTTTCCGGCCCCTCGGGATCAGGAAAAACCACGTTGTGCCGCCGTTTGGCGGATGCTGGCGAGGTTCGTTATTCAATTTCCTGCACCACCCGCACGCCGCGCCCGGGCGAGGTGGATGGCACGGATTACCATTTCCTCAGTCGCGCAGAATTCGAAAACCGTCTCGCGGCAGGTGATTTTCTCGAACACGCTGAAGTCCACGGAAACCATTACGGCTCGCTGAAATCCGAAGTGCTGCGGCATCTTGGAGTCGGCACGGATGTGGTGATGGACATCGATGTGCAGGGCGCGGAGCAGGTGAGAAATTGCCAGGACCCAGAGATTCGCCGGGCCTTCGTCGATTTGTTCGTGATGCCTCCCAACGAGCGCGAACTGCACGCGCGTCTTTCCGGGCGCGGCACCGATAGCGCCGAGGTCATCGCCCTGCGCATGAGCAACGCGCTAGAAGAAATGCGCCATTGGAAAAACTACCGCTACCTGCTGCTTTCCGCCTCGCGCGATGAGGATTACACGCGCTTCCACGGATTGGTCACCGCCGAAAGGATGCGCGTGGACAGACTGTCCGTGCCGAAATGAGCGCCGTTCACGTGCCGATTGTCTTTTTGTCAAAATTTCATAACGCCGCGGCATGGGGGTTGCTTTTTTCAGAAAATCGGAATAGTTCACCTCCACCCAAGACCTCAAACCGCCATGATTTCCTTCCGAAACCTTGCCCGATGCTCCGCTGCGATTGCCTTCGTTCTAATTGCTAGCTGTGCAAACCAAAAGCCAGTCGCCAAACTCGACAAGGACGGCAAAGCAATCAATCCATACCCAGCGGGCACCTACGATCATTTCAAAGCAGATCCCGGATATCCAAAAACAAAGAATGTTTGGAAAAACGACGCATTGCTCGAGCAGACCAACTCTGGAAACTCACACATCAAAATCGATCTCGCCAGCCAACGCGGCTTTCTCATGAACAACGGCGAAATTGTCATCGACTATCCGATTTGCTCGGGTGTCAAAAGCCGACCCACTCCGACCGGCACATTCTACATCCTTGAAAAAGTCGTGGATAAAAAATCCAACCGCTACGGGAAGTTCTACGATGCCGCAGGCGAAATGGTCAATGGCGATGCCGATGCTGTACTCGATCCGCTGCCAGAAGGGGGTCGTTTTGACGGTGCGCCCATGCGCTACTGGATGCGTCTAACCAATGATGGCGTTGGCCACCACATCGGCCCGGTGCTGCGCCGGCCCGCGTCCCACGCCTGCGTCCGCGGCCCGAGCGGCACCATCCCAATCGTTTACTCAAAGGTCAAAGAAGGCACCCGCGTCGATATCGAGTGAAGGCACAAATTTGGCGCTTCTCTCGGGGCCTCCGGTAGCATCAAATCCCCGCGACCGCCCGATGTCTGAGAATTTCTACCAACAAACCACCGCGACTCCCGCCACCGCGTTCGATGTCTCGCTGCGGCCACCCGCATTCTCCGAATTCATCGGTCAGGAAAAGGTCAAGGACCGGCTGCTCCTAATGTTAGAGGCGGCAAAACGCCGCAGCGATGTGCTCGATCACGTGCTGCTCTCCGGCCCACCAGGCTTGGGCAAAACCACGCTCGCCAACTTGATTGCCAAAGCCGCTGGCACCCAACTGCACACCACCTCCGGCCCACAAATCGAAAAAGCCGGTGACCTCGCTGGCATCCTCACTAACATCCAAAAAGGCGATGTTTTGTTCATCGATGAAATCCACCGCCTCCATCCAGCCATCGAGGAATATCTCTATCCGGCGATGGAAGATTTTCGGCTCGATATCATCATCGACTCCGGCCCATCTGCTAGATCGATCCAGATCAATCTTCCGCGTTTCACCTTAGTCGGCGCGACCACCCGCTCCGGGATGCTCACCGCTCCGCTGCGCTCGCGTTTTGGCTTGGTGAATCGCCTCGATTATTACACTCACGATGAACTCGCTCTAATCATCGAGCGCTCTGCTGGGCTGCTAGACGTTCCCATTGAACGCTCCGGCGCAAGCGAGATCGCCCTGCGCGCGCGCGGCACGCCACGAGTCGCTAACGCTTTGCTGCGCTGGGTGCGCGACTTCGCCCAAGTCCGCGGCAAGGGCCATATCGACGGCGAAATCGCCGATGCCGCGCTGGCGATGATCGAGATTGATTCCCAAGGACTCGATGAAATGGACAAGCGTCTGCTAGAAGTGCTGATCTACAAATTCGGTGGCGGCCCAGTCGGATTGAATTCGTTAGCCGTGGCCTGCGGTGAGGATGCGGCGACCATTGAGGAAGTCCACGAGCCATTCCTCATCATGCAGGGATACTTAATGCGCACCCCGCGCGGCCGCATGGCAATGCCATCCGCCTACGAAAAAATCGGTGCGCCGCCACCACCAGTCGGCCCGCCGGAGCCCCAACAGAATTTATTTTAACAATCTACATGAATTCCATAGTCACCGAGACCATCGCCCGCTGCCGCAATGCAGGGCTGCGCCGCACCAAGGCACTGGAGGAATTGGTGACAACATTGCTAGAAAGCGAACGACCCATGACGCTCGCGGAACTAGCAAGCTCCAAACGCCTGGCCGATCAATGCGACAAAGCTACCGTTTTTCGCCTGCTGCAACGGCTGGTCGAGCACGGCCTAATTCGGCGGTTAGGCCTTCACGAACGCGCCGCGTATTTCACTCTGCTAGTTCCGGGAAAACACAGCGATTATTTGATTTGCACCAGTTGCGGCAGCATCGAGGCTATCCAAGCCCCCTGCCCCGTCCATCACCTCGAAGACGAGATCCGCGAAAAAACTGGTTTCCGCAATCTCTATCACGAGTTGGAATTTTTCGGTGTCTGCCCGCAATGCTCTTAATCGCATATTCAGAGTCCGAGTCCGAGCGAGCGAAAGCAAAGTAACTTGGGCTTAAAGGCTCCGGGCGAGCCACCCGGGCCACGTGGCGCGGGTGGCTCGCCCGCCGCCTGAAGCTTCCAAGTTAGTCAGTAGGATAAACGAGAGATTGTGGATATGTGTGCAATTCTGCGGATGCGGTACACCCATGGTCTGGGCACTCACGCCCTGTGCGAAAATTGACTTTTGCTGCTCATATCACGTCCATAGTGGACCTGTGGGTCTTAAAAGTATTTTTGGGCGCGTGAATGCTTCATCCAAACCATCGATGGGAACGCTCGACGCCAATGAGGCTGTGGCTTCCGTTGCTTACCGCCTGAACGAATTTTTTGCGATTTATCCGATCACGCCGTCGTCCCCGATGGCGGAATTCGCGGATGAATGGTCGGCTGCCGGGAAGAAAAACCTGTGGGACGCCGTGCCGAGTGTGGTGGAAATGCAATCCGAAGGCGGCGCCGCAGGTGCCTTGCACGGCGCGTTGATGGCTGGTTCGCTGAGTGCTTCGTTCACCGCATCGCAGGGTCTGCTGTTGATGATCCCGAACATGTATAAAATCGCGGGCGAGCTCATTCCGTTCTGTCTTCACGTCACCGCCCGCGCGCTGGCGACTCACGCGTTGAGTATTTTCGGCGATCATTCGGACGTGATGGCCTGCCGCCAGACCGGTTTCGCGATGCTCTGCGGCGGCTCGGTTCAGGAATCTCAGGACACTGCGGTGATTTCTCAAATGGTGACGCTGCGCTCGCGGGTGCCATTCCTGCATTTCTTCGATGGCTTTCGCACCTCGCACGAGGTTTCTAAAATCGAGTTGCTCAGTGATGAAGATCTGCGCTCGCTGATCGATGAGGAAAGCGTCCGTGCCAACCGCGACCGCGCGCTCACTCCTGACAAACCGGTGATCCGCGGCACGGCGCAAAATCCCGACGCGTTTTTCCAAGCCCGCGAAGGCTGCAACACCTTTTACGATCAAGTCCCGCGCCTCGTGAAAGAAGCGATGGATGCATTCGCCGCTCGCACCGGCCGCGCCTACAAACCATTCGATTACGAAGGTCATCCTGAAGCCGAGCGCGTGATCGTCATCATGGGCTCTGGCGCGGAAGCGGTCGGCGAAACCGTCGGTTTCCTCAGCGAACAAGGCGAAAAAGTGGGCGTGATCAAAGTGCGCCTCTATCGTCCATTCGCAGTCGAGGATTTCGCCTCGGTGATGCCGAAAACCGTGAAATCCATCGCCGTGCTAGACCGCACCAAGGAACCCGGCGCACTGGGTGAGCCACTCTATCTGGATATCGTCGGCGCGCTCCGCCAAGCCGATACGGCGGGCTGGATGCAGGACACGCACAAGATCCGCGTGATCGGCGGTCGTTATGGATTGGGCTCCAAGGAGTTCACACCGGCGATGGTCAAGTCGATCTACGAGGAACTCGAAAAACCTGCTCCTAAGATGGTTTTCACCGTGGGCATCAACGACGATGTCACCGGCCTCTCGCTCGACTACGACCCGGAATTCGAAGTCGTGCCAGCCGGCATGAAACAGGCCGTCTTTTTCGGTCTCGGCTCGGACGGCACCGTCGGCGCTAACAAAAATAGCATCAAGATCATCGGTGAGGGCACCGAAAATTACGCGCAGGGATACTTCGTGTATGACTCGAAGAAAGCTGGCGCGATGACGGTTTCTCACCTGCGTTTCGGCCCTGCGCCGATCCGTTCGACCTATCTGATTCGCCGCGCTGAATTTGTCGCCTGCCATCGTTTCGACCTGATCCATCAGGTCAACGTGCTCGATTACGTAAAACCCGGCGGGATTTTCCTGCTCAATTCACCCGGCGATCCACATGAAGCGTGGAATGCCCTGCCACGTGATTTCCAAGAACAGATCATCCTGAAAAACCTCGATTTCTACGCAATCGACGCCAGCACCGTGGCGCGCAACGTCGGCATGGCCGGGCGCATCAACACGATCATGCAGACGTGTTATTTTGCGATCTCCGGCGTGTTACCCAAGGACGAAGCCATCGCCGCGATCAAATACGCGATTAAAAAAACCTACGGCAAACGTGGCGACGCCGTGGTCCAGCGCAACTACGACGCGGTGGATGGCACACTCGCGAACCTCATCAAAATCGAGTATCCAGACGCTCCGACTTCGACGCACCGACTCAGCCCAATCGTGCCGGAAAACGCGCCGGATTTCGTCCAACGTGTCACCGCGTTGATGCTCGGCGGCAAGGGCGACCTGTTACCTGTTAGCGCATTTCCGGTCGATGGCGTTTGGCCGACCGGCACCACGCAGTGGGAAAAACGCAACATTGCCGAGGAAATCCCGGTTTGGGAAATGGACATCTGTATTCAGTGCAACAAGTGCGCGATTGTTTGCCCGCACGCCGCGATTCGTCCGAAGGTTTTCGCACCAGAATTCCTAGCAGATGCGCCAGCCACCTTCAAGTCCACCGAGTTCAAGGTGCGCGAGTATGCTGGGATGAAATACGCGTTGCAGGTCGCTCCGGAAGATTGCACTGGCTGCGAACTTTGCGTCCAAGTTTGCCCCGCAAAGGACAAAGCAAACCCGAGCCGCAAGGCGATCAACATGGTGCCGCAACTCCCACTGCGAGATTCCGAACGCGAAAATTTCGCCTTCTTCCTCAATCTACCAGAACCAGACCGCGCGATGCTCAAGGACGACGTGAAAACCACGCAGTTCATGCAGCCGTTGTTTGAATTCTCGGGTGCCTGCGCCGGTTGCGGTGAAACTCCATATGTCAAACTGCTCACTCAGCTTTTCGGTGATCGTTTGATGATCGCGAACGCCACCGGTTGTTCGTCGATCTACGGCGGCAACTTGCCAACTACGCCTTACACCACTAACGAGTGCGGACGCGGTCCGGCTTGGGCAAACTCGCTGTTCGAAGACAACGCGGAGTTCGGCCTCGGTTTCCGCGCCAGCCTCGACCAATCCCGCGTCTATGCGGAAGTGCTGCTGCGCTCGCAAGCCGGGTTGTTAGGTGACGATCTCATTTCCTCTATCATCGGTGCCGATCAAACGACCGAAGTCGGCATCAACGCGCAACGCGAGCGCGTCGTTGCCGTGCGCAAAGCCCTCGCTGGCACCACGTCTAACCAAGCACTCGCCCTCGCCCAAATAGCGGATTACCTGGTGGACAAGAGCGTCTGGATCGTCGGCGGCGACGGCTGGGCCTATGACATCGGTTTCGGCGGCCTCGATCACGTGATCGCTTCTGGTAGAAACGTGAACATCTTGGTGCTAGACACCGAGGTTTACTCGAACACCGGCGGTCAACAATCGAAGTCCACACCGCTCGGCGCGGTGGCCAAGTTCAGCATGGCTGGCAAGGCTCTGCCGAAAAAGGATCTCGGTTTGATCGCCACGACTTACGGCTCGGTTTATGTCGCCCGGATCGCGCTCGGAGCGAAGGATGGCCACGCGGTCTCAGTTTTCCGCGAGGCGGAAAGCTATCAAGGTCCGTCTTTGATCATCGCCTACAGCCACTGCGTCGCCCACGGCTACAGCATGTCGCAAGGACTCGAACAACAAAAACTCGCCGTCTCTACCGGTTACTGGCCATTGTTCCGCTTCGATCCGCGCCGCGCTGAGAAGGGCGAAAACCCGATGAAACTCGACTCCGCAGCACCCAAGGGATTGCTGACCGATTTCACCCGCAACGAAACCCGCTTCCAAATGTTAGAGCGCATCAACCCGGAACGCTCGGCCATGCTTCAGGAAATGGCGGCGGATTCTATCAAGGAACGCTTTGCCCTCTATCAACAAATGGCGATCAGCAAACAGCCGACCACCCCATCATCCGAAACCACCATCCCTAACGCCTAATTGCCATGGACCTCACCACCACATACCTCGGCCTGACTCTGAAAAACCCGGTGATTCCCGGCGCCTCGCCGCTGGTTCACCAGCTCGACAACGTGCGCCGTCTCGAAGACGCAGGTGCTGCGGCGATTGTGATGCACTCGTTGTTTGAAGAGCAGATCACTAACGACCAAATCGCGGAATTCGCCCACACCGAAAACCCGGCAGAATCGTTTTCTGAAGCCACGTCATATTTCCCACGGATGGAAGACTACGCGCTCGGGCCAGACCGCTACCTCAACCAGATTTCTACTATCAAAGAAATGGTCGATGTCCCGGTGATCGGCTCGCTCAATGGGGTGAGCATGGGTGGCTGGACCGATCACGCTCGCCTGATTCAACAGGCCGGTGCCGATGCTCTCGAACTCAATGTTTATTACATCGCCACTGATCCTGACGAACCGGGAATCGCCGTGGAAAAACGCACGCTCGATATTCTAGCAGCCGTGAAAGAAAGCGTGACGATTCCGGTTTCGGTCAAACTATCACCGTTCTTCTCGTCACCCGGCCATTTTGCCAAACAGCTCGATTCGATGGGCGCGGCGGGTGTGGTGTTGTTCAATCGTTTCTATCAACCTGACATCGACATCGAAGAACTCGAAGCCACGCACCGGCTCGATCTATCAAACTCCACCGAGCTACGCCTGCGCCTCCGCTGGGCGGCCATTCTTCACGGACACTTGAAAGCCGACATCGCCGTGAGTGGCGGAGTTCATACGGTGGAAGACATCGTCAAGGCGATCATGTGCGGGGCTTGCGTCACTCAAGTGGTTTCCAGCTTGCTGAAATACGGGCCGTCTCACATCGGCAGCTTGATCACTGGACTCAGTCACTGGTTAGAAGATCACGAATACGAATCGGTAACACAAATGCGCGGCAGCATGAGCCTCCAGCATTGTCCTGATCCCACGGTGTTCGAGCGCGCCAACTACCTGCGGGTGCTGCAACTTTGGAAGGTCTAATCGTCTAACGTGCCCAGTCTCTCACACACCACCGGATACGCAATCGAGGCTCTCGCCTGCCTTGCGAGAGAAAATGCGGCGTCGATGCGAGTCGCTGAAATTGCCGAAATCACCGGGATTCCGGCACCTTATCTGGCCAAAATTTTCCAGCGTCTCTCAGAAGCTGGAATCGTGATTTCAAAACGCGGCTACAAGGGCGGCGTGAAATTGATCCGCCCGCCGGAGGAAATTTCGTTGCTCGAAATTGATTCCGCCATCGATGGCACGAAGTCAGGCGGTCAGTGCGGATTGGTGGAAGAATCTCCTCGACCAAACACCTTTTGGGAGGCATTTCATCATTCCTACCGCGAAAAACTTGCCGCCATGACTCTCGCCGAAGTCCTCGCATACGAATCCACTCCCGACCCCGCTGCACGATGAATCATCCGTTTCTCCCCGTTCTGGTTTTTTTCGCCGTGGCTTTGGCCGTGCCGATCGGTGCGCTCGTGTTGGCTCGGCTATGGATGACGTTTTTCACGCCGATCAAACCTGGCAAAGATAAGAACGCGCTCTACGAATGCGGCGTCAATCCGCTCGCTGAGCGTCAGACGCGCTTCCATTCGCAATACTACCTCTTCGGTCTGTTGTTCCTACTTTTCGACGTGGAAACCGTCTTTCTGCTACCTTTCGCCGTCGCGTTTCTAAAACTATCAGTCGGCTCGTTCCTTGTGGCTATGCTTTTTCTACTATTGCTCGCCGAGGGCTTGCTCTGGGCCTGGAGCAAAGGCCTGCTCAATTGGCGCGGAACCGCCAAGCCGAATCTCACCCTGTAGCGTCGCTCAGTGAGCGTCGCAAGTTTTCTATCACACACGCGGTTGATCCCAGAAAGAAAAAGAGAACCGCAGATGGACGCAGATCATCTCTTGAAACTACTGAGGAGTTCCTAGTATCCTGTAACCTAATAAATTTCGCATTGGTGAATAAGTTTTTTCGTGCT
>ENA-OFCF01001048-OFCF01001048.1-metagenomes-genome-assembly--contig:-NODE-1048-length-11216-cov-4.770630_pt1 | contig 11216 bp, 10 predicted proteins | sample MGYA00153387_OFCF01 | MGnify analysis MGYA00153387
CTCTGCGGGTAGGTTTTTTCAATCACTCTTTTGGTGTCATCACGCAGTTGCGTCATGCCCAAAGCGTCATAAGATTTGTAGACGATAAAGGCTGCTTCTTCAAGAGCAGGCACGTCACGGTAATCGGCAATGGCTGATTGCGCGCGGTTGATGGCTGCCACGTAAGCACCCCTTGTGTAGTAGTAGCGCGCGACATGCACTTCTGACTGAGCCAACGAATTGACGGTGTAGCCCATGCGCAGTCTGGCATCTGGGGTGTAGCGCGAGTCCGGGAAGCGGGTCACCAGCTCTTTGAAGGATTCAAAAGATTCCTTGGCTGCTTTCTGGTCACGTTCTGCCAAATCCTGACGAATGAAGTTACCAAAAAGCCCCAGGTTGTCGTTGAAATTGACCAAGCCTTTGAGGTAAAGCGCGTAGTCCAGCGCTGGACTGGAAGGGTGCAGTTTGATGAATCGGTTCAGTGTGGCGATAGCCTGGGCTTGTTCGCCGCCTTTGTACTGGGCATAAGCTTTTTCCAGTTGAGCTTGCTGGGCCAACGGTGTTCCAGCGGCGCGGCCTTCCAGTTTTTCAAAAAGTGAAACGGCCTTGTCATACGCGCCAGAGCTGGACTCATCCTTGGCTTCAGAATAAATCTTGTTAGGGCTCCATGTGCCGGTCGGGTCAATGGGTTTGCTGGAGCAACCCGCCAACACGAAGCAAAAGCCCAGCAGGGCAATAGCAAGTGGTGATACGCTGGGAGCAACCGATAATTTGATGGAAAACATGGCGACTGACCTCTACGAATGACTGACTTGGAACAACAAAAACCGATTATATCTAGCGCTGCCATGGCGGGTGCGGCCGAGGGCGATGAACATGAAGAGACGGATGTCTTAGTCGAGGCTACGGCGTTTGAACTGCGCGAGGCTGTGGTTCCCACAGAAAGCCATGGCCAGCGGCTGGATCTTGCCTTGGTGCTGGTCGTGCCTGAGTTTTCTCGCAGTTATCTGCAGCAATTGATAGATTCTGGCGGCGTTGCTCACAACGGGCGTATGCAAACCAAGTCCTCAGCCAAAGTCAAAGCGGGTGATCGCCTAAGCATTGAGCTAAAACCGACGCCGCAAAGCCAAGCCTTCAAGCCTGAGCCGATGGTGCTTGATGTGGTGTACGAAGACACTCATATTGCGGTGATCAACAAACCAGCTGGCTTGGTGGTGCACCCGGCGCCCGGCAACTGGAGCGGTACGCTTCTCAATGGTTTGTTGGCACGCGATGCCCAAGCTTTTTTACTTCCGCGTGCGGGCATCGTTCATCGCCTGGACAAAGACACCAGCGGCTTGATGGTGGTGGCGCGTACGCGGCAGGCGATGGACCAATTGGTACAAATGATTGCTGCACGCAGTGTGAACAGGCAATACATCGCGCTGGCTCATCATCCCTGGCAAGGCGCAAGAACGCGCCAAGTCGATTTTCCCGTTGGGCGCGACGTTAAAAACCGCCTGCGCATGGCAGTGGTTGACTTAGCCAAAAATCCCGGTAAAACAGCATCGACGACCATCACCTTGCTTGAGAACGGGTCAAATTGCTGTTTGGTACGCTGCAAGCTGCACACCGGGCGAACCCATCAGATTCGCGTCCATATGGCTGCCATTGGTCACCCCTTGCTGGCTGACGAGATATACGGCGGCATTTCTTTAGGCGGGCTACACAGGCAAGCCCTGCATGCCTGTGAGCTGGCCTTTGAGCATCCGGTTACTGGTGCGGCTTTGCGCTTCAAATCGTTGGTTTCGGCCGATATTCAGGCGGCCATCTTTGATGCAGGCCTGAGCTACAATCAAATCTCAGAATCCTGAATTATTGCAATACAGCGGCCACAGGTAAAACAGCCAAGCATCGTCAATGCGAGCCGCTGTGAAATTCTCGTTGCACTCGCTCTAGAGTGTTTCCTCAAGTTTATTGCCCGACTTCTTCAAAAAATTGACATCATGAATACGGCGGATGCCAAACGCGTCCTCGAAACGGCACTTATTTGCGCCCAGCAGCCTTTGCCGTTGCGGGACATGGGTGTTTTGTTCAACGGGACGCTCAATCTTGACAGTATCAAACTGCTGCTGGAAGACTTGCAAAACGACTGGTCTGATCGCGGTGTCGAGTTGATTCAAATTGCCACAGGCTGGCGCTTTCAAAGTCGTCCACAGATGCGCGAATATCTGGACAGGCTGCATCCTGAAAAGCCGCCGCGTTACACCCGCGCCACGCTTGAAACATTGGCCATCATTGCGTGTCGTCAGCCCGTCACTAGGGGCGACATGGAAGACATTCGCGGCGTCACCATCAACAGCCTGATCCTCAAACAATTAGAAGACCGGGGTTGGGTTGATGTGATTGGCCACCGTGAGACTGTGGGCAGGCCTGCGCTGTATGCCACAACCAAACAGTTCCTGGACGATTTGGGCGTGAGTTCGCTCAACGAGTTGCCGCTGATGGACAGCCAAAACGAGCCAACAGCAATGTTGGCCCAGATTGAATTTGGAATGGGCACATCAGACCCAGTACTTGAACTGCCTGTAGAACTTGCACCTGAAACCGCACCACAAGAAACGTCCCCGACCCTTTAATCGTATGAATGCCGCCCTATGAATCCATCAGATCAGCTGGACAATTCACGACCGTCTGAAGTGGGAGCACCTACCCGTTTCGACGAAGTTGTAACGGGACAATTTGATGCGGACGAGGTAGATCCAACGGTCGAGACATCCAAAAGAATTTTGTCCCCGCAGCCTGAATCCCCCAAACTGCATAAAGTTTTAGCGCAAGCAGGTTTGGGCTCAAGGCTTGAGATGGAGCAGTTGATCCTGGAAGGGCGTATTTCAGTCAATGCTGAGCCTGCCCACATTGGGCAGCGCATTCAGTTTGGTGACAGCGTCAAGGTCAATGGCAAACCTGTGCGCGTGCGGATAGACCCGCCGCCGCCTCGCGTCATCGCGTATCACAAGCCCGCTGGCGAGGTGGTCACGCATGATGACCCGCAAAATCGGCCCACTGTGTTTCGCCGTTTGCCCAAGCTGTTTCAGGGCAAATGGCAGTCTGTGGGGCGGCTTGACTTGAACACTGAAGGGCTGCTCTTGTTGACAAGTTCCGGCGAGCTGGCCAACAGGCTGATGCACCCGCGTTTTGGCTTGGAGCGCGAGTACGCAGTGCGCGTATTGGGCGCGCTGAACAATGAAGAGAAAAAACGTTTGCTGGAAGGGGTTACGCTGGACGATGGTATGGCGCAATTCACGTCGCTTGAGGCGGGTGGCGGAGAAGGCGCCAATTGCTGGTACAAAGTAACGCTTTCTGAAGGCCGAAACCGCGAAGTCAGGCGCATGTTTGAGGCTGTTGGCCATGCCGTCAGCAGGCTTATTCGCATCCGCTATGGCGCCATGGTTTTGCCGCGCGGCCTCAAACGCGGTGCTTTCGTGGAGCTGGACGAGCAAGAGATATGGGCGCTAACAAGCGCTGCGAATCATGCAGAACAGCGTGCAGACACAAGGCGTGCTGACGCGAATGCGCAAGGTGCGCCCTTTAATGAGGCGGATGGCCGCTCAAACCGGGGCCCGCGCAGAGGGCCACGCGCCAGAGGCGCTCAGCAACGATATCAACCCGATGGGCGTCCAGATCAAACTGGCCAAAATGCACCTCCACAAGAAGACCGCGCAGAACCGCACGACCTGCAACCGCCTGATTACGTTCAAGGTGGAAATGTTTTGCCTCGGGGCAACAGTGCCAACAGAGGCAGATCGAGAAGCAATGGTGGCAACGCTGGGAACAGCAACGGACGTGGTCAGCGTATTAACAATTTTGCTGGCGGTGCTAGTCCAGGTGCAGGCGCAAATTTTGGCGACAGAAACCAGAATCGGCGTGACGATCGCAGTACGGGCGCTAACAGAAACAGCGGTGCGACACAGCCAGACCCGATGAAAACATCTTTTGGCTACATCGGCGCCGACACATTCACCCGCCAGCGCCAAGGCCAGGCTCAACGCCCTAGAGGAGGTGGCGGTACTGCCGGAAACGGTGGCAACCGCAGTGGCAACCGAAATGGCGGTAATCGGGGTGGTAACCGCTGATTTTTGGCTTGACGCGATAGCGCTTTCACGTCACTTTGCACTTATGACCTGCTGAGCTCAGGGAATTGCAGCCAAGCCTGTGACTGCGGGTTAAAATCAGAGGCTGTATTCATTTCGAATATCTCTAAAAATTTCTAGAAACAGGAACGCAAATGGCTATCGAACGCACTCTCTCCATCATCAAACCTGACGCTGTGGCAAAAAATGTCATTGGTCAAATTTACGCACGCTTTGAGGCTGCCGGCTTGAAGGTAGTTGCTGCCAAGCTCGCTCACCTGTCGCGTGGCGAAGCCGAAGCGTTTTACGGCGTTCACAAAGAGCGCCCCTTCTTCAAAGATCTCGTGTCCTTCATGATTTCAGGTCCCGTCATGATCCAGGCGCTTGAAGGCGAAAATGCGATTCTGAAAAATCGTGATCTGATGGGCGCAACCGATCCGAAAAAAGCAGCAGCCGGCACCATTCGCGCTGACTTTGCTGAAAGCATTGATGCCAATGCTGTGCATGGCTCGGACGCAGTCGAGACTGCTCAAGCTGAAATCGCTTTCTTTTTCCCAGGCATGAACATTTACTCGCGCTAAATGACCCCCACGCTTGTCGCTTCGCGTACTACGCTGCCCCCCGAGGGGGCTAATTTTCCTAGAGGCGGCTCGTCGGAAAATTGCGCAAGCGACTGGAATTGTCTTAAATTCCTTTAGTCAATCATTGCAAAGAATGGCAGCCAACCTCCTGCATTTCGATTTGGAAGGTCTGGCTGCGTTTTGTGAGCAGTTGGGTGAAAAGCGTTTTCGCGCCACACAACTTTTCCGCTGGATTCATCAAAAGGGTGCATCTGATTTTTCACAGATGACAGACTTGGCGAAATCCCTGCGTGAAAAGCTACCCGCGTCTGCCTGCATTGAAGGCCTCAACGTTGTTTCACGCCAAAACTCGGCGGATGGAACAATCAAATGGCTGTTTGACGTGGGTGTGGGTGATGTCATTGAGACGGTCTTTATTCCTGAGTCTGATCGCGGCACGCTTTGCATTTCATCTCAAGCAGGTTGTGCTGTAGGTTGCCGATTCTGCTCCACCGGGCATCAGGGCTTCAGTCGCAACTTAACCACGGCAGAGATCGTTGCGCAGCTATGGTTTGCTGAGCACACGCTTCGAAAAGAGTTGAAAACGAGTGACCGCGTTATCTCGAATGTGGTGATGATGGGCATGGGTGAACCGTTGCAAAATTATTCGCAATTGTTGCCTGCGCTTCGTGTGATGCTCGATGATCACGGCTACGGTTTGTCGCGCCGGCGCGTGACCGTTTCAACGTCTGGCGTAGTGCCCATGATGGATCGCCTGGGTCAAGACTGCCCGGTGGCGTTGGCTGTGTCGTTGCATGCGCCACATGATGTTTTGCGCAGTGACTTGGTGCCGTTGAATAAAAAATACCCGATAGACGAATTGCTGCAAGCCTGCGCCCGGTACCAGACAGCGGCTCCGCGTGATTTCATTACTTTTGAATATTGCATGCTTGATGGTGTCAATGACCAGCCTGAGCATGCGAGGCAATTGGTTGCTTTGATGCAAAAACATGCCTCCCTAGGTTTGTCTTGCAAATTTAACTTGATTCCGTTTAACCCGTTTCCAGCGTCGGGTTTGAAGTGCTCCAAGCCACCAGTGGTGATGGCGTTTTCTAAAATTTTGCTTGACGCAGGCATTGTGACAACCGTGCGCAAAACCCGTGGTGACGACATTGACGCCGCGTGTGGGCAACTGGCGGGCGATGTGCAGGATCGGACGGGCGCGAAACAGCGCATGGCTTCTCAGAGGCAAGGTATGCTCGGTGGTATCAAGGTCGTTGTGGCCGAAGGACTCTCCGTATGAAGACTATCGTCACTGCATTTTGGTTTTTTCTGTGTATGGTTGCCGCCGGAGTGACAGGGTGCGCTAACAACCAAGGCGCATCCAATCCTGCGGGTAGCAATCTTGACCTGGTGACTGAGTCAGATGAGCCTGAAGCCCGCAGGCGTGCGCGCCTTCGGCTTGAGCTGGCCAGCGGCTATTTTGAGCAAGGTCAAACCAATGTGGCGCTGGATGAACTCAAACAGGCCTTGATTGCAGACCCTACTTACGTCGATGCCTACAACTTGCGTGGTCTGGTTTACATGCGTTTGAACGATCTTCCGCTGGCAGAAGACAGTTTCAAGCGCGCTTTGGCCATCAATCCCAGGGACGCTGGCGTGGCTCACAATTACGGTTGGTTTTTATGCCAGCAGGCACGCTATCCGGAGTCATTTCGGTTTTTTGGCCAGGCGATTGCCAACCCGACTTATCCGGGTCAAGCCAAAAGCCTGATGACGCAAGGCATTTGCCAGGTGCGTGCCGGCCAGCGTGCAGAAGCCGAGCAGAGCCTGACCAAGTCGTATGAGCTGGATGCGGGTAATCCTTTGACCGCCTACAACCTCTCTTTGCTGCTGTATGAGCGCAGCGAACTGGTGCGATCGCAATTTTATATTCGGCGCTTGAACAACAGTGATCTGGCGAATGCTGAAACGCTCTGGCTGGGTATAAAAATTGAACAAAAACTGAACAACCAGCAAGTGGTTCAGCAACTGGCTAACCAACTCAAAAGACGCTATGGCCTGTCGCGTGAAGCGGCTGCGTTTGATAGAGGAGCCTTTAATGAGTGAGGCGCTAACCTCGACAATTTCACAGGACCTTGCGCCCGCTGAGCAAGGGGGTGCAGGTGCCCTGCTCAGGCAAGCGCGAGAGGCCTCTGGCCTGCACATTGCGGCACTCGCTGTGTTGCTCAAAGTTCCGGTTAAAAAGCTGGAAGCACTGGAGACTGATCGGCTTGATCTACTGCCTGATGCCGTTTTCGTACGCGCTTTGGCATCAAGCGTTTGCCGGACCCTGAAAATTGATCCCTCCGTTATCTTGGCGCGGTTGCCTCAGACCAATGCGCCCAAGCTGACGTATCAGGGCACGGGCATCAATGCACCATTTCGCTCGCCTGGCGATGGCCCTGGCCCATCGGTATGGGCACAGGTTTCACGACCGGCTGTGCTTGCTGGCCTGGTGTTGCTGCTGGGCGCTCTGGTGCTGATTTTTCTGCCTGTTATCAAAACAGGCATCAGCGAAATCAGACCCGAAATGGCCGACTCCAAAACCAAGAGCATGGAGATTGAAAAAAGCATGCCAGTCACTTCGGTAATTGAAGCACCTCTTGTGTCACCAGCGTCTTCAAGTATCAGTGTTGTTGCCTCCGAGCCCGCATCTCCCATGACCACAGCTGCGGCGACTGCCAGAGCGCCTTTGGCGACCAAAAGCTCGGTCAGCGTAACAGTCTCGAGTCCTTTGCCGACAACTGCATCCAAAGTTTTAACTGCAGGCACCTCTTCACCCACATTTGTGGTGACTGCCAACGCACTGCAAGCAACCGATATTGTCGTGTTCACGGCCAAAACAGAGTCTTGGGTTGAAGCCACCGATGCCAAAGGGCAGGTGGTGCTACGCCGCACACTAGCAGCGGGTGAGGTCGTCGGTGCATCGGGTGCATTGCCACTGAAGGTCATCGTTGGCCGAGTCAACGCCACCCAGGTAGAAATTCGCGGCAAGGTGTTTGATTTGAATGCGGTTGCCAAAGACAATGTTGCCCGATTTGAGGTGAAGTAGTGTCAGTTTGCAATCCAATTGAAGTTGCTCAGCCCAAGCCTCGCAAATCCAGTCAGGCCCAAGTTGTCTGGGGCTCGCGCATCGTCACGGTGGGAGGAGATGCGCCTGTGCGCATACAGTCCATGACCAACACCGATACCGTTGACGCGATTGGTACCGCTATTCAAGTGAAGGAGTTGGCCATCGCGGGCTCCGAGATGGTTCGCATCACGGTCAATACGCCCGAAGCGGCTGAGGCTGTGCCTTATGTGCGTGAGCAGCTTGACCGCATGGGAATTGATGTCCCTTTGGTTGGTGACTTTCATTACAACGGCCATCGCTTGCTGACTGACTACCCAGCCTGTGCCCAAGCTTTGTCGAAGTACCGCATCAACCCCGGCAACGTCGGCAAAGGTGACAAGCACGACAAGCAGTTTGGCTTGATGATTGAAGCCGCTGTTCGCTGGAACAAGGCTGTTCGCATTGGCGTGAACTGGGGCAGCCTCGATCAGGAACTGCTTGCCAGCCTGATGGACGAGAACAGCGTACGCGCACAGCCTTGGGATGCCAAGCAGGTGATGTACGAAGCCCTGATCACTTCTGCACTCGACTCGGCGCGTTTGGCCGAGCAAATGGGCATGAGGCGCGAGCAAATTATTTTGTCCTGCAAGGTTAGTGGCGTACAAGACTTGATATCGGTTTACCGCGAATTGGCCAAGCGTGATACCTATGCCTTGCATCTCGGTCTGACAGAGGCGGGCATGGGTACCAAGGGCACTGTGGCATCGGCTGCCGCTTTGTCGGTCTTGTTGCAAGAAGGCATTGGCGACACGATTCGCGTTTCCTTAACGCCGAAGCCCGGTGAAGCACGCACGCAAGAAGTGGTGGTCGCATCAGAAATCTTGCAGGCCCTTGGCTTGCGCAGCTTCAACCCCAGCGTAACCGCTTGCCCCGGCTGTGGTCGCACCACCAGCACTACCTTTCAAGAGTTGACGCAGCAGATCGATGATTTCTTGCGTGCGCAGATGCCTGTTTGGCGGTCCAAATACCCAGGCGTTGAAAAACTGAAAGTTGCCGTGATGGGTTGCATCGTCAATGGCCCGGGTGAAAGCAAGCACGCTGACATTGGCATCAGCCTGCCGGGCTCGGGCGAAGCGCCTGCTGCCCCGGTCTACATTGACGGTGAAAAAAGCGTGACGCTGCGCGGCGACAACATCGCACAAGAGTTTCACGCGATTGTTGAAAACTACATTGAAAACCGTTTTGGCACGACTGCTGCCGAAGTTGCTTGACCAAACTGTTATCAGATCATGGCTGAAAAATTAGTTGCTGTGAAAGGCATGAACGACATCTTGCCGCCTGATTCAGCACGCTGGGAATGGTTGGAGGAAAAAGTCCGCACCTTGATGGCGCGATATGCCTACCGTAACATTCGCACCCCAATTGTGGAGCCCACGCCGTTGTTTGTGCGGGGGCTGGGCGAGGTCACAGATATTGTTGAAAAAGAGATGTACTCTTTTGAAGACAAACTCAATGGCGAGGCCTTGACTTTGCGGCCTGAAAACACGGCCGGCGTGGTGCGCGCCGTGGCCGAGCATTCGATGCTTTACGAAGGCGGAAAACGCCTGTACTACATGGGGCCAATGTTTCGGCATGAGCGCCCGCAGCGCGGCCGCTATCGGCAGTTTCATCAAATTGGCGCGGAGGCTCTGGGCTTTCCAGGTGCTGAGGTAGATGCTGAACTGATTTTGCTTGCCGATGCGCTTTGGAAGGAGTTGGGTCTGAAAGACGTCAGCCTCGAGTTGAACAGCTTGGGCCAACCCGATGAACGCAAGCTGCACAGAGCCGCGCTGATTGCCTATTTTGAAGCCCACAGCGATCTGCTGGACGAAGAAGCCAAGCGCCGCCTGCGGAGCAACCCGCTGCGCCTGCTTGACAGCAAAAATCCGGCAATGCAAACGATGCTCGAATCTGCTCCTAAATTAATGGACTTTTTAGGCGAGGCGTCGCTCAAGCACTTCAACAGTGTCAAAGCCATGCTCGATGCCAACGGTGTTGCTTACCGCATCAACCCGCGCTTGGTGCGCGGCATGGACTATTACAACTTGACGGTATTCGAGTTTGTGACTCAAAGCTTGGGCTCGCAAGGTACGATTTGCGGTGGTGGGCGTTATGACTATCTGATCGAGCAAATTGGCGGCAAGCCAGCACCGGCTGTCGGCTGGGCGTTGGGGGTTGAGCGGGTGTTGGAGCTGATCAAGGAGCAGGGCACACAAGTGCCCATTGCTGTGCCAGACGCTTATGCCGTGATTCCAGAGGCGTCGGCCTTGCCAGTGGTTTTAAGGGTTTTGCAACAACTCAGGGCTTCAGGTGTGAGCGTACAAATGCATGCAGGAGCCAGCCTGGACAGCATAGGCAGCATGAAGTCGCAGTTTAAAAAGGCCGACACAAGTGGCGCACGCTTTGCACTGATTTTTGGTAGCGCAGAAATGGAGCAGGGCTGTGTTGCGCTGAAGCCGCTTCGCAGTGCGGCTGAAGGCGACAAAAATGATGTGGCACTGGTTCAAACCCTGCACCCCCTGGGCGACGTGGCCGCATGGGCGCAAAACCTGCGCAGCTAAGTCGTCTTTTTGGCCACCTGTTGGCACTCTACAATCATGCAATTCATTCAGCGTTGTTTTTTGGCGCTGACCTCCGATTTTTAAACTGACTTTTATGGCAAAACATCTCGATCTTGAAGAGCAGGAACAACTTGCCGAGCTCAAGCACTTCTGGAGGCAGTACGGCGACCTCATCACTTGGGTATTGATTGCTGTTTTCGGCACGGTTGCCGCTTGGAACGGCTACCAATACTGGCAAGGCCGTCAGTCGTCACAGGCATCCGTCATGTATGACGAAGTAGACCGCGCGGTGCTGTCGGGCGACACCGCTCGCATTGAGCGCTCGCTGAGCGACATGAAAGACAAGTTTGGCAGTACGGTTTACGCTGAACAGGCCGGGCTTTTGGCGGCCAAAACCTATTATGAAAAAGGCAATATCGATGCTTCAAAGGCGGCACTCACCTGGGTGACCGACAAGGCCAGCGACGAAGGCTATCAGTCGGTTGCCAAACTGCGCTTGGCGGGCATTCTGCTCGAAACCAAAGCCTACGAAGAAGCCTTGAAGGCTCTGTCAGGGACATTTTCAAAAGATTTTGCACCTTTGGCGAGTGATCGGCGTGGTGATGTTTTGCTTTTACAAGGCAAAAAACCTGAAGCCCGGGCGGAGTACGAGAAAGCCTACAAAGGCCTGGACGAGCGTACGGAATATCGTCGATTGGTAGAGGTCAAACTCAATGCCCTCGGAGTAGACCCGGTGGCTGTTGTGGCCACAACGGCCCCTAAAACTGCTTCTACAGCCGATTCGGAGACCAGAAAATGATTTTTTACCCATCATTTAAGCCTTTAGCCTTTATTTTACGGGCGCAAGCAGCTATTATTTTAATAGCGTCATTGT
>ENA-OFCF01001050-OFCF01001050.1-metagenomes-genome-assembly--contig:-NODE-1050-length-11214-cov-3.859844_pt1 | contig 11214 bp, 9 predicted proteins | sample MGYA00153387_OFCF01 | MGnify analysis MGYA00153387
GTGTAGCCGTGCCAATTTCGCTGGTGTTGCCCCCAGTCTCAGGCGCAGACAACGCAACGCTGCCAGAGAAGCCGCCGAAGTTTGGTGTGTTGTAACGAATGGCGTTGCTAAAGCGCACGCCGCCCATCGGAGCAGCTGCACCAACTGTACCTCCAGCAGCGTCATACAAGCCGCTGGCTGAACCGGCTGACCAGCCGCTAGCTTGTACGGCGAATGAACCCAGACTCATGCGGCCAAGGCGAACTTCACCGAAGCCACCCTCCAAACCGCCCCAAGCAGCGCGGCTGAACAAGTTGCCGCCGCCGAGACCGGTGGAGCCGTCATCAACGTTGATGCCCATTTCCAACACGAACTTGGCTTTCATGCCGCCGCCCAGGTCTTCCGTACCACGGAAACCAACACGTGAAGCGCCGTTACCCTGGTTGTTACCGTCATTAACGCGAAAGCCATTTTTTAGCTCGTTACGAGAAACAACTGTTCCACCGTTAACACCTGCACCAGGAGTTAAAACACCCGCAGCATTGATGGTAGGTATGACGAGGACAGGGGAGTTACCAACTGCCAAGCCATTGGTGGCGGTAAAACTGTTTGTTGTAACGGTATCAATCTTGCGGTTGAAGCCGATGTCAACGGATGCCTCAACAATACCGTACAAAGTCACGCTTGACTGGGCAAACGCGCTGGTGGCTGCCAATGCGGCCAATGCGATGAGTGATTTTTTCATTTAAAAGTTTCTCCAAGGTTAAACAAAGGGCTTCAGGATTTGGGCCCCGGGCCAACCTCCATTTAGGAAGTTGTATGAATTGAACCAGAGCGCGGCTGCTTAGGCAAAGAAATTGGGCAGGAATCGATGGTAAAAATTGTTTTCGTTGCAGCATTGCAACAAACTGCCAGCCGACTGTGGAAGTCAAGCGACAAAGCCATGCCGCAGGGGCAATTTTGCATAAATGGCTAGACTTGCAGTTATTCAGATTTTTTTGACCCAAATCCACACCCTATGCCAGTGACCGACACCCTGATTAGCAGCGCCGACAACGCCCTGCGCACCCTTTTCGCCAAACCTCGCGCCAGCAGGCCCTGCCCGACGGTTGCCGGGGACAGCACTGCCCTGTCAGTGCCTGACAAAGCTCTGGCGGGCGCGCTGATGCGTGTCAACCACGTGGGTGAGGTGTGCGCGCAGGCGCTGTACGCGGCACAGGCCTTGAGCACACAAGACCCAGCCTTGCGCCAGCAATTCATGGATGCCAGCCTGGAAGAAGGCGACCACCTGGCCTGGACGCGCCAACGGTTAGACGAGCTGGGTGCGCGCCCTTCGCTGCTGAACCCGCTTTGGTACGCAGGCGCTTTTGGGCTGGGGCTGCTGGCGGGGCGACTGGGCGACAAAGTCAGCCTGGGGTTTGTGGTGGAGACAGAACGCCAAGTGGAGGCGCATCTGGCCAGCCACATGGAAAGCCTGCCGCAAGGTGACCACGAGTCACGCGCCATTGTGGCCCAGATGAAAGACGATGAAGCACGTCATGCACTAGAGGCGACGGCCTCAGGTGCTATTGATTTGCCAGCGCCTATCAAAGCATTGATGGGCGCTGCGGCCAAGGTGATGACCACAGTAGCACACAGAATCTAGGCTTCCAAAACCTCAAAACCCGTCGTAATTTCAGCCATTTTTCCCAGCATGATGGTGGCGGAACAGTATTTGTCGTGGCTCATGGCGATGGCGCGTTCTACCGCGCTGGCAGCCAAACCCTTGCCTGTGATAGTGAAATGCATGTGGATTTTGGTGAACACTTTGGGGTCGACGGGGGCGCGTTCTGACGTCAGTTTGACCGAACAGCCGCGCACATCATGCCTGCCGCGCTTCAAAATCAGCACTACGTCGTAGGCCGTGCAACCACCTGTGCCAGCCAGCACGGTTTCCATCGGGCGCGGAGCCAGATTGGCGCCGCCGTTTTCGGGTTTGACTTCATCGGGTGCGCCGTCCATCACCAGGGTGTGGCCGCTGCCGGTTTCGGCCACAAATGTCATGCCTGATTGTGAGCCGGTTGTAGTTGTCAGACCCGTCCAATTGACTGTGCATTCCATAAACGGTCGCCTTTATGCAAAAAATTTATAACTAAATCAGACTCAAGTGTCTAATTTCAGCGACAGGGTATTGTGCAGTGCAACATTGCAGCGCTATACTGAATTTATCGCGTTGGAAGGTATTGTATTTTGATAGTTTTTCCAGCGCACGAGTTGTCTCCTCCATCTTCTCAAAGGATGGATTTACAGGCCCAAACCGCAAGGTTTGGGCCTTTTTTCTTATCTCCAATGATCACATTTATGATCAAAGGCCATGAAAAAAGACCTCAGCCCTTCTGACTACCTGAAAAAAATCCTCACTGCCCGTGTGTACGACGTGGCGATTGAGTCAGCGCTGGAGCCCGCCAAAACCCTCAGCGCCCGCCTGAAAAACACGGTATTGCTCAAGCGGGAAGACCAGCAAAGCGTCTTCAGCTTCAAACTGCGCGGTGCCTATAACAAGATGGCGCATTTAAGCCCAGCGCAGCTCAAAAAAGGCGTGATTTGCGCATCTGCTGGCAACCACGCGCAGGGCGTGGCCATGAGCGCGCAAAAACTCGGCACACGCGCTGTGATTGTGATGCCCACCACCACGCCGCAGCTCAAAATTGATGCTGTCAAGGCACTCGGCGGTGATGTGGTGCTGCACGGCGACAGCTATTCAGACGCATACGCGCATGCTGCACAAATTGAGAAAAAGCGCGGCCTGACATTCGTGCATCCGTTTGACGACCCAGACGTGATTGCGGGCCAAGGCACGATTGCCATGGAAATGCTGCGCCAGCACCCCGGCCCGCTGCATGCGGTGTTTGTGGCGATTGGCGGCGGCGGCTTGATATCAGGCGTGGCCAATTACATCAAGGCCGTGCGGCCTGACATCAAAATAATTGGCGTGCAGATGAATGACTCTGACGCAATGATGCAATCAGTCGCTGCAAACAAGCGCGTGACGTTGCCTGATGTGGGTTTGTTTTCAGACGGCACGGCCGTCAAGCTGGTGGGAGAAGAAACCTTTCGCATCAGCCGCGAGCTGGTGGATGAGTTCATGACGGTTGACACCGACGCGGTGTGCGCAGCCATTAAAGACGTGTTTGTGGATACCCGCAGCATCGTTGAGCCGGCCGGCGCACTGGCCGTGGCGGCGATTAAAAAATACGTCGCCCTGCACAAAACCAGGGGCGAGACCTACGCCGCCATTTTGTGCGGTGCCAACATGAACTTTGACCGCTTGCGCTTTGTCGCCGAGCGGGCTGAAGTCGGCGAGGAGCGTGAGGCACTTTTTGCGGTAACGATTCCTGAAGCGCGCGGCAGCTTCAAACGCTTTTGTGAGGTCATTGGCGAGTTGCGGGGCGGGCCACGCAGCGTGACCGAATTTAATTACCGCATCAGCGACAGCGCCAAGGCGCACGTGTTTGTGGGGCTGACGACCTTCAAAGGCGAAAGTACAAAAATTGCGGGCAACTTCACCCGTCATGGCTTTAAGGCGCTTGATTTAACGCATGATGAACTGGCTAAAGAACACATCCGGCACATGGTGGGCGGGCACAGTGCGCTATCAAAAGACGAGCGGTTGCTGCGTTTTGTGTTTCCCGAACGGCCCGGCGCGCTGATGAAGTTTTTAGCCGCCATGCAGCCGGGCTGGAACATCAGCTTGTTCCACTACCGCAACCAGGGCGCAGACTTTGGCCGTATTTTGGTCGGCCTGCAAGTACCCAAAGCAGACAACAAGGCGTTTAAAACATTTCTCGATACCGTGGGCTACCCGCATGTTGAAGAAACCAGCAACCCGGCTTACCAGTTGTTTTTGCAAAGCTGACGCATGAATGAAGCCAATGCATCCACCTGCCCGCAATGCGGTGCGGGCTTGCGTTGTGGGGCGGTCAGTGGTGACGAAAGTTGCTGGTGTTTTGACGTGCCGCGCGTGATGGCTGTTCCCGCCAAAGACCCAGCACAAAAAGCCAGTTGCCTGTGCCCAGCCTGCCTTCAACAACTCATTGACAAAAAAACGAATTCAGATGACCCAAAAAACCTTTCAGCTGCCACCGATTGAAGCCACCATCAACGCAGCATTGGCCGCCAGACTCCAGCACAACATTGACCACAAAACCAAGCCCTTAGGCGCGTTGGGCCAGCTTGAGAATTTGGCGCTGCAACTGGGTTTGATTCAGCGCAGCGACACGCTGGCGTTTGATGCGCCCCAGATGGTCGTGTTTGCGGCTGACCACGGCATTGCAAGCGAGGGCGTATCGGCCTTCCCGCAAGCCGTCACCCTGCAAATGGTGGCCAACATGCTGGGGGGCGGCGCGGCGATCAATGTGCTGGCGCGGCAGCATGGCTTTGCCTTGCAGGTGGTGGATGCAGGCGTTGCCAGTGACCTGCCTGATCACCCGCAGCTCATCAAACGCAAAATCGCGCATGGCACACACAACCTGGCGCAGGGCCCGGCCATGTCGGCGCATCAGCTCAACGCCGCCCTGCAAGCAGGCAGCGATGTACTGGCCAGCCTGCCCGGCAACGTCGTGGCATTTGGTGAAATGGGCATTGCCAACACGTCGCCTGCTGCGCTGCTGGTGCACCGTTTGGCGGGTGTGCCGATCGGCGATGCAACGGGGCGCGGCACCGGGCTGACAGACCCGCAACTGCTGCACAAGCAAAGCGTTTTGACCAAAGCCGCCGCACTGCACGCCAGCGCGACAGCCCCGCTGGATGCGTTGGCAGCCCTCGGCGGATTTGAGATTGCCATGATGACGGGTGCCATGCTGCAAGCCGCCAGTGAACACCGGGTGATTTTGGTCGATGGTTTTATTGCAGGCAGTGCTGCACTTGTAGCCTGCGCGCTAGCCCCAGCTGCCAAAGACTACATGGTGTTTTGCCACCGTTCAGCAGAGCGTGGCCACCACCTGATGCTGGCGCACCTGAAAGCCCGGCCACTGCTTGATCTGGACATGCGCCTGGGCGAAGGCACGGGTGCGTTGCTGGCCTGGCCGATGGTTCAGTCGGCTGCCCTTTTAATGAATGAGATGGCGAGTTTTGAGTCGGCTGGCGTGAGCGGCAAAGCATGAGTGGAGAGGCCGATTAAATTAATGAACGCCATCCGTCACTTTCTGCTGGCCGTGCAGTTTTTCACCCGTATCCCGATCACCGGGGCGTTGGCGGCCTGGGTCGGCTTCAGCCCCGCCATGCTGCGGGCCAGCGCGGGGCATTTCCCCGGTGTGGGTTGGCTGGTAGGCGCTGTTGCGGCAAGCGTTTACGGTTTGTTTGCCGTGTTGCTGCCGGAGACGACTTTTACCCCGCTGGTCGCCGCTGCGGTGTCAACCGTGGCCACCGTGCTGATGACGGGCGGCTTTCATGAAGACGGCCTGGCGGATGTGGCCGACGGCCTGGGCGGCAGTTATGACCGGGAGCGGGCGCTGGAGATCATGAAAGACTCGCGCGTAGGCGCGTTCGGCGCGATGGCCTTGGTTTTAGCGTTGCTGACCAAGGTGGCGTTGGTCGCCTTGTTGGGCAGCGTCGATGCTGATCTTTTGCTGATTGGCAGCGCCTTGTTTGCCGGTCATGTCGTTTCACGCACCCTGCCGCTGCTGCTGATTTACTGGCTGCCGCATGTGGGGGACCTGGCGGCGTCCAAGTCGAAGCCTTTGGCCGATAACATCAGTTTAAACAGCCTTTTTGTTGCTTTTATATGGTGTTTTATGGCTCTAGCCCTTATTTTATGTGCGCAAGCAGCTATTAATTTGATAGTTAGTTGCAGCTTCTCGCTCATCGCGCTGCTGTGCATGTATCGCCTTTTCAAACGCCGCTTGCAGGGTTTTACAGGCGATTGCCTGGGCGCGACGCAGCAGGTGTGCGAGATTGCTTTTTATCTCGGACTCGCCATCGCCCTATGACGCTTTGGTTGCTACGCCACGCCCAGCCCCTAATTGAAAAAGGCATTTGTTACGGGCAGCTGGATGTCAAAGTCGATCTGCTTAAGACCCAAAAATGCGCCAAAATGCTCCAAAAAGTGCTCCCAATAAACGCATGTATTGTCACTTCCCCGCTACAAAGATGTGAGCTGCTTGCGCCCGTATTGATTGGTTTGCAGCCCGATTTGATGGTTAAAAAAGACGCCAGATTGCAAGAAATGCATTTTGGCGATTGGGAAGGCCGCGCCTGGGCTGACATTGACCCGGCTGAGCTAGCCGCCTGGACTGATGACTTTGCCCATTACCGGGTAGGCGGCACAGGTGAAAGCGTTGCGCAGTTCATGGCCCGCGTAGCCAGTGCCTTTGACGAACTTGACCCGACAAAAGACACGCTGTGGATCACACACGCCGGGGTGATTCGCGCAGCCACGCTGATAGCCCAAGGTATTCGGCACATCAGTCGGGCAAATGAATGGCCTACAGACGCACCAAGCTATGGACAATGGTGCAAACTGACGATCAAACCTTAAAGAAACACCATGGCCACAAACCTTGACGGTCAACTCGTTGTCGCCATCTCTTCCCGGGCGCTGTTTGACCTGGAAGAAGAAAACCGCGTTTTCGAGCAAACCGACGATCGCGCCTACATGAAGCTGCAGTTGGACAGGCTGGAGCAAACCGCCAAACCGGGTGTGGCTTTTTCATTGATTAAAAAGCTGCTGGCTTTTAATGACGCAGACACTCAGCGGGTGGAGGTGGTGATTTTGTCGCGCAATGACCCGGTCTCGGGCCTGCGGGTGTTCCGCTCAGTGCAAAGCCATGCGCTCAGCGTGGCGCGCGGTGTGTTCACGCGCGGGCGCGAACCCTGGCGCTACTTGCAGCCGCTGCAGTCCAACCTGTTTTTGTCGGCCAACCCAGCCGACGTGCGGGCGGCCTTGCTCAAGGGCTTTCCGGCGGCGACGGTGGCCACCCATTCGGTGCAGGCGCGGGACACCTTTCCGAACGAGGTACGAATTGCTTTCGACGGAGATGCGGTGCTGTTTTCAGACGAGGCAGAGCAGGTTTTTCAAAGAGACGGCCTGCCCGCCTTTCAGCAGCATGAAAGCGACAAGGCCGTGCTGCCTCTGCCCGATGGCCCGTTCAAACCACTGCTGATCGCGCTGCACCGTCTACAACAGGCCGGTACGCCCAAGATGCGACTGCGCACTGCATTGGTCACGGCCCGCAGCGCACCGGCGCATGAACGCGCCATTCGCACGCTGATGAACTGGAACATTGAAGTCGATGAAGCGATGTTTTTGGGCGGGCTGGCCAAGGGTGAGTTCTTGCGTGAATTTGAACCCGATTTTTTCTTTGACGACCAGACTGGACATGTCGATTCCGCCGCCCAGCATGTGCCAGCAGGCCATGTGGCCAGTGGTGTGTCTAACCCTTGAGTTCATTGATGACCACAACCAACCCAACTCCCCAGAAATTTAGCGCTTTTTTAAAGCGGGTGTGGGCACTGTCAGCGCCTTACTTCAAGTCGGACGAAAAGTGGAAGGCACGCGCTTTGCTGGCGGCGATTGTCGTGCTTAATCTGGCTTCGGTTTACATGCTGGTGCTGCTGAACGACTGGAACCGCGTGTTTTACGACGCACTGCAAAACAAAGACCAAGCCGTGTTTTGGCAACAGTTGGGGCGTTTTACCTACCTGGCGTTTGCGCTCATCATCATTGCGGTTTACAAGTTTTACCTGACGCAGTTGCTCCAGGTGCGCTGGCGTGCGTGGATGACGGCTGACACCCTCAAGCGCTGGCTGGCTGACCACGCTTTTTACAGCCTGGAGCTGGCGCGCTTTTCAGGCAAGCCCGAGGCCACCTCTGACAACCCGGACCAGCGCATTCAGGAGGACATCAACCTGTTCACCACCTATACCGTGTCGCTCAGCATGGGGCTGCTGAATGCGGTCGTCACGCTGGTCAGTTTTGTGGGTATTTTGTGGGGCTTGTCGGGCAACTTTTCGTTCGCACTTAGTGGTAGCAGCTACAGCATTCCGGGGTTTATGGTGTGGATGGCGCTGCTGTACTGTGTAGGCGGCAGTTTGGCCACCCACTTTATTGGCCGCCCGCAAATCAAGCTGAACTTTGAGCAGCAGCGCTACGAGGCCAACTTTCGCCATCACATGGTTCGGGTGCGTGAGTACAGTGAATCGATTGCGCTGGACAAAGGCGAGCAGGTGGAACGCACCCATCTGGACGGGCGATTTGCCAGCGTTTTGTCAAACTATTTGCAGCTGATTAAAAAACAGAAAAACCTGATCTGGTTCACCAGCTTTTTTGGCCAGGCGGCGATTATTTTCCCGTTTTTGGTGGCGGCACCGCGCTTTTTCAGCGGTGCAATTCAACTGGGTGAGCTGATGCAAATTGCATCGGCATTTGGGCGGGTGCAAGACGCGCTGAGCTGGTTTGTTGACAACTACAGCAGTTTGGCCAGCTGGCGCGCCACAACGGATCGATTGACCAGTTTTGAAGATAATTTAATAGCCAAAGCCCAACAAATACGGGCGCAAACAGCTATTAAATCAATAGCAGATAATACCCATCCTGTTGATGCTGGAATGTTGACGGCGCACAACCTGGGCATTGCCTTGCCGAATGGCAAGCAATTGCTGGCGCAAACCAGCCTGTCAGCTGCACCAGGGGATCTGGTGCTGCTCAAAGGCCCGTCTGGCAGCGGCAAGTCCACGCTGTTTCGGTCCTTTGCAGGTATCTGGCCGTTTTCAAAAGGGCTGACGCATTTGCCTGCGGGCGCAATGTTTATCCCGCAGCGGCCGTACTTTCCTGATGGGCCGCTACGTGACGCTTTGGCCTACCCGCAAGCCGCCAGCACATACAGCGACGAAATGCTCAAACAAGCCTTGGCCGATGCGCTTTTACCTAAATTGTGCGAGCGGCTTGATGACCATGACGCCTGGAGCCAAAAGCTGTCTGGCGGTGAGCAGCAGCGCCTGGCGATTGCACGGGTACTGCTTAAAAAGCCGCAATGGATTTTTGCCGACGAAGCCACAGCCGCGCTCGACGAGGTGGCCGAAAAAACGCTGTATGAAAAATTGAAGGCGCATGTCCAGTCCGTCAAGGGCGGCATGGTGTCGATAGCCCATCGGCCAACCGTGGCGGCTTTTCACAGCAGGCAGTGGGCGCTTGAAAAACTGCCTGAAGGCTCGCCGGCGCTGTATCAGCTTAATGAGCTTGGCCAACCCAACCAGACTGACCTGAGGCCCGTACCTTGAATGCTTGACGAACAAAAAAAACCACCGGTTGCCGACGACCTGACAGCGCTGGCGCCGCTCAAGATAAGTTCCTTTCGCATGCTGTGGGGCACCTGGCTGGTGGCCAACATCTGCATGTGGATGAGCGATGTAGCCGCCGCCTGGATGATGACATCAATGACCACCACGCCGCTGTGGGTGGCGCTGGTGCAAACCTCAGCCACGTTGCCGGTGTTTTTGCTTGGCTTGCCCAGTGGTGCATTGGCTGACATTCTGGACCGCAGGCGCTTTTTCATCATGACGCAGTTCTGGATAGCTGGCGTAGCGACGCTGCTGTGCATTGCAGTTGTTGCTGGTGTCATGACGCCACCTTTGTTATTGGCACTGACCTTTGCCAACGGCGTAGGGCTGGCAATGCGCTGGCCCGTGTTTGCCGCCATCGTACCGGAGCTGGTGCCGCGCGGGCAGTTGCCCGCCGCGCTGGCGCTCAATGGCGTGGCCATGAATGCGTCGCGCATCATTGGGCCGCTGGTGGCGGGCGCACTGATTGCCAGCGCGGGCACCCAGTATGTGTTTGTTTTGAACGCAGTACTGTCGGTGATTTCAGGCTTTGTCATCATGCGCTGGCGGCGAACGCACACACCCAATCCGCTGGGTCGTGAGCGGCTGTTCAGCGCCATGCGGGTGGGCATGCAGTTTGTGGCGCAGTCCAGCCGCATGCGTGCGGCACTGGTGCAAGTAGCGCTGTTTTTTTTGCATTCGACCGCGTTGCTGGCTTTGCTGCCACTGATTGCGCGCGGCTTGCCAGGCGGTGGTGCAGGTACTTTCACGCTGCTGCTGGCCAGCATGGGCGCGGGTGCGATTGGCGCGGCGTTTGCCATGCCGCGCCTGCGCCAGATGATGTCGCGCGATGTACTTGTGCTGCGCGCCACGCTGCTGCAATCGGCGGCCACCGCCGTCATGGCCGTTGCGCCCAATGTTTGGGTGGCGGTGCTGGCGATGCTGGTCAATGGCATGGCGTGGATCACTTGCGCCAACTCGCTCAGTGTGTCGGCACAGTTGGCTTTGCCAGACTGGGTGCGGGCGCGCGGCATGTCGATGTACCAAATGGCCATCATGGGCGGCAGTGCGCTGGGCGCGGCGCTGTGGGGGCAGATTGCCACGGTAAGTGCTGTGTCCAACGCGCTGCTGGCAGCGGCCGTGAGCGGTGTGGTTTGCATGCTGCTGGCCCAGCGCTGGATAACAGACACCAGCTTGGAAGAAGACCTGACGCCGTCAAGTCAATTTAAAGCCCCAGTGGCCGACGCACCGGGCGACGGCCATGTGCTGGTCACGATTGAGTACCTGATTGACCCGCTGCGCGCAAAAGATTTCAGGGTACTGATGCAGGTCAGCCGCCGCAGCCGGCTGCGCCAGGGGGCGCTGGACTGGGAGCTGCTGCGTGACGTGAATCAGCCGGGTAGATTTATTGAGCAGATCATTGACGAGTCATGGACCGAACATTTGCGCCGCTTCGACCGCGTGACCGCCAGCGACGTGGCGCTGAGAGAGCGCAAACTGGGCTTTCATTTGCCGGAAGAGCCGCCTGTGGTGACGCGGTGTATTGTGGAGACAGGCGCGAAGCCTTAGGCTGCTTGCGCCATATAACGCTCATACCCCCGCGCCCGCAGCTCACACGCCGGGCAAGTCCCGCAGCCGTAACCCCAAGCGTGTCGATGTGTTCTGTCACCTAAATAACAAGTGTGGGTGTGCTCCACAATCAAACCAACCAAGGCCTGCCCACCCAACGAATGCGCCAGTGCCCAGGTGTCGGCTTTGTCAATCCACATCAGCGGGGTTTCGATTAAAAAGCGTTTGTCCATACCCAAAGACAACGCCAATTGCATGGCCTTGATGGTGTCATCGCGGCAGTCCGGGTAGCCTGAAAAGTCGGTCTCGCACACCCCGGTGACCAACACCTGCAAGTCACGCCGATATGCCAGCGCAGCGGCCAGCGTTAGA
>ENA-OFCF01001051-OFCF01001051.1-metagenomes-genome-assembly--contig:-NODE-1051-length-11212-cov-3.969795_pt1 | contig 11212 bp, 5 predicted proteins | sample MGYA00153387_OFCF01 | MGnify analysis MGYA00153387
AGCTGGATATTTGGCCGGGAGTTCGGCGACGGCACTATCACCGGCCTGTTCGCCCTCCCAGTCGCGCGCCCGACGATCGCGGCCGCGAAGCTGATCGTCTACTCGATCTGGGCAGTGGTCATGAGCCTGGCACTGCTGCTCGCCTTGGTCGTGTTCGGCCTGGGGTTCGGCCTCGGGCCACTGACCCTCGATGCCTTGCCGGCGATGGGCAGACAGATCGTCTTGGGCATGCTGACCGCGGCGATCACATCACCGGCCGCGTGGGCGGCAACCCTCGGCCGGTCCGTACTCGCCGGCATCGGAACGGCGATCGGCATCCTCGTGCTCTCTCAAGTCGCGGTGATCGCAGGGGCGGGCGGCTGGTTCCCCTTTACCGCACCCGCCCTCTGGGCCGTCAGCAACGGAAGCCAAGTCTCGCCGCTGCAACTCGCACTCGTGATCCCGCTCGTAGCCATCAGCTGCGCGCTGACTCTCAGGACGTGGAGACGACTGCAACTGGACAGGTAATACTACGGAGGACAGAGCCACATCACCGGCTACGGCGTGGGCCACACCCACCACCAACACACCGCCTCCGCTGGATTTGCCCGCCTGGGTGGGGCGCTTGAGGATCGGTGCGTCCACCTCGGCCGCCACCGGCGTGGTGCGACGCAGCTTCAGGCTGTCCAAACTCAAGGCCGGGTCGTGCGCCAGCGCCAGTTCGCCGTCGCTGGCGGCCGGGGCTTGTACCATCACCACGCCTGGTAGCTCATGCACCACCCGGTCGCGCAACAACTTGTACTTTGCCATCGGGAAACGGTGGCCATCAGGGAGTGGCAAAACGAAATGGTCGGCGTATAAGGCTTGCAAAATGAGTCTTTAAAACGTGATGGATGAATTGTGACCCGATAGTCAAAACTTGAGTTTTGACCCTAAAATGCTGCACCGCAACATAAATCGCTTGCAATGCCTCGGGTTATCCCTATAATTACATCCATGTTGCAGTGCAGCAAAACACATCAAGTTATCTTGAGTGCCATGCAAAGCAACTGATTCCACCTGTCAATTTTGTAAACAACACTGGAGATTAATTATGCTGACTGCTGAACAAATCATGGCCTCCCACAAAGCCAACATCGAAACCCTGTTTGGTTTGACCCACAAAGCCTTTGAAGGCGTTGAGAAACTGGTCGAACTGAATGTACAAGCCACCAAAGCTGCACTGGCTGAAGCCGGTAACCACGCACAAGCCGTGATGGGCGTGAAAGACGCACAAGAGCTGATGGCTCTGCAAGCCGGTATGGTTCAGCCATTGGCTGAAAAAACCGCTGCTTACAGCCGTCATCTGTATGACATCGCTTCTGCTGCTGGCGCTGACATCGGCAAGACTTTCGAAGCCCAAACCGCTGATGCCCAGAAAAAAGTCATGGGTTTGGTTGATAGCGCCACCAAGAACGCACCTGCTGGTTCTGAGACCGCTGTTGCTGTGATGAAAAGCGCTGTAGCTGCTGCCAACAACGCTTTTGAATCCATGCAAAAAGCAGTCAAGCAAGCCACTGACATGGCTGAGACCAACTTCAACACGGCTGCTGCAACGGCCATGAACGCCACCAAAACAGTCGCCAAAAAGCGTTAATTCAGTAACTTGTTTTTTCGCACAAAAAAAAGCCCGGTTTTTACCGGGCTTTTTTTATTGTCGTTGGTTCTGAACAGGATATTCAAACTCAAACTGGCTCAATTGTGATCACCACCTTCATGGATTCTTCACCGCCGCCCTGCCTGACACCTTTGGCTGGTGGGCAGGCGTTATAGTCGCCGCCCATGGCCAGGCGGATGTGGCGTTCGTCTGTCAGGCAGGCGTGCGTCACGTCAATGCTGACCCATAGCCGCGTAGCCACATCCAGGCACACGTCAACCCAGGCGTGGCTGGCCAGATCAGGCTCGTTGGCAGCATAAAAGTAGCCGCTAACGTAACGCGCCGGGTAGCCTAAACTGCGGCAGATAGCCACCATGACATGGGCTTGGTCTTGGCATACGCCGTTACCAGCGTTGAATGCTTGCAGTGCAGTAGTAGTGACGTTTGAGCTATCTTTTTTATAGCTGATTGCGCCCATTACTGCTTGGCTCAAGGCCAAGAGAGCCTGCAAATTGGCGGTTCCGTCCAGGCTTTGCGGTAAGAAAGGCCTGCCAAATTCAGCCAGCGTCCAGTGCGGCTCAGCCAGCGGCGTGCCACGCAGAAAAAAGTACGGGTGCGGCAGATTTTCAGTGTCGGTAAATTGCGCCACGCCATGTGTGTCCACATCGCCCGCTGCATTGACCAAGCTCCAGCGCACATTGTCTGCCTCCGTGCCCACAAAGGTGTACGACTGCACGGTGTTGCCAAAGGCGTCCGTTTGCTTGAAAAGCTTTTCAGGCGCGCCCACGCTCCAGAAATTGACTGTTTGGGCAGGGCTGGACTGTGGTGTCAGCCACAGGGTTTGCAGGGCATAGCGCAGCGGTGCGGTATACCTGTAGTCGGTTATGTGTTTGACGTGAAGTTTCAAGTTGTCGTGGGAACCAAAAACTCGCGGCTCAGGTGGGCACCCAGCTCATTGACGCGATCCAGGAACTGGGTCAAAAACGCATGCAAGCCATTGCTCAGGATTTCATCAATCCGGGCGTATTGCAAATCAGAGCGCAGCTTGCCGGCGCGCCTTTGGGTTTCGCTGGATGCGTCGTTGGTCACCATGGCCAGGTTGCTCATCACCTCATTGAGGCAACCCAGCAATGAACGCGGCATGTCAGCGCGCAATATCAAGAGCTCAGCCACCCGTTCGGGCTTGATCACGTCGCGGTAAACCTTGCGGTAAATCTCAAAGCCCGAGACGCTGCGCAATATTGAGCTCCAGTGGTAAAAGTCAAAATCCTGCGGTGCTTGTGTCCCCTCACTTGATAACTCGCTTTGCGCCGCATGAAATTTGACATCCACCAAACGGGCGGTATTGTCAGCCCGTTCCAGAAAAGTGCCCAGCCGCAAAAAGTGAAACGCTTCGTCTTGCAGCATGGTGCCCGCCGTCACGCCACGCGACAAATGTGAGCGAAACTTCACCCACTCAAAAAACTGCGACGGGTCACGCTCAAAATCGCCGTTATTGAGCATCCGGATGACTTCAAGAAAAGTCTGGTTTTCAGTCTCCCAGACCTCAGTGGTGAGCGTGCCGCGAACTGCTCTGGCGTTTTCACGCGCGTTTTTCAGGCACGACACAATGCTGGACGAATTTTTCTCATCACGCACCATGAAGTCCATCACGTCACGCGGTGCCACGCTGTCGCCATACTTGGCAACAAAAGGTGCCTTCAGCTCGCTGATGCTGAGCAGCCCGTCCCAGCCGGCTTGAGCCGAGCTGACCGATTGCGGCAGCAACGAAGTCTGGTAATTGACATCCAGCATGCGGGCTGTATTTTCTGCCCTCTCGGTGTAGCGGGACATCCAGAAGAGGTGATCAGCGGTACGAGACAACATGCTATTTGCTCCCTTGCGACTGAGACTGAGATTGAGACTGCGATGATGTATCGGCCTCAAGAATCCAGGTATCTTTGGTTCCACCGCCCTGCGATGAGTTGACCACCAGCGAACCATCTTTCAGCGCCACACGGGTCAAACCGCCCGGCACCATTTGCACCTCTTTGCCACTCAACACAAAAGGCCGCAAGTCAATGTGGCGCGGCGCAATGCCATTTTCAACATAGGTGGGGCAGGTTGACAGGCTCAGCGTGGGCTGCGCAATGTAGCCCGACGGATTGGCAATCACGGCGGCGCGGAAATCTTCAATCTCAGCCTGTGTCGCTGCAGGCCCCACCAGCATACCGTAGCCGCCCGCGCCGTGAACTTCTTTAACCACCAGGTCTTTCAAGTTGGCCAACGTGTATTTCAGGTCGTCGGCATTGCGGCACATGTAGGTGGGCACGTTTTTCAGAATCGGCTTTTCTCCCAGGTAAAACTCAATCATTTTCGGTACATAGGGGTAAATCGATTTGTCATCGGCCACACCGGTACCAATCGCGTTACACAGCGCTACATTGCCGCTGCGGTACACGTTGAGCAAACCTGCGCAACCGAGTGTTGACGTAGACCTGAAGGCTAACGGATCCAGAAAGTCATCGTCCACCCGGCGGTAAATCACATCCACCCGCTTGGGGCCGCGCGTGGTGCGCATGTAAACAAAGTTGTCTTTGACAAACAGGTCTTGGCCTTCAACCAGCTCAATGCCCATTTGCTGCGCCAAAAAGGCGTGCTCAAAATACGCTGAGTTGTACATGCCAGGGGTGAGCACCACCACCGTTGGATCTGCTGTAGCCGGGGGAGCTGAGGCACGCAGGGTTTCAAGCAGCAAGTCGGGGTAATGCGCGACTGGGGCAACCCGGTTTTCATTGAACAGCTCGGGGAAGAGCCGCATCATCATTTTGCGGTCTTCCAGCATGTAGCTCACGCCGCTGGGCACGCGCAGGTTGTCTTCCAGCACGTAGTATTCGCCGCTGCCTTTTTCGTCAGGCGCACGAACAATGTCAATGCCGCTGATGTGCGAGTAAATATTGCCCGGCACATCCACACCCATCATCTCGGGGCGGAACTGCGCGTTCTGAAATATCTGCTCTGACGGCACAATGCCTGCTTTCAAAATCTCCTGCCCGTGGTAGACGTCATGAATGAAGCGATTGAGCGCCGTGACGCGCTGTACCAGGCCTTTTTCCATCGTCGCCCACTCGTGCGCGGGGATGATGCGGGGAATCAAATCAAACGGAATCAGGCGCTCTGTGCCTGCGCCGTCTTCGTCTTTTTCACCATACACCGCAAAGGTAATGCCGACGCGGCGAAAAATCATTTCAGCTTCTTCGCGCCGTGCTTGCATGCTCGCGAGTGGCTGGCGTGCCAGCCAGCGCTGGTAGATTTGGTAGTGCTCGCGCACAGCGTCGGGGCTGGCGTTCATCTCATCAAACATCGGTCGGCTCATGCGTTATATCTCCAGCTATTCTGCATTTGTCAGCATTTCTTGTCATGTTAGCTTAGCAAGTTATGCGCCACTAGATCGATTTTGTGATTTTTCTATTTTCACATGTGCTTTACTTTGGCGCATCGGGTTGATGATGCCAATAACGCATGAAACGCTGGCGTTGGCACAAAACTTCGTCAGCTTTGTCACTGCGCCATACAGCAGCACCGCATGCCGAAGATTTGACAACGCGAATTTGCCTGTCAACATAACGCTGCAAGACAGACTCTACCGGGTGGTTAAAGCGGTTTCGGTAGCCCGCCTGCGCCAATGCAAACTGCGGCTGCACAGCATCTAAAAATGAACCGGTCGATGAGGTTTTGCTGCCGTGATGCGGCATGAGTAAAAAATCGGCCTTCAGTTTTGGACTGACATCAGGGCTGGCGACCAGCCGCAGCTCTTGCGCCGCCTCCAGATCACCAGCCAGCAATGCGGTTTTCAAGCCATTTGTAATTCGCAACACGCAGCTCATGGCGTTGGACTTGGCAGTGCTGTCGTAATCGCTGGCCTGCGGGTGCAACACCTCAAAATCAACGCCGTCCCAACGCCAGCTTTGCCCCGCAACGCAGCGTTCAGACTTGCGTATTGCTTGCAGTTCGTGCCCTTCTTCAATCGATGACACCAACCGTGCCTGTGGTTGCATGGCCAGGACAGCAGGTGCACCACCGATATGGTCCAGATCGCGGTGGCTCAGCATCAACAAGTCAATCTTCTCGCCCATGGCTCGCAGCAGCGGCACCAACACCCGGTTGCCGGCATCGCTCTCGCGCGAGAATTTTGGCCCCGTGTCGTACACCATGCTGTGACTGGCAGTGCGAATGATCAGGGCATTACCCTGACCAATGTCTGCGCCCAAAATTTCATACTGCCCCGCCGCTGGCCGCAGCGGCTGCCACAGCAACACGGGCAGCAACAACGGCAGGCCAAGTAAGCGCCAGTGCCAAGGCAGGCGCATGGCCAGCAAACCGCCACCAACGACCCCGGCAATGGCACACCATATCGGCGCAGCGGCTACGCTAATGGAGGCCCACGACCAACCTGCCAGCCATTGCAAGCCCAGTGTCAAAACCTGAACTGCCAGTGCCGCTGCATCCCACAACACAGGCCACAGCACACCCAGCATGGCAAGCGGTGTTATTACCAGTGTGACCCACGGAATCGCCACCGCATTGGCCAGCAAACCCACCAGCGACACCTGGTTGAACAGCAGCAGCGACAGCGGCGTGAGCGCCAGCGTGATGATCCATTGCTCTCGCAGCGTTTTCATCAGATGATTGCCAAAGCTGGCCGCAGAAGTGTCAAAAATCCCTGCTTTAGCCCTATTTACACCATCATTTAGGCCTCCAGGCCAATGAATATGGGCGCAAGCAGCTCCTGAATTCATAGCATTTTTTCTGCCCGAATTTTCTTCTTGTGGCAACCCACCCGCAAACAAAACGCCCACCGCGACGAAGGACAGCCAAAACCCGGCCTGCATCAACGCCCACGGATCCAGCGCTACCACCACCGCCATGGCCAGCAGCCACACCACAGGCCAGGGCCACTGCCTGCCGCTTTGGCGCAGCAACACCACGGTTGCCAGCATCCAGATGGTGCGCTGCGCAGGTACGCCCCAACCTGAAAACAGCGCATACAAAGCCGCCAGCAGAAGGCCGCCCAGTGCGCCGGCGGTGCTGGCAGGTAGCGCATGTGTAAACGCGGGCGACAGTTTGGCCGAGCGCCGCCACAGCCAGCCAATCAACATCGAGGCCACCCAGGCAAACATGGTGATGTGCAAGCCTGAAATACTCATCAGATGCGCTACGCCGGTGGCTCTGAACACGTCCCAGTCAGCGCGTTCAATCGCGTTTTGATCTCCCACCACCAGCGCCGCCAGCACACCTGCCAGTTGGCGGTTGTCAACCCGCTCAAATATCGCTTCACGCGCGGTTTGGCGGGCGCGTTCGATCGGCTTGGCGCTGGTAGTAGAGAGTTTTTTCGGCGGCGCATCGCTTTTGCCAGTGCGCACATAGCCTGTCGCCTGAATCCCCTGCTCCCACAGCCACAGCTCGTAGTCAAAACCATGCGGATTACTGTTGCCATGCGGCGCTTTCAGGCGCACCGTCATTTGCCAGTGCTCGCCAGCACGCAGGGGCTGCGGTTGGCGCTGTAATTCCAATGAGAACTCGGGGGGTTCGGGGTCACCATCGGCCGTTAGTGGCTTTGTCGGTCGAATCCCAAAACCTGAATACCACCCCAGGTAAATCTGTGGGGGCAAACCCACTGTTTCGCCCTTCAAACGCGCTGACGAGACAGACAACCGAAACCGCACCCCGTCTTCACCAAACTGCGGCATAGCCAAGACTTGGCCAGTCACTTCAATGTCTTGGCCTTCCAGCGCGGGATTGAGCGTGGTTGCGGCAAAGTTGGTGGCACGCAGGCCAGTCAAGCCAAAACCAAAAAGCCCAGACAGCGCGAATACCGTACATAAAATGAGTAAATTCTCTTTGAAAAGCCTGATCATCAAACCAAGGCTCAACAAAGCAACAGCCGCTAAAGACAAGTAGCTTTTCAACTCAAAAAGGCTGGTTTGCTGGATTTGAATGGCCACGCCTGCCACAAAGCCAAGCAGCAAGCCAGTCAAAAGCCTGGCCAGACGGATGCGCAGAAGTGGTATGAGTTTGTCCCCCACAAAGTCCTTTTTTAGAAGCCATGCGCCAGATGCATGACCGAATGTTCAACGGGCAAGCAGGACTTTAAGCCGACACAACTTATCATTGGCATGTAGCCTTGGCCTGCGTATTGCTAGTATGCAGGGTTAAGCATCACCTAAAGCGAGATCACTTTGTCCATCCACGTCGCTCTCAGCCACATCACCCACTACAAATACGACCGCCTGGTCACGCTGGGCCCGCAAATTGTGAGGCTGCGCCCTGCCCCGCACAGCCGGACGCAAATTTTGTCGTATTCGCTGAAGGTTGAGCCTGCGGGCCACTTCATCAACTGGCAGCAAGACCCGTTTGCCAACTACCAGGCGCGCTTGGTCTTCCCCAAGCCAACGCAAGAATTTAAAGTGACAGTGGACATGGTGGTGGACATGGTCACGCTGAATCCGTTTGACTTTTTTCTGGAGCCAGAGGCCGAAGAGTTCCCGTTCAAGTATTCAGAGGCCATGGCGCAAGAACTGCTGCCTTATCTGGCCGTGGAGCCCGCCACACCGCTGCTGCAAGCGTATCTGAACAAAATCGACCGCACGCCACGCCGCACCAATGACTTTTTAGTTCAAGTCAACCAGCAATTACAACAAGACATCCAGTACACCATCCGCATGGAGCCGGGTGTGCAAACGCCTGAAGAAACACTTGAAAAAGCGCTAGGCTCGTGCCGCGACACCGGCTGGCTGCTGGTGCAGCTGCTGCGCCACATGGGGCTGGCGGCGCGCTTTGTGTCGGGGTATCTGATCCAGCTCAAAGCCGACGTTAAATCGCTCGACGGACCGAGCGGCACCGAAAAAGATTTCACCGACCTGCATGCCTGGTGTGAGGTGTTTTTGCCGGGCGCAGGCTGGGTCGGGTTGGATCCCACATCCGGCCTGATGGCGGGCGAAGGCCACATTCCGCTCGCCTGCACACCAGAGCCATCAAGCGCCGCGCCGATTGAAGGCGGCGTGGATGAGTCTGAAGTCGAATTTGCCCACCACATGGGCGTGCAGCGCATTTATGAATCCCCCCGTGTCACCAAGCCGTACACCGACGAGCAATGGGCCAAGGTACTGGCGCTGGGTGAAGCGGTAGACCGTGATTTGGTCAACGGTGACGTGCGTCTGACGATGGGCGGCGAGCCGACTTTTGTAGCGACGAATGACCCCGACGGTGCTGAATGGAACATTGATGCACTGGGCCCCACCAAGCGCGGCTACGCAACTGAGCTGGTACAAAAGCTGCGGGCTGAATACGGCCAAGGCGGTTTTTTGCATTTTGGCCAAGGCAAGTGGTACCCCGGCGAGCAACTTCCGCGCTGGGCACTGAGCATTTTTTGGCGCAAAGACCGCCAACCCGTTTGGCAAAACCCTGCCCTGTTTGCCAACGAGAGCGAACCTTGCAATTACACCGCACAAGACGCGGCGCGCTTTACCGCCACACTGGCCGATAAATTAGGCCTGAGCCCCGACCACATCACGCCGGGCTTTGAAGACGTTTGGTACTACCTGTGGCGCGAACGCCGCTTGCCTGTCAACGTCGATCCGTTTGAATCGAAGCTTGACGACGCCATGGAGCGGGAGCGCCTGCGCCGCGTCTTCATGCAGGGCCTGGACTCTGTGGTGGGTTATGTGCTGCCGCTCAAAGCTCGCCCGTTTATTCCAGGCTCTACCGCGCCGTTGGCCGGCCCAGCCTGGACAACCGGACCGTGGTTCTTCCGGGACGAACGCATGTACCTGATGCCTGGCGATTCACCGATGGGTTATCGCCTGCCACTTGATTCTGTGCCGTGGGTGTCGAAAACCGACAACCCTTACACGCCCGAGGAAGACCCGTTTGCGCCGCGCAATGACTTGCCCTTGGCAGCGGCATTCAGTGGCCGTTACAACGCCAGCCTGCCGGTCAACCAGCGTCTGCAAACCACTACACAGCGGGTAGAACAATATCTCTCCAGCTTTAAACACGGCGTGCCACCGCGCTATGAAGCCAAACGGGTCATGCAGCCCACCAGCATATCGCAACCCATGTTGTCGCAGACCGTTGACACCACAGCCCGCATACCGAACGCGTTCGAGTCTGCTGCCTGGCTAACGCGCACCGCACTGTGCATTGAAGTGCGTGACCCGAAAAGAGCCAACGGCCCGAAAGCAAAAGCCGAGGCCGACGCCAGGATGGCTGGCTTGAAATCGGTACGCGGTGAAACTGGTGCGCTGTACATCTTCATGCCGCCGATGGAGCGACTGGAAAACTACCTCGACTTGCTGGCCGCGATTGAAGCCACCGCGCAATCGTTGAACTTGAAAATCGTGCTTGAAGGCTACCCGCCACCACGCGATCCACGCCTCAAAATGCTTGCCGTCACGCCTGACCCCGGCGTGATTGAAGTCAACATTCACCCCGCTGAAAACTGGGGCCAGTTGGTGGCTCACACCGAATTTTTATATGACATCGCGCATCAAACACGCTTGTCGGCTGAAAAGTTCATGACTGATGGCCGCCACACTGGCACAGGTGGTGGCAACCACTTTGTACTGGGCGGTGCCACGCCTGTTGACAGCCCATTTTTACGAAAGCCTGAAGTACTGGCAAGCCTGATCGCTTATTGGCACAACCACCCGTCGCTCAGCTATTTGTTCTCAGGCATGTTCATTGGCCCGACCAGCCAGGCACCGCGTGTCGACGAAGCGCGCAACGATTCGGTCTACGAGATCGAGATCGCCTTCGCCGAGCTGGCCCGCGTGGCCGCCAAGATCCCGGACAACCCCTCGCTGCCGGCGCTCATCCGGGCGATCACCGCGGCCAGCACGTCGGCCGGCGTCGAGTTCGTCTCGGTGATGTACCTTTACGCCCTCAACCAGCGCCACACCATCATATTTTTCAGGCTCGTCCGTGACCACGACAATCTTGGCCGCACCTTCTGCCCGCATGGACTGCGCAATCTGTACCACCGAATGCCCCTCAGGCCGCTCGCCGACCTGCTGGCCACCGGTCATGGCCACCGCATCGTTGTAAAGAATCTTGTAGGTGATGTTGACGCCAGAGGCCACCGACTGGCGCACCGCCAGCGAGCCACTGTGAAAGTAAGTGCCGTCGCCCAGATTCGCAAAAATATGCTGGTCGGTGGTGAAAGGCTGCTGCCCAACCCAAGGCACACCTTCGCCGCCCATCTGGGTGAAGCCGGACGTGCTGCGGTCCATCCACAAGGCCATGAAATGGCAACCGATGCCGGCCATGGCACGCGAACCCTCGGGTACCTTGGTGCTGGTGTTGTGCGGACAACCGGAGCAGAACCAGGGCTGGCGGTCCGCCTTGATTTCCAGCACCTGCAGCGAGCGCTCCTTGGCTTCCAGAATGGCCAGTTGCGCGTCAATGCGCGCCGTCATGTCGCTGTCCAGGCCGAGCTTGCGCACCCGATGGGCAATCGCCTTGGCGATCAGCGCGGGCGACAGGTCGGCATTGGCGCGCAACAACGTGTTGGCAGCTGGATTAGGCATGGACCACTCGCCGCCGCTGAAATCGCCTTCG
>ENA-OFCF01001052-OFCF01001052.1-metagenomes-genome-assembly--contig:-NODE-1052-length-11208-cov-3.127589_pt1 | contig 11208 bp, 10 predicted proteins | sample MGYA00153387_OFCF01 | MGnify analysis MGYA00153387
TAAATTTCAGGGATTGCTATAGCGAGTGAATCATACCTAAATTCAGCAACGCCGAATCTTTTTAGGGAAAAATAGGCGGTTGTACCGTGCGCAGCCGCAATGGGAGTCGCCGTCAATCCATTTTAGATTTTGAATTGAAAAATTGGGAATTTTCCCCATCTCCCCATCTCTTCCATCTCCCCAAACGACTAGATCGGAGAATGTGTCGAGTATCAGGTAAAATATGAAATCGTTCCAAAAGCTTAAAATCTAAAATCTAAAATACAGATATGCCTAGAACTCCCAGCGAATATTCCGTGCACCTGCTGCTTGAGGGCGGCCACCGCGAAGAAATCCGTTTCGCAACGCTGCAAGATTTTCAACTGTGGTATAGCAAAACCCTGGTTCCCAAACAAGATTCGTCAGAATTTCTGAATGTCCCAATCAAAAATATTCAAGGCGAATACATGGTAGTTCGGCCCACCAGCGTTGTCGGAATTCGCGTTGAACCGATATTTAGTTCTAGTATCGATCGATATGATGAATAAGCAAAGCGATCGATTGAGTAGGAAAGATGGGAAATTGAGCAAGATTTTTTGCTATCAGCTATTGACGATCGCCTGTTGTGTTTTGGCGATCGCTTTTTCGGTGCCCGCCGTTGCAGTTCCCCCGCTACAAGCGGTTAGTCTAAATCAGTTACAAGGGAGTGAATTGGAGTCGATCGGGCTGGACGCTCAAATCTGGGGTGAAAATGGTAAACCGGGCGATCGCCAATTGTTGTTAAGGTCGATCGACCACAGCCTCGGATATCTCAACTCCCAAGGCGCTGCAAGTGCTTACAGTCGCTATCAGGTAGCAGGAATTACGCGCGATCGAGTCCGACGTTCCCTCGATCGATTCCGCCAATTAGTAGTCAGTTCCGCAACTCCATCACAACTCCAGGCATCTGTCAAGCAAGAATTTGTTTTTTACAAGTCGATCGGTAAAGATGCCAAAGGAACAGTTGCATTTACCGGTTATTTCGAGCCGACTTACTCCGCATCTCGCACGCCTAATTCGGAATTCCGCTATCCCCTGTACCGCCTGCCACCAAACATCGGTTCTTGGGCAAAACCTCACCCGACTAGATTGGATTTGGAAGGCGCAGATGCTTTGCAGGCAAGTAAAGGATTGTTGCGGGGATTAGAATTAGTCTGGTTGCGCGATCGATTCCAAGCATTTCTAGTTCACGTCCAAGGTTCTGCGAGATTGCAACTAACAGACGGCGCCACTATGACAGTCGGCTTCGCTGGCAAAACCACTCAGAGTTATACAGGTGTCGGGCGAGAATTAGTGAAAGACGGCAAGTTTACTTTAGAACAGTTAACGTTGCCCAAACTAACCGAATATTTTACCAACTTTCCCGCAGATATGGACAAGTATTTGCCAAAAAATCAGAGCTTTGTGTTCTTCCGGGATACTAACGGAGCACCCGCCACAGGAAGCATTGGAGTGCCCGTAACTGCCGAAAGGTCGATCGCCACCGACAAAGCCTTAATGCCGCCCGGTGCGCTAGCATTAATTAGCACCAAACTCCCCTATCCAAATGCTGCCGGAAAACTCGAACAAAACGCAGTAAATCGGTATGTTTTGGATCAAGATACTGGCGGTGCAATCAAAGGTGCCGGTAGAGTTGACGTATTTATGGGAACCGGGAATTTAGCGGGCGATCGAGCCGGTTATATCAACTCAACTGGAGAACTGTATTATCCGCTTTTAAAGTAGGTAAAACTATTGCGATCTATCTGCACTCAAAAAATACCGAAATCAAATGCTAAACAAAATTTGGCAATTCATCAAACAACTAATCCAGCGACTTTTTGGAACCAAACTATCCCCGACTCCAGTCCAACAAAAACCCCTACCACCAACCCTGACAGACGCCGAATACGAGGCTAAATTCATGGAACTTCTCGAAGGAGTAAATCAAGGCTGGAGTCGGGGAGATGTCGCGGGATTTTTAATTGCTAAAAGCCTCAAAAATGCGGAATTAGCCGCTTGGTTGCGCCGATTTGGGGCTCGATTGTTAGAGACCGAAAGTGGTGGGGATGTCGCCGCAGTGGATGCGATCGAATCGCTTCAGGAATTGGCGCAGCGGCTGCTGTTATTGAGTAGAATTAGTGACGGGGAATTGGGAAATATTGCGAGGGAAATTAGCCGGGAGATATTAGTAAGATTTCCGTTGCCGATTGTTGAGGAGGATATTGAAAATGGGAATGTTATTGAGGCAGTATTTATTGGGGATGGTTTGGGTATTATAGCAGATATCACTGATGAATAACAGCCATAGCAATTACACTCCCTGAGTCAAATTTTATACTATTTGTATTAGTAAGGTGCGCATTGTGTACCCTAAAACTAGAGTCTTTGAGTAATTGTAAAATCTAAAATTCCCAATCGAATGACACAAGTAATCGGCATCGACTTAGGCGGCACTGCAATTAAACTCGGTAGATTTAGCGAAGACGGGATTTGTCACCAATCCTTAACAGTCCCAACTCCTCAACCTGCAACGCCCGAGGCAGTTGTAGCGACAATCACAGATGCTATTTTACAACTTCAAACTCCCCCCTTTCTTAAGGGGGGGCTGGGGGAGGATCAAATACGTGCGATCGGCATTGGCACTCCAGGCCCCGTAGATGCGATCGGCAGAATAGCCAGAGTCGCAATTAACCTCAAAAACTGGCACAACGTCCCCTTAGCTGACTGGTTGGAAGCCAAAACCGGATTGCCGACAATATTAGAAAATGATGCCAACTGTGCCGGTTTAGGAGAAGCTTGGTTGGGTGCGGGACGCCACTTTAAAAACCTAATTTTACTAACATTAGGTACTGGTGTCGGCGGTGCGGTGATCCTAGACGGTAAATTATTTTCGGGTCATCAAGGTGCTGCCGGTGAGTTAGGATTAATTGCTATAAATCCTGACGGCCCGGAGTGCAACAGCGGCAATCGCGGTTCCTTAGAACAGTATGTTTCAGTGCAAGCAATTCGCCGCGAAACTGGTTTAGAACCGCTAGAATTAGCAAATTTAGCGAAGTCTGGAAATGCCAAAGCTTTAGAATATTGGCAAAATTATGGGCGCTATCTCGGTATCGGTTTGGCAAGTATAATTTATATCTTGACGCCGGAAGCTATTATTATCGGCGGCGGAATTAGTGCCGCGGCAGAATTTTTCTTGCCGACAGTTAGAGCAGAAATTGAGCGGCGGGTACTCCCCAGTTCTCGCGAAAATTTGCAGTTATTGGTTGCCCAATTGGGTAATCAAGCAGGCATGGTAGGCGCAGCAAAGTTAGCTTTTATGCAATATAGCGGGAATGGGTAATTGGGCATAGGGCATGGGGCATCGGGCATTCGGCATTGGAAGCAACAAATAACAATAAATGTAAGAAAAATAACTTTTTCATGGCAAAGAGTGTCCGGTGGTATTTTTAATGTATTCCTGAATTTTTTGATAATCGTCCGAGTTTGCTTCGCCGCGCATGACAACGATATTAGTTGCGCTGTCAGGCAGGCAAAAGCTGATTAGCCGACCGTTCTGTTCGCAAACAAAAGAACTAATTTTACTCATATCGATATCATATTCTTTGCGGTCATAGTGAAGTTTAATCCACAAACCTTTAATATTGCGATCGGTCGTTTTTTTGAGGTAATCGAGAACTTGCTTGTAAGCCTCCTGATTGCCTTGGGGATTGAGGATAATCGGCTGACTGCTATTAGGCAGCCAAAATGTGACACGCTTGTTATCCGGTTCGCTAGAAAAAGCACTAATAGTGTCAAGGTCAATTATGTATGTACTTTTCTCATAAGTAAATTTACTCCAGTAAGCCACTAAACCCTCCTCAAACCTGCGTTTCCTGGTATTTTAGGATAGTTTGACAACTCATACCATTTTCGATTTTTGATTTTCGATTGGGAATGACGACTCTATCAAAACTAATCAATTGGGGACGATCGTCTGTTGGGCATCTAAAATTGTATTTGTGGGCGGGTTCCCCCGCCTACTCTACAAGAATTTCATCAAATTTGACTGTCTTTCAGAGCCGCTTAGGAACGATAAAATTTAGATGCGCTTGAGCTTATGAGATTAGCTTCCTACAAGTTTCGCAGCCACCAAGTCGCGAGCCTCAGCTTCTAAAATATCCTGCTTTCCCTGGCTGCTGGCCGCCTGGATAAACCCCTGAAACAAGGGGTGAGGGGCGCTGGGTCTAGATTGGAATTCGGGGTGAAATTGACTGGCTATGAAAAAGGGATGGTTGGGCAATTCGATCATTTCTACTAATCGGCCATCGGGAGATGTCCCTGAGACTACATAGCCTGATTCTAAGAAAAGATTGCGGTAGGCGTTGTTAAATTCGTAGCGGTGGCGGTGTCGCTCGTAAATCACTTCTTTCTGATAAAGTTTGAAAGCTAGGGTGTCTGGGTTGACGCGGCAGGGATACAAACCGAGTCGCATTGTACCGCCCAAATCGACTACATCTTGCTGTTCTGGCAATAAGTTAATTACTGGATTTGCCGTATCCGGGTTAAATTCAGCGCTGTTAGCATCTTCTAGTTTGGCGGTGTGGCGCGCCCATTCAATCACAGCACACTGCATCCCCAAACACAATCCCAAAAAGGGTATTTTATGCTGTTTGGCATATTCTATAGCCGCTATTTTGCCGTCAACTCCCCGAATCCCAAAACCTCCGGGGACAACAATGCCGTTGATATCTTTGAAATAATGTTCGATGTTTCCCGATTCTAAATCTTCTGAGTTAATCCAGTGCAAATTTAGGTCGCAGCCGATCGAGATTGCTGCGTGTCGCAAGGCTTCGACGACGGAAAGATAAGCATCGTTCAACCGCACGTATTTGCCAACCAAAGCGATATCAACTTTGTGGTTGGGACTGTAAAGCCGATTGACTAAGGTTTGCCATTGAGTCAAATCGGGTTGTCGCGGTTCGAGTTGTAGCAAGTTGATGCTTTGTTCCGCTAAACCTTCCTGTTCCATCATCAGTGGCACTTCGTAGATACTTTTGGCATCTTGAGCGGTGATGACGCATTGTTCGGACACATTGCAGAATTCCGACAATTTTTGTTTCAGTCCCAAAGATAAAGGTCGATCGCACCTGCATACTAAAATATCAGGTTGAATGCCGATCGACCGCAATTCCTTGACCGAATGCTGAGTCGGTTTAGTTTTCATCTCCCCAGCCGAAGGAATCCAAGGTATCAGCGTCACGTGCATATACAAAACATTTTGTCGCCCAACATCCTTGCGAAACTGGCGAATTGCCTCCAAAAACGGCAAAGATTCAATATCTCCCACGGTTCCACCAATTTCGGTAATCACCACATCGGGATTAGTATTCTTTGCTACACGGAAAATCCGCTCTTTAATTTCGTTAGTGATGTGGGGAATCACCTGCACCGTACTCCCTTGATACTCGCCACGGCGTTCTTTATTAATCACCGCTTGATAAATTGCCCCCGTGGTGACGCTGTTGAGGCGAGACATGGAAGTATCGGTAAAACGCTCGTAATGCCCCAAATCGAGGTCAGTTTCCGCACCATCTTCCGTCACGAAGACTTCTCCGTGCTGAAACGGGCTGAGAGTACCGGGGTCAACGTTAATATAAGGGTCTAGCTTCAAAATCGAGACAGAATAATCTCGCGACTTCAATAAGCGGCCGAGGGAAGCAGCAACAATTCCCTTGCCGATACTGGAAACCACGCCGCCGGTGACAAACACAAATTTGCTCATAGGATTTTCAACTTTAGATATTTTAATGTGAGGTCAGACTCAAATGTGACATAGGTGATCCATAAGGGCAACCACGGGGGATTGCCCCTACACCCCTTTGACTAATCATCGAGGATTGTTATGGGCTTGCAACCAAGCTGTCAAATCTGACAAACTGGCAAAGTCTAATACAGCCTCTCCTAAACTCTCTAATTGCTCAACAGATAACTGACTTATACAGGTTTGGATATCCGGGGACAGTGCGCCGATACTACGCTCTAACTGGCGAGTAATTAATCGCAAATTTCCTTGTTTGATACCTTGCTCGATACCTTGTTCGATACCTTGTTCGATGCCTTGTTCGATGCCTTGTTCGATGCCTTGTTCGATACCTTCTGCAAGGGCTATTTTGGTAGCTAGACTAATGGAGCCACGCTGGTCTTGAATCCAGATTTCTCGCTTATCTAACTCCTCTAATTCCTTAGCATTTAGATTCGCTGTACTGGCAATTCTAAAAGCCTCTTTCAGTTCCTGTACATTTCCCAATTCTTCTGGAACAGACTCTAGAGATTGAGCTGTTTTCATAAAGTATATCCACTTATCTGTCAAGGTTTCTAATTCATCTAGTTCCTTGTTGAATTTTGGTAACTCCACAAACACTATCTCAAACTGATCCGCTAGATAATCTACTAAAAATGTTTTTTCTTTGAAGATGAAGTGCGAAATCACTGTGTCCATATTCTCAAACATTTTAAAATCTGTAATCGTCAGAGCAATCACAGGTTTTAAATTTCTGTAGCCACTTCCTGTGCTTAGCTGCATTGAATAAGTTTTAGTTGCATTATACAAAACCCGCTGCTGAAAGTATTCTACATTCAAAACCTGCATTTCAATAATCACAGTTTTGTCACCATTAATCTTGGCTTTAACATCCAAGTAAGTGTCTTTGATTCCTTTGATGTTTGGAGCTAAATATGGGTCGATAATTTCTAAATCTTCGATAACTGGTCGCGCTTCGTAGAGCAGGGCGTTTAAGAAACTGATTAAAATGTCTTTACTGTCATCTGAGCCGAAGATTTTTTTAAAGGCAAAGTCCGTCTTGGGGTTGATAAAATTCATGGTAATTACAATTTATTAGGGTTTCAGGGGTTTCCGTTAGGGCTATTTAACTGTTGTCTAAGTTAATTATACAATCTTATAGGTTGGAGTCGATCGCCCTAATCGACCAGCCCTTGTCAGTAATTTTTCCCAAACAGCTAACTGAGGAACGTTTTGCGAAGGTTAAGGTCATGGTATAAAAAGCATCTGAAATCTGCTAAAAAAACAGCTATGAAGTTTGTGCGCGTTATATCCCCTCAACGGTTACTTTCTGCTGGTATCGCATTGCTCGCAGCGATCGAGTGTGGCGCGTGGCTTGCTCCAAATGGGGCGCGGGCAAAAGCTCCTGGGCCGAATTATGCGTCTATGTCGCCGAAAATCCTCGCTAGTAACGATGTTAATTGCAATGGCGGACGATCGCCCGAAACTAGGTGTCCCATCGGCGGTTTGTTCGTCAAAACTCAAAATACGGCCAGAGAACAAGTTTTTCCTCTGAAGCAGACTGAAGTTAAAGCCAAAATTGCTGGCAATATCTCCCGCGTCGAAGTTGTACAGAAGTTTGAAAATCCTTTTCCCGAATCTTTAGAAGCTGTTTATGTGTTTCCTTTGCCCGATGAAGCGGCGGTGGATGATATGGAAATTAAAATAGGCGATCGTACTATTAAAGCTGATATCAAACGGCGTGATGAAGCTGTGGAAATTTACCAAAGAGCCAGACAAGAAGGCCGGACTGCTGGTTTGTTGGAACAAGAACGCGATAATATTTTTACTCAGTCTCTGGCTAATGTCAAACCGGGAGAAAAAATTGAAGTTAGGATTCGCTATACCGAGAGTCTGAAATTTGTCGGCGGCGATTACGAATTTGTGTTTCCCACAGTCGTAGGCCCGCGCTATATTTCCCGAAATACGACCGATGCCGATCGCATTAACCCGCCTGTCTTGGCTCCGGGAACGCGATCGGGTCAGGATATCGCTGTTTCGGTCGAAATAGATGCCGGAGTGGCGATCGGCGATGTCCGCTCTACTTCCCATCAAATTACCACAGACCGCAGCGGCAATATTGTACGAGTCCAATTAGCCAATGCTGACACAATTCCCAATAAAGATTTAATTCTGCGCTATCGAGTAGCGGGCGAAAATACTCAAGCAACAGTCCTGACTCAATCCGACCAGCGGGGCGGTCATTTTGCTACTTATTTGATTCCGGCTTTAAACTACAAAACTAATGAAATTGTACCGAAAGAAGTCGTGTTTCTGATGGATACTTCCGGCTCTCAGCAGGGCGAACCGCTGGTGAAATCTAAGGAGTTGATGCGCCGCTTCATTCAAGGGCTGAATCCCAACGATACTTTTACTATTATTGATTTTGCCAACACTGCACAAGCACTTTCAACAACTCCTTTAGCAAATACGGCGGCAAATCGACAAAGTGCGATTAATTATATCGAAAAGTTGCAGGCAAATGGTGGATCGGAACTGCTTAACGGCATTCAAGCAGTGATGAATTTTCGGGTCACAAAAGCAGGGATGCTGCGGAGTATTGTACTGATTACTGACGGCTATATTGGCAATGACAAAGAAGTGCTGGCTCTGGTGCAGCGGAGTTTGAAACCAGGAAATCGACTTTATAGTTTTGGTGTTGGCGGTTCGGTAAATCGGTTTTTGCTCAACCGTTTGGCTCAAGTGGGAAGAGGCACGTCTCAAGTAATTCGTCAAGATGAACCATCAGCAGAAGCAGCGGAAAAGTTTTTTCGTCAAATTAATAGTCCGGTATTGACTAATATTCAAATTAGTTGGGAAGGAATGGGGGAAAAACCGGAGATTTATCCGATCGCACCACCAGACTTATTTGCCAGTCAACCGCTGGTTTTGTTTGGCAGAAAGGGCGATCGGGCTAGCGGCCAACTTCGCATCCGTGGCACTCTGGCGGGCGGCAAAGCTTACGAGCAAGTTTTGCCTGTTAATTTTGCTCGATCAAGTGGGCGGCAGCGGGAGTCAACGTCAGTCGCAGCAAGTGTTACAGATTTTGGCAATCCGGCGGTAGCTCAGCTTTGGGGTCGATCGCGCATTCAAGATTTAATGAATCAAATGTTTGGTGGCGAGACGAAATCCCTGGTGGAATCTGTAACTAATACTGCTTTGACTTATCGCTTGCTGTCAGAATACACGGCTTTTGTAGCGGTGAGCGAAGAAGTGCGAGTCGAACCAGATGGAACTCGTCGGCGCGTGCAAGTACCTGTGGAAGTGCCACAGGGCGTGAGATATGAAGGTATTTTTGAGTCGGAAGGGGCGATCGATCAAACTAGAGGTGGCACTCGTGTTCGCACCCTAGCGCCATCCCCAGTCACCGCAGCACCACTGCGACAGCAACCTTACCGGGAGTTGCAACCTCAGCAGCCAAAAACTGCTCGCTTGCAAGTAGTCAGCGCCGAAGGATTGGATGCGGGGGCGATCGCCGCTTTGACTCAATACTTGCAATCTGTTACTCTGCCAGCGGGGGTTAGCGGCGAGACAGTGTGGGAGTTGTCTGTACAAGATGCCCGCGTGGTGCGAGTGGCGATCCTCTTCGAGGGCTTCGCTAACGACACTCAAACCTCGACGCTGCAAACAACAGCAACCGTTGATAGTCTCAAGGCTGCCTTGAGATCGTGGCAACCTCCCGCAGGATTCAAGGGGACGCTGCGCCTGAAGTTGCGAATTAATGTCGATCGTTAAGCAATGACTATCTATGTCACAAAACATTAACTTTTAATTCAAAAGTACCGAAAGGGCGATCGCTACCGGGAGGAAGATATAAAATCTTTATTAAGAGATCGCGTTTAAGCAGAAAGCGATGTTAATAGGAGTTATACCGTTTGATGCAAACGCTGAAACAGTCTAATTTCTGACACAGTTCCATTTCTGAAGCTACCTTAATAGTAAAGATTTCTCGATCGAACTCCCCAATCAGAGAAGGTATCAAGCCCTATGGAAGTTAGCGAACTGCTCAACAATTACGAAAAAGGACAAAGAGACTTTGCTGGAGCCGATCTGGGCGGGGCAAACCTCAGCGGAGCCATCTTAATCGGAGTCAACCTTTCGCGAGCTAATCTTTCCGGGGCGAACCTCAGCAGAGCGTTTCTCACCAAAGCAACACTCAAAGGCGCACAGATGCAAAGAACAAATCTGAGTTTTGCCAAAATGGGCGAAGCCCAACTCTCAGACGCAGATTTGACAAAAGCCAATCTGAGCGGAGCGTTTTTGGTAAAAGCAAAAATGCCGAGAGTAAAGTTAAGCGGCGCAACTTTAACGGGCGCCAACCTGCGGAGTGCTGTGTTGTGGAATGCCAATTTGTGCAGCGCTGACTTGCAATTAGCTAACTTGCTGGGCGCGAATCTGATCGGAGCTAATTTTAAATGGGCAAACCTTTATGGTGCAGAGCTCAACAGTGCAAAACTTTTTGGAGCTCAATTAACCGGAGTTAGTTTGCGGCGAGCGCACTTGACAGGGGTGAATCTCTGCGGTGTAGATTTGAGCGGCGTCAACGTCAGCGAAGCTAAACTGATGGGAGCTAATTTGGAAGGCTCGAATTTGGCGGGGGCGAATTTCAGCGCGGCTCAGTTGCGTGGCGTTAAGTTGGCGGGAGCAAACTTAACCGGGGCTAAGTTGAGAGGAAGTTGTTTGATTGGGGCCAATCTGAATTGGGCAAAGCTGTCTCAAGCTGATTTGATGGCAGCAGATTTGAGCGAGGCGACTTTAATCGGAACTGATTTAGATAATGCTTTGTTGGCGGGAGCTATTTTGCCGGAATCTACGAGGCGCTATTTTTCCTTAGCTGGGGCGGGCAGAGTCAATTCTTGGGAAGTTGCAGAAATTAATTGTTGACTGGTAACTGGTAACTGTTAACTGTTGACTGTTGACTGGTAACTGGTAACTGTTGACGGAATTAAGTAATAACTATGACTATTAATTTCGGAGTTGTGCTGGTGACTGCTGCATCGGAAACAGAGGCGGAAAATATCGCTAAATCTCTAGTTGAACACAAGCTGGCTGCTTGTGTGAGTTTGTCGCCAATTCGCTCTATTTATACTTGGCAAGGTAAGATTCATTCCGAGTCGGAGTGGCAGTTGGTGATTAAAACAGATTTGGCTAAATTTGAGGCTTTAAAAACAAAAGTTCAGGAACTCCATTCCTATGAAGTTCCCGAAATTATTGCTATTCCTATTATCGCTGGCAGCGAGGCTTATTTGAATTGGATAGGACAATCTTTAAGTTTGTAGTCATCAATGCAGCAGTCTTAAATTAGATCAATTCCCGTTGCATCGGAATTAATATAACCGGAAATCAGGAAACGGCACTGCCGTGTCCCTACAATTAATCTGGCGTAGGGA
>ENA-OFCF01001053-OFCF01001053.1-metagenomes-genome-assembly--contig:-NODE-1053-length-11207-cov-7.148852_pt1 | contig 11207 bp, 11 predicted proteins | sample MGYA00153387_OFCF01 | MGnify analysis MGYA00153387
ACACATTTAAATGCCATTCCGAAAAAACCGCGTTTTGGGACAGGCTCTATATAGTTTCAGACATCCTGATCCGGCCCTCGCAAACCCTTGATTTTGCGTAGGCGGGCCGGAAAAAGGTTTGGCACAATTTGCCGTTTCACTGCGGGGTGGCATGGCGCAGGATCGGGTTGAAAAGAACGCTTCCACTCGGAAGCAAACTCCCCACCCCGCACCATGCCGCACAGCATCCCCGTCACATTCCTGATTGCCGGGATTGGCGAATCGACCCTGCGTAAAGCCATCACCGCCGGTCGGCTCAAGCGCCGATTTTGAACCTGACGACGCGGCCCGCACCCTCACAATCTGCAATTCACCGCATGGCATCTCCCGCGCATGACCGCGCCATCGCCCTGTTACTCGCCGACCTCAACCAAGCAGAGCTCCGCCAACATGAAACCGGCCACCGCTTCATCTATCAGCTCATATGATCCGCCCCCAGAAAATCACAAAAAAATACCAAACCTTTTTCCACCCAGATCAGGATGTCTGAACTTCTCTGCCCATGAAATCGCTTCTTCTCCACCTCCGCCAGCGCTGGCACGCTTCCTGCCGGAACGACCTATTACTAATGTGTTTTTGCCACCAACGCGGAAAAAAGCCCTGAATCAACAGGCTTGATTTTGGATAAATGCTCGACATTTTTGCCGGACTTAACTCATTTTATGCACCGTTGAGCTGGGACGCTCGACCGACGATAACCACCATTTCATCATGAATACGAATCGAGGAATTTTTGAAAATCGTCCTAATCCATCAACGGCACGGGCAGAATCTCCGCTCTCTATCGCACCGGACTCAGCGGCTCCTGCTGCCGCCAGCCCGTTCGCGCCAGTCGCACGTCAAGAATCACCTTTCATGATCGTGGATGACGCAAAAATTGCATGTCCACCATCGAGGCTCTCAAAAATCTGATCCCATCACTCGGTTTCGGCAGCGGCCAATTGAAACTCTATTCCGGTTCAGTCCCGCTGGAATTCATCCGCGAAGGCGCGGTGATGCTCGCGGTACAAACCGACAGTCGATTCGCGCCAGGCGTGCGCGAAACACTCATGATCGTCGCTCGCGAACTCAACCGCCTCGGCTGAGCCTTCGCCAGTCTAACTCAATAATCCGCGACCGGACTTGATGCGCCAGTGGCGGATTTTTCTTGGTATTGATCCGCTAGAATTGCTAGGTCGGTACATGTTTTCTCCCACTTTTGATCCGACCAGACATGCGGATGTTGTAGGGTTTTCCAGCGAAAATTCTCCACTCGCTCGCGAGCTTCCTCGCGCACCCGCCGCGGCAACTCGGCAATCGCCTGCGCGGCCAGCTCTGCGGTTTGCGTCTGGTGGCAAATCATCGCTAAATCATTTCCGGCCGCAATCGCGAGTTTGGCATCCTCGCCGCGACCATATCGGTTAGTGATTGCACCCATGTCGAGATCATCCGTTAGCACCAAGTGGCGATCAAAACCAAGTTGATCACGCAAAAACCTCCTGACTATACGAGGTGAGAGCGATGCCGGAAAATCTGGATCTATGTTCGGAAACTCGACGTGAGCTAACATCACAGCATCAAGCTCTGGCATCAGCGCGGTGTAGGGAATCACATCCTCTCGCATCAATTCTTCTAACGTGGCCGGCGATGACGGTAGATCATGGTGTGGATCACTAACCGCTCGCCCGCAGGCCGGGAAATGTTTCCCGCATCCAGCCACGCCGCGTTTGCGCATCCAGCGGTTCCAATGGCCTGCATAATCGATCACCCGCTGTGGATCACGTCCCCAACAACGACCGCGCAATGCGTTCTGTGTCTCGGGGAAATGATCAAGATCTAACACGGGGGCGAAATTCAGATTGACCCCTAACAATCGAAGCAGATCCGCCGTGAACACCGCCGCATCCGCGATGTGGCGCATGTTTCCTGCCGCCGCCAGCATAGGCGCAGATGGAGCTGCCGGAGCAATTTCCCGCGTCCGCGTCACCCGCCCACCCTCTTGGTCGATCGCAATGATCGGCAGCATCCGGGAAAGCCCGCGAAGATCGTCGGTGAGCCTGCGCGTTTGTTCCGCAGAGACGATGTTGCGCGTGAAAAGAATGTACCCCGCAGGCTGAATCTTCCGAAACAATTCCGCCTCACCAAGCGTGAGTTCCGGACCAGAGAGTCCCAACAGCAACAGCGAACCGTCAATCATCCCGGCCACCGTAATGCCTTATGCTACTGTGGCAATCTTCTTTGCTCAAAGGGTCACGCGCCACCAGCGTGAACTGACGAAATCTTACCGCTGGCATCAAAAGTTACCACCCTACCGCAAATCAGACTTGCCCTTCCGATATGACACCCTATCACTCGAATCTCTAATCCGTCTCCCATGCCAGTCATCGCACTCCTCCAGTCCAAAACTTTTGCGAGCAAATCGGAATCGTTTAATCATCACGAAATCCTCATCCGCGAGGCCGCTGCGGCGGGCGCGAACATCGTGGTGACACAGGAGTTATTCCTAACACCGTATTTTTGCACGGTAGAAGACCCCGAACTTTTTGATCTTGCAGATCCCCTACCCGGCCCGGTGACAGATCGCCTCGGAAATCTAGCAGGTGAACTCGGAGTGGTCATCGTTTCATCGCTATTCGAACATCGTGGCCCCGGACTTTATCACAACACCGCCGCCGTCCATGATGCAGATGGATCATTGTTAGGATTTTATCGCAAATCCCATATCCCGCAAGATCCTGCATTCGAGGAAAAATTTTACTTCACACCTGGCGACAGCGGGTGGCCCGTGTGGGACACCAAGTTCGGCAAACTCGGTGTGCTAATTTGCTGGGATCAATGGTATCCCGAAGCGGCGCGGTTGATGGCTCTCGGCGGCGCGCAAATCCTGATCTATCCGACCGCCATCGGCTGGCTTCCCGCAGAAAAACCCTTGCTCGGTGCAGCACAGCATTGCGCTTGGGAAACGGTGCAGCGCGGACACGCTGTAGCAAACGGATGTTATCTAGCAGCAGTCAATCGCACCGGAATTCAGGACAACACCGAGTTCTGGGGTCGCTCATTCATCGCCAATCCCTACGGCGAAATCATCGCCAAAGCATCCACCGAAAACGAAGAAATTCTCTATCAAAATATCGACTTCGCTGCACTCGAGGAATTCCGCCGAATCTGGCCGTTTTTCCGTGACCGCCGCATTGATGCCTACGGCGATCTAACCAAACGCTGGCGGGATTGAATTAGGGCAAATCCATGGACATTCTGTGATCGCAGTAGATCAAATGACCTCGCGATACACATCCGGGTGCGGGCGGGAAATCACCACCGCGTTTACCAATACTCCAGCCTCGGCGATGACAGCGCGGCCTGCGGCCACGGCGGCTTGCACCGAGCTGATGTCTCCAGTTAGAGTGCAGAACGCCTTGCCGCCAAGAGCCATGGCGAGACGAACTTCTAACAATGTAACGTCAGCAGCCTTGGCGGCAGCGTCTGCGGCCTTGATCAAGGTGGCCACGTTGAAACTCTCAAAAATCCCCAGCGCGCCGGTGGGTTCGACCGGTGTGGTGCGACCAATCGCGGTGAGCACGTCCGGGTGGAGATTTGGGATGACGATGTGATCGATCAAGCAGCCTGCGGCGGTTTCGCTACCGGTAGCGATCGCGGCCTCGACGCTGGCAGTGTCACCGGCGAGCAAGATCATGTATTTGCCAGAACAGATGGAACGCGAGAGCATGAGTTTCACATTTCCCGCCTTGAGCGCGGAATCCGCGACGGTAAAACCGGCGGCGATGCTAGAGAGTTCAATGAGGCCTACGGATTTGTCTTTCATGGTTGAGTCAGGGTGATGCGGTCGTTCGCGATGGCGGTAACTTTCGCGGCGAAGGGAGCGTGGATAATGGCACCCAGCGCATTCGGCGCGGGCTCGGAAACAGGCTGGCCAGCTTTTACCAAGTCGCCAACTTTGACGATCGGCACGGTCGGGCCGCCGGCACTTTGTTTGAGCAAAATCACGACCTCGCGCGTCTCGACAATGCCAGCGCACAGCGGTGCGGGGCTGTCGTATTGTTCAACGTGCATTTTCCGCATCAACGATTTAATCGGCACATGGCGGCCATCGCGCATGGGATGGACCTTGATGTCGGTCTTACCGGTCCACTTGAAGTTCTGCTGGCGAAGCACCGCCTTCGAGTCATCGCAGGCTTCTTTTGGAAACAGTTCTTCCGGGCAAGCATAAAGCGTGCAAAGACCGCATGAGCAACAAAGTGCAGCCCACTCGTTGAATCGTTCGGCACCCGTGCCGGTGAAGGCCAATGTGCGCATCACCTGATGCGGCTCGACCTGATAGCCTAGCAGGAAACGCGGGCAGAACTCGGTGCAGTAACGGCATTGGTCGCAGGCGGATTTGCCAATTGCGGCCTGCATTTTCGCGGGCTTGAGTTTGCGCTCCATGATGTGGTGAGTGCGCGGCAGCACGATCACGCCAGTGCTTGTTTTCACCACTCGAGTGTCTAAATTATCAGTCACTTCGCCCATCATCAAGCCGCCGAGTGCGAGTACGGGATCGTCGCATGTGGCACCGCCTGCTGCGGCGATGCACTCGCGAAACGTGATCCCAATCGGCACCGTGAGTGAAATGGGTTCGGCCACCGCGCCAGCAATGGTGATCGTTTTGTGAGTAACAGGTTTGCCATCAACTGCCCGCGCAATATTCACCAGCGTCTCTACGTTGTTGACGATTGCTCCAACATGAATCGGCAATCCGCCGGGCGGGATCAATTTTCCGGTAACGGTATATACCAAATCGTATTCATCGCCCGCCGGATAAAAATCGCCTAACAACTGTACCCGCACACGTGTTCCCTTGCAGGCAGCTTCAATGGCCGCGACGGCTTTTTTCTTTTTCGCCTTGATGCCGATCACGCCGTCGCTCGCGCCGGTCGCTATCATGCTCAGCTCCACGCCACGCACGACTTCTGCCGCATAATGCTCCATGACTGCCGCATCCTTGTGCAATAGGGGTTCGCATTCGGCCCCGTTAGCGATGATCAGTTCTGCCTTCGAGGCAAGTTTTACGTGGGCGGGAAAACCACCGCCACCCGCCCCTACGACGCCGGCTAATCTGACTTGATCAATGAGAGACATAGATGTGGAACTACTCGGTTTGCGTTGAGAATACGGATGCACCTCGACATGCCAAGGACGTTTTTTGCGGCTTTTGCTGCTGCGTGATGATCCATATCTATCACATCAGTTGCAGTCATTTCCGCCCAATCTTGAAAAAACTGGAGCCGGCTAACGGACTCGAACCGTTGACCTGCTAATGAATAATCAGATGGCACTATGCGCTTTTTGGCAAAAAACAATAGATGAGCCAGATTGATAGAAAACTCCTGTCATCAAGGCAGCGCGGATCTGAACGCCTCCGTTAAAATCACTCACCAGCCCTGCGCTCGCTGATATTCCGCCCACCGTTCCGCAAAATCCTTGGCGCTATTAGATCGGCTCTGCACCAGTCGAACTGCTAAAAGACGCGTGTCCAAATCCGAGCCTTTATACGTTTTCTTCAAATCTTCTATCACTGTCTCTGCTGTATCCTTAGCCGATCCCCCTCCTAAATCAGCAGCAGTCGTAGGTATTAGTTTTGATTCACTACCTTCATCTGTTAGCTTTCCTTCTTTTCCACGAATCGTCCACTGCAGATCACTGTAAGAGCTAACAACAACATAATGCTTTCCGCCTACGGGAATCGTCATGTGATTCACTCTCCCCGTGAGAGACTCACTCTCGATGAGTTTGCGCGTGGCCGCATCATAAACCCTCACTGCTATCCATGGAGCATTCCGGTCTGTGCTATTTCTGGGTTTCCAATAAGGATCGTCCGTCTTGCTCGGTGGCAAATCTGCTAGATTCCACTCCAAAACGTAAGGGCCTTTCATTTCATAAGATTTTGACATTTGATCCTCTCCATTTCCACTGTGGATAAAGGTCCCACCACCCCGAATCACGTCTCCCTTTGATGTAACAAAACAGATGTGGGCGATTGCTATCGCAAAAATCAATGTTCTCATTTGAAAGTTATCTATTACTCATCAATTTGGCAGGCAACCATAAATTACGAGAAGAATCGTAGTCCCGCATCCCGCGTCACCGCAGTCGTGGTGGAAAAAATTTATCTATCGATCTGCTATGACTTTCACCCGGGATACCTGCATTTCCCAATTATCAGGATAAACCTGCATCGCCTCTTGTATAGCGGACATGCTTTGTTGTTTAGTGAGTCCTGGAACGCCTGTTGAATACCATCCTTGGATCACGTTCCAACCCGTCACCTGGTTTTTAAGTTCATCTGCCATACTGGCCCAATTTCCGGGGCGTTCCCGCATAGCTCGATCAATCATCGCATTCTTGATATTCAGCGGTAAACGTGTCGGTGTTTTTTTGAAGCTCTCAAACTCCAGATAGCCCTTGGCCTGTCTCTCGATTTCATAAACCGCGCTGAATGCATACTTCTCTTGAGCCGCCACATCAAGAATCGGTTTCGAGATGGTTTTTGGAATCCCTTCAATTCCGTAGGTCATGTAAGATGCTAGCTTCTCATCATCGGTCATTTCCTTCGGCTTTGAAACAGGATCGACAGTCGCACTCGCTATAATTCGTTGCACGTCCTCGGCACTTTTCAATTCTTTGTGGGCATTCAATAAATGCTTCGATGATTTCATCAAGTTGCTGGCGTCATATGACAGCTTCTGAAAACGCGCATCCAAATCATCTTTCTCGCGGGTTACTTCAGCAAGTTTTTTAGTCGATTTGCCAAGATTCTTCCTGTATTCATCAATTTTGCCTTGTTGATCTTTAATTGCCGATTCTTTGGTAGATAATAGATCCCGTGCGATCAGGATGGTCAAGCCATACACCGCCGCTACAACTGACCATCGGATGATCGCCCAAATGGGAATTTCACGCTTCATGCCGAATTCCTATTTATTTTCGCCCCTTCTCACAAGGCCAAATCCCGCGAAGAATTTCACCCCATCCGCCCCGTCACCGCGCGGCGGTAGTGGCGGAAAAGCGCGTCACTGCCCGCCGTGTGTCCCATCGCCTGCTTGGCAGTGCACTCCCCGTATGCAACCGCCACTGCCGAATTTGTCTGGAGCCGATACAAGGCACAAAGAAATGAGGTGTCTGGATAAGACTTAATTAGCCCAAATCCTCAGCCAGTTCATCTGCACGCATCGCAGCAACCTCTTCTGTAGTGAAAACACGCCCTTTCCACGTTTCTTGCAATCTTGCCATAATATCCACTTTTTGCGGGCGCGGATGGGTCGAAGCACTGCCCAAAACTGGAATAAGCCTCGCGATCACCTTGCCTCGTTTGCTGATATTGATTGACTCACCTTCGTGTACCCATGCCTCGATACGAGGAAATTCATTCCTAAGCTCTCTGACAGTAACCGTTCTCATGTGATCTTATACATGTCTCACATAGGGAGCTGTCAATGAGCAACTTCCTCAACTCTGGATGACGCTTTGGCAGTCATTTCCGCCCAATCTTGAAAAAACTGGAGCCGGCTAACGGACTCGAACCGTTGACCTGCTGATTACAAATCAGCTGCTCTACCAACTGAGCTAAGCCGGCCTTGATGCCCACCAGATGACGGATGGGCGCGGCGCAGTATCTCCACACAACCGCCGACGGAAAGCCCAAAGTTGGGAAATCTCCACGTTTTTTGAATCAACCGACAAGATCACCGATGGAGCCGAAATCTGGGGAAAAAAGCCGCTTGTAAGTGCGCGCGGCGTAGCCATCGGTCATGCCAGCGAGAAAATCGCACACCAGCCGGGCACGCGCGGCTTCATCTGGCGCTGCGGTGATTTCTGCGGCGGTGTCCGCAGGCAAAAGTTGAAAGTCTTGGCCATCAATGGTGCCGCCGGAAATGTAACGCTCGCCAAGGACTTCCCACAACTGCCGCAACATCCTGCTGCCTTTGTGTTCCAGTTGTTTCAGCTGCGGAGAAAGGAACACCACTTGAAATGCTAGACACTTGAACAATGCGGACTCCGCTTTGACTGCCTCATCGATGACGAGGCGATAGCGATAACGATTCGTCGTCGCGCTGAGGAAATTCACATCGCTTTCCAGACGGGTGGACTGGATGTAGTGACCGATTCGTTTGCCGACAAATGGATCCACACGTTTGCGGCGAATCGCCCTCAAAAGATCTCCGAGAGAGGTGCCTTCACCGTAAGAAACCCCTTGTTTTTCAGCCCAAGACTCGATTTTTTCAATGTTGAGGAAACCCGCACGCACGCTGTCGGATAGATCATTAAGCGAGTAGGCGGTATCATCCGCCCAGTCCATCACTTGGCATTCGATCGACTTAAAACTGTCTCGTGTGACGCCGGGCGGAAGCTCTAGCGGAAAGTCATTTCCACCCATGGCCCAATCCAGATAGATGTGCTGATCGTCGTGGATGAAATGATGGTGCGGGGCCTTGCCCTCCGCATTCTTGAGCTCGCTCCACAACGATTTGTATTTGAGAACTCCATCGAGAAACGCGCGGGTGGGATCCATTCCACTGCGTTTCACCGAGAAAATTCGTTCGGTGAGCAGGCGCAGCGTCTGTGCATTGCCCTCGAAGCCACCGATGTCCGCCGCGATGTCGTTCAGGGCCGTCTCGCCGTTGTGCCCGAACGGGGGGTGACCCAGATCGTGTGCCAGGCAGGCAGTGTCGACCACATCGGCATCGCACCCAAGGGCGGCGCCGAACTCACGGCCGATCTGGGCAACCTCCAGGGAGTGCGTCAGCCGGTTACGGACGAAATCGTCGCTGTCAGGCTGCACCACCTGGGTCTTGGCCGAAAGCCGCCGCAACGACGCAGAGTGCAGCACGCGCGCGCGATCTCGCGCGAAGTCGTCACGGTCGGCATGCTTGTGGGCCGGGTCCTCGCGGACCCAGCGTTCACGATCGGCCTCGGCATACATGCTCACATCCCGCACTGTATGCCGACGGGGCGGTTCGGGCCGGCCTTACCCCGCTGCCTAGGCTCGACGTATGGAATTCAGAAATCTTGGCACCAGCGGTCTGCGGATCTCAGAGATCGCCTACGGCAACTGGCTCACCCACGGGTCCCAGGTCGAGAACGACGTCGCCATGCAGTGCGTGGCCGCGGCGCTCGACGCGGGCATCAGCACTTTCGACACTGCCGACGTCTACGCCAACACCAAGGCCGAGACCGTCCTCGGCGAAGCGCTCAAGGGCGAGCGGCGCGAGAGCCTTGAGATCTTCACCAAGGTCTACTGGCCCACCGGTCCCGGTGGAAAGAACGACACCGGCCTGTCGCGCAAACACATCATGGAGTCGATCAACGGCTCGCTCCGCCGCCTGCAGACCGACTACGTCGACCTCTACCAGGCGCACCGGTTCGACACCGAGACCCCGCTGGAAGAGACGATGCAGGCCTTCGCCGACATCGTCCGGGCCGGCAAGGCGCTCTACGTCGGCGTCAGCGAGTGGACGGCGGAGCAGATCCGGGAGGGCGTCAACCTCTCCAAGGAACTCGGCTTTCAGCTCATCTCGAGCCAGCCGCAGTACTCGATGCTGTGGCGGGTCATCGAAGGCGAGGTCGTCCCGGCCTGCGAGGAGCTGGGCGTCAGCCAGATCGTCTGGAGCCCCATCGCGCAGGGTGTGCTTACCGGCAAGTACCAGCCCGGCCAGCAGCCGCCGGAAGGCTCGCGGGCCGCAGATGAGAAGGGCGGCGCGGACATGATCCAACGGTTCATGAACGACGATGTCCTCACCCGCGTCCAGGGCCTCAAGCCGATCGCCGACGAGGCCGGTCTGTCGATGGCCCAGCTCGCCGTCGCCTGGGTCCTGCAGAACCCGAACGTTGCCGCTGCCCTCGTCGGCGCCTCCCGCCCGGAGCAGGTCTACGAAAACGTCAAGGCCGCCGGCGTGAAGGTCGAGCCCGAGCTCATGGCCAGGATCGACGACGTCCTTGGCGACATCGTTGAGCGAGACCCCGGCAAGACCAGGGAGACCGCGCCGCAGAACCGCGTCGCCTGAGCAACTCAGCACCAGGGCTGTGAGCTTGTGGCGCGTTGAGACGATTCGGTTCTGTCAAAGGCGCGGATTCCGCCTGGTTCTCCTTCACCCTGCAGCCCTTGACCGTAGCCAAGGGGACGCTGAATCCCGAGATTCCGGGGTCGCGAACCTATGACATCCCGCGCGACGCACTCGAACTGGAGATAACCCTGACCCGGATTGAGCTCCCGGGTCGGGCCTGGGCAGACTGCGAGAACCCCGGTGTCCGCCGCACATGCGGGTGCCCGCCGCCCACGGTCCGCAACAGGATCGCTCAGCGAGGCAGTGTCTGGGCGATCTGTTCGAGGTCTCTCACCGGCCCGGCGGCGATGGTTCTGATGTTCTCCGTGATGACCTCGATCGGCCAATCCCACCAGGCGAGGCGAGCCAAGGACCGGACCTCATCCTGGGTGAAGCGATCTCTGATGTGTGTTGCGGGGTTCCCGCCGACGATGGCGTAGTCCGGCACGTCTTTGGTAACCACCGATCCGGTCGAGACAATCGCCCCGTGACCGATGTGGACTCCGGGCATGATCGTGGCGTCTCCACCGATCCAGACGTCGTTGCCGATCACCGTGTCGCCACGCGACGGTAAGTCGGTGACCAGGTCGATGTATGCGGCCCACGCGCCACCCATGATCGGGAACGGGAAGGTGGAGACGCCACCCATCCGATGGTTGGCGCCGTTCATGATGAACGTGGTCCCGGCGGCGAAGGCGCAGAACTTACCGATGATCAGCCGGTCCGGACCGTAGTGGTGCAGAACGTTTCGGGTTTCGAACTCGTCCGCGAACTCGGGGTCGTCGTAGTAGCTGAACTCCCCAACCTCGATCAGCGGGCTGGTGATCAGCGGCTTGAGAAGCACTACTCGCGGCTGGCCCGCGACAGGGTGCACCTTCCTGGGATCGGGTGCGGCGCCTGCTTCCATTGGGCTTCTCCTCGCTTTAAATTCTCCACCAGAGCATGCCATCTCCGCGGCAAACCCACTCCGTATACCGAACGGCCAGCGGGGCATGTGGTCACCTCTCACCGCCACCTCTGGCCATCCCGTAGCCGGATCCTCCTGCGGGACACCCGGATGGGCTTTGGCGCCATCCCGGAGCAGCTGGTCAC
>ENA-OFCF01001054-OFCF01001054.1-metagenomes-genome-assembly--contig:-NODE-1054-length-11207-cov-3.313935_pt1 | contig 11207 bp, 11 predicted proteins | sample MGYA00153387_OFCF01 | MGnify analysis MGYA00153387
GTAAGAAGGATAAGTTGCGGGCTGCTCGTACGGTTGGCTAGAAATGAAGAGCGTTATAAAGAAGTTGAGATACTACTAGCAACTTTTCGCCGGTCTCTTACCTGCCTGCCGCAGGAAATTTTGGGCGAGTTTGGGCCTTGAACTAACTTTTACGATTTTTCGCAGAAGTCAGCCCGATTTGCGAATATTCGAAATCAGGTCAGCAGCGCGTTAAAGGTACTTTTTGATGAGCTCGGTCACGATGGTGAGAATCACCACCTTGACCAACTCCCACAATGCCTTGCGCATGGTGTAGTCCTGGTTGGAGCCCTGTGAGGGGCGAAAAAAAACCTCGATGTTTAGTCGAGGTTTAGGGAGACGAAAACAAAAAAGCCCGCGAATAGCGGGCTTTTAAAAGGTAATTAAGAGTTTCTATCGGGCACAGCCGATCATCAATGGGGGGCCTTTTAATCTTTTGACCTGAAACTCTCAGATCTTTATACAGGTATCTCACTGGAGCACAAAAAAGCCCGCTAAAGGCGGGCTCGATATTTGGGACAACGCTTCGCCCCACACATTTAACATACCAGTATTGGTAAGCGTGCACAACTGCTATTCCTTCTAGGGATAGCGGAGCAAAAGCAAAAAGGCTTCAAAACCAAAGTCCTGAAGCCTTTTGAATCATCTTCAGCGCAAAGCTGAAGAAGAAAAGATTTACCAGGGCTTAGTAGCCGCCGCGTCCACCACCGCTGCCGCCACCACCGTAGCCGCCGCCACCGCCGGAGCGACCACCGCCGCCACCGCCGTAGCCGCCGCCGCCTGAACGGTCACCGCCGCCGCCGCCACCGCCGTAACCACCACCACCGCCGCCGAAGCCGCCGGTACGTGGAGGACGAGCTTCCATCGGACGGGCTTCATTCACGGTGATTGCACGGCCGCCGAGTGACTGGCCGTTCATGCCGGCGATAGCAGCTTGCGCTTCAGCGTCGCTGCCCATCTCGACAAAACCAAAGCCTTTGGAGCGACCGGTATCGCGCTCCATCATGACTTTAGCGCTGGTGATAGAGCCAAATTCGCCAAAAGACTGTTGCAAGTCTTCGTCGCGTACGGTGTACGGCAGGTTGCCGACATAAAGTTTGTTGCCCATGAAGGACTCCTCAAAAATACATAAAACAAAAAGCGATGGGGCCCCGTTAGCACAACAAACTCAAAAGTACCGCCGTAGCGCGCGAAACTGACCAATCACCAACATGTGCAATTAATTTACTGCACCCCCTGATTGTTCACTGTAACAGCCGCTTTGGGGGTTTTGGAAACACTAAATTTCAACTATTTGCTGTCGAAATCAAGATTTTTTTGACTTTTGGCCATTTAACGACGGCGAAAAGGCGGATCGGCCGGCCATGTCGTGTGGAATTCACCGAGGCCGCGCGGGTGCACGCTGCGTGCTTTTATTGCGTCTGCTGGGCGTTTTCACTGCCCAAGGCGTCTACGGGCCGCGCCGTGCGGTGACCAGGCTTGCTGGTAATTTCAACGTAAAACTGGTCTGCCCCGCCGGTGACTAGCGCATCAACCGCGCCCGTGATTTCAGCAAGGTGCACAGCCGCAACATCTGCGTCGCTGGCGCTAACCTTGCAATCAAAGTCCCAAAAATCTACGCCATCGGGCAACGGCTTGGCGCGCTCCCTTTTGACGTATTTGCGAATGTCGTGCTTGGCGGCATCCAGCAGGCGGTCGCTATTTTTGCCTACTATGTGAAGGCGGTAAGTTTTTCTCAAACTACGCCGGGGTTTTGGTGCCAGCGGCCTGGGCAGCCAGAGTCGCGTCGAGTTCTTTGCACGAAGGTGCGCAAACTGCCTGCGACTTGCCCAGAACCTTACGGGTACCCATCAAGGAGCGGGCACGGTGCTTGCCGCACATAAAGCACGACATGGTTGCAGCGCCAAACGAGGTGGTGGCTGCAAATGGTGAACCAGAAACCTTGGATTTATAGCGCAGGCCGTCAGCAAGTACGGCGGTTTTAGCATCAGCTCTAGCCATTTTTTCGTCTTCCAGAGGTTATTTGATTAGGGTGGAAACGCAAGTGGCTGCAGTGCCTCTTTTGCCGGTGTTCGCGATGGTGTTAAACCACTGCGACCGATGTTTTTGCGCTTCTGCTTCGTTTGTATTTTAACGTGTAACGCTGTAAGCCTGTTTAAGCGCGCAATAAGGCGTGGCTGTGGGTGGGGCAAAATACAAGCCGACCAGTGAAACCGCTACAAAGCACGGTAGTTTTTACGAGCATTTTTTAACCCACAAATTACCCTACGAAGGAACCCAAAACATGGCACGCCTTGTTCAATGCATCAAATTGGGTACACAGGCAGAAGGTCTGGACTTTCCGCCTTACCCCGGCCCGCTCGGCAAGCGCCTGTGGGAAGAAGTCAGCAAGCAAGCCTGGGCCGAATGGATGACGCAGCAGACCATGCTGGTCAATGAAAACCGCCTGAACCTGGCTGACGCACGCTCCCGCCAGTACCTGGCCCGCCAGATGGAAAAGCACTTTTTTGGCGACGGCGCAGACGCAGTGCAAGGCTACACGCCGCCTGCGGCCTGACCCCTTGCCCGACGAGGCTCCAGATGCAACTGCGGATTTAACTACCGGCTGGGCAGGCGCTGCGCAGTGGCAGATCCTGGAAGTTGGGTTTAATGGCGGCGCGAACTTTCTGCGGCTTTGGCAGGCTTGGAGAAAAGACGTGCATCGCCCGAAACTGCTGCACGTGGTTTGTGCGTTCAGCGCTGATGCCAGCCACGCTGAAACGGTAAACGCAGCACCAGAACTCAACGCCTTGGCGCGTCAGCTTGAAGACCAGATGTGGGGCTTGCTGCCCGGCTTTCACCGATTGGTATTTGACGCAGGAATGGTCACACTGACGTTGTGCATTGGCACGGTCAATACTGTTTTGCGGCAACAGCAGTTTTGCGCTGATGGCGTTTTGCTTTCTGAACGCCCACCGCCCGCGAGTGATGCCGAATCCAATATTAAAACCGCGCAGTGGGACCTTCACACCCTCAAGATGGTGGCCCGGCTGTGCAAGCAGGGCGCGCGGCTGGTCTGCGTCAATGCCGAAACCGACTTGCTTGAAAACCTGGCGCAGTGCGGCTTTGTAGTTGAAACGCTAACTGGCCAAACTGCTTTGCACGCCCGCTTCAACCCGGCATGGCAAACACGGCTGCCACGCGGGCCAAGACGGCCCAACGCAATGGTGCCCAGTTCCTGCGCTGTGGTGGGCGCAGGTCTGGCCGGCAGCGCGGTGGCGGCCAGCCTGGCGCGGCGCGGCTGGCAAGTCACTGTGCTTGACCAAGCCAGCCTCGCGGCCAGCGGCGCGTCAAGCCTGCCGGCTGGCCTTCTGGTGCCGCACCTGTCGCCTGACGACAGCCAGCTGTCCCGCCTGAGCCGCAGCGGTGTGCGCGCCACGTTGCAGCAGGCCGAAGCGCTACTGGCGCATTCCGACTGGTGCGCTTCTGGCGTGCTCTCGCTGGCAGTTGACGATGGCAGGCAATTGCCGCCTGCAAACTGGTCAACGCTACATGCTGCGCAAGCCCGCGATTGGGGCTACGGTGCAACAGCAGCAATGCTGGCGCAATGCAGGCCTGCAACCGGGGGCTGGTGGCACGCAAAAGCGGGCTGGATCAGGCCCGCAAGTTTGGTACGCGGTTTTTTGGCCACGCCGGGCGTCACCTGGCAGGCACAAGCCAAGGTTGCTGCGGTCAAAAAAGTTGACGGCGGATGGGCGCTGCTGGACGCAAACGGCGCTTTGCTGGCGCAGGCGCAACTTGTGGTGCTGGCTGCAGCGTTTGATACGACTGCGCTTGCTGCCACGTCTGGCGCTTCGGATTTGCGGCTGCAGCCGATTCGCGGTCAAGTCACGATGGGCCCGGTACCTGAATCAACCCATTTCCAGCCATTTCCGGTAAACGGCAACGGCGGTTTTATTCCATCGATTCCGGTTGGGGACCAGGCCCAGTGGCTGATGGGCGCGAGCTACGAGCGCGATGCGTCAGCGGTGCACATCAAGCAGCAAGACCATGCTGAAAATCTTGTCCGCCTGCGCGCCTTGCTCCCATCGGCTGCGCAAGCCTTGGCACCGCAATTTGAAGGTGATGAAGCGCAAGGTTGGGCAGGCGTGCGCTGCGCCACGCCGAACCGATTGCCGCTGCTTGCCCAGCTCAACACCAACGAGCAGGAAAGCACGACGGCCCAGCTGTGGGCGTGTACCGGCATGGGCTCGCGCGGGTTGACGTTTGCTGCGCTGTGCGGCGAGTTGCTGGCAGCGTATTTACACGCAGAACCGCTGCCAATTGAACGGCAACTTGCTGATGCGATGAGCCGCCGCACCCACAAATTACTATAATATCAATAGCTGCTTGCGCATGTATTTATTAGGCTGCAGCCCATTTTTGTATGAAATATTGATGTTTATGCAAGAAAAACACGCGCAGCACGGTACATGTCGCTGATCACCTGAAACCCGCCCAATAGCATCCGCTTGCCATCAAACGGCATCGGGTTCACGTCCGACTGAATGCGCGGATCGGCGATGAATTTTTTCATGCCCCCGTCACGCACCGCGCGGGACGGCCAGGTGATCCATAAAAAAGTTACGGTCTCGTCCGGCTCCAGTTTCACTGCCATCGGAAACGACGTGACTTTGCCGCCGGGCACATCGTCGCCCCAACAGTTCACCACCGTTAAGGCGCCAAATTCTTTCAATACCGCTGCGCAACTGCTGGCGTGTTTTAAAAATACCTCGCGCTTGGCGGTGGGCACGGCGGCTACAAATCCACCGACGTAGTGCATGGGTTTACTCCTGAAAAATGAGCGTCTTGCGCACAAGATATATGCGCCAGAGACTTACTTGGTTAAAAACATCTCAAGCCTGCGGGCCATCAATGCCCACCATCCAGTTCACATCGAATTTGTCGCTACACATGCCAAAGCAAGGCGACCAAAAGGTCTTGCCCATCGGCATAAAGATGTTGCCGCCTTTGGCCAATGCATGAAACAATCGCCTGGCATGCGCGTCGTCATCTGCCGCGATGGACAAGCTCACGCCAGAAAAACTCACGGGCTCGGCGCCCATGCCGTCTGACGCCACGACCAGGGTTTGGCCAGCCTAGGGTGCTGCTGGGTTTTAACGCTTGGGGTTTTATTTGGTACAACTGCCACCCGTCCGAGTGGCAGCGCGATTGATTTGACCTAACCCAATCATCTCTATTTAATACTTGGGATTGGCGAGTGCGCGGCTTTTCCAGCTGTCTGTCTACATAAGCTTATGCGAATAAGCCTACAACTATTTTGTAGTTGGTTTGCATAACAACCCTGGCTATATTCGTCGATTATGGTTGAAGTCGCCGCGTGGATTCCGTTTGTTGTTGCTGGTTTTGCAGTAGGCCTGGTGGTGGGTTTGACGGGCGTGGGCGGCGGCTCATTGATGACGCCTCTGTTGATATTTGGCTTCGGGATCAAGCCGCATCTGGCGATTGGTACCGATTTGCTGTTTGCCGCGTTCACCAAGCTGGGCGGCACTGCCAGCCTGGCACGCAAGCGCATGGTTGATTGGCGCGTTGTGGGCCAGGTAGCTGCTGGCAGCATACCGGCTACGCTGGCCACGCTCTACTTTTTAAAGCTCGCAGGCCCTGCCAATCCGGCCACCCAGTCTTTGATGACCACCACCCTCGGCGCTGCGCTGCTGCTGACTGCCGCCGCCACGCTGTACAAGGCCATTCGTGGCAAGGCCGTGCCGCTGCATATTGCGCAAGACCAGCTCGGGCAGGCCACTACAGCGCGCCATTGGTCGTTGCCAATCATTTTTGGTGCGGTCATTGGCGTTCTGGTTACGCTGACGTCGGTGGGCGCCGGAGCCATTGGCGTGATTGTGCTGATGCTGCTATCCCCTGCCCTGCCGCTGCCGCGAATCGTCGCTGCCGATATTGCGCACGCCGTGCCGCTCACGCTGGTGGCGGGTTTGGGCCATGCATCGATTGGCTCAGTGGATTGGCCGCTGCTGGCCAAGCTGCTCGCCGGATCGTTGCCGGGTATTTATCTGGGCACTTACCTGATGTACAAAACGCCAGACCGGATAATTCGCTCGCTGCTTTCGGTGTTGCTGGCCTATGCCGGTTTCAAATTAATAGTTATCTAAGGTCGTATGGGCACTTCAAGAAATTCAGATTTTCGGGATGAGGTGCCAGGCGCGCGGAGCACAGCACACCGGAATGCACTTGAGTGCATGAGGATTGCGAACACCGCCGAATGCCGCGTGTTCGCTAACGCTCAGTGCCGCAATTCGCCCGAAAAATAAATTTATTGAGGTGACCATGTACCAATACACAGAATTTGACCGCCAATTTGTACGCGCTCGCGCCAACCAGTACCGCGACCAGCTCACCCGCTGGCAAGCTGGCACGCTGGCAGAAGAAGAGTTCAAACCATTGCGCCTGCAAAACGGCTGGTACGTGCAGCGTTACGCGCCCATGCTGCGGGTGGCCGTGCCATACGGTGAATTGAACGCCGCGCAGCTTCGCGTGCTGGCCACCATTGCCCGTGATTACGACCAGCCCAACGCGGCACTTTTTAACGCTGCACAAGCCGCGCAAGACAAGCTGGGTGACATTGCGTTGCCAGGTGGCGCTTCGGTCAAGACGAATCTGACGAAGGGCTACGGCCACTTCACAACCCGCCAAAACGTGCAGTTCAACTGGATTCCGCTCGACAAGTCTGCAGACGTCATGGACCTGCTCGCCAGCGTCAACATGCACGGGATTCAAACCAGCGGTAACTGCATCCGCAACATCACCAGCGACGAGCGCGCCGGCATTGCGGCAGATGAGCTGGCCGACCCGCGGCCGTTTGCTGAAATCATGCGCCAATGGAGCACGCTGCACCCGGAGTTTGCGTTTTTGCCGCGCAAGTTCAAGATCGCAATTTCGGGCGCACTGGAAGACCGGGCCGCTACCGCTTGGCACGACGTGGGCCTGCACATGGTCAGAAACGACAGGGGTGAGCTGGGCTTCAAAGTGCTGGTTGGCGGAGGCATGGGCCGCACGCCAATACTGGCCAGCACATTGACCAATTTTTTGCCGTGGAATCAGATCCTGAATTACCTGGAAGCCATCGTTCGCGCTTACAACCGCTTTGGCCGCCGCGACAATATGTACAAGGCACGCATCAAGATTTTGGTTAAAGCTGAAGGCCAGTCGTTTTTTGACCTGGTGGAGGCCGAGTACAAAGACATTGTCGAGATCGACGGCGCCCCGCACACCATCACCCAGGCGGAGCTGGACCGTGTGACCGCCTCATTTGTTGCCCCCGATCTGACCTGCAACCGCAGCGACGCCGAAGCCAAAATCGCCAATATCCTGCGCGCTGCCGCTGAAGACGATGTGGAGTTCTCCCGCTGGCTACACCAGAACGTCGCGCCGCATAAAAATCCTGATTTGCGCATCGTCACACTGTCATTCAAACGCCTGGGCCAAGCGCCCGGCGATGCAACAGCCGACCAGCTTGACCTGGCGGCCGACCTGGCCGACCAGTTCAGCGCAGGCGAAGTACGCGTCACGCACGACCAAAACCTGGTGCTGCCTTGGGTGCGCTGCGACCAACTGCCCGAGCTGTGGCGCGCGGCCCGCAAAGCGGGTTTTGCGCGTACCAATGTTCGGCTGTTGACCGACATGATTGCCTGCCCCGGCGGGGACTTTTGCAGCCTGGCCAATGCGCGCAGTTTGCCGCTGGCTGAGGCCATCACGCGCCGCTATCAAGACCTGGATGAGCTGCACGACCTGGGCGAGATTGATCTGCACATCAGCGGCTGCATCAATTCGTGCGGTCACCACCACAGCGGACACATCGGCATTTTGGGCGTGGATAAAGACGGTAAAGAGTGGTACCAGCTCACGCTGGGCGGCTCAGACGGCTCAACGTTGTCTGGCCCGCCAGCCGTTGGCAAAGTGGTGGGGCCGTCGTTCTTGGCCGCTGAAGTTCCTGATGTGATTGAGGCTGTGCTGAACACCTACCGCGCCGAGCGCCTCAAAGACCAAGCTGAAACCTTTATTGCAGCGCTGCGCCGCCTGGGCGCTGAGCCCTTCAAGCTGGCAGCCAACGCAGCGCGACATGCCGTGCAAGCTGAAGAAACCCTTTAATTACTATGAAATTAATAGCTGCTAACGCCCAAATTGATTGGGCAAAAGGCCCTAAACACATTGACATACCGAACGACGCTGACCCGCTTGAGGTCGGCCTGGACGGCGTTAAAACCATCACGCTCAGCTTTCCAAAGTTCAGCGATGGGCGCGCCTTCAGCCAGGCTTTTTTGCTCAGCCGGCGCCTGGGTTTCAAAGGTGAAATCGTCGCCATGGGGGACGTGCTGATTGACCAGCTGGCGCAAATGCAGCGCAGCGGTTTTACGACGGCAGTGTTGCGCGCCGACCAGCCGATAGATGTGGCCAACCGGGTGCTGGCCGAATACCCCGGTTTTGACGTTGGCGCGTATCAGGGTGATGCAGTGCATGTCCGCCCGCATTTTGCGGTGGCAGCAGCATGAGCGCGATTTCTTTGTATGCCAGGCCTTCGGCCAACTTTGCTGAAAAGCTGGCCGCCAGCAAGGCGCTGCTGGTCTCAAGCGCCGCGCAGTATTCGCCGGTCTCGCAGGCATCCAGTTTGGGGGCGGAGGACATGGTCGTTACGCACCTGATCGCAGATACAGGTATCGCGTCCAGCATCTTCGTGCTCGACACCCGCATGTTGCATGACGAAACACTGGCGCTGATCGGCCGACTTGAAGAACGCTACAACGTCAAAGTCGATGTGTACCAGCCCGACCCAGTGGTTGCAGAACAGTTCGTCGCCACCAACGGCGAGGGCGCCATGTATAAAAGCCTGGAGTTGCGCAAAGCCTGCTGCGATTTCCGGAAAATGGTGCCGCTGGAGCGTGCCTTGGCCGGCAAAAAAGCCTGGATCACCGGCCTGCGCCGCGAGCAATCGAATGCGCGTGCTGAGGTACACGCCATCGAGCCTGGACCGGAACGCGCCAAAATCAACCCGCTGGCCGACTGGACCAATGGCGATGTGTGGCACTTCATCGCCACCCACAGCATTCCGTACAACCCGCTGCACGACGCGTTTTTTCCCAGCATCGGCTGCGCGCCGTGCACCCGCGCTGTGACGTTGGGCGAAGACATTCGCTCGGGTCGCTGGTGGTGGGAAAGCGAAAACGCCAAGGAGTGCGGCTTGCATGTCGATGGCAACCAGGCTGGCGCAGAACCACCCGCATTCGAGTCCCTGTCAAAAATCAAAATAAAAGAATTCACCGCATGAACGCCAGAGCCGAACACTCGCTTGAGCCCAAGGTTTTAAGCAACGCCCACCTCGACGCGCTGGAGGAAGAAGCGATCTTCATCCTGCGTGAAGTTGCCGCCAGTTTTGAGCGCCCCACGCTGCTGTTTTCAGGCGGCAAAGACTCGCTGGTACTGCTCAAATGCGCTGAAAAAGCCTTCATCGATTCAGAGCGCGGTGGTCACATCCCGTACCCACTCTTGATGATCGACACTGGCCACAACTTCAAAGAAGTGACCGACTTCCGCGATTACCGTGCCAAGCAACTCGGTGCTAATTTGATCGTGCGCAGTGTCGAAGATTCGATGGCACGCGGCACGGTGCGCTTGGCTCACCCCGGCGAGTCGCGCAACGTGCACCAGTCCGTCACGCTGCTTGAGGCGATTGATGAGTTTCGCTTTGACGCTTTGATTGGCGGCGCGCGGCGCGATGAAGAAAAAGCCCGCGCCAAAGAGCGTATTTTTTCGCACCGCGATGCCTTTGGCCAGTGGCAACCCAAAGCCCAACGGCCAGAGTTGTGGACGCTGTTCAATACCCGCATTCAGCCCGGTGAGCACTTTCGTGTGTTCCCGATCAGCAATTGGACCGAACTCGACGTGTGGCAGTACATCGACCGCGAAAACATCGAGCTGCCATCGCTGTACTACGCACACCAGCGCAGCGTGGTTGAACGCAAAGGCTTGCTTGTTCCGGTGACTGAACTCACGCCGTTAAAAGATGGCGAAGTGGCAGCCGAGCAACTCGTACGCTTTCGCACCGTCGGCGACATCACCTGCACCTGCCCTGTGAGCAGCCCAGCTTTGAATGCCGCTGACGTGGTGCTGGAGACTTTGGCCGCAGACGTGAGCGAGCGCGGCGCAACCCGCATGGACGACAAAACATCTGACGCATCGATGGAAAAACGCAAAAAAGAGGGTTACTTTTAATGAGTAAAGATATGCAACAAAACGATTATGTTCACCACGATAGCCTATTACGCTTTATGACTTGTGGCTCCGTTGATGACGGCAAAAGCACGCTCATTGGCCGTTTACTGTTTGATACGAAAACGATTTTGGCTGATACGCTCACACAAATTTCAAATACATCTAAAAAGCGTGGCATGCAAGCGGTTGATTTATCGCTATTAACCGACGGTTTACAGGCTGAACGCGAGCAAGGCATTACGATTGACGTGGCTTACCGCTACTTCGCCACCGAACACCGCAAATTCATCATCGGCGACGCCCCGGGTCCCACTACCAACGCTCTCACACCGGCCGATTCGGAGAATATGCGCTTCTATACGTAGCGGACGCCGTGGACGTTGTCACCCACAATAAGTGCCGATAGAGCGCAGGACTCAGCCGCTCGCCGAAGCGCGATTATGCGCTACCGAATCACCCGTCGAAGGTCCCACACTTCGCATGATATGTGGGTGTCGTTGGGGCCCGTAGTGTCTGTACGAGCGGGCTCGATGGTGAGGAGCTCGTGATGCGCTGGAAGCCGGTTGTGGTGCAGTCCGAAACGTCCCACGGGTCGCTGGTGGTGACGCGCTGTCGCTGGTCCCGGCTCCCTCGCCGGCAAGTATCCGCCCGGCAACACCGGTCGCACCACAATGGGGTTGACGGAAACCGCGCCACTACCGACCGACGTCGAACAGGCCCTTCGTCCTTTCACGACCTCAGCTTCACCGGCGCCCCCGGCTTGACCGGGCGGAGCGCCCTATCGGCTTGCGCGGGCCAGTGCTTGTTTCGCCGCGGCCTGTATGAGTACTGCGCAGGCGGGCTCGGGTGACGTTCCCCGAGCCCTCCTGTCACGAGCGGTCATTTGAGCGCGCGGTCGCCCTTGAACGTGAACTCGATCTTGCCAGTCG